>ERZ1034925.12-NODE-12-length-165977-cov-352.066308_pt1 | contig 165977 bp, 150 predicted proteins | sample MGYA00520687_ERZ1034925 | MGnify/ENA primary metagenome ERZ1034925 (study PRJEB33766, sample SAMN09781758) | gut metagenome | biome: gut microbiome | host: Homo sapiens | place: Madagascar | study: EMG produced TPA metagenomics assembly of the PRJNA485056 data... | reverse complement strand
CGATTCCCAGATTAAAACCATTCACCTTCATGGCATCGATTTTGCTGCCTTCATAGCCAACATCAATGACCACATTTTCCATCGGATTGAACTGAACCCCTGTCCCCCAGGCAAACCCGGTCCGGCTCTGCGAGCCGCTGAATTCTTCCCGGTAATCCGCCATACGAATACGCTCCTTTGCATTCACTCTGGCAGTCCCTGCGCCAGCCAGTGCATACAGTGACACGAACTCATTAATCCGCAGGCTAGGACCAGCAAGAAGGGACCAGTATTTCGCTTTCACATCACTGTGCCAGGATGCCCCACCGGGAAGACCGCCTGACTCGTCATGTTTACCGGACTGCCAGCTGAATGACGCCATCAGTCCTACTGGCATTTCAGCCTCATAGCGATATTTCAGATTCACGCCACGGATATCCTTAAAGTGCTCTATCCGGCTCTGGGCATACCCCAGGGACACGGAATGCGTATCTGCCTGAACTGGCGGCACAACAGAAAGTGTGGACGCTGACAGGAACAGTGAAGATAAAACTATTTTTTTCATTATCAACTCCCCGAACATACGGATGTTCATTGTTGTCGGAAAAGGACATACAACCATGCATGCCCACAAATATGGCCCAGCTTCAGGACGTCACTCCCCGGCTGAACCAGTAAAACAAATTGGGTTCGCTGACTATCCACAGTGTGTCCCTGTCGTCTGAAGCTATTCCTTCTGTCTGGGAATGTCCCTTTTGCACCCTTTTAAGCCCGTGAAACCCCGACTGCAAAATAGCTTCTGAATCGTTCGCGATTCGGTATCATATATCCCTTACCCACAGGTTTAAATAGTAATATTATAATGAAGAATCAGAAATCCCCCTGAGGGGTTATTGAAAAACTGGGGTATTTTCTTCAGAAAAAACACAGATACTCCCTTGCAGCTCTGCGACACTTATCTGTCAATATTTCTCTGATATCACTATGTCTTTCACTGTAATCTCCATACCCCGGGCACACCTTTTCCTGAATTTATTTTTTCCACGACACCAAGCGACTGAAGAGCCTCAAGATGCAGACGAGTCTGATATATCGTCAATCCAACAGCATCAGCAACTTCACGGGTTCTGAACGCCTCCTTTGTCCCTGAACTCTTCTGATACGCCATATACTCAACAATTTCCTTATATATATCTTTCACTTTTCACAAACTCCATTCCGATCCTCTTCTTTTACAGAAACATACAGGGACATATTTCTTCGCTCTGCATCAGAGTAATTCTCCAGACTAAAGAGCACAACCAGGACAATGGTTATAATATCTCATCTTCATCCCTGACATAAAAATCCTGAGAGCATGCATCGAATTAAAGTTCATTCTGCGCAGCAAAGAAAGCCGGCGATGGTAAACTTTCGTTGATAAGCCCATTTTTATCTCATCAGATGGTTTTTCCTGCAGACACATAAAAGCATAATGCCAGAACTCATTAATATCATTTCCGTTTTTTCTTATTGTGTCTCTATTTTTTTCTTTCAGTGCAAAATTCAGAGATGCTGAGAGTGAAGCCAGAGCTGCATTGCCGTTCAACCAGACAACATTCTCTCCACAAAAGATCCCCATTAAAAATATCTGTAGCGGACATAACACTATCAAATTAATTTCATAGCGATTATTCAGCCATTGAATTAATCTCAGATAACGCCACCACCCAATCCTGATAGTACTGCTGAGACAAAGAACCAATGTATCCCCGGGTATAAACCGGGTTCCGGTACTAACCTTTACTCCTCTGACAAACTGCTCTGCCAGCATTACCTCAACACCAGTCATCTCATAAGAACCCACTCCAGCCAGCCAGACATTCATCCCTGAACATTCCGAATGGTTCACAGGATATGTTTCTCTTTGCCTCTGCATTTATTGCCCAAATAATAAAAAACTAAAGATATACTACTGTTAATGCTATACCGCTACGGTAAGTCCCTGCTTTCGTTACACCATTCAAAAACGCATCAAACTGGAATCCGTCAGATATCAGTTTATCTATAGGAAACAAAATTGCGGAATTACTGGATGTTACATCATCATTTTTTAAAGCATTAACGGGGGTTATTCTTACCCATGCATCAGATGCTGTTCCTGCATAATTACCCAGGCCTTTACTGTTAAAGCCTCCGACCAACGTTACCCTGGCATTAGTAAACTTTCCTGAATTGGCAAATATATAGCACTCAGGTTTCGATGGATCAGCCGCTTTAACAACAAATGTTCTTTTTGCACTTGTCCCGCCTAATGTAACGCTCCCCATATAAACATCCCGGGCGATAATACCATCCACATATACTGCTATATCGCACGTACCGCAAAAAACCTTTGCAGGAAAACGTGTATCTCCAGATTCATTCGCAATTACTGCGGTAGAAAAAAAGACAAAAAAAAGAGCTGAAATCTTTTTCAGATAAAACATGTGTCCGCCTATGCACCCTTCTCGCTCGAGAATCAAATTATTGATAACGTTATATTTGCAACAGCCTGTTTCTGCCCATACCAATTGATTTGCGAATTGGCTTTTATCTTACACACATTTCCCTTTTGCAAAGAACCATTACAAACATTGTTTCCCGTTGCGCCAGATGAGTGAACCAGTGTCAAATCACTCGACGCATCACCAGTAACATTGACATTTACTGTGTAACAACCATACGCCTCTGAAACTTCAAACATATCTTTTGTTTCACCAGGCAATAAATCAATCTTGCTGTTATATCGTATAGCTATTCGGGAAGGTACAGAAAGTCCGACTTGTCTGGATAAATCTGTCAATCTGGTCCATGTTGCTGTGAGATTTCGTGTAACTACAGACAACGCCCCACCATTATCCATATCAACATTTTGTTGGGAAAAAACACGTACAAAATCGATATATCCTGAATCACTAATTCGTCTTCCCTCAAGAGATAAACTTGCATTATTTTTCACTCTACGTATAGCAATTGATTTGCCACATGTAAAAGTTCCTGCGTCAAACTGTTGGGTAACAGTATTAGCCATCGAAGACAATCTCAGCACTGAACCAGAACCAAGTACTCCTTTATCAATGAAATCACAAGTCGCATTCACAAGCGCTCCCCCTGCAGCCCTCGTTCCTGCTTTTATTTCCCAACCATCGGGAACCATAAACCCAACTGTTATATTATCAATATTAGGCCTGCATACCCCATTACATCTCGCAGTTATCCTGAAACCGATATCCTCATTCCATTTACCAGGAGAAGAAGCCTCAGCGACCTGATCATATGCATAAGCCTCTGAACCCAGGGCCAGAACAATAAACGATGTCGCTATCAAACTCTTCATTTTTATACTGAGCACGAACATTACCCTCACGCCGGATAAACAATATTGAATCGAATAGTTACGGAGCCATTTCCCCAACCAGCATCAGTCCGCATATTAGTTACGGGTTTAAGAAAACAATCCCTGGTTTGTTGGTTACCCTCACAAAAACGGGTTCCTCCTGTCAGGTAAATTATCTGGTCGTTATTATCAATCAGCCAGAACAGGGGTTTTGCTCCCACTCCACTGTTACTCAATGATACTGCAACCTGATAGCCATTACTCCGTAATCCACCACCAACATTCTGAGCGGTTAACGCGGTGCGCACTGCTCCTGCACAATTTATGGACACAGGAAAACGGCTATATCTTTTCTCTCCAGGCGTCATAGTCAAAGAATAATCACTTCTGACGCTGATATTACATGTCGGACGGGAATTAGAAACGGTTATATTAACATTTGCCGTTGCAGTTCTGGCACCCTGAACAAATCCTGAAGACACAATAGAAAAAATAAAAATCCCATACTTGCCCATCGTTTTCCAGAAGTAAGACTTATTCATGTTTCACTGCCTTCCTGATTTTATGCCGGATATATAACTGTAAAGCCGATTGTTACAGAGCCGGCACCCCATGATGAGTCTATATTAGCCCTCGTTCCTGGAGTCAGAGAACACTTTCTTGAAACACCTGTTGATGAACAAAATGCATCACTCTCCAGCCCTCGCAAATAGATACGTGATGAATCATAATTCAGCCAGAAAAATGGACCTTTACCCTTTCCCGGATTTGACATCGGAATAGCAACCTGTTGTCCATTGCTACTCAATACTCCATTCAGATTCCTGGCTGTGATCGCAGTTTTCATGCTAACCGGACATGTGATTGTTATATCAAATGGACTATAATCTTTTCTTGTACCTAACGGTAAATCCCCCAAACTGTATGTCGACTGTACAGTTAAATCACAGGTTGATGGCTTTACATTAATAGTGAATCGGGTTTCCGCTGACTCTTTTGCTTCACCGAATGATGAAAACAATACCATCACCCCGCCTAATAATAACCCGGAAAGTCCCTTACGTTTTATGGATATCATTTTAAATTCTCCTGTTTGCCTGTATTATCAAATTCACTTCTGTAATTCAAAAGTCTCAGTCGCCCCCCAGTCATTAACAGCCTCAACAGCAATACTGCCATTCAGAACACGATTGCCCAGACTGGCTTTACCAAATGGTTCAAGAACGGCCAGTGCATTTTGTTCAGTTTCAGTCAACTTCAGTGATTGCCCATTAACCTTAATGCCCACAACGGCAAAATAATAAGGTGTCGGATTACTCAGAAACGTTCCTTCACCGAGTCGAAGCACTTTTATCTTCTTCTCTGCATCTTTTCTTCCTTTGATAAGAGACTCTGGTCGATAAAACAGTTTAACCCGGGTATTTACAGCAACCGACAATACATTACCTTCTGCATTTTCTGGCTTAGGTGGTATTTCCTGTACATTCAGCCAGAACAATGACTCCCTGTCTGTTGGCAGAGGGGTATCTGTTTTTATAATTCGAACAATCTGTTTCTGTTTTGTTCCAACTTTAAAAAATGGCGGTGCAGGAACCATATACACACTACTGCCCTGGTTACTGTTGTCTATCCATACCTGTCCACCATAAGTATCATCTGCATTATTTGTCACTTCAAAGGAAACATTTCTTTTTCCTTCCTCATAAATAAAACGCGTTCCATTCAGGACAAACGCAGCCATGGCATTACTGCATAATATCATTGCCAGGAAAGAAACAACCCCTCGCTTTACTAATTTACTCACAATTTACCTCCTGCACTCTGGTTGCACTTGGGGTGATCCCCGACATTGAAAAACGACACTGATTTCCCATCCCCATATCAACCACTACAGCTCTGGGCTCACTCAGTAAACTCATCATCAGAACACCATTGCCGGCAACAGAGCCAACATTTAGCCCCATCTCTGTTTTTGCTGTTCCACCATCCAGTAGCCGACCATCACGCGCCCGTATCTGAAGAATGTAGCGTTGCACATAATTCGCACCAAACTGACGATAAACAACCGCACCTTCTGTCGGAACAACATTGTAAGATGTGGTCTGAAGTTCAAGATCATCCGGAACATTATCCATATCAACATTAATGCTATTCAGAGAATAATCAGACAACCCTACAACCGTGTATCCTTTACTGTTCGTCGGTAATGAATTATTAAAACTCACACCTGATACTTCAGGAATACTCACAATGCCAACCGTATTCCCGGATTCTTTTGTCATCAAAAAACCACTTTCCCGGGTTCCCAGTATTTGTCCACTCAATGAACCAGATACACTTGTCCGGTGACGCGACTGCTCAAGCCCAAAGTTAGTTTGCACGGCGTCGAATGCATACCCCATACCAGCACTGATACTGTCTTCCCCCTTCTCGCTAATCTGGGCATTCAGATTATAATTAAGCCGCTCTGTCGGAGTGGCTGATACTCCCGTATTAAAAACAGTTCCATTTGTCCGTGAATAACCAATATCACTGGAACTGTAATGCCGTATACCTCCCAGCGTAAATGGTATGCTAATTCCCAGAGATGTGCTGTAATCAGACTTGTCCAGATAAGGGCGCTTACTGTAATTTCCGTTAAGGTATAATGAGATACCATCAAAAATAACAGAACTGAACTGCAACGAAGCCCCACGGGCCCGCCCGTCAACTCTCCAGTAATCCTCCTGCCAGGCCTGCAGACTCAGGCTTGAATTCCCCAGACGTTGTGCCAGTTGTGCTTCATAACGTGACTTTTTGTTATAACGGGTGTACTGATCGTTTGTATCAAAATCTGAAAATTCAACATACCCCTTACTTTCAAAACGATAAGCCATCAACTGTAAATCAGTGCTGTTTGTAAAACTCTTCGCATATTTTGCACTATAGCTATATCCGTGTTTGTCAGTTCCATTTTTATAATCAGCATGCGATGTATTTGCACCAACGGAAACAGCCCCCAGCCCACCCATCATCTGAGTCAGACTCAGACCTCCGGCCTGATATTTTGTGTGTATTATTGATGCCAGATTCACTGTTGTTGAGGAAAAACCATATCCCAGGCTTCCCAGCCAGAAAGTACCGCTGTCCGAGGAAAAAGCATCCTTCAGGTCACTGCTGTTATTTTTTTTACCTACCGCAAGATCATACTGTAATTCCCCAGGGCGCAGCAGGGAGGGCAGCGTAGTTACCGGATAATACATATACGTTTTACGCCCGGCAGCGTCTTCAACCTCCACAGTAAGATCACCATTTCCTACAGGTTGCACGTCATCCAGATTATAAGGTCCGGGTGGAACAACTTTAGAATAAATAGCATACCCATTTTGAGTTACTGTAATGCGGCTGGTCGAAGTAGCTACGCCATTAATCACTGGCGCATATCCCCTCAAATCCCAGCTTTTCATATTACTGTTTGATCGCAGGGACGCACCATAAAAACCGAAGTCGGAAAATAATTCGCTACGGGTCTGAGACTTCCCCAGAATCAAATCCCCCTGTGCCTGACTTATCGCTCTCGACAGCGTTATATCCCGTGCAGCAAACTCATTATGCCCGTTACTGTCACGACTGGCATTCATATTGGATGACAGAACCCATTTCCCGACATTGAACATCATGTCGACATTACCATAAGCACTGGTTTTCAAATCTGTTGAATCATTAAAATTTCCTGAATATTTCAGGCGAAGTGCATTTACACCATAATCCCATTGACTGGGATCTGTTTTACTTATCAAATAGGATTGCGGAATGTTAAATTTTAATTTCTGAGTCCCGTAATCAAAATCGGCTTTCGTATACCCCGTATTATCAAACAGATAACACTCTTTAATCTTATCAAAAGCAGACTGATAGTCAGAGAAACGTAGCCTTACACCTGTATCCTTAAGCCACTTTTCAGACAGACAGAGAGTATTATTTTTTTCATCTTCATTTGAAATGATAAGAGCAGCCTTACCAACACTTTCATCATTAACCAGCACATCAACATAGTACTCTCCAGCCGGATAACGGCTCCCGGTAGTCAGTATTGAAGGGGTTGTTTTCGTCCCCTGCAGAAAGTCAAGATTCAACTCTGTCGCTGCTGCCGCAGCGACAGAGTTGAATATCGCAACAGACAAAGCTGATAATTTAAATAAACGAAGGCACATTCCCATAATTCACTCTGTAAGTCCGTTACATATACACACCAGAATAAAAAGGGAGAAGTTCCTCCCTTTTTATCAATTTTTATTTATAAGATACGGTAAAAGCTGCCGCGCTGCGGAAATCACCGATTTTAGCACCACCTTTCAGTGCTGCTTTAAATTTGAAACCGGCGCCGCCAGTAAGATCGCTTCCATTAAACTCAACACCCTGGTTATTAGCTGACGTAATTACTGCATTAGCTTTTGCATTAACAGTTTCCATTTTTACAACAGCATCTGTTGCTGTACCTGAAGTATATCCCAATCCTTCTGAATTAAATGCAGCAGACGCCCACCCTACATTCGCCGTTTTACCATTAAAATCGATACATCCCTGCTGAGTTGGATCTTTTGCCATCAACGCAAAGTTTTTGTAGTCGCCAGTAATCCCTGGTGCAACAGTTCCTAAATCAACTACATTTTTAGCCATGGAACCATCAACTACCGGAACAATATCACAGGTATTCTGAGTTACCACACCAATAAACTCAACCTCACCAGTCTGCCCTGCAGCATGAGCCATACCCGATACCAGACCCAGTGCAAGAATGGATGCAATAATGCTTTTATTCATATAAATACCTTAATAAAATGTAAAATAAAACAACCCAGCAAAGCTGGCCTCACCCACCTCCTTCAACAGAAGAAGATGAGGGCAACCACACTGTAAAGCCAGAGAATCCAACGGCAAAAAAGTTATTTCCCACGGACATTTTTACAGGCACCAATTTTATTCTACTTCACTAACTGACAAACAATATCATCAATATGACGTATCCGCTTTAACGCCACTGAAAAATAACCATAAGACACACTATATCTTTCACATACTTCTTTTCTGGTATACCCCATAACCAGAAAATCTCTTAGTGCACGAACAACTTTTTCACTTCGAAGTGGAGATAATTCTATTAATGCCCAGAAAAAATCTTCCGGCACCTTTCCAGGTATTAACATCCTCATACCTCACAGAACATAAATAGTCTTCCGAAGAAGAGTCATACAAAACAGAAATTATGTTTGCGGAGTCCATTACCCCTTCGATGAAATAGAATCTATCATGGTTTTTTATTCTGCGAAACATCAATAAAACGATCTTTTACACTGACACAATACAATAATTCAGAACTATAATCCATTTAATCGCATTTATTTGGAGAAAAAACCCAAAAACACAAGAAAATTTAATATAAAAGATCGTTATTTAATAAAAAAATGGATTGTTTCACCTATTTCATTTCTATGCAAAAAACCAACAGATATCAAAAATAAATAATACACAAAAAGAAAATAAACAAAGCAAGCTAACATTTTCGACGAGTGTAATGATCAATATACATATATCCATGATAATGAATACATGTGCTGGAGCCTGAATTGTGATAAGTGGAAAAAACAATATCTGGAAGGAAGTCTCACTGCTGTGGCTACCGGTGAAGACGTTGTTCCTGCTTCTGAACTGGCCGCTGCGATAAAGCAGATTAATCAGCTTCAGCGTTTACCAGGCAAGAACCATGGAAGTTGAACTCCTCAAAGAAGCGGTGGAGTATGCGCAATCGCAAAAATGGATAGCGCATGTGCCCTTGTTACCTTCGGAAAAGGAATAGCCCCGGTAAGCCGTGTTCTGGGCGTGTCGCGTGCGCAGCTAACAACGGATGAAGGCATCTGATAACAAGCCAGATAAACGGCGTCAGAGACGCGATGAGGCTGCGGATGCAGAAGTCTTATCGCGCATCCTGGGTATCATTGGCGATATGCCAGCATATGAGTATCGCCGTGTCTGGGCGATACTCAGACGGCAGTCCCGAAACGAAGGCTTGCCGTTCGTGAATGCAAAGCGTGTTTACCGAATAATGAGCGAAAACAGCCTGTTGTTGTTACATGACAAACCATCACGGCCGCAGCGGGAACATAAAGGGCGCGTAGAGGTTAATAAAAGCGACCAGCGTTAGTATTTCGATGGTTTTGAGTTCAGTTGTGATGATGGTGAAAAAGTTCGGGTTACGTTCGCCCAGGACTGTTGCAACCGTGAAGCCACAGGCTGGGCAGCAAGCGCAGGAGGTTATGATGCAAAATGGCATCTGAATCGATCACAATTTGCCAATCCGTGATCGAATAGAGCGGAATACGCAGTTATGACAAAGCGACGGTGCAGGAAGTGATGTCAGGAGCGACAGAAAAACGCTTTGGCGATAAAGTGCAGAAACAGTCCATCCGGCAGCTGGCCGATAACAGTTCGGCTTATACAGCTCATAAAACACGGCAATTCGCCTGAACGTTGAATCCGGAGCCCTGCACGACGGCAGTCAGCAGCCCTCAGAGTAATGGAATGGCAGAAAGGTTCGTAAAAACGATGAAGGAAAACTACATCACGTTCATGCCGAAACCGAATGTAAGAACGGCATTGCATAACCTTGCCGTGGCGATCGAGCATTACAATGAAAACCATCCGCACAGTGCGTTAGGTTATCGCTCTCCGCAAGAATATCGACGTCAGCGGGCCAGTAATGGGTTAAGTGATACCAGGTGTCTGGAAATATAGGGGCAAATCCAGTGGGTAACATAAAAGACTGAACGACTGTTTGCGATACTGCATGATTTCGTCGCCGCCCATCACCGTCATATCCACCAGATGAAACAGCTCTGTGCAGGTTTTAGCCGCAAGAGCCGAATTCTCAAAACAGTCCAGCCAGCTCATGCTGTATGAATACGGGCTGCGCTCCCCATGGTAAAACAGCATCAGTATCATCAGCGGAAGTGCCTTATGCTGCTCAAAGTGCCGCTGCATCACCGCTACCGCATATCTGAGCATTCTGAATGTCATATACGTACGCGTTTTCTGTGCTCTGGTGCTCCACAAAGCAATACACATATCCATCACCGTCACTGACGCTCTTCATACTGAACAGCGCATCACACGCGTACTGCTTCAGGTCCTGGTCCACAAAGGTAGAGGGCTCCAGCCGTAGCGTCGATAAATCACATAGCTGACGGTACTCCTCCAGAAAGTGGAGCGTGACAAAATCCCGGGCCACTTCCTGCGAAGCCATAAACGCCCCGAATGCAGCATCGTGCAGCATGAACGCGCCCTTCTCTTTTTTTCCGCTCACAGTATCATCCATCTGAATAGGGGATCAACGCCGGGTGCCCCGACTGCGTTTCTGAGCAACACGGCGGATCTCTTTCGTCCGTTGTCCGATCACTTTTTCACTGTGCTCATAAAAGAATATCCTGTCCTCCGGTGACATATGCGGCAAAAGGGTCTGTAAATCATTGCCAAGATCTTCCGGAGGCTGCAGGTCATAAACGGCATACCATACGTCGCCTCGTCTGATTTTAAGCCCCGGATTCAGAATATACTGCCCATGATTCAGTCTCAGAAAAAGCTTTTTACTGCCGGAATTTCGGCTGCGAACCTCGTGCAGAGAAAGCAGACTGCTGATGTAATTTCTGCGTTTGCGTTGTGCCGGTAGCAACGCATCAGGAAGACCGGCGACATAGTCTGCCAGTTGTACCGCACTGAAGGCTCTGAAAAATGCCAGCTCTCTCCCCAGATGCGTATAAAACAACGCCTGCATCAGGATCACCAGGAACATGGCCATCTGCTGATGCTCCAGTTTAATCAGTTGCCCGTCCACCTGCAGTGAGAGACTTTCCGGCTTCAGCAGGGTATACAACTGCGCACTTTTCTGGTGTGCATAACGGGAGGAACTGACTGCAGCGGACAAAACATAATGATACGCTGCCAGACCGTCATTACCGATCAGCGACGGATCGGCACCACGATCAAGCAATAACCGGACCAGCGCAATATTACCTGCCCGGGCGGCTGACATCAGCGGCGTAAGGTTAAACGGCGAGCGGTGATCAACACCATAACGCTCAATATCCCGCAACACCGCAACCGGATTATTCACCGAGTATGACCGGAAATATTTCTGCTCCAGCAACTGCAGACTCTTCGCCCTGGGTTGTCTGGTGGGTTTAAAATCTTCCCGATACAGCACATTATACAGTGGGAACATGGCGTAAATCAGACTGTACTCCATTGCCTGCAGTTGTGTGGCTTTATCCGCCGTCCCCGCGAGAATCTGCTGTTTCCACTGCCGGGCGTCTTCTGTGGTGATGATCGTCCACGGCACTTCTGATGTCTGCAGGATCTGGTTGCGGATGAAGTCCGCCTGCTCCTGTTTTCCCTGCTTCTCAAGCTGATGTGCCGTTTTCTGCCATTCATCACGGCTGGAAACCGCCTCCTGCAGCTCCAGTTGCGCATCCTGATGGGTAAGTGCAAGCAGATCCCACAGCGGATGCATCACCTGCTGCTCCACAAGATACACATTGCAGGTGGCACGGGTGATCGCAACATACAACGCATTAATAAAAAACCTGTAGATTTCTGCTGAACGATCCTGCCTGTCCCGCGGACGGGAATAACGGGCCTCTCCCTCAAGATCTGCCGGAGAAATCCCCCCGCAGATGTCATCAAACACCTGCCGGGCACCGCTGACCATGTTGTAGAGGATCACCGTCTCGTATTCCAGCCCCTTAATCTCCTGAACCGAAAAAATCAGCGGTGTACTGAACCAGCAGCGTGCCTGTGCCTTCTGCTCCGGATGCATCACAATAACCGCCACCCGATTCGAACGTGAGGTTTTGATGTTCAGCTCCTGCCGGGTGTCTTCCCTGTCCTCCAGTAACCGGACAACACCATCTGTCTGCCCACAACTTCTGATGAAATGGTGACTTTCCTTGTCAATGGCGCCGAATCGCACCTGCCTGAACCTCAGCAGCCGGTTAGCCAGGGCTGTCACATGATGTCCGTTGCGATAATTCGCCTGCAGAATAGTCACGGCCACATCATTTCCCTGCTGTTGTCGGAAAAAAAGGCTCTTAAGTGAACTCCATGAGAAAAAGCTGGGATGAACAATCTGGCTGGCATCACCACAAAGCAAAAACTGGCCGGGATGACGCAATGTTTTCAGTACCAGTTGCAACTGAACAGGCGTCATATCCTGAACTTCATCGACGAAAATGGCATCATAACGGGGTTCTCCCAGCGGCAGGTACTGGTGGCTGAGCAGATTACTGTCATACTGACGCGATTGTTTCAGCCATGTAATATAACGTTCAAACAGGGCATAGACCGTCGGGCGGTCATCCATACTGTAGAGCGACTGCCGTACCCCCCAGCGACAGATATGCCTCCCGGGACAGTTGCCCGTTGCCGGAGACGGCCGCACCAATCACACCCCGGAACTCCTCATACAGAGTATGGGCAGATCCCAGTGCAGCTGTGGTCCTGTTGCGGGGCAGCCAGTCGCTGAACGCACTGAAAGTCACTTCCCGACCTTCCGGAATGCGCAGGGTTTCCAGGAATTCCGTCAGCGACAGAAAGTCAATATTCTGCTCCCCATCCCCTTCCCCTGACGCGTGATACAGCAAACGCGCTTTTTCCACCAGAAATGAGGAAAGACTGAGGTACAGTATATCACCAACTGACTGCTTCATTTTTTCCAGTATCAGCGCCGTCTTACCACTCCCCGCACCACCCACAATCACCAACGGTAACGGATGTTCGTACAACGCCTGCTGTTCATCATCAAAGGACAACATTTTGTCCAGCCGGTGAAAACGTCCGTGAGACGGATTGATGTACGTCAGCGATTCAGGCGCTATATCAACAGGATCCGGCACCGGCTGTTGTTGTAATCGGTCTTCATCAATCATCACGTTTTTGTGAAGAAAACGTGACGTGTGATAGGCATGATTGCGAATATATTCCAGAACAAGACAGACAGTTTCCCCCTGATAGCGATACAGAGAGAACAGCAGTCTGTCCCGGATATTGAGTCGTGCACGGTAAAGATTGGTATCAACTTTTCGAACATCAGCCTGAACGAAGTTATCGGTCGCAATGGCCTGTGCAAATTTTTTATAACCCGGGATCGCTTCAGGATTCAGGGTATGATAAAAACAGATTTTCATAGCTGCCGGTTTCCATCGTGCAAAAAACATGCTGATTTTACGAAGGAATACCTTACTGAACAACCTTGCCCGGAATACGCCCCGAAATCAGATGTGGAGGCCAGAAAAACACTCAGTACCATAATGTTTCATCATCGTCGCCGGTAACGCCACACCGGATTGTGGTGGACATCACCGGTGATGTAAAACACATCGCCGTTGTTTTTAACGCAACATACTGACCGGATGTATCACTCCGGGCGACCTGAAAACACTTTTCCACCCGGCATTGTCCGCCAGCACTTATCACCTGCCAGGTCTGTTGTAGTAAATCCACCAGTTGTGAACATTCTTCATCAACTGTCACACTGGCTCGCGAGTGACAAATGCTTGTCTGGCTGAGCAGTAACAGGCATCGTATTGTTGCTCCTCCATATTGTTCCCGCAACCAGCGTAATACCACCGGCGAGGATGGACTGGCCGTGTGATTACGCTCAGTAATACGTTCGTGCACCTGTCGATAAAAGGAAGTACAGAATGCATAAATCTGTTGCCCGTTGATATTTCCTTCTGCCGAATGGAGCGTGAAGTGAAATGCCAGCAGATGTGGCCAGTGGTCCACCGCCTGCTGAATAAAACGCCGGATATCTCCCGGCTCTGAAAGTAAGGCTTCGGTTATTTGCACGGAATACGACTCCTTCAGACTCTGTTGAATTTTGTTAAGCCGGTGCAGACACACAGGAAAATACGCATCAACACCGGCACGATACGATACAAACACCAGTGACTGGTGATACGAATGGAATGACGAATACGTCAGAAAGGGATACCCCCGGAGGGTATCAGCAGGAAGATGAACGGTAATGTCGCCAGCACCAGGGACAGGGCTGATTCCCACAATACCAGCGCCGGCATTTTGCACATTGCCAGCGTACCGGTATTACAACACGTTTCATACTGCGGTTCCCCGTGATGCTTCGATACGCTGCTGCATCCACTGCTCCACTTCGCTTCTGTACCAGCGGCTGCTGCGACCCAGTTTTATGGGTTTAGGAAAATGACCTTCACTGATCAGCCTGTAAAACCATTTATCGGTCATACCGGTGAAACTGGTGATGTAGTTCATGTCGATCAGGGGATCGTCGGCACTCAGCAATACGCTGTCGTGGCTTGTTGTGGTCAACATGGTCAGAATGTCCTCAGTGAGATTTATGAAGAATGGGGTAATACGAGGAATGGGATGGCGTGCTGCTTTCAGCACTGCCAACCGGGGTTGCCGGCAAGGCAACGGGCTTCCGGATCGCACACTCCACGGCGATCGCGGGCGAAATCACTGAACGCCCAGATAAGGTCCTTAAACAGGGATTCGCAGTCCGGTGACCGGCGATCCAGTACCACATCCCGGGTGATCTGCTTCTGGTACGGCTTTGCTTCACCTGGTGACGCGAAACCCAGCACATTACTCCAGGCATCCAGAATCAACCTGTCCAGTTCGGGGCCGTCGAAATACTCCTGTCTGACGCACAGCACCACGTGGTATTCCGGCTTTTCCGGATGACGGGTCAGGAGCCAGCAGAGGTCACGCCCGGGTGTTGCATTCATCAGCGCACTGACGGTTTCGATAAAATCCATACCAAACCAGGTTCTGCTGCAACGGAAGGTGTTGTCATGTTCCCACGGCAGACGAAGCAGGATCCGCCGTACCCGGGAACCGGACTGCTCACGCAGCGCACGCTCAAGAACGCCGATGACTTTGCTCTGATAAGATGGCCAGAAGGGGGCAAGGCTGTCGTCGAAATAAGGAATAGCATTCATAAGATATGTTCCGTTATGCGCAGCCCACAACGCGTCCTGCCCGTGGATGCGCTGACGTGTTATGGCTTGCGGAATGAGATTGATGGAATAAGTGAAGAACCGAAACAGAACGGGAAGATAAGGGAAAGAACACTGGATGCAGGTTCAGGATGAATGATCTCCGTTGACTTCGGTTCACATCATTAATCAAGGCGGTAAGTTTTTACCGACGGAGTGTTTCCAGGAGCGGAAACAGATAAAAATACCGTTGCATGACTTCAGAATGAGTGATCAGAATACGAGGTAAGGGCGTTGGCTGGCGCCCTACCGTGGTATACACTCAGGCACCAGATGCCGTTTTACAGAGTTCACCTGCCATCCAGTAGACGCCCCGGCCCACGACTGCAACCATAATTACGTTGACCAGAACCGTCATGCTGCTTCGTCTCATATTTCACGAGATAACTGGCTCTGTTCCGGGCTTTCTGCATCGCTTCCACATCACCACGCTTGATCCAGAGAACAGCGGCTTCACCCGGCTTTTTGTCTGAAGCCTTCCTGGTTTCAGAACATCCACCCGACAAAGGCGTATCATCGGAAGAAGGGCGAGCATCAGATGATGTCGGTTTACGGAAAGGAGTCCGCCTGGAAAAATGGACCAGGCCATCGCCTTGCCAGGGCTCAAGATGCAGAGCGCTGCACCATGCCTGTTGGATCATCGTCGCCAGCGAAGACGGTTCGCTAAATTCCCCGAGCGAGCACCAGGTATCTTTGTTGAGCAGTAATATCACGTGATAATGTTTCCTGCCATACATCTTGCCGAACTCCCGGCACCAGAAATAACGCAGGCTGGTTGCATGCACACGCTTGTTGGCACGTCGTTTATGTCGCTGGTAAGCCTGAATTTTTGCTTTCAGGGATGCAAAAAAACGGGAAATCACCGCTGAATCAGGATCGGGATCCATGATGGTGGCAGGCATATACTCAGGAAACCGTAAATCCACCCGAATTAACGAGACAGCACGGTGCTGCACCAGGGCACTGTCGAGAAGGCTGTCAAAACGGGATAACCAGTAAGCATTGTGTATTGGTTGATTCATGATGAGAGATCTCCGTTGATTTGGATTGACTTCACATCATTCATCAACGCGGTAAAACTTTACGGTATCTCACCATTGAGCAACGCCAATAGCTCCTGATTAAAACAGAATGAATCCCCCACGAAGAAAAGATAAACCTACACGCAGGATAAAACACACAACAACGGCATAAATGGTTTTTAAAAACTACAAAGCCTGAAATAAAACATCAGAAACGCAATCAGAACGCTTTCTGGCGCTGTGAATCAACAACAACACCAAAACCTACAGCTTAACCACACAACTCAATCACAGAGCCGAACAGCGCGCTTAAAACCTGTTTACAGATACCCCCGCCCCGAGAACAAAAACCACCAACATCAGAATCGATTTTCTTATACTGAAAACGTTACTTTTAACTACGCACCATAAAAACGATTAACCATCGATAACGTAAACCTTATCTGAATCAAAACACCAGAACCAATCATCACGCTTTTTCTGAATGAAAATAACCACTCTGCGCAGAGAAAGAACAGGAGGAACAGAAAAAACATCAGAAACAGTTAATCATCTCATCAATCTCATCGTTACAAAATCATCCATAAAACCATTTAACTAAATCGTCGTAAGCACATCGAAAAGAACGTCAGATTACTTCAGGAAAGTTCGGGTTGATTTAGCGTAAAGATACTTTTCTCAAGCTAACGTCGAAACTCGAAATCTCAGAAAAGGTTAAACGTAACATCAGTAAAATCGAATAGCAGATTGATTGCTTAAACAGAAATGTTTTACAGCAGCATTAAACTGATTTAGTTAACGTAAAGATTTACTAAACTGGATGTGTATCAGATCAAACAATGTGTATAGCAATGCTTAATGAAAACACTTGTAGAAGTGTTTATGAAAATACGTGTATAACACTTACTGAAATGCTTAGTAAAAATACTTAATGAAATAGGTGTATATAATACTTAGTAAAATATGTGTATATAGTATCATACCGACATTCTCAACATCTTCAGACTTCCATACATACTGGGTGTTGATTTTTCACTTTTACAGCCAGCATGGATCTTTGCTGGTTAAAAAACAGACAGATTTACTCTGAAATTATTTATCCAGGCCTCCCTGAAAAGACCATCCGGAGCATCCCGTTCGTTAGCTTCCATGTTGTCTTTTACCCCGGAAAGTGATCGCATTTTCCAGCCAGAATGACAGCCATACTGATTATGACGTCTCCCTTCACATATAACATTCATGTCAGTCATTTCTTACTGCCTCACTCACCGAAATTCTCCATGCCGGATGAAGCAATTCTTCTGAACTGAGCAGAAGCATAACAGCACACACAAGGAAACGACTGTGCCATAGATCCCGGAATCAGGATCTTAATGTCAGGAAAACAGTGACGACCGGGGATAACAACAACAACCTGAGTACAGAAGAAAGCTTTCCCGCGCACGCCACCATCTTATGTAAGAGGATATGATGCCACCCCCACCTCAGAAGAACCGTCTCCGGGAGAACTTCACAGCATCAAAAATCCTTTTGCTGAGTTCTCATTCCCCATCATGGCAGCTACAGACATGCCCTGACAGAGCGTATGCGCATTGAGAGAAATAACCATAAATGATGAGAAGACGCTCTATATAACGACAGCATGTTGAGGCATCAAAAATATTCATCTAAATATTTTAAGAAAATTTTTTTTGCAAATTACAGGAAATAACATGATGTCAATATAATTTTTTCAAACACGTGACATTAATCACATTGTAATTTTCTGTATTTTTATGTAAATCAGAGAAAAGAGTCCATGAACGTTATTGCATTTTTTCTGATGTATGGATAAAAGGGGATTCAGGCGAAATTTACTGACAGAGGAGTTGATAAAAGGGGGGGAGTAAAGAGTTTTATAGAGTTGGTTCTGCGTTTATACCCAGGGAGTTAGTGTCTGTGCATTCACCAGATGAGTCTGCTCGTGTTTTTAGTCGGATGGAATATGAATATCACCGACATAACGATAAATTACGTTCTGTTAATGCTGACAATGCAGGCAGAGATGTTGTTCCGGAGTGGGTTCAAAATGACTCTGTAGCTGCATTCTGGGTATGGATGTTTATATATCGTGTTCCTGATAGTATTGTCCGACTCTCAGGAGGGCAGTATACAAACCACGATACTTCCAATCTGTATGCCAGACTGTTTGCCACAGAAGCAGCTCCAGCTAATCATCAGGCAAGGATTCGTGTTACGAGGAAATGGCTACAGGAGCTTATAAGGCTAACCGGAACAGAAAATGTATCTGACTTCTTATATGTCGTTCATTTTTTATGGTCATATGCTGAAAAAGTGAATCCCATGGCATGGCTTGGCTCCCGGCGGATACATATCCAATGGGCATGGGCGTATCTGCAGAAACATTGCACCGAAGAAGAATGTCACTATTCTGATACTTCAACATTCAAAGCTTCAGATGAATCCCGTCTGTTCATAATAGCTTATGTGCGCTGTGTCTTCATGAAAATCTATTCTGTCGGTACTGAACCTCAAAAGTTAAAAGAATTAGTTTATCAGCAGAATGATTTTCTCAGGCGCATGAAGTGCTCATACCAGAAAATGTTCCGGTATGAGAAAACTGATTCCCGGGTACAGATAAGTGCCCTGATTTCACCGGAAGCCAGGAATGCGCTCCGGAGAATGGCAAAAAAGAATAATCTGACGCAGGCTGAAATACTGGATAAACTCATCTTATCAGCAGGGGATGATTTCCGTTAATGCGTTCCATTAGAACAATTTTTCTTCTTACTGCTTTTTTTACGCTTATGTTGTTCATACCTTTCCTTTGAAGTACAAAGGAAACTTCCATAAACATTGCGGATATATGAGTTTATACACTCCTGCATTATCTCTTTTCGTGTTTCCCCTTTTCCCTTCGAATATTCACTTTGAACATTAATGTTCATAATTTCTTTTATAAACTTAGCCAGATTTTCCATGTCATAAAGCAGCATGAAAAACATCACATTTCCCAGTGATTCCAGTAACTGAGATTCAACCCTGTACCCATATTTTCTGAAACTTAGCCCTGTTAAAAACTGTTCAAACATTACCCCTGATTCAAAAAGAGATTTTAATCCCAGTCGCTTATATTCCAGGTAAAAAAGTTCAAACGTCGGGGATGCTGAACGGCAAATAAACGAAGACAGCGCCCATGGATCAAAATATGTAACACGCTTCCCCTCCCGCACTTCCTGCGGTGTCAGCGGCGGTTCAGCAAACCAGGCGTCCAGCTCAGCCGAATCGCTGTCCCTGCTCAAAACCTCATACAAACTGCCCGTGAACGGTTGAGGCGGATTTTTGGTTGCTTCATTTTCTGATTGTCTGGATTGTCTGAATCCATCCACTTTTCTTCGGATATTACGCGGGATCAGCATAAAAGGCGGGATATTGAGAGATAAATGTTTACCCGTCATACGATACCAGTGGCCCACCTCAACCTTAATCCGTGTATCTGGCCTTGTATCTGACCTTAGCTCAAGTGCTATTATGTTAAGCAGGTACAGATAACGCACCGTATAACAGTCAAAATGTTTCTCCGGATCAAACGGCTCTGACCGTTCTCTGCACACAAGTCCGCTGCGCTTCAGTATTCGCTGGGTATCTTTCCAGGCTTTACTCTGAAGAATGGTGGTAACTCTGGCTTTATTAGCAATCTCACGCAGCGCATCACTTTGTTGTGCCGTCATCCAACACCTCCCGCACTCTGTCACTCCAGATTTTTTCGCGTCCATATTACCTGAATGATAAACCGGATTAGTGTGATCCGGTTCAGCAAAATCAACAGGATAACGGTATGTCATTCAGCCATTCTTCCCTCTCCGCACAAGTGAAATCATATCTGACGTTTTTTCCTGAAGAAATTCGCCAGAAAATTCTTGAACATCTCCACAGTGTTATTCATTACGAGCCCGTGATTGGCATTATGGGTAAATCCGGCACCGGCAAAAGCAGTCTGTGTAATGCCATTTTTCAGTCCCGTATCTGTGCCACGCATCCCCTGAACGGCTGCACTCGTCAGGCTCATCACCTTACCCTTCAGTTCGGTGAACGCAGAATGACGCTGGTCGATCTGCCCGGCATTGGTGAGACACCGCAACATGATCAGGAATACCGGGAGCTTTACCGTCAGTTACTGCCGGAACTGGATCTGATTATCTGGATCCTGCGGGCTGATGAACGTGCGTATGCTGCCGATATTGCCATGCATCAGTTTTTACTGAATGAAGGCGCAGATCCCTCGCGTTTTCTGTTTGTTCTCAGCCATGCCGATCGCGTATTTCCTGCTGAAGAATGGAACGACACAGAAAAATGCCCGTCCCGTCAGCAGGAACTCTCACTGGCAACAGTAACAGCCCGGGTGGCAACCCTGTTCCCTTCATCATTTCCGGTACTCTCCGTTGCCGCGCCTGTCGGCTGGAACCTTCCGGCGTTTGTGTCGCTGATGATCCACGCACTACCACCACAGGCAACCAGCGCCGTTTATTCGCATATACGTGGCGAAAACCGGTCACCCCGGGATAAGAATCATGCACAGCAGGCTTTTGGTGACGCCATCGGCCAGAGTTTTGACGCTGCCGTTGCCCGGTTCAGCTTTCCGGTCTGGATGTTACATCTTCTGCGTAAAGCCCGGGATCGCATTATCCACCTGCTGAGCGCACTGTGGGATCGCCTGTTCTGAGCGCCCCGGGGCCTGCCCCGTGGATGTCGTATATCTTTACACGACAACGGATTACGGCAACCGCAGCCATATGCCGTCTGTCATTATCAATAACGCACTATTTAATTTCTGAGGTAACCCATGAATACAAGAGCGCTTTTCCCCCTGCTTTTCACAGTGGCATCCTTCTCCGCCTCCGCCGGTAACTGGGCTGTCAAAAATGGCTGGTGTCAGACCATGACGGAGGATGGTCAGGCGCTGGTGATGCTGAAAAATGGCACGATTGGTATCACCGGCCTGATGCAGGGGTGCCCGAATGGCGTACAGACGCTCCTGGGCAGCCGTATCAGCATTAACGGTAACCTGATCCCCACATCACAAATTTGTAATCAGCAGACAGGATTCAGGGCTGTTGAGGTGGAAGCCGGACAGGCGCCGGAAATGGTCAAAAAAGCCGCTCACTCCATAGCAGAGCGTGATGTGTCCGTTTTACAGGCATTTGGTGTACGAATGGAATTCACCCGCGGTGATATGCTGAAGGTCTGCCCGAAATTTGTCACGTCACTTGCCGGTTTTTCCCCGAAACAGACGTCCGTCATAAATAAAGACTCCGTACTGCAGGCCGCCCGGCAGGCATACTCCCGGGAATACGACAAGGAATCAGCTGAAACCGCTGATTTTGACTCTTATGAAATAAAGGGCAATAAAGTTGAGTTTGAGGTGTTCAATCCTGGCTACCGTACATACGACAAAGTGACCGTCACTGTTGGCGCTGACGGCAATGCCACCGACGCCAGTGTTGAATTTATCGGAAAATAACCGGGATGTCGGGCTGTCGCCCTGTTTTATTGCCCGAAGGCCCTTTCTCACGCAAACAGTCTCCTGCCGTCACAAAAGCTTACCGCAATGTGTTTATCGAAGATGACAGGGAACACATTTCCGGCGGCTTCACCACAATGCTGAAGGGCTTCGGTAAACCCTCATTCACTTCATCCATCAGGCCGCGTCTTCTCCGGGAGACGCGGCTTTTTCATTTATTACGTCATTCAGTCTTAACCACTGATAAGGAGCAAAGTATGCGATTAGCCAGCCGTTTTGGCCATGTAAATCAGATCCGCCGGGAGCGCCCGCTGACACGTGAAGAACTGATGTACCACGTCCCAAGTATTTTTGGTGAAGACCGGCACACCTCCCGCAGTGAACGGTATTCATACATTCCCACCATCACCGTTCTGGAAAACCTGCAGCAGGAAGGCTTCCAGCCGTTCTTCGCCTGCCAGACCCGTGTGCGCGACCAGAGCCGCCGGGAATATACCAAACACATGCTGCGTCTGCGCCGTGACGGGGAGATAAACGGACAACATGTCCCTGAAATTATTCTGCTCAACTCCCATGACGGTACCTCCAGCTACCAGATGTTACCCGGATATTTTCGTGCCATCTGCACCAATGGCCTAGTCTGCGGTCAGTCTCTGGGAGAGGTGCGTGTCCCACACCGGGGAAATGTGGTGGACAGAGTCATTGAAGGGGCTTACGAGGTGGTGGGCGTGTTTGACCGGATTGAGGAAAAGCGTGATGCCATGCAGTCGCTGATTCTGCCGCCACCGGCACGCCAGGCGCTGGCACAGGCGGCACTGACTTACCGTTATGGTGACGAACATCAGCCCGTCACCACCGCCGACATTCTGACGCCACGACGCCGGGAGGATTACGGTAAGGACCTGTGGAGTGCTTATCAGACCATCCAGGAGAATATGCTGAAAGGCGGGATTTCCGGTCGCAGTGCCAGAGGAAAACGTATCCACACCCGTGCCATTCACAGCATCGACACGGACATTAAGCTCAATCGCGCATTGTGGGTGATGGCAGAAACGCTGCTGGAGAGCATGCGCTGATGCTGTTTCCCTGAAAGCGCAGCCCTGACTCACGTCTGTACCAGTCCCCAGGCATTCTTCCATTCATTTGCTTTTTATAAGGAATCATCTCATGACAACCTCTTCGCATAATTCCACCACACCTTCTGTTTCCGTAACCACTGCATCAGGGAATAACCAGTCTCAACTGGTTGCCACCATAGTCCCTGATGAACAGCGCATCAGCTTCTGGCCGCAGCATTTTGGCCTCATTCCACAGTGGGTGACCCTGGAGCCCCGTATCTTCGGCTGGATGGACCGTCTTTGCGAAGACTACTGCGGTGGTATCTGGAATCTGTACACCCTGAACAACGGTGGCGCATTTATGGCCCCCGAACCGGATGACGATGATGACGAAACATGGGTACTGTTCAATGCCATGAACGGTAACCGCGCTGAAATGAGCCCGGAAGCCGCCGGCATTGCTGCCTGTCTGATGACGTACAGTCATCATGCCTGTCGTACGGAGTGTTATGCCATGACGGTCCATTATTACCGGTTGCGGGATTACGCCCTGCAGCATCCGGAATGCAGCGCCATTATGCGCATCATCGACTGAATGGAGAGAAGCACAATGCAACAGCTTTCCTTTCTGCCCGGAGAGATGACGCCCGGCGAGCGCAGCCTCATTCAGCGGGCCCTGAAAACCCTGGACCGCCATCTTCATGAACCCGGCGTGGCCTTCACCTCCACGCATGCGGCACGGGAATGGCTGATTCTGAACATGGCGGGACTGGAGCGTGAAGAGTTCCGGGTGCTGTATCTGAACAACCAGAATCAGCTGATTGCCGGTGAAACCCTCTTCACCGGCACTATCAACCGTACGGAAGTCCATCCCCGGGAAGTGATTAAACGCGCCCTGTACCACAATGCCGCTGCCGTGGTGCTGGCGCACAATCATCCGTCCGGTGAAGTCACACCCAGTAAGGCTGACCGCCTTATTACGGAACGTCTGGTACAGGCACTGGCCCTGGTGGATATCCGGGTGCCGGACCATCTGATAATCGGTGGCAGCCAGGTTTTCTCCTTTGCTGAACACGGTCTGCTTTAACCCGTCACCGTCACAACCACATCACACCTGTTTTCACTTTTATCTTCTGTCTTCAGAGGTATCACACTATGAAAATCATCACCCGTGGTGAAGCCATGCGTATTCACCAACAACATCCGACATCCCGTCTTTTTCCGTTCTGTACCGGCAAATACCGCTGGCACGGCGGTGCTGAAGCGTATACCGGTCGTGAAGTGCAGGATATTCCCGGTGTGCTGGCCGTGTTTGCAGAACGCCGTAAGGACAGTTTTGGCCCGTATGTCCGGCTGATGAGCGTCACCCTGAACTGAATCAGGACGGGCATTCAGATGAGCAGAATTATCGCCACCACCGGAGCATTCTTAACCGATTTTCTGTGAGGACTTTATCGTGTCAGACACATTCTCCGGGACAACGCATCCCGATGACAATCACGACCGCCCCTGGTGGGGGCTGCCCTGTACCGTGACACCTTGTTTTGGCGCCCGTCTGGTGCAGGAGGGTAACCGGTTGCATTACCTTGCCGACCGCGCCGGTATCAGAGGCCTGTTCAGCGATGCAGATGCGTACCACCTGGACCAGGCCTTTCCGCTGCTGATGAAACAACTGGAACTCATGCTCACCAGCGGTGAACTGAATCCCCGCCATCAGCATACCGTCACGCTGTATGCCAGAGGGCTGACCTGCGAAGCCGACACCCTCGGCAGCTGTGGCTACGTTTATATGGCTGTTTATCCGACGCCCGAAACGAAAAAGTAAACCACCGGAATAATCGTCTGTTCCGGCCTGGTGCTTTCACCACACCACTTTTCCATTTTTCATCTCTGCATATCAGGAAAATCTTCAGTATGAAAACATTACCTGTATTACCCGGGCAGGCGGCCAGTTCACGCCCGTCTCCGGTTGAAATCTGGCAGACACTGCTCACCCGACTGCTGGACCAGCATTACGGCCTCACACTGAATGACACACCGTTCGCTGATGAACGTGTGATTGAGCAGCATATTGAGGCAGGCATTTCACTGTGCGATGCGGTGAACTTTCTCGTTGAAAAATACGCACTGGTACGTACCGACCAGCCGGGATTCAGCGCCTGTACCCGCTCTCAGTTAATAAACAGTATTGATATCCTCCGGGCCCGCCGGGCAACCGGCCTGATGGCCCGCGACAATTACAGAACGGTAAATAACATTACCCTGGGTAAACATCCGGGGGCGAAACAATGAAACTGGCCCTGACGCTGGAAGCCGACAGCATTAACGTGCAGGCACTGAACATGGGGCGCATTGTCGTTGACGTCGATGGTGTTACTCTCGCTGAACTGATTAACGTGGTCTGCGATAACGGTTACTCCCTTCGTGTTGTTGATGAATCTGACCGGACCGCAACTGACAGCATGCCACCCTCCGCTGCCCTGAGCGGTATACGCTGCAGCACCGCACATATCACGGAAACAGACAACGCCTGGTTGTACTCGCTGTCACACCAGACCAGTGACTTCGGCGAATCAGAATGGATTCATTTTACCGGTAGCGGATATCTGTTACGTACCGATGCGTGGTCATACCCGGTTCTGCGGCTTAAACGCCTGGGGCTGTCAAAAACGTTCCGTCGTCTGGTTATCACACTTACCCGACGTTATGGCGTCAGTCTCATTCATCTGGATGCCAGCGCTGAATGCCTGCCGGGTTTACCCACTTTCAACTGGTAACCAGGAACAACATGAAATTATTAACCACGGAAATCGCACTGGATATTCTGATTGCGTGGCTGCAGGACAATATCGACTGCGAATCGGGAATTATCTTTGACAACGATGAGGATAAAACGGATTCGGCAGCACTGTTGCCCTGTATCGAACAGGCCAGAGAGGATGTCCGTACCCTGCGTCATCTGCAGCTTCTGCAACAGAACCGGTGAGTCTCACTCACCAGACTTCATTCCACTGACGCCAGCCTGAATACGGCTGGCGTTTTCGTTTATAAACCAAAAGGGAAACCGATAATGTCAAACATCACAATCTCCCGTCCGGAAGTGGCCAACGGGCATACGGACGTTATCTGCTCAACCAGTATCCACCACATTCTGGCTGTACGAAAGAGTACGCTGCTGCAAATCGACACGCTTATCCGGCAACTGGCAGAAATCTCGGTGCTGACGGAAAGCATCGGAGGTAAAACTGCACTGGACTGGGCCATGAAACAGGATTTTCGCTGTGGCTGCTGGCTCATGGAGAAACCTGAAACAGCAATGAAAGCCATCACCCGCAACCTTGACCGCGAAATCTGGCGTGACCTGATGCAACGTTCCGGGATGCTGTCATTAATGGATGCGCAGGCCCGTGATACATGGTACCGGTCACTGGAGTACGATAATTTTCCGGAAATCAGTGAAGCGAACATTCTGAGCACATTTGAACAACTGCACCAGAACAAAGATGAAGTGTTTGAGCGAGGGGTGATCAACGTCTTCAGGGGACTGAGCTGGAATTACAAAACCAATTGCCCCTGTAAATTTGGCAGTAAAATTATCGTCAACAATCTGGTGAGGTGGGACCGGTGGGGGTTTCATCTTATCACCGGACAACAGGCCGATCGACTTGCCGATCTGGAAAGAATGCTGCACCTGTTCAGCGGCAAACCGATCCCCGACAACCGGGAAAACATCACCATTCATCTGGATGATCACATCCAGTCTGTTCAGGGTAAAGAGGACTATGAAGATGAGATGTTCAGCATCAGATACTTTAAGAAGGGCTCCGCGCACATCACGTTCAGGAAACCAGAGCTGGTTGACAGGCTGAATGATATTATTGCCAGGCACTATCCCGGAGCGTTAGCGATGTAAAAAGGAATAAAACTCAGGAATAAAACCCACAAAAATACACGTGTTCTGATGACAAAAATCTTGATCTACTTGTTCTCATAAAAACCACCAGAAGGAACCGAGGGTACAAAAGAGGGTACATTTTTCATCAAACCAAATAAATCAGATTAATATCAACATGATAATAACCATATTCGATTCCGCCTCCGGCACCAAATTCATATAAACGGACCTCCACGGAGGTCCGTTTTTCGTTTCAGGACGCCACGATTTAAGCGTTCTGCCTCCAAATCAATTCTCCCGAACTCAACCAGATTCTCCCCTCATCACCAGCAATTTGCGGGCATATCCCAATTCGGGAAAATTTGTTCCTGAGCGATAGCACTAACTGACGTGAAATGTCGTGCGGCCCCGTGATGTTGTTGAACGTCAAATGACGTCATCAGGAGCGTAACGCATCCATAAAGCACAACACCGGTCTGAACGCCGACTGATGAGATTTTCTGAATGAGAACAAAGAGAAATGTATCAGTCCGCTTGCTCATGCAAAGACTAACAATCCATTAAAATAGTAAGCGCTCCGGACAATTTTCCATGGATTATTTTCTGAACATTTTTCTTTGGCAAAGATGATGAATTTTGATGGTAAGGAATATTACTTCTGGTTCTCAGTAAAATCCTTTCGTAATACTATGTAATCAAGAAGTTTATGGCTGGTAAAAATAACGTCTTACATTCACCAATAATATGTAAATAAACCCATCTATAGATGGTAAAAATAGGTTGTGGCAATTATCATTGCATCATTCCCTTTTCGAATGAGTTTCTATTATGCAACAACCTGTAGTTCGCGTTGGCGAATGGCTTGTTACTCCGTCCATAAACCAAATTAGCCGCAATGGGCGTCAACTTACCCTTGAGCCGAGATTAATCGATCTTCTGGTTTTCTTTGCTCAACACAGTGGCGAAGTACTTAGCAGGGATGAACTTATCGATAATGTCTGGAAGAGAAGTATTGTCACCAATCATGTTGTGACGCAGAGTATCTCAGAACTACGTAAGTCATTAAAAGATAATGATGAAGATAGTCCTGTCTATATCGCTACTGTACCAAAGCGCGGCTATAAATTAATGGTGCCGGTTATCTGGTACAGCGAAGAAGAGGGAGAGGAAATAATGCTATCTTCGCCTCCCCCTATACCAGAGGCGGTTCCTGCCACAGATTCTCCCTCCCACAGTCTTAACATTCAAAACACCGCAACGCCACCTGAACAATCCCCAATTAAAAGCAAACGATTCACTACCTTTTGGGTATGGTTTTTTTTCCTGTTGTCGTTAGGTATCTGTGTAGCACTGGTAGCGTTTTCAACTCTTGATACACGTCTTCCTATGAGCAAATCGCGTATTTTGCTCAATCCACGCGATATTGACATTAATATGGTAAATAAAAGTTGTAACAGCTGGAGTTCCCCGTATCAGCTCTCTTACGCGATAGGCGTGGGTAATTTGGTGGCGACATCACTTAACACCTTCTCCACCTTTATGGTGCATGACAAAATCAACTACAACATTGATGAACCGAGCAGTTCCGGTAAAACATTATCTATTGCCTTTGTTAATCAGCGCCAATACCGTGCTCAACAATGCTTTATGTCGATAAAATTGGTAGACAATGCAGATGGTTCAACCATGCTGGATAAACGTTATGTCATCACTAACGGTAATCAGCTGGCGATTCAAAATGATTTACTGGAGAGTTTATCAAAAGCGTTAAACCAACCGTGGCCACAACGAATGCAGGAGACGCTCCAGCAAATATTGCCTCATCGTGGTGCGTTATTAACTAATTTTTATCAGGCACATGATTATTTACTGCATGGCGATGATAAATCATTGAATCGTGCCAGTGAATTATTAGGTGAGATTGTTCAATCATCCCCAGAATTTACCTACGCGAGAGCAGAAAAAGCATTAGTTGATATCGTGCGCCATTCTCAACATCCTTTAGATGAAAAACAATTAGCAGCACTGAACACAGAAATAGACAACATTGTTACACTGCCGGAATTGAATAATCTGTCCATTATATATCAAATAAAAGCGGTCAGTGCTCTGGTAAAAGGTAAAACAGATGAGTCTTACCAGGCGATAAATACTGGCATTGATCTTGAAATGTCCTGGCTAAATTATGTGTTGCTTGGCAAGGTTTATGAAATGAAGGGGATGAACCGGGAAGCGGCTGATGCATATCTCACCGCCTTTAATTTACGCCCAGGGGCAAACACCCTTTACTGGATTGAAAATGGTATATTCCAGACTTCTGTTCCTTATGTTGTACCTTATCTCGACAAATTTCTCGCTTCAGAATAAGTAACTCCCGGGTTGATTTATGCTCGGGAATATTTGTTGTTGAGTTTTTGTATGTTTCTGTTGGTATAATATGTTGCGGCAATTTATTTGCCGCATAATTTTTATTACATAAATTTAACCAGAGAATATCCCGCAATCCATTGTAAACATTGAATGTTTATCTTTTCATGATATCAACTTGCGATCCTGATGTGTTAATAAAAAACCTCAAGTTCTCACTTACAGAAACTTTTGTATTATTTCACCTAATCTTTAGGATTAATCCTTTTTTCGTGAGTATTCTTAGCGCCAGTTTGGTCTGGTCAGGAAATAGTTATACATCATGACCCGGACTCCAAATTCAAAAATGAAATTAGGAGAAGAGCATGAGTTCTGCCAAGAAGATCGGGCTATTTGCCTGTACCGGTGTTGTTGCCGGTAATATGATGGGGAGCGGTATTGCATTATTACCTGCGAACCTAGCAAGTATCGGTGGTATTGCTATCTGGGGTTGGATTATCTCTATTATTGGTACAATGTCGCTGGCGTATGTATATGCCCGACTGGCAACAAAAAACCCGCAACAAGGTGGCCCAATTGCTTATGCCGGAGAAATTTCCCCTGCATTTGGTTTTCAGACAGGTGTTCTTTATTACCATGCTAACTGGATTGGTAACCTGGCGATTGGTATTACCGCGGTATCTTATCTTTCCACCTTCTTCCCAGTATTAAATGATCCTGTTCCGGCGGGTATCGCCTGTATTGCTATCGTCTGGGTATTTACCTTTGTAAATATGCTCGGCGGTACTTGGGTAAGCCGTTTAACCACTATTGGTCTGGTGCTGGTTCTTATTCCTGTGGTGATGACTGCTATTGTTGGCTGGCATTGGTTTGATGCGGCAACTTATGCAGCTAACTGGAATACTGCGGATACCACTGATGGTCATGCGATCATTAAAAGTATTCTGCTCTGCCTGTGGGCCTTCGTGGGTGTTGAATCCGCAGCAGTAAGTACTGGTATGGTTAAAAACCCGAAACGTACCGTTCCGCTGGCAACCATGCTGGGTACTGGTTTAGCAGGTATTGTTTACATCGCTGCGACTCAGGTGCTTTCCGGTATGTATCCATCTTCTGTAATGGCAGCTTCCGGTGCTCCGTTTGCAATCAGTGCTTCAACCATCCTCGGTAACTGGGCTGCGCCGCTGGTTTCTGCATTCACCGCCTTTGCGTGCCTGACTTCTCTGGGCTCCTGGATGATGTTGGTAGGCCAGGCAGGTGTACGTGCCGCTAACGACGGTAACTTCCCGAAAGTTTATGGTGAAGTCGACAGCAACGGTATTCCGAAAAAAGGTCTGCTGCTGGCTGCAGTGAAAATGACTGCCCTGATGATCCTCATCACTCTGATGAACTCTGCCGGTGGTAAAGCATCTGACCTGTTCGGTGAACTGACCGGTATCGCAGTACTGCTGACTATGCTGCCGTACTTCTACTCTTGCGTTGACCTGATTCGTTTTGAAGGCGTTAACATCCGCAACTTTGTCAGCCTGATCTGCTCTGTACTGGGTTGCGTGTTCTGCTTCATCGCGCTGATGGGCGCAAGCTCCTTCGAGCTGGCAGGTACCTTCATCGTCAGCCTGATTATCCTGATGTTCTACGCTCGCAAAATGCACGAGCGCCAGAGCCACTCAATGGATAACCACACCGCGTCTAACGCACATTAATTAAAAGTATTTTCCGAGGCTCCTCCTTTCATTTTGTCCCATGTGTTGGGAGGGGCCTTTTTTACCTGGAGATATGACTATGAACGTTATTGCAATATTGAATCACATGGGGGTTTATTTTAAAGAAGAACCCATCCGTGAACTTCATCGCGCGCTTGAACGTCTGAACTTCCAGATTGTTTACCCGAACGACCGTGACGACTTATTAAAACTGATCGAAAACAATGCGCGTCTGTGCGGCGTTATTTTTGACTGGGATAAATATAATCTCGAGCTGTGCGAAGAAATTAGCAAAATGAACGAGAACCTGCCGTTGTACGCGTTCGCTAATACGTATTCCACTCTCGATGTAAGCCTGAATGACCTGCGTTTACAGATTAGCTTCTTTGAATATGCGCTGGGTGCTGCTGAAGATATTGCTAATAAGATCAAGCAGACCACTGACGAATATATCAACACTATTCTGCCTCCGCTGACTAAAGCACTGTTTAAATATGTTCGTGAAGGTAAATATACTTTCTGTACTCCTGGTCACATGGGCGGTACTGCATTCCAGAAAAGCCCGGTAGGTAGCCTGTTCTATGATTTCTTTGGTCCGAATACCATGAAATCTGATATTTCCATTTCAGTATCTGAACTGGGTTCTCTGCTGGATCACAGTGGTCCACACAAAGAAGCAGAACAGTATATCGCTCGCGTCTTTAACGCAGACCGCAGCTACATGGTGACCAACGGTACTTCCACTGCGAACAAAATTGTTGGCATGTACTCTGCTCCGGCAGGCAGCACCATTCTGATTGACCGTAACTGCCACAAATCGCTGACCCACCTGATGATGATGAGCGATGTTACGCCAATCTATTTCCGCCCGACCCGTAACGCTTACGGTATTCTTGGTGGTATCCCACAGAGTGAATTCCAGCACGCTACCATTGCTAAGCGCGTGAAAGAAACACCAAACGCAACCTGGCCGGTACATGCTGTAATTACCAACTCTACCTATGATGGTCTGCTGTACAACACCGACTTCATCAAGAAAACACTGGATGTGAAATCCATCCACTTTGACTCCGCGTGGGTGCCTTACACCAACTTCTCACCGATTTACGAAGGTAAATGCGGTATGAGCGGTGGCCGTGTAGAAGGGAAAGTGATTTACGAAACCCAGTCCACTCACAAACTGCTGGCGGCGTTCTCTCAGGCTTCCATGATCCACGTTAAAGGTGACGTAAACGAAGAAACCTTTAACGAAGCCTACATGATGCACACCACCACTTCTCCGCACTACGGTATCGTGGCGTCCACTGAAACCGCTGCGGCGATGATGAAAGGCAATGCAGGTAAACGTCTGATCAACGGTTCCATTGAACGTGCGATCAAATTCCGTAAAGAGATCAAACGTCTGAGAACGGAATCTGATGGCTGGTTCTTTGATGTATGGCAGCCGGATCATATCGATACGACTGAATGCTGGCCGCTGCGTTCTGACAGCACCTGGCACGGCTTCAAAAACATCGATAACGAGCACATGTATCTTGACCCGATCAAAGTCACCCTGCTGACTCCGGGGATGGAAAAAGACGGCACCATGAGCGACTTTGGTATTCCGGCCAGCATCGTGGCGAAATACCTCGACGAACATGGCATCGTTGTTGAGAAAACCGGTCCGTATAACCTGCTGTTCCTGTTCAGCATCGGTATCGATAAGACCAAAGCACTGAGCCTGCTGCGTGCTCTGACTGACTTCAAACGTGCGTTCGACCTGAACCTGCGTGTGAAAAACATGCTGCCGTCTCTGTATCGTGAAGATCCTGAATTCTATGAAAACATGCGTATTCAGGAACTGGCTCAGAATATCCACAAACTGATTGTTCACCACAATCTGCCGGATCTGATGTATCGCGCATTTGAAGTGCTGCCGACGATGGTAATGACTCCGTATGCTGCGTTCCAGAAAGAGCTGCACGGTATGACCGAAGAAGTTTACCTCGACGAAATGGTAGGTCGTATTAACGCCAATATGATCCTTCCATATCCGCCGGGAGTTCCTCTGGTAATGCCGGGTGAAATGATCACCGAAGAAAGCCGTCCGGTTCTGGAGTTCCTGCAGATGCTGTGTGAAATCGGCGCTCACTATCCGGGCTTTGAAACCGATATTCACGGTGCATACCGTCAGGCTGATGGCCGCTATACCGTTAAGGTATTGAAAGAAGAAAGCAAAAAATAATTAGCTCGTACAAGGGAAGTGGCTTGCCACTTCCCTTTTTTGCTCATAAGGAGAACACATGAAAACACCCTCACAGCCGCGCGCGATATACTATATCGTGGCGATCCAAATCTGGGAGTACTTCAGTTTTTACGGCATGCGTGCCTTACTCATTCTCTATCTCACCCATCAGCTTGGTTTTGATGATAACCATGCCATCAGCCTGTTCAGCGCATATGCTTCTCTGGTTTACGTTACCCCTATTCTCGGCGGCTGGCTTGCCGACCGCCTGCTCGGCAACCGCACTGCAGTGATTGCCGGCGCGCTGTTAATGACCCTTGGCCATGTGGTGCTGGGCATTGATACAAATTCAACCTTTAGCCTGTATCTGGCGCTGGCAATCATTATTTGTGGCTACGGTTTATTCAAATCAAACATCAGCTGTTTGCTTGGCGAGCTCTACGACGAGAACGATCATCGACGTGATGGCGGTTTTTCGCTGCTGTATGCTGCGGGCAATATCGGTTCTATCGCCGCCCCAATCGCCTGCGGCCTGGCTGCTCAGTGGTATGGATGGCATGTTGGCTTTGCCCTTGCGGGTGGCGGCATGTTTATCGGTTTGTTGATTTTCTTAAGCGGGCATCGTCATTTCCAGTCCACGCGTAGTATGGATAAAAAAGCGCTCACTAGCGTGAAATTTGCCTTACCAGTATGGAGCTGGTTAGTGGTGATGCTCTGTTTAGCCCCAGTATTTTTTACCCTGCTGCTGGAGAACGACTGGTCCGGATATTTGCTGGCGATCGTTTGCCTCATTGCCGCACAAATCATTGCCCGCATGATGATCAAATTCCCCGAACACCGCCGTGCTCTTTGGCAAATTGTATTGTTGATGTTTGTCGGGACGTTGTTCTGGGTACTGGCACAACAGGGCGGCAGTACCATCAGCTTGTTTATCGATCGCTTTGTGAATCGTCAGGCATTCAATATTGAAGTACCTACAGCACTATTCCAGTCGGTGAATGCAATTGCAGTGATGCTCGCTGGGGTTGTACTGGCCTGGCTGGCATCGCCAGAAAGCCGCGGCAACTCAACATTGCGCGTCTGGCTGAAGTTTGCCTTTGGCTTACTGCTGATGGCTTGTGGCTTTATGTTGTTGGCATTTGATGCCCGACATGCAGCGGCTGGCGGTCAAGCGTCAATGGCCGTGATGATATCCGGGCTGGCGCTAATGGGCTTTGCCGAACTCTTTATTGACCCGGTGGCGATTGCGCAAATCACGCGTCTGAAAATGTCTGGCGTATTAACCGGTATTTATATGCTGGCAACAGGCGCGGTCGCCAACTGGCTGGCAGGCGTCGTGGCACAGCAGACGACAGAGTCGCAAATTAGCGGTATGGCAATTGCAGCTTACCAGCGATTCTTTTCTCAGATGGGAGAGTGGACGTTGGCTTGTGTCGCGATCATCGTCGTATTGGCCTTTGCTACCCGTTTTCTGTTTAGCACGCCGACGAATATGATACAGGAGAGCAACGATTAACTGTCGTAAAAACAATTGGTTATGAATAAATTAACTTTCAGTTTATAACACTAGCAAATCTAGATTAATAAGTCATTTAAACCATTTTGATGGTTATTTATTAGTGATATCAACTTGAGGTAAGCGTTAGTTTCGATAAGATAAACTGAGTTATTAATAGTCGAGGCAGATAATACAGTGTACCGATCTGTCTCTTTATCTACGCTAAATTGAAAGCTGGATTTAGAGGAACCAAAATGTCTGAACAAGAAACACGGGGAGCCAATGAGGCTATTGATTTTAACGATGAACTGAGAAATCGCCGCGAAAAACTGGCGGCACTACGTCAGCAAGGTGTGGCGTTTCCCAATGATTTTCGCCGCGACCATACCTCTGACCAGCTGCACGAAGAGTTTGATGCGAAGGATAACCAGGAACTGGAATCCTTAAACATTGAAGTCTCGGTTGCTGGCCGAATGATGACCCGTCGTATCATGGGGAAAGCCTCCTTTGTAACGTTGCAGGATGTCGGTGGCCGTATTCAACTGTACGTTGCAAGAGATAGCCTGCCAGAAGGTGTTTATAACGATCAGTTTAAAAAATGGGATCTGGGTGACATTATCGGTGCCCGCGGTACGCTGTTTAAGACGCAAACCGGTGAGCTTTCCATTCACTGTACTGAGTTGCGCCTGCTGACAAAAGCACTACGTCCTTTACCAGATAAATTCCATGGTCTGCAGGATCAGGAAGTCCGTTATCGTCAACGTTATCTGGACCTCATCGCTAACGATAAATCCCGTCAAACGTTTGTTGTCCGTTCAAAAATTCTGGCCGCTATCCGCCAGTTCATGGTCGCGCGCGGCTTTATGGAAGTAGAAACCCCGATGATGCAGGTAATTCCAGGTGGGGCATCTGCTCGCCCGTTTATTACCCATCATAACGCTCTGGATTTAGATATGTACCTGCGTATCGCGCCGGAGCTGTATCTGAAACGTCTGGTTGTAGGCGGTTTTGAACGGGTATTCGAAATCAACCGTAACTTCCGTAATGAAGGTATTTCTGTTCGCCATAATCCTGAGTTCACAATGATGGAACTCTACATGGCGTATGCGGATTACCACGATTTGATTGAACTGACAGAGTCCCTGTTCCGCACCCTGGCACAAGAGGTTCTGGGTACCACTAAAGTCACTTATGGCGAGCATGTGTTTGATTTCGGCAAACCGTTTGAAAAACTCACCATGCGCGAAGCAATCAAAAAATATCGTCCAGAAACCGATATGGCCGACCTGGATAATTTTGATGCTGCTAAAGCATTAGCTGAATCTATCGGAATTACGGTAGAGAAAAGCTGGGGGCTGGGACGTATTGTCACGGAGATCTTTGATGAAGTGGCAGAAGCACATCTGATTCAGCCAACCTTTATTACGGAATATCCGGCAGAAGTGTCACCGCTGGCGCGCCGTAATGATGTTAACCCGGAAATCACCGACCGTTTTGAATTCTTCATCGGTGGTCGTGAAATCGGTAATGGTTTTAGCGAATTAAACGACGCAGAAGATCAGGCTGAACGTTTCCAGGAACAGGTTAACGCTAAAGCTGCAGGTGACGACGAAGCCATGTTCTATGACGAAGATTACGTGACTGCGCTGGAATATGGTCTGCCGCCAACCGCTGGTCTGGGTATTGGTATCGACCGAATGATTATGCTGTTTACAAACAGTCATACTATTCGCGACGTTATTCTCTTCCCGGCGATGCGCCCACAGAAATAAATTTCACTTTAATGAACGAAGCAGTCAGGCGACTGCTTCGTTCGTCGTTCCGCAAATCCAGTTTTGAGGAGAGACGCTTCGTTTCACGATAACCAGCGGGTCCACTCAACTACAGCTCCTAAAAGAGAGAAAAAAGTAATGCCACAGGCAGACTCATTGGCCAGGTTATTCCGACCAGGAATGCACTAAGTAAACGAATATGTGTTTTCTCATGTGAGATAAACCAGATAATGACAAAGGATATGTTCACACCAATCACATAAAAAATTAATATTTTAGAGAATAGTGCCATTTTTTATGTTCTTCTTATCCTTCCTGGCTACTTGTAAAACTGACGGAAATAGTCATCAACTGTCATAATGTTGAGGTCAAAATCAATATCCGGTAAGTCTAAGCATTTAAGCCTGATTAAATCTTCGATTTCACTTGCGGCTAACGATGTCGTTATTGCGAAGGAGTTTTCATTCAATTGTCGTGGTATCCCATATTCATCAGCCACGATAGAGGAGAAATTCATATCATACATCAATGATCTTAACCTTAAGAACACTGAGGAATAAGATGATGGATAATCAAAAGAAACAACATAAGTATTGAACTTGTTTTTACCTTCCATAATATGACTCCTATCAATATTGAATGCTCTGGGGACGCAAAAATTATTAACCCCGATTGATGATTCTCATATAGGAGATATTCTTTTTTTTGCTCAGTAAAGGGGATGACTTGGGACAAAAAAACGCGCTCTCTGCCCATTCTTTGTGCATCCCCCTACCCTTCAGATGCTCTCCTGCATCACTCCGCGGAGAGCATGAAAAATATCGTGACTCTGTACTCTCCCATCAACTGCGAATATCATCATACTCCCGCGTTTTATCAAATTCGTGTTTCGCAAATGGGCATAGTGGGATAATTTTTCGTTTTTCCCGACGCATTTTTTCCACGACTTTCGCAACCAGCTGTTTACCAATCCCCTGCCCTTTCAGGCTTTCATCGACATCGGTATGTTCGATAATCGCTAAATTCTCTCCGGTCGGCACAAAGACAATTTCAGCGATTTGCTTGCCCTGTTCGTCATTAATGTAAAATTTATTGTGGCCTTCGCGTATTTCCATTTTACCCTCGCTTATTTATGACGGTATTTCAGCGCGCCGCTCGGGCACGTATCAATCACTTTAACCACAGTGACGACGTCGACTTCATCCGGCATGATCCACGGCTTTCGTTTGAGATTAAATAACTTGCCGTTGCCACGTACGCAATTGCCAGAATGCTGACATATCGCAGTGTTGAAATAGACATCGATCTTTTCGCCGGTATAACAGCGATAACCCTCGTCCAGTAGCGCCTGATCCATGACTTTCCCTCTCTCATCAGTATGATTATCGCTATAAGCATAGCCCTGGAATCTTCATACAGCACTGGCAGTTTCCGTTGCCAGAGTCTCTTCCCCTATATAGCCAATCATTCTTACTCCCTTTGAATTACCCGCCTCATCAGAGATAATGCTTAAGAAATTTGTCACACAAGGAAGCTGATGAGACATTCATTGCCCTACCGCATGTTACGCAAACGTCCGATGAAATTGAGTACCACAGTGATCTTAATGGTCAGCGCGGTACTGTTCTCGGTGCTATTGGTGGTGCATCTGATTTACTTCTCGCAAATCAGTGATATGACGCGAGACGGGCTGGCCAACAAGGCACTGGCAATGGCGCGTACCCTCGCCGACTCGCCGGAAATCCGTCAGGGCTTGCAGAAAAAACCGCAGGAGAGCGGAATCCAGGCCATCGCGGAAGCCGTGCGCAAACGCAACGATCTGCTGTTTATTGTCGTTACCGATATGCAAAGTCTTCGCTACTCGCATCCTGAAGCCCAGCGTATTGGTCAGCCATTTAAAGGTGATGACATCCTTAAAGCGCTGAATGGCAAAGAAAATGTCGCTATCAATCGCGGTTTTCTGGCGCAGGCTTTACGCGTATTTACCCCCATCTACGATGAAAATCATAAACAAATTGGCGTGGTGGCGATCGGCCTTGAGTTAAGCCGCGTGACCCAACAAATCAATGACAGTCGCTGGAGCATTATCTGGTCGGTATTATTTGGCATGCTGGTCGGACTGATTGGCACCTGCATTCTGGTTAAGGTACTGAAAAAAATCCTTTTCGGCCTGGAACCCTACGAAATCTCCACGCTGTTTGAGCAGCGCCAGGCCATGTTGCAGTCTATCAAAGAAGGCGTCGTTGCCGTGGACGATCGCGGCGAGGTCACGCTGATCAACGATGCCGCACAAGAATTGCTGAATTACCGTAAGTCGCAGGACGATGAGAAACTGTCGACGCTAAGCCACTCATGGTCACAGGTGGTAGATGTCTCGGAAGTGTTACGCGACGGTACGCCGCGCCGCGACGAAGAGATTACGATTAAAGACCGGCTATTACTGATCAACACCGTTCCGGTGCGCAGTAATGGCGTTATCATCGGTGCCATTTCAACCTTCAGGGACAAAACTGAAGTTCGTAAACTGATGCAGCGACTCGACGGTCTGGTCAACTATGCTGATGCACTTCGTGAACGATCCCACGAATTTATGAATAAATTGCATGTGATTCTCGGATTATTGCATCTGAAGAGTTATAAGCAGTTGGAAGATTACATTCTCAAAACAGCCAATAACTATCAGGAAGAGATTGGCTCTCTGCTGGGTAAGATCAAATCTCCGGTTATCGCTGGTTTTTTAATCAGCAAGATTAACCGCGCGACCGATTTAGGCCATACGCTGATTTTAAACAGTGAAAGCCTGCTGCCAGACAGCGGCAGTGAGGACCAGGTCGCGACGCTGATTACCACATTGGGAAATCTGATAGAAAACGCGCTGGAAGCATTAGGGCCGGAACCCGGTGGCGAAATTAGCGTAACATTGCACTACCGTCACGGCTGGCTGCACTGCGAAGTTAACGATGATGGACCGGGGATCGCACCCGACAAAATCGATCACATTTTTGACAAAGGTGTCTCGACAAAAGGAAGCGAGCGAGGCGTCGGTTTAGCACTTGTCAAACAACAGGTAGAAAATCTCGGCGGCAGCATCGCCGTGGAATCGGAACCCGGGATTTTCACACAATTTTTTGTCCAGATACCCTGGGACGGGGAGAGGTCGAACAGATGATCAATGTATTAATTATCGATGACGACGCAATGGTCGCGGAGCTGAATCGCCGATACGTAGCACAAATCCCAGGCTTTCAATGCTGTGGAACAGCCTCGACGCTGGAGAAAGCCAAAGAGATTATCTTCAATAGCGATACGCCTATCGACCTGATATTGCTCGATATCTATATGCAAAAAGAGAACGGGCTCGATTTACTGCCTGTCCTGCATAACGCGCGTTGCAAAAGTGATGTGATTGTCATCTCCTCCGCAGCCGATGCGGCAACCATTAAAGATTCGCTGCATTACGGTGTCGTGGATTACCTGATCAAACCCTTCCAGGCTTCCCGCTTTGAAGAGGCGCTCACCGGCTGGCGGCAAAAGAAAATGGCGCTGGAAAAACATCAGTATTATGACCAGGCCGAGCTTGATCAGCTAATCCACGGCAGCAGCTCCAACGAACAGGATCCTCGTCGCTTGCCAAAAGGCTTAACGCCGCAGACGTTACGCACGCTGTGCCAGTGGATTGACGCGCATCAGGACTATGAGTTTTCAACCGACGAGCTGGCTAACGAGGTTAACATCTCGCGTGTTTCCTGCCGAAAATACCTCATCTGGCTGGTCAACTGCCACATCTTGTTCACCAGTATCCATTATGGCGTCACGGGGCGTCCGGTTTACCGTTACCGTATTCAGGCAGAACACTACTCACTGCTGAAACAATATTGCCAATAACGGATCGCTGGTTATCTGTAAGTAATAATTATTACCGTAATGCAAAATACCCCTGGCACAAGTTACATCCTTCATCAGTAAAACTTGTGCCAGATCAAATATAATTATCCCTCCATCATCGCTAAAAATTAATATCTCTTCAGGTGAACGGTGTTTTTAATTTCAAAACGCTAACAAAAGTTAATTAACTATTATGTCACCCGCATTATGTGTATTTTTACCCACAAATGGGTAGATCAGATTAATCTTTAAACCTAATGATATCTGCCCTGAGAACAAAAAATAGACCGATAAATATCAATAAGATAACAGCAAACAAAACATTAACATCTGCGCAGTACAAACTATAAACCCATCGCCAGAGAGTTTTTCTCTCTGAAAAAGCCGCTTATCACAGTGCATAAATTTGCCGCTGCTTTAATCAGCCAATATTTACTGTGAGGTATTTGCTAAAGCCGGTAACGACCAAACGGATATTTAGTCAGGCTCTGAAAACAGTTCATACAAAACAGAACGTGACTGTGATCTATTCAGCAAAAATTTAAATAGGATTATCGCGAGGGTTCACACATGTTATTTACTATCCAACTTATCATAATACTGATATGTCTGTTTTATGGTGCCAGAAAGGGTGGTATCGCGCTGGGTTTATTAGGCGGTATCGGTCTGGTCATTCTGGTCTTCGTCTTCCACCTTCAGCCAGGTAAACCACCGGTTGATGTCATGCTGGTTATCATTGCGGTGGTGGCGGCATCGGCGACCTTGCAAGCTTCGGGCGGTCTTGATGTCATGCTGCAAATTGCCGAGAAGTTGCTGCGCCGCAACCCGAAATATGTCTCAATTGTCGCGCCGTTTGTGACCTGTACACTGACCATTCTTTGCGGTACGGGTCATGTGGTTTACACCATTCTGCCGATCATCTACGACGTCGCCATTAAGAACAACATCCGTCCGGAACGTCCGATGGCGGCAAGTTCTATCGGTGCACAGATGGGGATTATCGCCAGTCCGGTGTCGGTTGCGGTCGTGTCTCTGGTTGCGATGCTGGGTAATGTCACCTTTGATGGTCGCCATCTTGAGTTCCTCGATCTGCTGGCAATCACCATTCCATCGACGTTAATCGGTATCCTGGCGATCGGTATCTTCAGCTGGTTCCGCGGTAAAGATCTGGATAAAGACGAAGAGTTCCAGAAATTCATCTCCGTACCGGAAAACCGTGAGTATGTTTACGGTGATACCGCGACGCTGCTCGATAAAAAACTGCCGAAAAGCAACTGGCTGGCAATGTGGATTTTCCTCGGGGCAATCGCTGTAGTCGCCCTTCTTGGTGCTGATTCGGACCTGCGTCCATCCTTCGGCGGCAAACCGCTGTCGATGGTACTGGTTATTCAGATGTTTATGCTGCTGACCGGGGCGCTGATTATTATCCTGACCAAAACCAATCCCGCGTCTATCTCAAAAAACGAAGTCTTCCGTTCCGGTATGATCGCCATCGTGGCGGTGTACGGTATCGCATGGATGGCAGAAACCATGTTCGGTGCGCATATGTCTGAAATTCAGGGCGTACTGGGTGAAATGGTGAAAGAGTATCCGTGGGCGTATGCCATTGTTCTGCTGCTGGTTTCCAAGTTTGTAAACTCTCAGGCTGCGGCGCTGGCGGCGATTGTTCCGGTCGCGCTGGCGATCGGCGTTGATCCGGCATACATCGTGGCTTCAGCACCGGCTTGCTACGGTTATTACATCCTGCCGACTTATCCGAGCGATCTGGCAGCGATTCAGTTTGACCGTTCCGGCACCACCCACATCGGTCGCTTCGTCATCAACCACAGTTTTATTCTGCCGGGGTTGATTGGTGTGAGCGTATCGTGCGTCTTCGGCTGGATCTTCGCCGCGATGTACGGGTTCTTATAAATGCACTTTGCGTGCCGCCCGTGACTACGCGGCACGCCATTTTCGAATAACAAATACAGAGTTACAGGCTGGAAGCTATGTCAAACAAACCCTTTATCTACCAGGCACCTTTCCCGATGGGGAAAGACAATACCGAATACTATCTACTCACTTCCGATTACGTTAGCGTTGCCGACTTCGACGGCGAAACCATCCTGAAAGTGGAACCAGAAGCCCTGACCCTACTGGCGCAGCAAGCCTTTCACGACGCTTCTTTCATGCTCCGTCCGGCACACCAGAAACAGGTTGCGGCTATTCTTCACGATCCAGAAGCCAGCGAAAACGACAAGTACGTGGCGCTGCAATTCTTAAGAAACTCCGAAATCGCCGCCAAAGGCGTGCTGCCGACCTGCCAGGATACCGGCACCGCGATCATCGTCGGTAAAAAAGGCCAGCGCGTGTGGACCGGTGGCGGTGATGAAGAAGCGCTGTCGAAAGGCGTCTATAACACCTATATCGAAGATAACCTGCGCTATTCACAGAATGCGGCGCTGGACATGTACAAAGAGGTCAACACCGGCACTAACCTGCCTGCGCAAATCGACCTGTACGCGGTAGATGGCGATGAGTACAAATTCCTTTGCGTTGCGAAAGGCGGCGGCTCTGCCAACAAAACGTATCTCTACCAGGAAACCAAAGCCCTGCTGACTCCCGGCAAACTGAAAAACTTCCTCGTCGAGAAAATGCGTACCCTCGGTACTGCAGCCTGCCCGCCGTACCATATCGCGTTTGTGATTGGCGGTACGTCTGCGGAAACCAACCTGAAAACCGTCAAGTTAGCAAGCGCTCACTATTACGATGAACTGCCGACGGAAGGGAACGAACATGGTCAGGCGTTCCGCGATGTCCAGCTGGAACAGGAACTGCTGGAAGAGGCCCAGAAACTCGGTCTTGGCGCGCAGTTTGGCGGTAAATACTTCGCGCACGACATTCGCGTTATCCGTCTGCCACGTCACGGCGCATCCTGCCCGGTCGGCATGGGCGTCTCCTGCTCCGCTGACCGTAACATTAAAGCGAAAATCAACCGCGAAGGTATCTGGATCGAAAAACTGGAACACAACCCAGGCCAGTACATTCCACAAGAACTGCGCCAGGCCGGTGAAGGCGAAGCGGTGAAAGTTGACCTTAACCGCCCGATGAAAGAGATCCTCGCCCAGCTTTCGCAATACCCGGTATCCACTCGTTTGTCGCTCACCGGCACCATTATCGTGGGCCGAGATATTGCACACGCCAAGCTGAAAGAGCTGATTGACGCCGGTAAAGAACTTCCGCAGTACATCAAAGATCACCCGATCTACTACGCGGGTCCGGCGAAAACCCCTGCCGGTTATCCATCAGGTTCACTTGGCCCAACCACCGCAGGCCGTATGGACTCCTACGTGGATCTGCTGCAATCCCACGGCGGCAGCATGATCATGCTAGCGAAAGGTAACCGCAGTCAGCAGGTTACCGACGCGTGTCATAAACACGGCGGCTTCTACCTCGGTAGCATCGGCGGTCCGGCGGCGGTACTGGCGCAGCAGAGCATCAAGCATCTGGAATGCGTCGCTTATCCGGAGCTGGGTATGGAAGCTATCTGGAAAATCGAAGTAGAAGATTTCCCGGCGTTTATCCTGGTCGATGACAAAGGTAACGACTTCTTCCAGCAGATCGTCAACAAACAGTGCGCGAACTGCACTAAGTAACCTCTTCGGCCCAGCGCCTGGCAGCATGCTGCCAGGTGATCCCCCTGGGCCACCTCTTTTGCGATTGTAATTTCACGCTTGCTGGTGAATAGTCAGTATTTTCCCTGACTTGCGAACTCACCATGACCCGCACACTCAAGCCGTTAATTCTTAACACCGGCGCACTGGCGCTAACGTTAATCCTGATTTATACCGGCATTTCGGCCCATGACAAACTCACCTGGCTGATGGAAGTGACACCGGTGATTATTGTCGTGCCGCTACTGCTTGCCACCGCTAAACGTTATCCGTTAACGCCGCTGCTCTATACGCTCATTTTCTTTCACGCCATCATCCTGATGGTCGGCGGGCAATACACCTACGCGAAAGTCCCCGTTGGTTTTGAGGTGCAGGAATGGCTGGGGTTGAGCCGTAATCCGTATGACAAGCTGGGGCATTTTTTCCAGGGGCTGGTGCCTGCACTGGTGGCACGAGAAATTCTCGTGCGCGGGATGTACGTGCGCGGACGTAAAATGGTGGCGTTCCTGGTCTGCTGCGTGGCGCTGGCGATAAGCGCGATGTATGAATTAATCGAGTGGTGGGCGGCGCTGGCAATGGGCCAGGGAGCGGATGATTTTCTCGGCACCCAGGGCGACCAGTGGGACACGCAATCCGATATGTTCTGCGCGCTGCTTGGCGCATTAACGACGGTGATATTCCTCGCTCGCTTTCATTGCCGCCAGCTACGGCGCTTTGGCTTGATAACCGGATAACAACGTGCGCTTTGTTGATGCCGGATGCGGCGTGAATTCCTTATCCGGTCTACAAAATTTGCAAATCCAAAGCATTACATTAAGACGTGGCCTGATAAACATATCGCATCAGGCCATTTTCGTTAGCTATTGTCCACGTCAGGCTTTCACATCACTCACTGCACCGACCGGAATATCAGCATGAACAGGCTCGGGCGGTACTTTGCGATATTTATCCAGCAGATGAATCTGGATCCTGCGCAGCGTGTCGCCATTGAGGCGATAGAAACGGAAGTAGAGAATCAGCGTTACCATGAAAAACAGAGTTGGTAGAGCAATCATAATAAACTGCATACCTAATAGGGCTTGCGTAGACTGTTCAACATTCGGTACATAGCCAATCATCCCTAACACAACCGCAATGAAAAAAGCCGCAAAGGCTGAACCGCCCTTCACCACCATAGTCTGCACGGAGTAAGCGATACTTTCACAGCGTACGTGCAGTTTATATTCACCGTAATCAACGGTATCTGCCACCATGATGACCTGTAATACCCAGAAAAGCGCCGTTCCCACATTCAGCAAAATACCCGCAATCACAATGAGGACGACGTTGTGATAGCTCATTAATGCCATTAACAGGAGAACACCACAGCTTAACACCGGAAGAATAGATGCTCCGGCCCATAAAATGCGTCGGGATAATGATTTAACTAAGCGTGGGAAGAATACTAACGTCACCAGGTTAGCAGCTCCCGCATACGACAGATAATAGGGGAACAAATCCGCATCACCGATAACATATGAGAAATAATAGATAGCAAATCCGGTAATAATGTTGCTGGCTACATTATAAGCAAGAGCCATACCCAAGAGGCATGAAAGCTGATCGTTTTTATAAATTAGCGCAACGATGGCTTTAAGTGTCAGATGGCTTCCTTCAGCAGACGGTTGATTGTCTGACGAAAAGACTTCATGCACATTGCGCAGAGTGATGATGGTTGAAACAATAAAAAAGGCGATTAGTACCAGAGTGAACATCTGAAAGCCAAATCCCCGATCGCCACCGCCGACATAATTAACAAATGGTAGCGTCACACCTGCCGTAACAAAGCCTGCCAGACTGGCAAAAAAACGCGGATAAGGAACCAGTTGTTCGCGCTCACGTTTATCGAGCGTGATGGTTGGAACCAGCGACCAGAAGGGAATATCCATAATGGTGTAAGTCATGCCCCAGAGGATGTAGGTCACGCAAACAAAGACAATCTGAGTAGTACCTTCAAACAGATGCGCACTAAAGAGGAGAAATAAGATTACAGAGTTTGCCAACGTACCGATCAGGATCCAGGGTTTGAACTTACCCCATCGCGATCGCGTAGCATTTACAATCCATCCCATAATCGGATCGTTAATAGCATCCCAGATCCTCGCCACCAGAAACAAAGTACCGACCAAACCCACAGACAGCCCAACGACATCGGTGTAGTAATACATGAGGTACATATACACAATGCCGATCGCAAAATCCTTCCCGAACGCTCCAAATCCATAACTGAGTTTTGTAGTCATTGAAATGCTCATAGGGTATCGGGTCGCTGTTACCAACGCCCGCCTTCTGTTATTGGTATCGTCAGAGGTGTGCGCCGGAATAAATCCCCCGGCGCAGTAGCGTTTAGTCGCGTTTTAACGGTGCAACCAGCCTGGCAGCCAGTCGCCGTGAGCGGCAATCAGGTCGTCAACAAGAGCATATATTTCGTCAATGCCCAGCACGGCGGCAGTATGCGGGTCCATCATCGCGGCGTGGTAAACACGGTCGCGATTTTCCGTAAGAATAGCTTCGGTCAGCAGCGTCTGTACGTTGATGTTGGTTTGCATCAGGGCGGCCAGATGCGAAGGTAGCGTACCGACTTTGGTTGGCTGAATGCCATTAGCATCAACCAGACAGGCTACTTCCACGCAACATCCTTGTGGCAGGTTATCAATCAAACCATCGTTACGGACGTTGCCGTAAATCACACTCGGCTCGCCAGTCCAGATAGCGTTCATGATTGTGCTGGCATATTCCCGTGACGGTTTAATATCAATCCGGGAGGCGTTTTTATACTCCTCCAGCTCTTTATGCCAGTTCGCCAGCTGCTCGACGCAGCGTTTCGGGTACTCATCCAGCGGTACTTTATAACGCTCAATCAAATCCTCACGACCTGGCTTAATAAACCACGGCGTATATTCGGCAAAATGTTCTGACGATTCCGTGACGAAGTAGCCCAGCTTTTTGAACATTTCGTAGCGCACAATATTCTGGCAGCGAGTATTACCATGAATATTCGGCTTCGGTGCCTGCCCTGCTTCATAAGCCGCCAGCAGTTCCGGGTAGAGATTCACATAACTGCCGTCGGCGGTTTTGCGCTCCAGCTCCAGGTAAAACGCCATATGGTTGATACCTGCGCAACGGTAACGCAGCGTAGCTGGGTCGATATTGAGGTCACGCGCCAGCTCTTCCGCCGTTCCCTGCACCGAATGGCACAGCCCGACCTGTTTGATATGCGGATAGCGGGCATACATCGCCCAGGTATTCATCGCCATTGGGTTAACATAGTTGAGCATGGTGGCATCGGGGCAGACTTCCGTCATGTCCTCGCAAATTTGCCACAGATGCGGAATGGTACGTAGCGCGCGCATAATACCGCCCGGCCCCAACGTATCGGCAATGGTTTGTTCCAGACCATGCCGCTTACAGACCTCGAAATCAGTCACCGTGCAAGGTTCATAACCGCCAATCTGAAATGCCACCACGACAAAATCGGCATCCTCTAAGGCTTCTTTCTGTTGGGTGTGGCAGGTGATTTTGCCGCTGGCCCCTGCTGAATCCATCAGCTTACGCACCACAATATGCGACTCTTCCAGGCGGGTGGGATCAATGTCCATCAGGGCAATATGCGCCGTTTTCAGCGCCTCGCGATGGAACACATCACCAAGAATATTTTTAACGAAAATCGTCGAACCAGCGCCGATAAATGTAATTTTGGGTGCAGTCATCATGCAGATCTCCTGGCTTGCTTGAATAACTTCATCATGGCAGGCGAATCTGCAGAAAACCTCCGGCTTCCAGGTTGAGCATTCCCATAAACTCAGATCCTGCGTGAAGCAGCAGTAAATCTGAGTTTATGGTAATAAGTTACCTGAAAAGCAGAGTTTTCGGCCTCATGATGCTCGGACGCTCCCCTCGCCTCTCTGGGAAGAGGGTGAAAACCGTGCTCCCACTCGCAGTCATCCTCCCTCACTCCTGCCATAATTCTGATATTCCAGGAAAGAGAGCCATCCATGAATACAGATACGTTTATGTGCAGCAGCGACGAAAAACAGACCCGCAGCCCGCTGTCGCTGTATTCGGAATACCAGCGGATGGAGATTGAGTTTCGCGCACCGCATATCATGCCCACCAGCCACTGGCATGGTCAGGTCGAAGTGAATGTGCCTTTCGATGGCGATGTGGAATACCTGATCAACAATGAAAAAGTGAATATCAATCAGGGTCATATCACGCTGTTCTGGGCCTGTACACCGCACCAACTAACAGATACCGGAACCTGTCAGAGCATGGCGATTTTTAATCTGCCGATGCATCTGTTTCTCTCCTGGCCGCTGGATAAAGACCTGATTAACCACGTCACTCACGGCATGGTGATCAAATCACTGGCCACACAGCAACTTAGCCCGTTTGAAGTGCGCCGCTGGCAGCAGGAATTAAACAGTCCGAACGAGCAAATTCGCCAGCTCGCCATTGATGAAATTGGCCTGATGCTCAAGCGATTTAGCCTCTCTGGCTGGGAACCGATTCTGGTCAATAAAACCTCGCGCACACACAAAAACAGCGTCTCGCGCCATGCGCAATTTTATGTTAGCCAGATGCTGGGCTTTATTGCCGAAAACTATGATCAGGCGCTGACCATCAACGATGTGGCTGAGCACGTCAAACTTAACGCCAACTATGCAATGGGGATATTCCAGCGGGTCATGCAATTGACGATGAAACAGTACATTACCGCGATGCGCATCAACCACGTTCGCGCGTTACTGAGCGATACCGATAAAAGTATTCTCGATATTGCCCTGACGGCAGGCTTTCGTTCAAGTAGTCGTTTTTACAGCACGTTCGGCAAATATGTCGGCATGTCGCCGCAACAATACCGCAAACTTAGCCAACAGCGCCGCCAGACGTTTCCCGGCTAAAGACGATATCAGTATCAGCCAAAAAAATAGTTTAGCCGTCGATAATAAGCAGTGAAAATAATTTAAAATAATCACATAACGTATTGTTTATAAAACTAAATATTTCAAAAATGTTTGTTTTTCACGCGCTTTACAGCCCGAAAAGGCCGGAAGATACTTGCCCGCAACGAAGATTCCTTCATAACCGGGTAAGCAATGATGAAAGTATTAATTGTTGAAAGCGAGTTTCTCCATCAAGACACCTGGGTCGGTAACGCCGTTGAGCGTCTGGCAGATGCTTTAAGCCAGCAAAATGTTACCGTGATTAAATCCACCTCCTTTGATGATGGTTTTGCCATTCTCTCTTCAAACGAAGCCATTGACTGCCTGATGTTCAGCTATCAAATGGAACATCCGGACGAACATCAAAACGTCAGACAATTGATCGGTAAGCTTCATGAGCGCCAACAAAACGTGCCGGTCTTCCTGTTGGGCGATCGGGAAAAAGCCCTCGCCGCAATGGACCGGGATCTGCTGGAGCTTGTCGATGAATTCGCCTGGATTCTGGAAGATACCGCCGACTTTATCGCCGGACGCGCCGTTGCCGCGATGACCCGCTACCGCCAGCAGCTGTTGCCGCCACTGTTCAGCGCGCTGATGAAATATAGTGACATCCATGAATATTCCTGGGCAGCGCCAGGCCACCAGGGCGGCGTTGGTTTTACCAAAACACCCGCCGGACGTTTCTACCATGACTACTATGGTGAAAATCTGTTCCGCACCGACATGGGCATCGAACGAACTTCCCTCGGTTCTTTGCTTGACCATACTGGCGCATTTGGCGAAAGCGAAAAATATGCCGCACGCGTATTTGGTGCCGATCGCTCCTGGTCGGTAGTCGTCGGTACTTCCGGCTCTAACCGCACCATCATGCAGGCTTGCATGACCGATAACGATGTCGTGGTCGTTGACCGTAACTGCCATAAATCCATCGAACAAGGTTTGATGCTGACAGGCGCGAAACCGGTCTATATGGTGCCAAGCCGCAACCGCTACGGCATTATCGGGCCAATCTATCCGCAGGAAATGCAACCTGAAACCTTGCAGAAGAAAATCAGTGAAAGCCCGCTGACCAAAGACAAAGCCGGGCAAAAACCGTCTTACTGCGTGGTGACCAACTGCACCTATGACGGCGTGTGTTATAACGCTAAAGAAGCGCAGGATCTGCTGGAAAAAACCTCCGATCGTCTGCACTTTGACGAAGCCTGGTACGGCTATGCACGTTTCAACCCGATCTATGCCGATCACTATGCCATGCGCGGCGAACCTGGCGATCACAACGGTCCTACCGTTTTCGCCACCCACTCCACCCACAAACTGCTGAATGCGCTGTCACAGGCTTCTTATATTCATGTACGTGAAGGTCGTGGGGCGATTAACTTCTCCCGCTTCAACCAGGCCTACATGATGCATGCCACCACCTCCCCGCTGTATGCCATCTGCGCATCCAACGACGTGGCGGTGTCGATGATGGACGGCAACAGCGGCCTGTCACTGACACAAGAAGTGATTGACGAAGCGGTTGATTTTCGTCAGGCGATGGCGCGGCTGTATAAAGAGTTCACCGCTGACGGTAGCTGGTTCTTCAAACCGTGGAACAAAGAAGTCGTCACCGACCCACAAACCGGCAAAACCTATGACTTTGCTGACGCACCAACCAAACTGCTGACCACCGTTCAGGACTGCTGGGTAATGCATCCGGGCGAAAGCTGGCACGGCTTCAAAGATATTCCGGATAACTGGAGTATGCTCGACCCAATTAAAGTCAGCATCCTTGCTCCGGGAATGGGTGAAGATGGTGAACTGGAAGAAACCGGTGTTCCGGCGGCGCTGGTCACTGCCTGGCTTGGTCGCCACGGCATTGTGCCTACCCGCACCACTGACTTCCAAATTATGTTCCTGTTCTCTATGGGCGTAACCCGTGGGAAATGGGGGACTCTGGTTAACACCCTTTGCTCCTTCAAACGCCACTATGACGCCAACACACCGCTGGCGCAGGTGATGCCGGAACTTGTTGAACAATATCCTGACACTTACGCGAACATGGGGATTCACGATCTGGGTGACACCATGTTTGCCTGGCTGAAAGAAAACAACCCTGGCGCACGGTTGAACGAAGCCTATTCCGGCCTGCCGATGGCGGAAATCACCCCGCGTGAAGCGTACAACGCGATTGTCGACAACAATGTCGAACTGGTATCCATTGAAAATCTGCCAGGACGCATCGCGGCAAACTCAGTTATCCCGTATCCGCCAGGAATCCCGATGCTGCTGTCTGGTGAAAACTTCGGCGATAAAAACAGTCCGCAAGTAAGTTATTTACGCTCGCTGCAATCCTGGGACCACCATTTCCCTGGATTTGAACACGAAACTGAAGGGACTGAAATTATTGACGGTATTTACCACGTTATGTGCGTGAAAGCGTAACCACTATTCCGCTGAAGGCGTAATTGTTTAAATAACATTACGCCGCCTGGCCTTAGGCCTTTTGAGTATGGCAACGTTTTCATAAAAATTGCTGCAAACAAAAATGTCATACTTTTTGCGCGGCCCCACCCCGCGCTTTTTTTGCCTGTTATTTATCCTGTAAAAAAATATGTACATGAGAAATTACTATAAAAATTTGTAATATTAGTAAAACTCGTTATTTTTATGCATGTTTATATTCATCATACAATTATATAACCATTTCCCGGTATCGCTTTGCTTTAGCGAGAACTGGTCTTTTATTTGCACTCAGGAGTACATGTATGAGGATTTGCAGCGACCAACCTTGTATTGTTTTATTGACTGAAAAAGATGTCTGGATAAGGGTGAATGGGAAAGAACCTATTAGCCTTAAAGCTAACCATATGGCGTTATTAAATTGTGAAAATAATATTATCGACGTCTCCTCTCTTAACAACACTTTGGTTGCTCATATTAGTCACGACATCATCAAAGATTACCTCCGGTTTCTGAATAAAGATCTCTCGCAAATACCAGTATGGCAACGTAGCGCTACGCCCATACTCACCCTGCCATGCCTGACGCCAGACGTCTTTCGCGTTGCCGCGCAACACAGCATGATGCCCGCAGAAACTGAGTCAGAAAAGGAACGAACACGCGCATTATTATTCACGGTGCTATCCCGTTTTCTCGACAGTAAAAAATTCCTTTCATTAATGATGTATATGTTACGTAATTGTGTAAGTGACAGCGTTTATCAAATTATTGAAAGCGATATTCACAAAGACTGGAATCTTAGTATGGTAGCCAGTTGTTTATGTCTTAGCCCAAGTCTGTTAAAGAAAAAGTTGAAAAGCGAAAACACCAGTTATAGCCAAATAATCACCACCTGCCGCATGCGTTATGCCGTAAATGAATTAATGATGGACGGTAAAAATATCTCTCAGGTATCACAGTCCTGCGGCTACAACAGTACGTCGTACTTTATTTCTGTCTTTAAAGACTTCTACGGTATGACGCCGCTGCATTATGTTAGTCAGCACAGAGAACGCACTGTCGCCTGATTTTTAACCTTAACGAAGAGCTATATTAATAACGGCATCAGCGATAACCCGGTCGATAATAATTCAACTATCGAATGCAGGCGTATGATATGACGTAATTTATTGTCACGAAGCTCGCCTTCGCAGGAGTTTAATTATGTCTTCGGATGCTGATGCTCACAAAGTGGGCTTAATCCCCGTCACCCTGATGGTGTCGGGGAATATTATGGGGTCAGGTGTTTTTCTGTTACCTGCAAACCTGGCCTCGACTGGCGGGATTGCCATTTATGGATGGTTGGTGACGATTATCGGTGCGCTGGGGCTCTCGATGGTATACGCCAAAATGTCGTTCCTCGATCCAAGTCCTGGTGGTTCTTACGCTTACGCCCGCCGCTGCTTTGGCCCGTTTCTCGGTTATCAAACCAACGTCCTCTACTGGCTGGCCTGCTGGATCGGCAATATCGCCATGGTGGTCATTGGCGTAGGATATTTAAGTTACTTCTTCCCGATTCTGAAAGATCCATTGGTATTAACCATCACCTGCGTCGTGGTGCTGTGGATCTTCGTCCTGCTGAACATTGTCGGTCCGAAAATGATCACCCGTGTGCAGGCAGTTGCCACCGTGCTGGCGCTGATCCCCATCGTCGGGATTGCCGTATTTGGCTGGTTCTGGTTCCGTGGTGAAACCTATATGGCGGCATGGAACGTCAGCGGCCTGGGCACCTTCGGTGCAATTCAAAGTACCCTTAACGTTACGCTGTGGTCGTTCATCGGTGTGGAAAGTGCCTCCGTTGCCGCAGGTGTGGTGAAAAACCCGAAACGCAATGTCCCTATCGCCACCATTGGTGGGGTATTGATTGCCGCCGTTTGCTATGTACTTTCTACCACCGCGATTATGGGGATGATCCCTAATGCCGCACTGCGCGTTTCTGCTTCGCCATTCGGTGATGCCGCACGGATGGCGTTGGGTGACACCGCCGGGGCCATTGTTTCCTTCTGCGCAGCTGCGGGTTGCTTAGGTTCACTGGGCGGCTGGACGTTGCTGGCGGGTCAAACGGCGAAAGCCGCTGCCGATGACGGACTGTTCCCACCAATTTTTGCCCGTGTAAATAAAGCGGGTACGCCAGTGGCGGGGCTGATTATCGTCGGTATTTTGATGACCATCTTCCAGCTCAGCAGCATTTCACCAAACGCGACCAAAGAGTTCGGTCTGGTTTCTTCCGTCTCGGTCATCTTTACACTGGTGCCATATCTTTACACCTGTGCGGCGTTACTGCTGCTCGGACACGGTCACTTTGGTAAAGCACGCCCGGCATATCTGGCAGTTACTACCATTGCCTTCCTCTACTGCATCTGGGCCGTGGTGGGGTCCGGAGCGAAAGAGGTTATGTGGTCATTTGTCACCCTGATGGTCATCACCGCCATGTATGCGCTGAATTACAACCGGCTACATAAAAACCCGTATCCCTTAGATGCACCAATAAGCAAAGATTAATTCCCCTTAATCCAGCAAACATAAAAGCCAACCTTAAGAACTTAAGGTTGGCTTAATTTTGCTTTGCGAGCATATGCGCACTTTGTTCGATGGAAACACCGTGATGTTGAAGCGCCTACTAAAAAGACCCTCTTTGAATTTACTCGCCTGGCTATTGTTGGCCGCTTTTTATATCTCTATCTGCCTGAATATTGCCTTTTTTAAACAGGTGTTGCAGGCGCTGCCGCTGGATTCGCTGCATAACGTACTGGTTTTCTTGTCGATGCCGGTCGTCGCTTTCAGCGTGATTAATATTGTCCTGACACTAAGCTCTTTCTTATGGCTTAATCGACCACTGGCCTGCCTGTTTATTCTGGTTGGCGCGGCTGCACAATATTTCATAATGACTTACGGCATCGTCATCGACCGCTCGATGATTGCCAATATTATTGATACCACTCCGGCAGAAAGTTATGCGCTGATGACACCGCAAATGTTATTAACGCTGGGATTCAGCGGCGTGCTTGCTGCGCTGATTGCCTGCTGGATAAAAATCAAACCTGCCACCTCGCGTCTGCGCAGTGTTCTTTTCCGTGGAGCCAATATTCTGGTTTCTGTACTACTGATTTTGCTGGTCGCCGCACTGTTTTATAAAGACTACGCCTCGTTGTTCCGCAATAACAAAGAGCTGGTGAAATCCTTAAGCCCCTCTAACAGCATTGTTGCCAGCTGGTCATGGTACTCCCATCAGCGACTGGCAAATCTACCGCTGGTGCGAATTGGTGAAGACGCCCACCGCAACCCGTTAATGCAGAACGAAAAACGTAAAAATTTGACCATCCTGATTGTCGGCGAAACCTCGCGGGCGGAGAACTTCTCCCTCAACGGCTACCCGCGTGAAACTAACCCGCGGCTGGCGAAAGATAACGTGGTCTATTTCCCTAATACCGCATCTTGCGGCACGGCAACGGCAGTTTCAGTACCGTGCATGTTCTCGGATATGCCGCGTGAGCATTACAAAGAAGAGCTGGCACAGCACCAGGAAGGCGTGCTGGATATCATTCAGCGAGCGGGCATCAACGTGCTGTGGAATGACAACGATGGCGGCTGTAAAGGTGCCTGCGACCGCGTGCCTCACCAGAACGTCACCGCGCTGAATCTGCCTGGTCAGTGCATCAACGGCGAATGCTATGACGAAGTACTGTTCCACGGGCTGGAAGAGTACATCAATAACCTGCAGGGTGATGGCGTGATTGTCTTACACACCATCGGCAGCCACGGTCCGACCTATTACAACCGCTATCCGCCGCAGTTCAGGAAATTTACCCCAACCTGCGACACCAATGAGATCCAGACCTGTAGCAAAGAGCAACTGGTGAACACTTACGACAACACGCTGGTTTACGTCGACTATATTGTTGATAAAGCGATTAATCTGCTGAAAGAACATCAGGATAAATTTACCACCAGCCTGGTTTATCTTTCTGACCACGGTGAATCGTTAGGTGAAAATGGCATCTATCTGCACGGTCTGCCTTATGCCATCGCCCCGGATAGCCAAAAACAGGTGCCGATGCTGCTGTGGCTGTCGGAGGATTATCAAAAACGGTATCAGGTTGACCAGAACTGCCTGCAAAAACAGGCGCAAACGCAACACTATTCACAAGACAATTTATTCTCCACGCTATTGGGATTAACTGGCGTTGAGACGAAGTATTACCAGGCTGCGGATGATATTCTGCAAACTTGCAGGAGAGTGAGTGAATGAAAATTCTGATTGTTGAAGACGATACGCTGTTATTGCAGGGATTGATTCTGGCGGCGCAAACTGAAGGCTACGCGTGCGATGGCGTGACAACCGCGCGGATGGCGGAACAAAGCCTTGAGGCCGGTCATTACAGCCTGGTGGTACTGGATTTAGGGTTACCCGACGAAGATGGACTGCATTTTCTCGCCCGTATCCGGCAGAAAAAATATACCCTGCCGGTACTGATCCTCACCGCTCGCGATACGCTGACCGACAAAATCGCCGGGCTGGATGTCGGTGCCGATGACTATCTGGTGAAGCCTTTTGCGCTGGAAGAGTTACACGCCCGTATCCGCGCCCTGCTACGACGCCATAATAATCAGGGCGAAAGTGAGCTGATTGTTGGCAATCTGACGCTGAATATGGGTCGCCGTCAGGTATGGATGGGCGGTGAAGAGTTGATTCTGACGCCCAAAGAATATGCTCTGCTGTCACGGTTAATGCTCAAAGCAGGCAGTCCGGTGCATCGGGAAATTCTCTACAACGACATCTATAACTGGGACAATGAACCCTCGACCAACACCCTGGAAGTGCATATCCACAATCTGCGCGACAAAGTGGGCAAAGCCCGTATCCGCACCGTGCGCGGCTTTGGCTATATGCTGGTCGCGAATGAGGAAAACTAATTGAATCTGATGCATTTTCTGCGCCGACCAATATCGCTGCGCCAACGGCTGATATTGACCATCGGGGCCATTTTGTTGGTGTTTGAGCTGATCAGCGTCTTCTGGCTATGGCATGAAAGTACCGAGCAGATTCAGCTGTTTGAGCAGGCGCTACGCGACAATCGCAACAACGATCGCCACATCATGCGTGAGATCCGCGAGGCGGTCGCCAGCCTGATTGTCCCCGGCGTCTTTATGGTCAGCCTGACGCTATTTATCTGCTATCAGGCGGTACGCCGCATCACCCGCCCGCTGGCGGAGCTGCAAAAAGAGCTGGAAGCGCGCACCGCCGACAACTTAACGCCCATTGCCATTCACAGCGCCACCCTCGAAATCGAAGCGGTGGTTTCGGCGTTGAACGATCTGGTCAGTCGCCTGACCAGCACGCTGGATAACGAAAGGTTGTTTACCGCTGACGTCGCGCACGAACTGCGAACGCCACTGGCGGGGGTGCGTTTGCATCTGGAACTGCTGGCGAAAACGCATCACATTGATGTAGCACCGTTAGTGGCACGGCTTGATCAGATGATGGAGAGCGTCTCCCAGCTGCTGCAACTGGCGCGTGCCGGACAGTCATTTTCTTCCGGTAATTATCAACATGTAAAACTGCTGGAAGATGTCATTCTCCCCTCGTATGACGAACTCAGTACCATGCTCGACCAGCGACAGCAAACCCTGCTATTGCCAGAGAGCGCCGCCGACATCACCGTTCAGGGTGATGCAACCCTGCTGCGGATGTTATTGCGAAACCTGGTAGAAAACGCCCATCGTTACAGCCCGCAAGGCAGCAACATTATGATTAAGCTGCAAGAAGATGGCGGAGCGGTCATGGCAGTTGAAGATGAAGGACCAGGTATTGATGAGAGTAAATGCGGGGAGTTGAGTAAAGCGTTTGTACGTATGGACAGCCGTTATGGCGGGATTGGTCTGGGGTTAAGTATTGTCAGCCGCATTACACAGTTGCATCACGGGCAGTTTTTCCTGCAAAACCGGCAAGAGACTTCCGGCACGCGGGCCTGGGTACGGCTGAAGAAAGATCAGAACGTGGCAAACCAGATATAAAGAAAGCTGCTGACCACCAGCACGCTGAACACGGTAGTTAAACTTTCATAAACACGGTTTTTCATTGCACTCTCCTCCGTTAACCTGGAGGAGAGTATGCGCGTCAGAGATTAAGTGAACCTTAAGAGTTCAATTGGCCTGATAAGACAGCGTCACATCAGGCCATCCGTTTCAGCTTATTCATCAATTCGCGGATGTTGCTGCACCAGGCGGGTACGTTTCGCCTGCAAATCGGCAATCTCGTGGTCAATATTATCGATTTTCTGCTCGATATTATCGTAATGCTCGACGAGAATTTCCTTCGCTTCCTGTATATCTGACGCCGCCGGTGTCGCACCTTTCAACGGACGATTTGCCGTCTCTTTCATGGTTACGCCGGTGATTAAACCAATCACCGCCACTACCATCAGGTAATAGGCAGGCATCATCAGATTCTGCGAGCTTTCGACCAGCCAGGCCGCCAGTGTTGGCGTCAGACCGGCAACCAGCACCGAAATATTAAATGCCGCCGCCAGCGCGCTGTAACGGATATGCGTCGGGAACATCGCTGGCAAGGTAGAAGCCATAACGCCCGTAAAGCAGTTAAGGATCACCGCCAGCATCAGTAACCCGGCAAAAATCAGGCCGATGACGTTACTGTTAATCAGAATAAACGCCGGGATCGCCAACACAAACAGGGCAACACTACCAAGTAGCACAAACGGACGACGGCCAAAACGGTCACTCAGCAAGCCCATCACCGGCTGGACAAACAGCATACCGATCATAATGGCGATAATAATCAGCACCCCGTGGTCTTCGGAGTAATGCAGGTTATGCGACAAATAACTCGGCATATAGGTCAGCAACATGTAGTAAGTCACGTTGGTGGCAATTACCAGACCAATACATGTCAACAGGCTGCGCCAGTGTTTGGTGGCAATCTCTTTAAACGAGACTTTCGGGCCATCCTGCAAACCTTCGCGGTCGCCCTGTTCCAGTTTATCGACATGCTGCTGGAACGCCGGAGTTTCTTCCAGCGCATGGCGCAGGTAAAGCCCGATAATCCCTAACGGCAGAGCAATAAAGAACGGAATACGCCAGCCCCAGTCGAGGAAGTTCGCTTCGCCGACAATGGTCGAAATTAACACCACTACGCCAGCACCCAGCACAAACCCGGCAATAGAACCAAAGTCCAGCCAGCTGCCCATAAAGCCACGTTTACGGTCAGGGGAGTATTCCGCAACAAATATCGACGCCCCGGTATATTCACCGCCGACCGAGAAACCTTGTGCCATCTTACAGATCAACAGCAGAATCGGTGCCCAAATACCAATCGTGTCGTAGGACGGTATTAAGCCAATACAGAACGTACTGATCGACATAATCACAATAGTGATAGCGAGGATCTTCTGGCGACCATATTTATCGCCCAACATACCAAAGAAGAGTCCGCCAAGCGGTCGAATCAGAAAGGGAACGGAGAACGTGGCAAGTGCAGCAACCATCTGCACGCTGGGGTCAGCCCCCGGGAAAAAAACTTTACCTAATGCGTAAGCAACAAAACCATAAACACCAAAATCAAACCATTCCATTGCATTACCCAGTGATGCTGCGGTAATGGCTTTACGCAGTTTACCGTCATCAATAATGGTGACATCACGAAGGGTAATCGGTTTTACTTTTTTCCTTTTCAGCATAGCTTTCCTCGCAGAGTTGGCCCATTTCCGCAAACGCCAGAAAAATCAGCGCGACGGCCGCAAAAGGGGAGCGGGAATTGCAGGATGCAATCTCTGTAACAAGCGTAGCGGGTTTGCTTACACCCTCCGGTTAAGGAATGTACAATCAAACCAGTTGACGCCTGAATTGGGCAGTTAATGACCTTTTTACCCTACCAGTGTTTAAATTTGTGATCAACTTCACACATGGATTTCGTTTAGGACTCATTGATGTAACTGATTATTTACGCCAAATTTACAGAGAAGATTTCCTCGACCATTGCCCCCGCCAGACGCTGCGCTGAACAGAGTCGTGGCATCCCCAGCGCGACAGTTTGCCAGCGTTGGGTCACTGACCAGCAAACGGGTTGTTTATCTGCCGTGGTCCACTTTCCCAGCCAACTTAAAAAATCAGCATGATCCCCGCCCGTCGGAACGGTCGAAGAGGCAAACCACTGATGGTAATAGTGACGCGTGGTCGGGGCCGCATTGATACTCTCTGCCAGATGTTGTGTCGCTTTCACGCGCAAATCACCCAGCAACAACGCCACCGCTTGCGGGCTTCCCAGACGACAGGCATCGCCAAATGCCCCCCAACGCAACTCTTCGAGAACGATAAAACAGCGCCCAGGCAACGACCAGGCGTTATACGCCCCAGCACGCCAGCGGGTAAAAATTTGCTCGCTCTGATCACCTGCCTGCACCAGTAGGCCTCGTTGCGTTAACGCCTTTTCCTTCCAGCGGCAACGGGCTGAAAACCACTCATACAAGGCGGCAATTTGCTGGGGGAGCTCCGGGAAAGCAGAGTGCTGGCGGTGATCCATTTTTTGCAGCAGCGCCAGATGCTGCGCGATCTGCGTCAGCGCCAGATGACCGGGATCCAGCATCGACGCCAGTTTTTCCACCATTGTCAGTCGCAGGCTAAGCGGCGCATTTAACATGCCGCCGTTCGTCCATGTCTGAAGCTGCACGCGCGCAAGAAGTTCCTGCATCAGTCGTTCACGAAACTGCTGCTGATGGGCTTGTGGAAGGCGGGCATCATCGCCCTGCGCCAGATCCACTAAAAAGCGGGGATAAACCGACTCCAGCACGCGACCGGGGCCGTCAAGTAACGTCTTGGTCAATATCGTTCTGCCGTGAAAAGTGTTTGAATATCATCGCGTAACAGCTGGGCGTCGGTGTAAATCCAGCCGTGAGTCATCACAGTCTGCTGCAATTGCTGCTGCATCAGCCTGACCACCGATTCATTTTGTTGACGCAGAGCCAGACTTTCGCGTAAACGCGTCTGTAATTCCGTCAAACATGAAGCGAACTCAGCGAAAAAAGTATTCATGCCTGCCGTAACAGATTCATCGACCTGCTCTGCCAGAACTTTAGCCATTTGTTGGCAATAAAGATCGACTTCTGCGCTTAAAGCTCGTTGCAACACACTGTAATCAACCGTTTCTGTCGGGGATTTCTCATTTCCCCGTCCCCAGTCGGGCTGATTCAACCAGCGCGAAAAAGTCTCACGCACAACGCCTAAACGCGTGCTCTGCTCGTCCGTTGCATCCTGGCGCGAAATGACTTCACTGAACAGCTGGCGAGTGTTGAAGTGGGGAACTACGCCGTGAAAAACAGGAAAATGAAACCCAGGACGAAACCCTGACTCGCTCAATTCCATTTTGACTTGTTGCTCAATGGGCCGAATAACATCGGTTAACACCCGGCAAAGGGTGGATTCAAGCTCGGCAAAACGCAGCGTAAAGTCGCGACTGATGGTGTTCTGCGCCGTCTGTAACAGTGTCTCACAGCAGGTACGAATCTCGCTTAACGGCTCCGAATCATCCTGAAACAAGGCGGCTAACTGCGCATTCAGCGCATCTTGCTGTTGACGCAGAAAGTGGTTGGCGGAGGTCAGGGCCAGCTCGATTTCATGTTTAATCTCGCCGCTCACCTGCGCCTGATTGAGTTGCAATAGCTGCAAACTTTCTTCGACCTGATGGATATTTTGCCGCAATTGTTCACAAGCGACGTTTAACCCGTGCGCACGAAAATCCAGGTATTCCCGCGCCTGCTGCGCGTAATTCAACAGTTTATGCGCAGCAGATCGCAAAGCATACAACGAGGCGTTAGCGTAAGCGGCATGAAGCAACGCCTGAATTGGCTGGGCGAACAGCGAATCTTCCCACAACTGATCGGCAGCATGACGAATATGTTCGAGGTCCGCCAGATCGGCATGACGCCAGCGCCTGCCGAGCGCGGCATGGGCAAAATCTTCCACCCAGCGTTGTTGCTCTGGCGCTGGTAACTTACCGTTGTTGGCTAACTCATGGCGCGCCCGATTCGCCAGGTAGCCCCACATCGACGACACCGGAAATATCTGCTGTGGCGTAATACAGCCTTTCATCAGCGTCCCGGAAATCAGTGCCCGCACCTGGTCGGCGTCGTCACTGTTACGATCCTGTTGATCGAACTTATTGACCAGCACATACAGCGGCACCGATTGCCCCACCGCCAAAATCGCCTCACGGACCTCTTCATCGGAGATCGATTTCAGTTGCGTATAATCCAGCACCGCCAGTACCGCCGAGGCGCGTGCCAGCTGCTGGTTAAGCATTTTTTGCAGATGCGGTTGCCCGGCTTCATTTGGCCCGGGGGTATCCAGTAACGTCAACTGACCGGGATAACTCTCCAGCCCCGCCAGATGGACAAACTCCACTTCAATCACGGGAATATGCTCAATGGCGGCGTAAGCAGAAAAAGGAAAATCGACGTCCAGCGCCTTCGCCAGTCGCACTAAATCATTCAAACTTTTCAGACAATGAAAAATAGGCTGGGCACCCAGATAATATTTTTCGAAAGCGACGCCATTTTCGATCCGCTGCATAAGCGCACGCATATCTTTATCTATTTCCAGCACATCGGTCAGATGCTTAATATCGCAATCACGCAGGCGCTGTTGTAATTGTTGAATTAAACAATCGATTGGCGCGACATGTGAAAAATGCAGTACCGGTTCCTTTTGCCCGGGCGTATGGCGAATAAGCGTCGGCAGCGCAGTCATTGGGCGATTACGATTAGGCAGAACCTCCGTACCAACAATGGCATTAATGGTGGTTGATTTCCCTGCTTTCATGGTACCGACAATTGCCAGCACCATTTCCAGTCGGGAAATTTTACGCAACTCATTATTCAGCATCGCGTGACGTTCGGCGATATTAGGCTGACTCCAGGGTAAAGCCAGTTGTGGCGCGTCGTCTCCGGGTACAGAGAGAGGCATTTTTTCCAGTAACTGCAACTGTTGGCGAGAAAGCTGTAACAGGCGTTCAGCCTCCTGACTTAACTCATACAGGGTCTGTGTGTACATAGAAAATTCTTCCTTAAAGCAAATTTTGTTACTTTTATTTAGCCAGATTGTTTTTGAGTTCTGTTTTCGGCTTTTATAATTACTGCAAGAAATAATTTTATATTTAGTGTGTTGTTTTTTATCAGAATAAATAACGTCTTCTGATACGTTTAAAACGTCAGAAAGATAAAAATATCATGTGAATAAAAAAAAGAACAAGTAGAGCATTAACATTATCTTAAATAATAAATAGAGGCAAAAAGATTATTTTCTTTTTGCGTTTCCTTTCAAATGAAAACGATCGTCGTCTAAAATCAGCAGTACCCCCGACAAACTCAGGGATTTTGTGTATAATTGCGGCCTTTTTCGGCAATCTGCCGTTTTTTGGCGCTTTTGCCCTGCTGACTTTTGAGGAAATCCACATGTCATTACCACACTGCCCAAAATGCAACTCCGAATACACTTACGAAGATAACGGCATGTACATCTGCCCGGAATGTGCCTACGAATGGAACGACGCAGAACCTGCACAGGAAAGCGACGAGCTGATCGTTAAAGATGCTAACGGCAATCTGCTGGCTGACGGCGACAGCGTTACCATCATTAAAGATCTGAAGGTGAAAGGTAGCTCTTCGATGCTGAAAATTGGCACCAAAGTGAAAAACATCCGCCTGGTTGAAGGCGACCATAACATCGATTGCAAAATCGACGGTTTTGGTCCGATGAAACTGAAATCTGAGTTTGTGAAAAAGAACTGATTGTATTGTGATCGGTAAGCCGGATAAGGCGCTCGCGCCGCATCCGGCAACGATGCCGACTGCCTGATGCGACGCTGACCGCGTCTTATCAGGCTTCCCTCTCATCTGTATAAATTTCGAACTACACTTAACTGGCTTCTCTTAACTGAGGTCACCATCATGCCGTTAAGTCCCTACCTCTCTTTTGCCGGTAACTGTGCCGACGCAATTGCTTATTATCAACGTACGTTGGGCGCTGAACTGCTCTATAAAATCAGCTTCGGCGAAATGCCAAAATCAGCGCAGGACAGCGCCGAGAACTGCCCTTCCGGAATGCAATTTCCCGATACCGCCATCGCTCATGCCAACGTGCGCATTGCCGGAAGCGACATCATGATGAGCGATGCCATGCCGTCAGGAAAAGCCAGCTACTCCGGCTTTACGCTGGTGCTCGATTCGCAACAGGTCGAAGAAGGAAAACGCTGGTTTGACAATCTTGCCGCTAACGGAAAAATCGAAATGGCCTGGCAGGAAACTTTCTGGGCGCATGGCTTTGGCAAAGTCACCGATAAATTTGGCGTACCGTGGATGATTAATGTCGTCAAACAACAACCAACGCAATAATCCGCCGGGAGGCCCGCCCTCCCGCACTGTCATCGAATTCCCGTTAACTCTTCATCTGTTAGTCACTTTTAATTAACCAAATCGTCACAATAATCCGCCACGATGGAGCCACTTTTTTAGGGAGGCTGCATCATGCAAACGATTATCCGTGTCGAGAAGCTCGCCAAAACCTTCAATCAGCATCAGGCGCTGCATGCGGTTGATCTGAACATTCATCACGGTGAAATGGTGGCTCTGCTTGGGCCGTCGGGTTCCGGCAAATCCACCCTTTTACGTCACTTAAGCGGTTTGATTACCGGCGATAAATCCGCCGGCAGCCATATCGAGCTGCTGGGCCGCACAGTCCAGCGCGAAGGCCGTCTGGCGCGCGATATCCGCAAAAGCCGCGCCAACACCGGCTACATCTTCCAACAATTCAACCTGGTGAACCGCCTGAGCGTACTGGAGAACGTGCTGATTGGCGCGCTCGGCAGCACGCCGTTCTGGCGCACCTGTTTTAGCTGGTTCACCGGCGAGCAGAAACAGCGCGCGTTACAGGCGCTGACCCGCGTTGGCATGGTGCATTTTGCCCATCAGCGCGTTTCCACCCTCTCCGGCGGACAGCAGCAGCGTGTGGCGATTGCCCGCGCGCTGATGCAGCAGGCGAAGGTGATTCTGGCCGATGAACCCATCGCCTCGCTGGACCCGGAATCCGCCCGCATCGTGATGGACACCCTGCGCGACATCAATCAGAACGACGGCATCACCGTGGTCGTCACGCTGCATCAGGTGGATTACGCCCTGCGCTACTGTGAACGCATCGTCGCCCTGCGCCAGGGGCACGTTTTCTACGACGGCAGCAGCCAACAGTTTGATAACGAACGTTTTGACCATCTCTACCGCAGCATTAATCGCATCGAAGAGAACGCGAAAGCTGCCTGACATCCCCATCATTGAGGAAAACGAATGAACGCTAAGATAATTGCCTCGCTGGCCTTCACCAGCATGTTCAGCCTCAGCACCCTGTTAAGCCCGGCACACGCCGAAGAGCAGGAAAAGGCGCTGAATTTCGGCATTATTTCAACGGAATCACAGCAAAACCTGAAACCGCAATGGACGCCATTCTTACAGGATATGGAGAAGAAGCTGGGCGTGAAGGTGAACGCCTTCTTTGCCCCAGACTACGCAGGCATTATCCAGGGAATGCGCTTCAATAAAGTGGATATCGCCTGGTACGGCAACCTGTCGGCAATGGAAGCGGTGGATCGCGCCAACGGCCAGGTCTTCGCCCAGACGGTCGCGGCGGATGGATCGCCAGGTTACTGGAGCGTGTTGATCGTCAACAAAGATAGTCCGATCAACAACCTGAACGATCTGCTGGCGAAGCGGAAAGATCTCACCTTCGGCAATGGCGATCCTAACTCCACCTCTGGCTTCCTCGTCCCCGGTTACTACGTCTTTGCCAAAAACAATATCTCCGCCAGCGACTTTAAGCGCACCGTCAACGCTGGGCATGAAACCAACGCGCTGGCCGTCGCCAACAAGCAGGTGGATGTTGCCACCAACAACACCGAAAACCTCGACAAGCTGAAAACCTCCGCGCCAGAGAAGCTGAAAGAACTGAAGGTGATCTGGAAGTCGCCGCTGATCCCAGGCGATCCGATCGTCTGGCGTAAAAACCTTTCCGAAACCACCAAAGACAAGATCTACGACTTCTTTATGAACTACGGCAAAACGCCGGAAGAAAAAGCGGTGCTGGAACGCCTGGGCTGGGCGCCGTTCCGCGCTTCCAGCGACCTGCAACTGGTGCCGATTCGCCAGCTCGCGCTGTTTAAAGAGATGCAGGGCGTGAAAAGCAATAAAGGACTGAATGAGCAGGACAAGCTGGCAAAAACCACCGAGATTCAGGCGCAGCTGGATGACCTGGACCGCCTGAACAACGCGTTAAGCGCGATGAGTTCGGTGAGTAAAGCGGTGCAGTAAATCGTAGGTCGGATAAGACGCCCCGGCGTCGCATCCGACAATGTGCAGGCGTTGATGCCGGATGCGGTGCAAGCACCTTATCCGGCCTACAGACCGGAGCCAAACATGCAAACCATCACCATCGCCCCACCCAAGCGTAGCTGGTTCTCGCTTCTGAGCTGGGCCGTTGTTCTCGCCGTGCTGGTCGTCTCGTGGCAGGGCGCGGAAATGGCCCCGCTTACGCTGATTAAAGACGGCGGCAACATGGCAACCTTCGCTGCCGACTTCTTCCCGCCCGATTTCAGCCAGTGGCAGGATTACCTCACCGAAATGGCCGTCACGCTGCAAATCGCCGTCTGGGGCACCGCGCTGGCGGTGGTTCTCTCCATCCCCTTTGGCCTGATGAGCGCCGAAAACCTGGTGCCGTGGTGGGTTTACCAGCCCGTTCGCCGCCTGATGGACGCCTGCCGCGCCATTAACGAAATGGTCTTCGCCATGCTGTTCGTGGTCGCCGTCGGTCTCGGACCGTTCGCTGGCGTGCTGGCGCTATTTATCCACACCACCGGCGTGCTCTCCAAGCTGCTTTCCGAGGCGGTGGAAGCGATTGAACCCGGCCCGGTGGAAGGCATTCGCGCCACCGGTGCCAACAAGCTCGAAGAGATCCTCTACGGCGTGCTGCCACAGGTGATGCCGCTGCTGATCTCCTACTCCCTCTATCGCTTCGAATCCAACGTCCGCTCGGCGACCGTCGTCGGCATGGTCGGCGCAGGCGGGATCGGCGTCACCCTGTGGGAAGCGATTCGCGGTTTCCAGTTCCAGCAAACCTGCGCCCTGATGGTGCTTATCATCGTCACGGTCAGCCTGCTGGATTTCCTCTCTCAACGGTTGCGTAAGCACTTTATCTGATAAGCGAGGCATTGATATCTATGCACTTGTCTACACATCCGACCAGCTACCCAACACGCTATCAGGAGATAGCCGCAAAACTTGAGCAGGAGCTTCGTCAACACTATCGCTGCGGCGACTATCTTCCCGCCGAGCAGCAGCTGGCGGCGCGCTTTGAGGTGAACCGCCACACCCTGCGCCGCGCCATCGACCAACTGGTGGAAAAAGGCTGGGTACAGCGCCGTCAGGGCGTCGGCGTGCTGGTGCTGATGCGCCCGTTCGATTACCCGCTCAACGCCCAGGCGCGTTTTAGCCAGAACCTGCTGGATCAGGGCAGCCATCCCACCAGCGAAAAACTGCTGTCGGTGCTGCGCCCGGCATCTGGTCACGTCGCTGACGCGCTGGGGATAACCGAGGGGGAGAACGTCATCCACCTGCGCACCCTGCGCCGGGTCAACGGCATCGCGCTCTGTTTAATCGACCACTACTTTGCGGACCTCACCCTCTGGCCGACACTGCAACGTTTCGACAGCGGTTCGCTGCACGATTTTCTGCGCGAGCAAACCGGAATTGCGCTGCGCCGCAGCCAGACGCGGATCAGCGCCCGCCGCGCCCAGGCCAAAGAGTGCCAGCGCCTTGAAATCCCGAATATGTCGCCGCTGCTGTGCGTGCGCACCCTTAACCACCGTGACGGTGAAAGCAGCCCGGCGGAGTACTCCGTCAGCCTGACGCGCGCCGACATGATTGAATTCACTATGGAGCACTGAATGCACGCAGATACCGCGACCCGCCAGCACTGGATGTCCGTACTGGCGCACAGCCAACCGGCTGAACTGGCAGCCCGCCTGAACGCGCTGAACATCACCGCCGACTATGAAGTGATCCGCACTGCCGAAACTGGCCTGGTGCAGATTCAGGCGCGAATGGGCGGTACCGGCGAACGCTTTTTTGCCGGCGACGCCACGCTGACCCGCGCCGCCGTACGCCTGACTGACGGCACGCTCGGCTACAGCTGGGTGCTGGGGCGCGACAAACAGCACGCCGAACGCTGCGCGCTGATTGACGCGCTGATGCAGCAATCTCGCCACTTTCAAAACTTATCAGAAACTCTTATTGCCCCGCTGGACGCTGACCGTATGGCACGCATTGCCGCACGCCAGGCCGAAGTGAACGCCAGCCGGGTCGACTTCTTTACGATGGTTCGCGGAGATAACGCATGACCCTGGAAACCGCTTTTATTCTTCCTGTGCAGGATGCCCAGCACAGTTTTCGTCGCCTGTTAAAGGCCATGAGCGAGCCGGGCGTGATTGTCGCCCTGCATCAGCTCAAACGCGGCTGGCAGCCGCTGAATATCGCCACCACCAGCGTGCTGCTGACGCTGGCCGATAACGACACGCCGGTGTGGCTTTCCGCGCCATTGAGTAACGACATCGTCAGCCAGAGCCTGCGTTTTCATACCAACGCGCCGCTGGTCAGCCAGCCGGAACAGGCGACCTTCGCGGTAACGGATGAGGCGATTTCCAGCGAACAGCTTAACGCCCTTTCCACCGGCACCGCCGTTGCGCCGGAAGCGGGTGCAACGCTGATTTTACAGGTCGCCAGCCTGAGCGGCGGGCGCATGTTACGTCTCACCGGCGCGGGCATTGCCGAAGAACGAATGATCGCTCCGCAGCTGCCGGAGTGCATTCTGCACGAACTCACCGAGCGCCCGCACCCGTTCCCGCTCGGCATCGACCTGATCCTGACCTGCGGCGAGCGCCTGCTGGCTATTCCGCGAACCACTCATGTGGAGGTGTGCTGATGTACGTTGCCGTGAAAGGGGGCGAGAAGGCGATCGACGCCGCTCACGCCCTGCAAGAGAGCCGACGCCGGGGCGATACCGATTTGCCTGAACTGAGCGTCGCCCAGATTGAACAGCAGCTTAATCTTGCGGTGGATCGCGTGATGACCGAAGGCGGCATTGCCGACCGCGAACTGGCGGCGCTGGCGCTGAAACAGGCCAGCGGCGATAACGTCGAAGCAATTTTCCTGCTGCGCGCCTACCGCACCACGCTGGCGAAGCTCGCGGTAAGCGAGCCGCTCGACACCACAGAGATGCGTCTCGAACGGCGTATTTCGGCGGTTTATAAAGACATTCCCGGCGGCCAGCTGCTTGGCCCAACCTACGACTACACCCATCGCCTGCTCGATTTCACCCTGCTGGCAAACGGTGAAGCGCCGACGCTGACCACCGCCGACAGCGAACAACAGCCGTCGCCGCACGTTTTCAGCCTGCTGGCGCGTCAGGGGCTGGCGAAGTTTGAAGAGGATAGCGGCGCACAGCCGGATGATATCACCCGCACGCCGCCGGTTTACCCCTGCTCACGTTCTTCCCGTTTGCAGCAGTTGATGCGCGGCGACGAAGGCTATTTGCTGGCGCTGGCCTACTCCACCCAACGCGGTTACGGGCGCAATCACCCGTTCGCGGGCGAGATCCGCAGTGGTTACATCGACGTGTCGATTGTGCCGGAAGAGCTGGGATTTGCGGTGAACGTCGGCGAACTGCTGATGACCGAATGTGAAATGGTCAACGGTTTTATCGACCCGCCGGATGAGCCGCCGCACTTCACGCGCGGCTACGGGCTGGTATTCGGCATGAGCGAGCGCAAAGCGATGGCAATGGCGCTGGTTGACCGTGCGTTGCAAGCCCCGGAATACGGCGAGCACGCGACAGGCCCGGCGCAGGATGAAGAGTTTGTGCTGGCACATGCCGACAACGTCGAAGCCGCAGGCTTTGTCTCGCACCTCAAACTCCCCCACTACGTCGATTTCCAGGCCGAACTGGAGCTACTCAAACGTCTGCAACAGGAGAAGAACCATGGCTAATCTGAGCGGCTACAACTTTGCCTACCTCGACGAGCAGACCAAACGCATGATCCGCCGCGCTATCTTAAAAGCGGTGGCGATCCCCGGTTATCAGGTGCCGTTTGGCGGGCGCGAGATGCCGATGCCATACGGCTGGGGAACCGGCGGCATACAGCTCACCGCCAGCGTGATTGGCGAAAGCGACGTGCTGAAGGTGATTGACCAGGGTGCGGATGACACCACCAACGCCGTGTCGATTCGCAACTTCTTTAAGCGCGTGACCGGGGTAAACACCACTGAACGTACGGACGATGCGACGCTTATCCAGACGCGTCACCGCATCCCCGAAACGCCGCTGACCGAAGATCAGATCATTATCTTCCAGGTGCCAATCCCGGAACCGCTGCGCTTTATCGAGCCGCGCGAAACGGAAACCCGCACCATGCACGCGCTGGAAGAGTACGGCGTGATGCAGGTGAAACTGTATGAAGATATCGCCCGCTTCGGTCATATCGCCACTACCTACGCCTATCCGGTGAAGGTGAACGGGCGCTACGTAATGGACCCGTCGCCGATCCCGAAATTCGATAACCCAAAAATGGACATGATGCCCGCCCTGCAACTGTTCGGCGCGGGGCGCGAGAAGCGCATCTATGCGGTGCCGCCGTTTACCCGCGTGGAAAGTCTCGATTTCGACGATCACCCGTTCACCGTTCAGCAGTGGGATGAGCCATGCGCCATCTGCGGATCGACCCACAGCTATCTTGATGAAGTGGTGCTGGATGACGCCGGAAACCGCATGTTTGTCTGCTCCGATACCGATTATTGCCGCCAACAGAGCGAGGCAAAAAACCAATGAATCAACCGTTACTTTCGGTCAATAACCTGACCCACCTTTACGCGCCGGGCAAAGGCTTTAGCGATGTCTCTTTTGATTTATGGCCGGGGGAAGTGCTGGGCATTGTCGGGGAGTCCGGCTCCGGGAAGACCACGCTGCTGAAATCAATCTCCGCGCGCCTGACGCCGCAGCAGGGGGAGATTCACTATGAGAGCCGTTCGCTGTACGCAATGAGCGAGGCCGACCGCCGTCGCCTGCTGCGCACCGAATGGGGCGTAGTGCATCAGCATCCACTCGACGGCCTGCGCCGTCAGGTCTCGGCAGGCGGCAATATCGGCGAGCGGCTGATGGCGACCGGGGCACGTCATTACGGCGATATTCGTGCCACCGCGCAGAAGTGGCTGGAAGAGGTGGAAATTCCCGCCAACCGGATCGACGACCTGCCGACCACCTTTTCCGGCGGCATGCAGCAACGTTTGCAGATCGCCCGCAACCTGGTGACGCATCCGAAGCTGGTGTTTATGGACGAGCCGACCGGCGGACTGGATGTGTCGGTACAGGCACGCCTGCTCGACCTGCTGCGCGGCCTGGTGGTGGAGCTGAACCTCGCGGTAGTGATTGTCACCCACGATTTAGGCGTCGCCCGCCTGCTGGCGGACCGTTTGCTGGTGATGAAGCAGGGGCAAGTGGTGGAGAGTGGGTTAACCGACCGCGTGCTCGACGACCCGCACCATCCGTATACACAACTGCTGGTGTCATCGGTTTTGCAGAATTGAGCCGGTGCCGGATGCGGCGTAAACGCCTTATCCGGCCTACAAATGCGCTCCCCGTAGGTCGGATAAGACGCGTCAGCGTCGCATCCGACACCCGAACCACGAGGCGAAAAATGATTAACGTACAAAACGTCAGTAAAACCTTCATCCTGCACCAGCAAAACGGCGTGCGCCTGCCCGTCTTACAACGTGCCTCGCTCACCGTCAACGCGGGCGAATGCGTGGTGCTCCACGGCCATTCCGGCAGCGGCAAATCAACCTTGCTGCGCTCGCTGTACGCCAACTATCTGCCCGACGAAGGGCAAATCCAGATCAAACACGGTGACGAATGGGTCGATCTGGTCACCGCGCCAGCGCGCAAAGTGGTGGAGATCCGCAAAACCACCGTCGGCTGGGTGAGCCAGTTTCTGCGCGTCATCCCGCGTATTTCAGCACTGGAAGTGGTGATGCAGCCGCTGCTCGATACCGGCGTTCCGCGTGAAGCCTGCGCCGCTAAAGCCGCGCGTCTGCTCACCCGCCTGAACGTGCCGGAACGCCTGTGGCACCTGGCGCCATCAACCTTTTCCGGTGGCGAACAGCAGCGCGTCAACATCGCCCGCGGCTTTATCGTCGACTACCCCATTCTGCTGCTCGACGAACCTACCGCCTCGCTGGACGCCAAAAACAGCGCCGCCGTAGTCGAGCTGATTCGCGAAGCCAAAACCCGTGGCGCGGCCATCGTCGGCATCTTCCATGACGAAGCCGTACGTAATGACGTCGCCGACCGCTTGCACCCAATGGGAGCCTCTGCATGATTATCAATAACGTCAAACTGGTGCTGGAAAACGAAGTGGTACACGGTTCGCTGGAGGTGCAGGATGGCGAAATCCGCGCCTTTGCCGAAAGCCAGAGCCGCCTGCCAGAAGCGATGGACGGCGAAGGTGGCTGGCTACTACCCGGCCTGATTGAGCTGCATACCGACAACCTCGATAAATTCTTCACCCCGCGCCCGAAAGTCGACTGGCCCGCCCATTCGGCGATGAGCAGCCACGACGCGCTGATGGTGGCAAGCGGCATCACCACCGTGCTGGACGCGGTGGCGATTGGCGACGTGCGCGACGGCGGCGATCGGCTGGAGAATCTGGAGAAGATGATCAACACCATCGAAGAGACGCAGAAACGCGGCGTCAACCGCGCCGAGCACCGTCTGCACCTGCGCTGCGAGCTGCCGCATCACACCACACTGCCGCTGTTTGAAAAACTGGTTCAGCGCGAACCGGTGACGCTGGTGTCGCTGATGGACCACTCACCGGGCCAGCGCCAGTTCGCTAACCGCGAGAAGTATCGCGAATATTATCAGGGCAAATACTCCCTCACCGATGCGCAGATGCAGCAGTACGAAGAAGAGCAATTGGCGCTCGCCGCACGCTGGTCGCAGCCGAATCGCGAATCCATCGCCGCCCTGTGCCGCGCGCGACAAATTGCGCTCGCCAGCCACGATGACGCCACGCACGCCCACGTTGCCGAATCCCACCAACTTGGCAGCGTGATCGCCGAATTTCCCACCACGTTCGAAGCGGCGGAAGCCTCGCGTAAGCATGGCATGAACGTGCTGATGGGTGCGCCAAATATCGTGCGTGGCGGCTCGCACTCCGGCAATGTGGCGGCCAGTGAACTGGCGCAGCTTGGTCTGCTGGATATCCTCTCTTCCGACTACTACCCCGCCAGCCTGCTGGATGCGGCGTTCCGCGTCGCCGATGACGAGAGCAACCGCTTTACGCTACCGCAGGCGGTGAGGCTGGTGACCAAAAATCCGGCGCAGGCGCTGAATCTTCAGGATCGCGGGGTGATTGGCGAGGGTAAACGCGCTGACCTGGTGCTGGCGCATCGCCAGGGCAATCACATTCATATCGACCACGTCTGGCGTCAGGGTAAAAGGGTGTTCTGATGATGGGAAAACTGATTTGGTTAATGGGGCCGTCCGGCTCCGGGAAAGACAGCCTGCTGGCGGAACTCCGCCTGCGGGAACAAACGCAGTTACTGGTGGCGCATCGCTACATCACGCGCGACGCCAGCGCCGGAAGTGAAAACCATATCGCCCTGAGTGAGCGGGAGTTTTTTACCCGCGCGGGGCAAAACCTGCTGGCCTTAAGCTGGCACGCTAACGGTCTGTATTATGGCGTCGGCATCGAGATTGACCTCTGGCTGCACGCTGGATTCGACGTAGTCGTCAACGGTTCACGCGCGCATTTGCCGCAGGCACGGGCGCGCTATCAATCGGCGCTGCTGCCCGTCTGTTTACAGGTTTCGCCGGAGATCCTGCGCCAGCGCCTGGAAAACCGTGGCCGTGAAAACGCCAGTGAAATTAACGCCCGCCTGGCGCGCGCCGCCCGCTATACTCCACAGGATTGCCATACGCTCAACAATGACGGCAGCCTGCGCCAGTCGGTCGACACGCTGCTGACGCTGATCCATCAGAAGAAGAAACACCATGCCTGCTTGTGAGCTTCGCCCGGCCACGCAGTACGATACCGACGCGGTTTACGCGCTGATTTGTGAGCTAAAACAGGCGGAGTTTGACCACCATGCGTTTCGCGTGGGCTTTAACGCCAACCTGCGCGACCCAAACATGCGCTACCATCTGGCGCTGCTGGATGGCGAAGTTGTCGGCATGATCGGCCTGCATTTGCAGTTTCATCTGCATCATGTCAACTGGATCGGCGAAATTCAGGAACTGGTGGTGATGCCGCAGGCGCGCGGTCTGAACGTCGGCAGTAAATTACTGGCATGGGCAGAAGAAGAAGCCCGCCAGGCCGGGGCCGAAATGACCGAGCTTTCCACCAACGTGAAGCGCCACGACGCACACCGTTTTTACCTGCGTGAAGGCTACGAGCAGAGCCACTTCCGCTTCACCAAGGCGCTGTAACATGAGCCTGACCCTCACGCTCACCGGCACTGGCGGCGCACAGGGCGTTCCGGCATGGGGCTGCGAGTGCGCGGCCTGCGCCAGAGCGCGGCGCTCGCCGCAGTATCGCCGCCAGCCATGCAGCGGCGTAGTGAAGTTTAACGACGCGATCACCCTGATCGACGCCGGGCGGCACGATCTCACCGATCGCTGGTCGCCTGGATCGTTCCAGCAGTTTTTGCTGACGCACTACCATATGGATCACGTCCAAGGGCTATTTCCGCTACGCTGGGGCGTGGGCGATGTGATCCCGGTCTACGGCCCGCCGGATGAACAGGGCTGCGACGATCTGTTTAAACATCCGGGCCTGCTTGATTTCAGCCACACAGTGGAACCGTTTGTGGTGTTTGATTTGCAGGGGTTGCAGGTCACGCCGCTGCCGCTTAACCACTCAAAACTGACCTTCGGTTATCTGCTGGAAACGGCACATAGCCGGGTGGCGTGGCTGTCTGACACCGCTGGCCTGCCGGAAAAAACGCTGAAATTTTTACTCAATAATCATCCGCAGGTGATGGTGATTGATTGCAGTCACCCGCCGCGCGCGGATGCACCGCGTAATCACTGTGATTTAAATACCGTGCTTGCGCTGAATCAGGTTATCCGCTCGCCACAGGTGATTCTGACCCATATCAGCCACCAGTTTGATGCGTGGCTGATGGAAAACGCACTACCGTCAGGGTTTGAGGTGGGGTTTGATGGGATGGAGATTGGGGTGGCGTGATGAGAGGGAATGTGCGCGCTGGCCCCCTCACCCTAACCCTCTCCCCAGAGGGGCGAGGGGACCGATTGTGCTCAATATTGAATATTGCGCTCGTTTTCTCCCTCTCCCCATTGGGGTGAGGGGCGATGCCTGCTCCATACCCAACCTCATCGCCCATACTCATCTTCCATTCTTCGCTCTTCATCCTCCAGTTGCCGACGCTCCTGATCAAGCTGGCGCTGGCGATCGTCCAGCTGCCTGCGGCGATCTTCAAACTGGCGGCGGCGGTCGTCATATTGTCTGCGCCGATCGTCGCTCACTTCACGCTGCCAGCCGTCGTCGCGCGAATCTTCATAGTCTCGCCCACGGTCAGGGTTATAAGCGTCATTAATCGCCTGCTGAATATTACCAATAGTATCGTCGATAATATCAGCCTGGGCCGGAACGGTGGACAGCGTGAGCAGGGTGAATAAAAGAAATAGCGGAAAGCGTTTCATTAGCCAACCTCAAAAAGAAACTCTATCCACATTAATCATTACTCATCCATGCAAGTAGTGGATGAATCTCAATTTCTCCGCTGCTCTATTGCCGTAATCGCCTCCACGCGTTGTTGATGACGACCGCCTTCGTACTGTGCGCCCAGCCACGCATCCACAATCATTTTTGCCAGTTCGAGGCCAACCACTCGTGAACCAAAAGCCAGTGCAACTTCACTGGCATAATGCGGATAATCAGTGCGCTCTGACGACCTGGTGTCTTTATCAATCACCTCACTCATTGACCATGAATAAAAGGCTGGCACAGCAACGCAGAATCCTGCGGTGCCAGCGACATGACCGCCCATTGCTCCGGTACGTTTTTTAAAAAGAAACACCGGTTGCATTGATAAATTGTGCTCAGTATTTGCCGAAGTACAATATATATAATAAATATATAAAACACCTCATATTATTTACAGAGATAATAAATTCGCGTAATTTTCCCTCTTCAGCACAAATGCCTAATAAAATGGCTCGTTCCGCTCACACTTCCACTTATTAAAGTCGCAATTTCCCAATTATGATAACGCCAGCTTTAAATGACGTATTTTGCATGGATTACATATTTACGACACAAATGATAAATGGAGATTTATATGAATAACTCTCGGTTATTCCGTTTGAGCAGGATTGTTATTGCGTTAACTGCTGCCAGCGGCATGATGGTAAATACCGCTTACGCAACAGATGAAGCGAAAGCCGCCACTCAATATACCCAACAGGTTAATCAGAATTACGCCAAATCATTACCGTTTAGCGATCGTCAGGATTTTGACGACGCTCAGCGTGGATTTATCGCTCCGCTGCTGGATGAAGGTATTCTGCGCGATGCTAATGGCAAACCATATTATCGCGGGGAAGATTATAAATTTGATATCAATGCGCCCGCGCCCGAAACCGTTAACCCTAGCCTGTGGCGTCAGTCGCAGTTAAACGGTATTTCCGGCCTGTTTAAAGTCACCGACAGAATGTACCAGGTTCGCGGTCAGGATATCTCCAACATCACCTTTATCGAAGGTGATACCGGGATTATTGTCATCGACCCGCTGGTGACGCCACCGAGCGCAAAAGCCGCCCTTGACCTTTACTTCCAAAATCGCCCGCAAAAACCGATTGTTGCGGTTATTTATACCCACAGCCATACCGACCACTATGGCGGCGTGAAAGGCATTATCTCTGAAGCTGATGTGAAATCCGGTAAAGTGCAGGTTATCGCCCCTGCTGGCTTTATGGACGAAGCCATCAGCGAAAACGTACTGGCGGGTAATATTATGAGCCGCCGTGCACTTTACTCCTACGGCCTGCTGCTGGCGCATAACCCTCAGGGTAACATCGGCAATGGTCTTGGCGTAACGCTGGCATCGGGCTACCCGAGCATCATCGCACCGAACAAAACCATCACCAAAACCGGTGAGAAGATGATTATCGACGGCCTGGAGTTTGACTTCCTGATGACCCCAGGTAGCGAAGCGCCAGCCGAAATGCACTTCTATATTCCGGCCCTGAAAGCCCTGTGTACCGCCGAGAACGCCACGCATACCCTGCACAACTTCTACACTCTGCGCGGCGCGAAAACCCGCGACACCAGCAAGTGGACCGAGTATCTGAACGAAACGCTGGATATGTGGGGTAACGACGCGGAAGTCCTGTTTATGCCGCACACCTGGCCGGTCTGGGGCAATAAGCATATCAATGATTATATTGGTAAATATCGCGATACTATCAAGTACATTCACGACCAGACCCTGCACCTGGCGAACCAGGGCTACACCATGAATGAAATCGGCGACATGATTAAACTGCCGCCTGCACTTGCCAATAACTGGGCCAGCCGTGGCTATTACGGTTCTGTCAGCCACAACGCCCGCGCGGTGTATAACTTCTATCTTGGCTATTACGACGGTAACCCGGCTAACCTGCATCCGTATGGTCAGGTGGAGATGGGTAAACGTTACGTGCAGGCGCTGGGCGGTTCTGCCCGTGTCATCAACCTGGCGCAAGAAGCGAACAAGCAAGGTGATTACCGCTGGTCGGCAGAACTGCTGAAACAGGTGATTGCCGCCAACCCGGGTGACCAGGTCGCGAAGAATCTGCAAGCGAATAACTTTGAACAGCTGGGCTATCAGGCCGAGTCCGCCACCTGGCGCGGTTTCTACCTGACCGGCGCGAAAGAGCTGCGCGAAGGGGTGCATAAGTTCAGCCACGGCACCACCGGTTCCCCGGACACCATTCGCGGGATGTCGGTCGAAATGCTGTTCGACTTTATGTCCGTTCGCCTCGATAGCGCGAAAGCCGCGGGTAAAAATATCAGCCTGAACTTCAATATGAGCAATGGCGATAACCTCAACCTGACGCTGAACGATAGCGTGCTTAACTACCGTAAAACACTGCAATCCCAAGCTGACGCCTCTTTCTACATCAGCCGTGAAGATCTGCACGCCGTGCTGACCGGGCAAGCCAAAATGGCGGATCTGGTAAAAGCGAAGAAAGCCAAAATTATTGGCAATGGCGCGAAACTGGAAGAAATTATCGCCTGTCTGGATAATTTCGATTTGTGGGTGAATATCGTAACCCCAAATTAATGTCACTCGCTTTTGGGGGTGCTGAAGCCCCCAAAAGCATTTATTTTAAAAATATATACAGCCAATTAATAAATAAAATATATAAGTTATGAATGCGGTGGCTGAATAAAGCTATTTTTATTCATCGAGAAAATAGCCATACTGACGCCTTCAATGGATATTGACATTCACTACAGATATTGTTCGCAGCAGACAGGATGTATTTAATATGCCAACAGTTCTCTCTCGCATGGCGATGCAACTCAAAAAAACAGCCTGGATAATTCCCGTCTTCATGGTTTCGGGATGCTCATTATCTCCGGCAATCCCGGTGATCGGTGCTTATTATCCCAGCTGGTTTTTCTGCGCCATTGCCAGCCTTATTTTGATGCTCATCACGAGGCGAGTTATTCAGCGGGCAAATATCAATCTGGCATTTGTCGGAATTATTTATACCGCCCTTTTTGCTCTCTACGCCATGCTGTTCTGGCTGGCATTTTTCTAATCTATTTGAGACGCGCTCATGGAAAGTACGCCGAAAAAAGCTCCTCGCAGTAAATTCCCTGCTCTGTTAGTGGTTGCATTGGCGCTGGTTGCCCTTGTTTTCGTTATCTGGCGCGTAGACAGTGCGCCATCAACTAATGACGCTTACGCGTCAGCAGATACCATTGATGTGGTGCCGGAAGTCAGCGGCCGCATTGTAGAACTGGCGGTCACCGACAACCAGGCAGTCAAACAGGGCGATTTGCTGTTCCGCATTGACCCGCGCCCGTTCGAAGCCAATCTGGCGAAAGCTGAAGCCTCCCTCGCGGCGCTGGATAAGCAAATTATGCTCACCCAGCGTAGCGTTGATGCGCAACAGTTTGGTGCCGACTCGATTAATGCCACGGTAGAAAAAGCCCGTGCCGCCGCGAAACAGGCCACAGATACATTACGCCGCACCGAGCCATTACTGAAAGAGGGTTTTGTCTCAGCGGAAGACGTTGACCGTGCAAGAACTGCGCAGCGCGCCGCAGAAGCCGATCTTAATGCCGTATTGTTACAGGCGCAGTCAGCCGCCAGCGCCGTCAGCGGCGTCGATGCGCTGGTGGCGCAACGTGCGGCGGTCGAAGCGGATATTGCCCTGACCAAACTTCATCTGGAAATGGCGACCGTTCGCGCGCCGTTTGATGGCCGGGTCATTTCCCTCAAAACCTCCGTCGGGCAATTTGCTTCTGCCATGCGCCCTATTTTTACCCTAATCGACACTCGTCACTGGTACGTGATCGCCAACTTCCGCGAAACCGATCTGAAAAATATTCGCTCAGGTACACCCGCAACGATTCGCCTGATGAGTGACAGCGGCAAAACCTTCGAGGGTAAAGTGGATTCGATTGGCTACGGCGTGCTACCGGATGACGGCGGCCTGGTGCTGGGCGGCCTGCCGAAAGTTTCTCGCTCTATTAACTGGGTCCGCGTTGCCCAGCGTTTTCCGGTCAAAATCATGGTCGATAAACCTGACCCGGAAATGTTCCGCATCGGCGCTTCGGCAGTCGCTAATCTTGAGCCGCAATAATGAGCGCGCTCAACTCCCTGCCATTACCGGTGGTCAGGCTGCTGGCGTTCTTTCATGAAGAGTTAAGCGAGCGGCGACCAGGCCGCGTGCCGCAGATCGTGCAACTCTGGGTAGGCTGCCTGCTGGTGATTCTGATCTCGATGACTTTTGAGATCCCTTTTGTGGCGTTATCGCTGGCAGTGCTGTTTTACGGTATTCAGTCGAACGCGTTTTACACCAAATTTGTCGCGATCTTGTTTGTGGTTGCCACGGTGCTGGAGATCGGCAGCCTGTTTTTGATCTACAAATGGTCATACGGCGAACCGTTGATCCGATTGATCATCGCCGGGCCGATCCTGATGGGCTGTATGTTTTTGATGCGCACCCATCGGCTGGGACTGGTCTTTTTCGCTGTCGCCATTGTCGCCATTTACGGGCAAACCTTCCCCGCCATGCTCGACTATCCGGAAGTGGTCGTGCGCTTAACGCTGTGGTGTATCGTTGTTGGCCTCTATCCAACCTTGCTGATGACGTTAATCGGCGTGCTGTGGTTTCCCAGTCGTGCCATTACGCAAATGCATCAAGCGCTTAATGATCGGCTTGATGATGCCATTAGTCACCTGACGGACAGCCTCGCACCGCTACCCGAAACGCGGATTGAAAGAGAGGCGCTGGCGCTGCAAAAACTGAATGTCTTTTGTCTCGCGGACGATGCCAACTGGCGAACTCAAAGCGCATGGTGGCAAAGCTGCGTGGCAACGGTAACCTACATTTACTCGACGCTGAATCGCTACGATCCCACCTCTTTTGCTGATTCTCAGGCAATTATTGAATTTCGGCAAAAATTAGCCTCAGAAATCAATAAGCTGCAGCATGCCGTTGCTGAAGGTCAGTGCTGGCAAAGCGACTGGCGGATCACTGAAAGTGAAGCGATGGCGGCACGGGAATGTAACCTGGAGAATATCTGCCAGACGTTGTTACAACTGGGCCAGATGGACCCGAATACGCCGCCAACGCCCGCCGCCAAACCGCCATCAATGGTCGCCGATGCTTTTACCAATCCAGACTATATGCGCTACGCGGTAAAAACACTGCTCGCCTGTTTGATCTGTTACACCTTCTACAGCGGCGTGGACTGGGAAGGCATTCACACCTGTATGCTGACATGCGTGATCGTCGCTAACCCAAATGTCGGTTCGTCGTACCAGAAGATGGTGCTGCGTTTTGGCGGGGCCTTTTGCGGCGCGATTCTGGCGCTGTTATTCACGCTACTGGTCATGCCCTGGCTGGACAATATTGTCGAATTGCTGTTTGTGCTGGCACCGATTTTCCTGTTGGGCGCATGGATTGCCACCAGCTCTGAACGCTCTTCTTATATCGGCACACAGATGGTGGTCACCTTCGCGCTCGCCACGCTCGAAAACGTTTTTGGCCCGGTGTACGACCTGGTGGAAATTCGCGATCGCGCCATGGGTATCATCATTGGTACCGTGGTGTCCGCGGTGATTTACACCTTTGTCTGGCCTGAAAGTGAAGCGCGCACACTGCCGCAAAAACTGGCTGGCACGCTGGGTATGTTAAGTAAAGTAATGCGGATCCCACGCCAGCAGGAAGTCACGGCTCTGCGCACTTATCTGCAAATTCGTATCGGTCTGCATGCGGCGTTTAATGCCTGTGAAGAGATGTGCCAACGCGTGGCGCTGGAGCGTCAACTGGACAGCGAAGAACGCGCCTTACTGATTGAACGTTCGCAAACGGTTATTCGTCAGGGCCGCGATATTCTTCACGCCTGGGATGCCACCTGGAACTCGGCGCAGGCGCTGGATAACGCACTACAGCCGGACAGAGCAGCTCAGTTTGCCGACGCCCTGGAGAAATACGCTGCCGGTCTGGCAACCGCACTCAGCCGTTCTCCTCAAATAACGCTTGAAGAGACACCCGCCTCGCAGGCCATCCTGCCCACCTTATTAAAACAGGAGCAACACGTCTGCCAGCTTTTCGCCCGCTTGCCAGACTGGACAGCCCCGGCATTAACGCCCGCCACGGAACAGGCACAAGGAGCCACGCAATGATCAATCGTCAACTTTCACGTCTGCTGTTGTGCAGCATTCTCGGCAGCACGACGCTGATTTCCGGCTGTGCCCTGGTACGTAAGGATTCTGCACCTCATCAACAGCTCAAACCGGAACAAATCAAACTGGCCGACGATATTCATCTTGCCAGCTCCGGCTGGCCGCAGGCGCAGTGGTGGAAACAACTCAATGACCCGCAGCTGGATGCGCTGATCCAACGGACGCTAAGTGGTTCACACACCCTCGCCGAAGCGAAACTGCGGGAAGAAAAAGCGCAGTCCCAGGCCGATTTGTTAGATGCCGGTTCACAATTACAGGTCGCAGCGTTAGGGATGCTCAACCGCCAACGCGTCTCGGCGAACGGCTTTTTAAGCCCTTATGCGATGGATGCGCCCGCACTGGGTATGGACGGGCCGTACTATACGGAAGCCACAGTAGGTTTGTTTGCCGGACTGGATCTTGATTTGTGGGGTGTGCATCGCTCAGCGGTTGCCGCCGCCATTGGCGCGCATAATGCCGCGCTGGCAGAAACCGCAGCAGTAGAGCTATCGCTGACCACGGGCGTAGCGCAGCTTTATTACAGTATGCAGGCCAGCTATCAGATGCTCGATCTGTTAGAACAAACTCGCGATGTGATTGATTACGCGGTGAAAGCGCACCAGAGTAAAGTGGCGCACGGTCTGGAAGCACAAGTGCCTTTCCACGGCGCGCGGGCACAGATTCTGGCGGTCGATAAACAAATTGCTGCCGTCAAAGGGCAAATCACCGAAACGCGAGAATCTCTGCGTGCATTGATTGGCGCGGGGGCCAGCGATATGCCGGAGATCAAACCGGTGGCATTACCACGAGTCCAGACCGGCATTCCGGCGACACTCTCTTATGAGTTGCTCGCCAGACGCCCGGATCTGCAAGCCATGCGCTGGTATGTTCAGGCGTCATTAGATCAGGTGGATTCCGCGCGGGCGCTGTTCTACCCGAGCTTTGATATCAAAGCGTTTTTCGGCCTTGATGCCATCCACCTGGATACCTTATTCAAAAAAACCAGTCGCCAGTTCAACTTCATCCCGGGTCTGAAATTGCCGCTGTTTGACGGTGGACGGTTGAATGCCAATCTCGAAGGCACGCGCGCCGCCAGCAACATGATGATTGAACGTTACAACCAGTCAGTACTGAACGCGGTGCGTGACGTTGCCGTCAACGGCACGCGTCTGCAAACGCTCAACGACGAGCGAGAAATGCAGGCTGAACGCGTGGAAGCAACGCGCTTCACCCAGCGCGCTGCCGAGGCCGCCTATCAGCGCGGCTTAACCAGCCGCTTACAGGCCACTGAAGCCCGGTTGCCAGTACTTGCCGAAGAGATGTCATTACTGATGCTGGACAGCCGCCGGGTGATCCAAAGCATTCAGTTGATGAAATCGCTGGGCGGCGGGTATCAGGCGGCTCCCGTCGTCGAGAAAAAATAAAATGTCTGCCGCGTGATGGCTGTCACGCGGTATTTCGTTTCGTCACGTCAAAACTGACGACAGCCTGTTTTTCGTCAGAGTTTTGAATAAATAGTGCCCGTAATATCAGGGAATGACCCCAAATAAAATGTGGCATAAAAGATGCATACTGTAGTCGAGAGCGCGTATGCGTGATTTGATTAACTGGAGCGAGACCGATGAAAAAAGTCGTCACGGTTTGCCCCTATTGCGCATCAGGTTGCAAAATCAACCTGGTCGTCGATAACGGCAAAATCGTCCGGGCGGAGGCAGCGCAGGGGAAAACCAACCAGGGTACCCTGTGTCTGAAGGGTTATTATGGCTGGGATTTCATTAACGATACCCAGATCCTGACCCCGCGCCTGAAAACCCCCATGATCCGTCGCCAGCGTGGCGGCAAACTCGAACCTGTTTCCTGGGATGAGGCACTGAATTACGTTGCCGAGCGCCTGAGCGCCATCAAAGAGAAGTACGGTCCGGATGCCATCCAGACGACCGGCTCCTCGCGTGGTACGGGTAACGAAACCAACTATGTAATGCAAAAATTTGCGCGCGCCGTTATTGGTACCAATAACGTTGACTGCTGCGCTCGTGTCTGACACGGCCCATCGGTTGCAGGTCTGCACCAATCGGTCGGTAATGGCGCAATGAGCAATGCTATTAACGAAATTGATAATACCGATTTAGTGTTCGTTTTCGGGTACAACCCGGCGGATTCCCACCCAATCGTGGCGAATCACGTAATTAACGCTAAACGTAACGGGGCGAAAATTATCGTCTGCGATCCGCGCAAAATTGAAACCGCGCGCATTGCTGACATGCACATTGCACTGAAAAACGGCTCGAACATCGCGCTGTTGAATGCGATGGGCCATGTCATTATTGAAGAAAATCTGTACGACAAAGCGTTCGTCGCTTCCCGTACAGAAGGCTTTGAAGAGTATCGTAAAATCGTTGAAGGCTACACGCCGGAGTCGGTTGAAGATATCACCGGCGTCAGCGCCAGTGAGATTCGTCAGGCGGCACGGATGTATGCCCAGGCGAAAAGCGCCGCCATCCTGTGGGGCATGGGTGTAACCCAGTTCTACCAGGGCGTGGAAACCGTGCGTTCTCTGACCAGCCTCGCGATGCTGACCGGTAACCTCGGTAAGCCGCATGCGGGTGTAAACCCGGTTCGTGGTCAGAACAACGTGCAGGGTGCCTGCGATATGGGCGCGCTGCCGGATACGTATCCGGGATACCAGTACGTGAAAGATCCGGCTAACCGCGAGAAATTCGCCAAAGCCTGGGGCGTGGAAAGCCTGCCTGCTCATACCGGTTATCGCATCAGCGAGCTGCCGCACCGCGCAGCGCATGGCGAAGTGCGTGCCGCGTACATTATGGGCGAAGATCCGCTGCAAACTGACGCGGAGCTGTCGGCAGTACGTAAAGCCTTTGAAGATCTGGAACTGGTTATCGTTCAGGACATCTTTATGACCAAAACCGCGTCGGCGGCGGATGTCATTTTGCCGTCAACGTCGTGGGGCGAGCATGAAGGCGTGTTTACTGCGGCTGACCGTGGCTTCCAGCGTTTCTTCAAAGCAGTTGAACCGAAATGGGATCTGAAAACGGACTGGCAAATCATCAGTGAAATCGCCACCCGTATGGGTTATCCGATGCACTACAACAACACCCAGGAGATCTGGGATGAGTTGCGTCATCTGTGCCCGGATTTCTACGGTGCGACTTACGAGAAAATGGGCGAACTGGGCTTCATTCAGTGGCCTTGCCGCGATACTTCAGATGCCGATCAGGGGACTTCTTATCTGTTTAAAGAGAAGTTTGATACCCCGAACGGTCTGGCACAGTTCTTCACCTGCGACTGGGTAGCGCCAATCGACAAACTCACCGACGAGTACCCGATGGTACTGTCAACGGTGCGTGAAGTTGGTCACTACTCTTGCCGTTCGATGACCGGTAACTGTGCGGCACTGGCGGCGCTGGCTGATGAACCTGGCTACGCACAAATCAATACCGAAGACGCCAAACGTCTGGGTATTGAAGATGAGGCATTGGTTTGGGTGCACTCGCGTAAAGGCAAAATTATCACCCGTGCGCAGGTCAGCGATCGTCCGAACAAAGGGGCGATTTACATGACCTACCAGTGGTGGATTGGTGCCTGTAACGAGCTGGTTACCGAAAACTTAAGCCCGATTACGAAAACGCCGGAATACAAATACTGCGCCGTGCGCGTCGAGCCGATCGCCGATCAGCGCGCCGCCGAGCAGTACGTGATTGACGAGTACAACAAGTTGAAAACTCGCCTGCGCGAAGCGGCACTGGCGTAATACAGTCCTTTCTACAGCCTCCTTTCGGAGGCTGTTTTTTTATCCATTCGAACTCTTTATACTGGTTACTCCCTACCCAATCGTATTATCAAAATGAAAAAAATTATCGCATTGATGTTGTTTTTGACATTCTTTGCCCACGCGAACGACTCCGAGCCTGGCAGCCAGTATTTAAAGGCAGCAGAGGCCGGGGACCGACGCGCACAATATTTTCTTGCCGACAGCTGGTTTAGCTCCGGCGATTTGAGCAAAGCCGAATATTGGGCACAGAAAGCCGCCGACAGCGGTGATGCTGATGCCTGCGCGCTGCTGGCGCAGATCAAAATCACCAATCCGGTCAGTCTGGACTATCCACAAGCAAAAGTTCTTGCAGAGAAAGCGGCGCAAGCGGGCAGTAAAGAAGGTGAAGTAACGCTGGCGCATATTCTGGTAAATACTCAAGCGGGTAAACCGGATTATCCAAAGGCGATTTCGCTGTTAGAAAACGCCTCGGAAGATCTGGAGAATGACTCCGCCGTCGATGCCCAAATGCTGCTTGGTTTGATTTACGCCAACGGCGTGGGCATTAAGGCCGACGATGACAAGGCAACCTGGTATTTCAAACGCAGCTCTGCAATTTCCCGAACCGGTTATTCCGAGTACTGGGCGGGAATGATGTTCTTAAACGGTGAGGAAGGTTTTATCGAGAAGAACAAACAAAAGGCGCTGCACTGGTTGAACCTGAGCTGTATGGAAGGGTTTGATACCGGGTGTGAAGAGTTTGAAAAATTAACCAACGGTTAAGGTAGGCCTGATAAGACGCACCAGCGTCGCATCAGGCATCCACACATTGCCGGGTGGATAACCCCGGCAATCTTCAATTATTGATCCGCAGTTTTATCAAATTTGCCCAGCACTTCACGCTCATAAGCCAGCGCCTTTTTGCGGTCAAATTTGTGTTCCCACTTGGCAATCACCAGCACCGCCAGCGCATTACCCACCACGTTCAGCGCAGTACGCGCCATGTCGAGGATACGGTCAACACCAGCAATAAACGCCAGGCCTTCCAGCGGAATACCTACGCTACCCAGCGTTGCCAGCAGCACCACAAACGACACGCCCGGCACGCCAGCAATCCCTTTCGAGGTCACCATCAGCGTCAGCACCAGAATGATTTCCTGCCAGATGGACAGGTCAATGCCATACAGCTGAGCGATGAAAATAGCGGCAATACTTTGATACAGCGTCGAACCATCAAGGTTAAAAGAGTAACCGGTCGGCACCACGAAGCTGGTGATCGACGCCGGTGCTCCGTAGGCTTCCATCTTCTCAATAATTCGCGGCAGTACGCTTTCAGAGCTGGCAGTGGAGTACGCCAGAATCAGCTCATCTTTCAGAATACGAATCAGGATCCAGACGCTTAACCCGCACAGGCGCGCCACAATTCCCAGCACTACCAGCGCGAAGAACAGAATGGCGAAATGCACCAGCAGCACCAGTTTCGCCAGTGGCCACAGAGAAGAGAAACCAAAGTTAGCCACCGTCACCGCAATCAGCGCAAACACACCCACCGGTGCATAACGCATCACCATGTGAGTCACTTTAAACATGGTTTCAGAGATGGAGCGGAACACGGTCACCAGCGGTTCACGATGCGTCGCGGGCAGGGAGGAAAGCCCCAGACCAAACAGCACCGAGAAGAAGATGATCGGCAGCATTTCGCCTTTCGCCATCGACGCCACAATGTTCGTCGGCACCAGCGACAAAATCGTGCCCATAATGCCGTGGGAACTGCTTTGTACCGCTTCCGTAGTGCTCTGATATTTCGAGATATCGACGGTCGCCAGCTGCGACATATCCACCCCGGCACCGGGCTGGAAGACGTTCGCCAGAGTGATCCCCAAAATGATGGCGACGGTGGTGATCACCTCGAAGTAAATAATGGTTTTCGCGCCAATACGCCCGAGCTGTTTGGCATCACCAACACCCGCGATACCCACCACCAGCGTGGAGATCACAATCGGCACAACAATCATTTTGATCAGATGGATGAAGATATCACCCGCCGGAGAGAGCAAATTGACGACCAGCCAGTCGCGGCTGTCGCTATGGTAGTGCAGGTAGCTTCCCAGGAGAATGCCCAGCACCATAGCAAACAGAATCTGCCAGGCCAGGCTGAATTTTATACTTTTCATCAGAATAACTTCCTCAATGGAGCGCCGTTCCCCGTTCAGAAACGCGAGAACGTGACATACTGCCAGGGCATGAATTGTGTTGCGTTGGTTTGTAGATTTTTTTAACGCTTATGATCAGTATCATTTGCGCGGTATGTTGCGCAACCCTTTAACAACAGAGCTTTTCGCTGCATTAATGCATAATAACGCGAGTTTATGGCAGGATTAATGAATAACCATTTGTTATGGAAAGATTTTTATTTGTTTAATCTGCAATAATACTGATTGGTGATTATTTTTGGCATATGTTCATTCGATTGTTTTTTATACAACTCAATAACATAATCTTCATCACCAGATGATTAATCTGATCTCCGCTGCAACAATTTCGCCATATTAATCGACTCGACCAGCTGTGTCCGGTTGATCCGGGGTGAGTTGAGATCCATCACTTTTTGCCATAGTTCGATGGCTTGCGCGTAATTCGCCTGCATAAACGCATCGGAAGCCAGCAGCATCAGAGCGGTGATTTCGTTAGAGTCCAGCGCGAGGGCTTTGTCGATCATTGCGCGAGTCTGGGCGGTCATATGCTGGCTGGCCTGGTAATAAAGCACCGTCGCCAGCGCCGCATACAGTTCAGCGTTCTCACCACGTAGTTGCAACGCCTGACGGTACGCCAGCAGCGAATTGCTGTAATCGTTTTGCCACAGATAGTACTCGCCCAGTAACGCCCATTGTTCGCTGTTTTGTGGATTAGCGCGGATTTTATCCTGCAATGCCTGAAGCTGCGCTTCCGGGGTTTGCTGGCTGGCAAACTGATGTAGCGGATCGCGCTGACGCTGATATTCCGCATGTACCGCCTGCCATTTTGGACTTAACAGATAACTGCCGACACAGAGAAATACCATCAAAATCGTGAGTGTTGTCAGCATTTTCACCGGTATTTTGGGCTCTTTCATCGCTTCGCCCTCACTCGCCAGAGGATCAGTGCCATCAGCAGTAACAACACCACTGGCAGCGCCCACAACACCAGCGTCTGACCCGTTAACGGTGGGTTATAGCGAACAAAATCTCCGTAGCGTTCGGTCATCCAGCCAATGATTTCGACTTCGTTCTTCCCCTCCGCCACCATGCTGTAAACCTGATGGCGCATACTGACTGCCACCGGCGCGTTGGATTCCAGTAAGTTTTGATTCTGGCACTGCGGACAACGTAACTGGCTGGCAATATTTAACGCCTGTTGCTGTTGTTGCGGATTGGCGAATTGCCAGGTGTCTACGACCTGAGCGCGCGCAAAACAGGTAAATAACAGCAGTAGCGTGAGAAGTCCTTTATTCATCGCGCTTCCTCCCCCGCCATCCGCTTAACAATGCGCCCGCAATCATCAACAATCCTCCCCCCCAGATCCAGCGCACACCGCTTTGTACATACAAGCGAAAAGCGTAACGATCCGCTCCGGTTTTTTCACCCATGACCGCATACCAGTCATGGATGCCGTTCCAGCGAATTGACGGTTCCATCATTTGCTGACGACGTGCTTCGTAAAAACGCCGCTCCGGCATCAGTTCACCAATGCGTTGCTGATGGTCAAACAGTGCCACTATCGCTTTTTCGCTGGTGTAATTGCCTTTGGCTTGCAGATCGAGGCGCTCAAAACGGAAGGTGTATCCTGCCAGCGTCACCTGCTGACCCGGCTGTAAATTCAGGCTGATCTCCTGACGGCTGACGCTGGAAACCACGATCCCAGCGGCAAATAACAGCACGCCCGCATGAGCTACCAGCGCCGGAAGCTGCACGCGTTTGCCAGAGACAAACGTCGCCAGCACAATCACCACCAGCATCAACAGGCCAAACGGTAACGTCGCGCGGTTAAAATACGGCGCGCCAACGGAGAGGCGTCCCCAGCCCAGCAGACCGTAAATCATCGGATAAAGCGTTCCCACCAGCACGATCAGTAGCACTGCGCAAAACAGCAACAGCGTAGCGAGGATTAACATTTCCCGCGATAACCCCGAAAAACGCACCACCGGGCCACCGTCCCGCGCTCGCCAGCCATACAGAGCCAGAGACGCAAGGCTAATCAGTGCAAACAGGCTGAACAACGGCACGGCGCGGACGTTATCCAGTGCGAACGCATGAACCGAAACCAGAATGCCAGAACGGACAATTAAGGTACCCAGTAGCGACAGCATCAGAGTTACTATCGCCAGCAACAGCGACCAGTGGCGGAAAATCTCCCGCTGGCGTGTCAGGGACAAACTGTGCAGCAGCGCAGTGGCAGAAAGCCAGGGTAATAAAGAGGCGTTTTCCACCGGATCCCAGAACCACCAGCCGCCCCAGCCCAGTTCGCAATAGGCCCACCAGGAACCGAGGATGATCCCCGCCGTTAATGCGCTCCAGCCAGGTAGTGCCCAGCGCCAACAAATTCTGGCGCAGGCACCATCAAACTCGCCGCGCAGTAAACTCGCCAGCGCCACGCTCGCCGCCACCATCAAACCGCCATAGCCAAGGTAAAGCAGCGGTGGATGAAAGATAAGACCGGGATGTTGCAGCATCGGATTGAGATCGCGGCCTTCGATTGCTGGTGGAAATATCCGCACGAAGGGATCGGACCACAGCACTACAAACAGTAGCAGTGCGGCGAGCATGAGAGATAAAACGGCTAGCGTCAGCGGAAATAGCGGATCGGTTTGCTGCCGATAATGCCAGGCAAACAGCGCGCTCCAGGCGGAAAGCAGCAGCACCCAAAGCAGCAGCGAACCTTCATGGCCGCCCCACACCGCTGCCAGCTTGAGTTCCCACGACAGCAGGCTGTAGCTATGTTGGGCGACATAAATGACCGAGAAATCGCTGATGAGAAAACAATACGTCAGTACGCCAAAGGCGAGCAACAGGAGCGCGAACTGCGCCAGAATGCCGATGCAAGTGAGTCGCATCATGGCAGGCCAGCGCAACCGCACTCCCGCAAAGGCCGTCAACGGGGTCAACACGTTGACCCCGAGACTTAACAACAACGCCAGAAAACCGACTTCAGGAAGGAATACGTCCAGAAACCACCTCTTTTCTGGCTTACGCCACCGTTAACTGCCCGGCGTAGAGAATGAAAAAGCGCAGCATCAACACGCCGACCAGACTGGCCCCACACGCCGCCAACACGGTAGGAATGCCGGAACTGCGATTGACCCACGGTTTGAGCAACATTGGCACAATCAGCCCCAGCCCGGCGACACCAAGCCAGAACCACCACGTCCAGAAACCGCCACCTAATGCCGCCACCAGCGCACGCACTTTACCGTCATCGCCCAGCGCCAGACCGACAAAAAACGCCACCAGCAGGAAGATTTCACCCCATACCACGGGGATTTCCATACGGTGTACAAACTGCGCTTCCGTGGAATGCGGGTTACTGCGTTGGCGTATCGCCATGGCGATCAGCGCCACCGCCGCACCGGACGAGATGCCGGAGAAGAGGAACAGCACCGGCAGGATCGGGTTATTGAGGAACGGATACGATTTCAGCGCCGACAGCAGAAAGCCGGTATAAGCCCCCAACAACACCGCCAACACCAGCATCAATGTTTCCAGTCCGCGATGAACGGGCGTCAGCAGGCTCAGAACCTTTTGCACGATCCCCAGCTTCGGCAACCAGCGTTGTTGCAGGGCAAGCAAATCATGTTCAAAGATTTTCGCCAGCCACAGCACCAGCACCACCATGTAGAGCTGAAACAGCATCACCCCCATCGACATCACCGAGGTAAAACTGTAGTGGAACATCAGCTTCCAGAAGGTCCACGGTCTTGTCAGGTGGAAGACGAGGATCAACAGACCGAGGATCACCGCGCCCGGCCCGACAATCAGCGTGGTGCGCAGCAACGTACTGTCTGCACCGCCCGCCTGCGGGTAGAAGCGACGTAACAGCACGGCCAGCGTCACCAGACCGGCAGAAATACCAATCAAAAACAGGTAGATGGCAATCGGCCAGTCCCACACCAGCGATTCAAAATGAAATGCGGAAGTCTGCGTCATTGGCTCACCTCCCCGTATTTAAACGGTACGCGGTACAGCTTCGGTTTGGTTCCCAGCGCCAGCTTGTAGCGGTAAGTAGGCTTCTGGCGCAGCAGTTGCGAAATCTCACTGTTAGGATCGTCCAGATTGCCAAACGTCAGCGCCTTCGTCGGGCAAGCCTCAACGCACGCGGGCAGCTTACCGGCCTGCAAATTGGTTTTACGGCAGAAATCGCATTTGTCCGCCGTCTTCGTGACCGGATGGATAAAGCGCACGCGGTACGGACAGGCGGCGATGCAGTACTGACAACCGACGCAGAGATCAGGATTAACATCGACAATCCCGCTAGCGGCATCACGAAAAGACGCACCGGTCGGGCAGACGTCAACGCACGGCGCATGATCGCAGTGCTGGCAAGACTTACGGAAGAAGCGATATTTCACATCAGGAAATTCGCCCTGCGGCTCGCTACGAATAATCGTCAGGCGCGAGACGCCTTCCGGCACCTTGTTCACTTCCCGACAAGCATCCATACAGGCGGTACAGCCGATGCATAACGACTCGTCATGCACCATGCCGTAACGCACCCCATTGATATTCAACGTTTTCGCCACCACGCGCCCTGCGGTGCCGCTGACGGCTGCCAGCACGCCGACGCCGGTGAGAAACTGGCGACGAGACCAGGTCATGGCTGCTCCTTAAGCAACGGAACAGACGCCGGGTTAAAGTTCGGATTGGTGCGCTGATCGCTGTGGCAATCGACGCAAATCTTAATCCGTCCTTTGTCACTTAACGTCTGCATCGTATCTTGCTGTGGATGCAGGGAATGGCAGCTGGCGCACGCCACTTTGGTTACGTGGACATCGTGCGGCCAGAACGCTTTTTGCAACTGTTCCGGCAGATGACAGGACATACAGACGCTGTTCTGCTCTCCAACCTTGTACATCGGCTCGTTAAAGCGCATCACATCTTTCACCCCTTCGCGGTGTTGCGGTGATGGCTGGCCGTGACAGTTGGTGCAGGTGACCGGCAGTTTGTTATTCGGGTTGATAACGGAAGCATGTTTTCCATGCATACCTTCGGTATCTGGCTTATGACAGTCCAGACAGGCGGCATCCGGGTTACGCTGCTGGGTAACTTCGTAGCGATCATCAGATGCCTGCGCCGCAGGGGTAGCGGTAATTCCGTTCAGGCTCCACAACAGGCCCGACGCCAGCACCCCGGCAGTTAATAACGAACGTAATACGCTCATATTCACTCCATTGTGTTTTCCGCCCCTTGCGAGGCGGAACGGGGTTATTGGCTTAACAGACCGTTTTTACGTGCCTGTTCTTCCCACTGCGGGATCACCGTTTTGATGAAGTCCTGCTTCTCGGCCTTGATTTGTTCCATGTTCAGGCCAATAGCCTGCTGGGCTTTCTCTTTGGTTGAGATATCCGGGATCTGGATTTCATGGGTGATGCCTTTGGTCGCCAGCAGGCGCGCCAGTTTGGTGCGTGCATCCGCCGCTTTATCCATCGCCGTACCGAGCATCCGTAAACCTTCTTCCGGTGCGTGCATATGAATGCCGTGGGAAGCGATCGCCAGATCCCAGCGCCACTGGGCATGACGGATATCGTCCTGAATTGGCTTCATTTCGGCTTCCGTCGCGCCTGCATCCAGCGCTGCTTTCGCTTCGAAGTGAGCGTGAACCAGTTGATCTTCAACCTTGATTTTCAGGTCGTTAATCGACTGCTTACGTTCCGCGACCACTTTTTGCAAGGCAGCTTTGTCCTGGGTATGGCAGTTCGCACAAGTCTGGGCGAAGTTATCAAACGGATTACCAATTTTATGGTCGGTGTAGAGTTTGCCTTCGGCGTTCTGCACTTTTGGCATATGGCAGTCGATACAGGTCACGTTGTTTTTACCGTGAATGCCCGCTGTCCAGGTTTCATATTCCGGGTGCTGCGCTTTCAGCATTGGCGTTTTCGACAGGGAGTTAGTCCAGTCAGAGAAGGCAATTTTGTCGTAATACTGCTCCATATTTTCGACTTTCATGCCGTCATCCCACGGGAATTTAACCGCTTTGTTTTTGCCGTCGAAGTAATACTCCACATGGCACTGACCGCAAACCATCGATTGCTGGTCGAAACGTCCGGCTTTCTCAAAAGGTTTACCAATGGCTTCCATCGCGCGAGCCGCATACGGACGGGAAAGGGTTAACTCCGGTTTGCCTTTGGCGAACTCTGGTGAGGCGGTGTTATGGCAGTCGGCACAACCTAAGTTGTTGACGATTTCCGGGCCGCCGCGCGCCCACTTACCGTGGAAGTAGCCATCTTCGCCGTCTTTCTGGATCAGACGCGCCACATCCGGGCTTTTACAACTCCAGCACGCCATCGGTAGCGGACCATCTTCAGCGTTTTTCGGCGCACCGGTACGCAGGGTTTCACGCACATCGGTCACAGCAAAGGCATGTCCACGCGGCTTGTTGTAATCGCGCGAGAAGGGATACCCCGCCCACAGGATCACCAGCCGTGGATCTTCCGCCAGGGCGTCAACACGCTCTGACTGTTCCGAGGTGGCTTTCCAGGAGAGATATTGATCGGGATGCTGCGGGGCAAAGGTTTCATTCTTCGCTTCCACAGTTACAGGTTTTGCGGGAGCTGCCGTTTGTTCAGCGTGAACAGAAGTGAAAAAGAAAAAAGGAATCAATAAGCTGAAGATACGGCGTGCGTTTATTTTTATCCTTGTCATAGGGGCTTCATCCGAATTGCGCCATTGTTGCAATGGCGGTTTTTATTGTTTTCACGACAGTAACCGCACCTACACTGTCATGACATTGCTCGCCCCTATGTGTAACAAATAACCACACTGTGAATGTTGTCTTTAATCAATTGTAAGTGCATGTAAAATACCACTTTAGAGTTAGTCAGTATCTTCCTCTTTTTCAACAGCATGCATAACTGCATGTTCCTCAAAGAATTAATCAACTTTTGTTGCTGACCTTCAAAAATTACCCTGCCGTTTATTTGCACAATTCTACTTTTGCGTGATCTGTCGCCCAAATACTAAACAAAACTGCCAATACCCCTACATTTAACGCTTATGCCACATATTATTAACATCCTACAAGGAGAACAAAAGCATGAGCCAAATTCACAAACACACCATTCCTGCCAACATCGCAGACCGTTGCCTGATAAACCCTCAGCAGTACGAGGCGATGTATCAACAATCTATTAACGTACCTGATACCTTCTGGGGCGAACAGGGAAAAATTCTCGACTGGATCAAACCTTACCAGAAGGTGAAAAACACCTCCTTTGCCCCCGGTAATGTGTCCATTAAATGGTACGAGGACGGCACGCTGAATCTGGCGGCAAACTGCCTTGACCGCCATCTGCAAGAAAACGGCGATCGCACCGCCATCATCTGGGAAGGCGACGACGCCAGCCAGAGCAAACATATCAGCTATAAAGAGCTGCACCGCGACGTCTGCCGCTTCGCCAATACCCTGCTCGAGCTGGGCATTAAAAAAGGTGATGTGGTGGCGATTTATATGCCGATGGTGCCGGAAGCCGCGGTTGCGATGCTGGCCTGCGCCCGCATTGGCGCGGTGCATTCGGTGATTTTCGGCGGCTTCTCGCCGGAAGCCGTTGCCGGGCGCATTATTGATTCCAACTCACGACTGGTGATCACTTCCGACGAAGGTGTGCGTGCCGGGCGCAGTATTCCGCTGAAGAAAAACGTTGATGACGCGCTGAAAAACCCGAACGTCACCAGCGTAGAGCATGTGGTGGTACTGAAGCGTACTGGCGGGAAAATTGACTGGCAGGAAGGGCGCGACCTGTGGTGGCACGACCTGGTTGAGCAAGCGAGCGATCAGCACCAGGCGGAAGAGATGAACGCCGAAGATCCGCTGTTTATTCTCTACACCTCCGGTTCTACCGGTAAGCCAAAAGGTGTGCTGCATACTACCGGCGGTTATCTGGTGTACGCGGCGCTGACCTTTAAATATGTCTTTGATTATCATCCGGGTGATATCTACTGGTGCACCGCCGATGTGGGCTGGGTGACCGGACACAGTTACTTGCTGTACGGCCCGCTGGCCTGCGGTGCGACCACGCTGATGTTTGAAGGCGTACCCAACTGGCCGACGCCTGCCCGTATGGCGCAGGTGGTGGACAAGCATCAGGTCAATATTCTCTATACCGCACCCACGGCGATCCGCGCGCTGATGGCGGAAGGCGATAAAGCGATCGAGGGTACCGACCGTTCGTCGCTGCGCATTCTCGGTTCCGTGGGCGAGCCAATTAACCCGGAAGCGTGGGAGTGGTACTGGAAAAAAATCGGCAACGAGAAATGTCCGGTGGTCGATACCTGGTGGCAGACCGAAACCGGCGGTTTCATGATCACCCCGCTGCCTGGCGCTACCGAGCTGAAAGCCGGTTCGGCAACACGTCCGTTCTTCGGCGTGCAACCGGCGCTGGTCGATAACGAAGGTAACCCGCTGGAGGGGGCCACCGAAGGTAGCCTGGTAATCACCGACTCCTGGCCGGGTCAGGCGCGTACGCTGTTTGGCGATCACGAACGTTTTGAACAGACCTACTTCTCCACCTTCAAAAATATGTATTTCAGCGGCGACGGCGCGCGTCGCGATGAAGATGGCTATTACTGGATCACCGGGCGTGTGGACGACGTGCTGAACGTCTCCGGTCACCGTCTGGGGACGGCAGAGATTGAGTCGGCGCTGGTGGCGCATCCGAAGATTGCCGAAGCCGCCGTAGTAGGTATTCCGCACAATATTAAAGGTCAGGCGATCTACGCCTACGTCACGCTTAATCACGGGGAGGAACCGTCACCAGAACTGTACGCAGAAGTCCGCAACTGGGTGCGTAAAGAGATTGGCCCGCTGGCGACGCCAGACGTGCTGCACTGGACCGACTCCCTGCCTAAAACCCGCTCCGGCAAAATTATGCGCCGTATTCTGCGCAAAATTGCGGCGGGCGATACCAGCAACCTGGGCGATACCTCGACGCTTGCCGATCCTGGCGTAGTCGAGAAGCTGCTTGAAGAGAAGCAGGCTATCGCGATGCCATCGTAACCCACAATTGCCGGATGCGAGTCGGTAACGGTTTGTAGGCCTGATAAGACGCGACAGCGTCGCATCAGGCATTGATTGCCGGATGCGGCGTAAACGCCTTATCCGGCCTACATTCGGCAAGGGTTACCCGAGCGTTAACCTTCTCCCATAAGGGAGCGGGAATTAAAACAATCCCTACATTACCTCTGGAGAATCTGTGATGAATGGCACTATTTATCAGCGGATAGAAGACAATGCGCATTTCAGGGAGTTAGTCGAAAAACGGCAACGGTTTGCCACCATCCTGTCGATTATTATGCTGGCAGTTTATATCGGCTTTATTTTACTGATCGCCTTCGCGCCCGGCTGGCTGGGCACGCCGCTGAATCCGAACACCAGCGTCACACGCGGTATTCCAATTGGTGTTGGAGTGATTGTGATCTCCTTTGTTCTCACCGGTATCTACATCTGGCGGGCGAACGGCGAATTCGACCGTCTTAATAATGAAGTCCTGCATGAGGTACAAGCATCATGAAAAGAGTTCTGACGGCGCTTGCCGCCACACTCCCTTTCGCAGCTAACGCCGCGGATGCTATTAGCGGGGCCGTAGAGCGCCAGCCAACGAACTGGCAGGCGATTATTATGTTCCTGATTTTCGTCGTGTTTACGCTCGGCATTACCTACTGGGCATCAAAACGCGTACGTTCTCGTAGCGACTACTACACCGCAGGCGGCAATATCACTGGCTTCCAGAACGGGCTGGCGATTGCCGGGGACTATATGTCCGCCGCCTCATTCTTGGGGATCTCCGCGCTGGTGTTTACCTCCGGCTATGACGGCTTAATTTACTCGCTGGGCTTCCTGGTGGGCTGGCCGATCATTTTGTTCCTGATTGCCGAACGTCTGCGTAACCTGGGGCGCTACACCTTTGCCGATGTGGCCTCTTACCGTCTGAAACAAGGGCCGATTCGTATTCTTTCGGCCTGTGGTTCTCTGGTGGTGGTGGCGCTTTACCTTATCGCCCAGATGGTGGGCGCAGGTAAACTGATCGAGCTGCTGTTTGGCCTTAACTATCACATTGCGGTGGTGCTGGTCGGCGTGCTGATGATGATGTACGTCCTGTTCGGCGGCATGCTGGCGACCACTTGGGTACAGATTATCAAAGCCGTGCTGTTGCTGTTCGGTGCCAGCTTTATGGCCTTTATGGTGATGAAACACGTCGGCTTTAGCTTCAACAATCTGTTCAGTGAAGCGATGGCGGTACACCCGAAAGGTGTCGACATCATGAAGCCGGGCGGGCTGGTGAAAGATCCGATCTCCGCGCTCTCTCTGGGTCTGGGACTGATGTTTGGTACGGCGGGCTTGCCGCACATTCTGATGCGCTTCTTTACAGTCAGCGATGCCCGCGAAGCACGTAAGAGTGTGTTCTACGCCACCGGATTTATGGGCTACTTCTATATTCTGACCTTTATTATCGGCTTCGGCGCGATCATGCTTGTTGGTGCGAATCCGGAATATAAAGACGCGGCGGGCCATCTGATTGGTGGTAACAACATGGCGGCCGTTCACCTGGCGAATGCAGTGGGCGGCAACCTGTTCCTCGGTTTTATTTCAGCAGTTGCTTTTGCCACCATTCTTGCGGTGGTTGCGGGTCTGACGTTGGCGGGCGCATCAGCGGTTTCGCATGACCTGTACGCTAACGTCTTCAAAAAAGGCGCGACCGAACGTGAAGAACTGCGGGTATCGAAAATCACCGTGCTGATTTTGGGTGTGATTGCCATTATCCTCGGCGTGCTGTTTGAGAATCAGAACATCGCCTTCATGGTAGGCCTGGCGTTTGCCATCGCAGCGAGCTGTAACTTCCCGATCATTCTGCTTTCTATGTACTGGTCGAAACTGACCACTCGTGGCGCGATGATGGGTGGCTGGCTGGGGCTGATTACCGCAGTGGTACTGATGATCCTCGGCCCGACGATTTGGGTACAGATCCTTGGTCACGAAAAAGCCATCTTCCCGTATGAATACCCGGCGCTGTTCTCTATCAGCGTGGCATTCCTCGGCATCTGGTTCTTCTCGGCAACCGATAACTCAGCGGAAGGTGCGCGCGAGCGTGAACTGTTCCGTGCACAGTTTATCCGCTCCCAGACCGGCTTTGGCGTTGAGCAAGGCCGCGCACATTAATCTCTCCCCTTCCCCGGTCGCCTGACCGGGGAATACTCTTCCTCTCCAACATGCATCACCTTTTCCCATAATATTAAACAAATAAACTCATTAAAAAATGAGCGATTTTTGACAGTCGTAGAAAATGATAATGCAGAGAATATGCCTTTTCTTTCTTGTTAATTATAAGGATATTTTATGCGCTATAATGGTTTAAATAATATGTTTTTCCCTCTTTGCCTGATTAACGATAACCACTCTGTCACAAGTCCATCACATACAAAGAAAACAAAATCAGATAATTACAGCAAACATCATAAAAACACGTTAATTGACAATAAAGCCCTCTCTCTTTTCAAGATGGATGATCATGAAAAAGTGATAGGTTTGATTCAGAAAATGAAAAGAATTTATGATAGTTTACCATCAGGAAAAATCACGAAGGAAACGGACAGGAAAATACATAAACATTTTATAGATATAGCTTTATATGCAAATAATAAATGTGACGATAGAATTACGAGAAGAGTTTACCTTAGTAAAGAAAAGGAAGTATCCATTAAGGTGGTATATTTTATAAATAATGTCGCCGTCCATAATAATACTATCGAAATTCCACAGACAGTAAATGGTGGTTACGATTTTTCACACCTTAGCCTGAAAGGTATCGTGATTAAAGATGAAGATTTATCCAATTCGAATTTTGCAGGTTGCAGACTACAAAACGCTATTTTCCAGGACTGTAATATGTATAAAACGAATTTTTATTACGCCATAATGGAAAAAATACTTTTTGATAATTGTATTCTCGATGACTCAAATTTCGCTCAGATAAAAATGGCCGACGGAACTCTAAATGCATGCTCCGCTATGCATGTTCAATTCTACAATGCAGCAATGAATAGAGCCAATATTAAAAATACCTTTCTTGACTATTCAAATTTTTATATAGCGTACATGGCTGAGGTAAATCTTTATAAAGTAATAGCGCCATATGTTAATTTATTTAAAGCCGACCTTAGTTTCTCTAAACTCGATTTAATTAACTTTGAACATGCTGATCTGTCTCGCGTCAATCTGAACAAAGCAATCCTCCAGAGTATAAACTTAATTGATAGCAAACTCTTTTGTACGTGGCTAACAAATACATTCCTCGAAATGGTTATATGTACCGGCTCTAATATGGCTAATGTTAATTTTAATAATGCCAATTTAAGCAACTGCCATTTCAACTGTTCTATTTTAACAAAAGCCTGTATGTTTAATACCCGTCTCTATCGGGTTAATTTTGATGAGGCTAGCGTCCAGGGAATGGGCATTTCTATTCTCCGTGGGGAGGAAAATATCCCCATTGATAGTGATACCCTGGTAACACTACAGAAATTCTTTGAAGAAGATTGTACCTCTCATACTGGCATGTCACAAACTGAGGATAATATTAATGCAGTCGCTATGAAGATTACTGCAGATATTATGCAACACGCAGATTGAGGTTAAGTCGAAGAACAGCCAATGAATTGACTTTACAAGAGAGATAACTTATTTGTTTTAGAATCATGAATGTTAGCCCGAGCTAACCTGTTAAAGGTGCAAAAGATTGCACCTTTTTCAGATTACCTCGGGCCTGGTTACGTCGCTTTCGGCTTACTGATTTTCCTCAATTAGCAACGCTTCAAGCAAATCGAGATCGTGCAGTAATTTTTGCAGCGTTTCGTTGCTGATCTCCCGCGTGGCGCGCAGGTGGTAAAGTTCAGCACGTTCAGAACGCAATGCCGCCAGACGGAAGCGACGCTCAAGGTTCTCTTCCTGCACGGAACTTTCAACGTCGTTACGTCCATCGGCGCGACGACGCAGGTTACCAATGACGCGAGAACTGACCTCCGTAAGCAGCTGGTTATCGATATTCTCTTCGGTATCCGCCGCCAGACGCTCCTCCATTTTCTGGATCGCCACAATCGCCACTTCTGCCGTTGCCGCTCGCGCAATACGTTCCTCTTTCAATTGTTGCGAATGGTCCGCGACTTCAATGTGTTGTAGCAGAATAGGCAACATCACCACGCCGACAAACAGCGAGAAGAGAATGACGCCAGCCGCCAGGAACACCAGCTCATAGCGCGCCGGGAAGACGTTACCATCCGGCAAGAGCAGCGGGATAGAGAGCACACCGGCCAGAGTGATCGCCCCACGCACCCCGGCGAAAGACGCGATCAGGATTTCTCGTGTGGTCCACGAACCAAACTCCATCGGCTTCTTCTTCAGGAAGCGGTTGCTGAACTTTTTCATCGTCCACAGCCAGCCGAAACGGACCAGCATCAGCGCCGCATATATCAGAATAATATCGGTAAACAGCATCCAGATTTCGACGTTAGGGTCGATTTCTGCTGCCATCAGCGACGTCTCCAGAATACCCGGCAGCTGCAGACCTAACAGCAGGAACACCATGCCGTTAAAGACAAATTCCAGCATCGCCCAGGTGCTGTTTGCACGCAGGCGCATTGCCAGCGGCGCACGGCGCATCACACCGGAGCGGGTGATGGTCATCCCGGCGGCAACCGCAGCGAGGATGCCGGAAACGCCAATATGTTCGGCAATCAGATAAGAAGCGAATGGCAGCAAGAACAGCAGAACAATCTGCGTCGCGGGTTCATCACCGCCCCAGCGGCTGAGGAATCGCAGCGAGCGACCATACAGCCAGCTCACCACAAAACCGGCAAGAATACCGCCAATGGCTACTTTCATAAATTCGACCGTCGCACCGCCGACGGTGAAGATCATCGTCCCCATCGCCACTGCCACGGCAAACTTCAACGACACCAGGCCGGAAGCGTCATTCATCAACGCTTCGCCCTGCAAAATGCCCATGATTTTTTTCGGGATGCGCCCTTCGCCAACAATCCCGGAGAGCGCCACAGCATCGGTCGGAGAAAGTACCGCCGCCAGCGCAAAGGCGGGGATCAGCGGAATGCCCGGCACCACCCAGTAAATAAGGAAGCCAATGCCGACCACGGTGACCACCACCAGCGCCAGCGCGAGGCCGAAAATCTCTCGACCATGTTCGAGAAATTCACGGGTCGGCGTTTTCCAGCCATCAGCGAACAGCAACGGCGGGATAAACAAGACTAAAAAGAGTTCAGGATCAAACTCCACATGCAAACCAAACGTCGGCCACGCCAGTAGCGCACCGATGGCGATTTGCATAAGCGGAAGCGGGATCTGAAAGGGCATGACACGAGTGACCACCCCGGACAGCGAGACCACGAGGGTCATTATCAGTATGGTGAAGAAGATTTCCATGCGTTCCCTGTTTGCGATGTTTTTTATGATCTGAGAAAGACGTTATGCCTGAATTCTCATTTTTTCAGAATATCGCAAAAGCTCACACAATGTGCGGAGAAAATAAAAACGGGCAGCCATTGCCACCCGTTTTCAGAATCCGATGAAAGATTAGATAGCCCAGCCACCCGCATAGAAGGTCACCAGCGCCACGGCGATAACGACCGTACCGATGTTCAACTTGCGCCATTCGCCGGAAACCAGACGACCAATCACCAGAGTCGCGAAGCCGATCATGATGCCTGTTACGATGTTACAGGTCAGCACGATGAATACCGCCGTAACCAGACCCGCCATCGCATCAACAAAATCAGCAAAGTCGATTTTCGCCACGTTGCTCAGCATCAGCAGGCCAACGTACATCAGCGCCGGAGCCGTTGCATACCCCGGAACGAGGTAAGAGAGCGGAGAGAGGAACAGAATCAGCAGGAACAGCACGCCAACGGTGATAGCCGTCAAACCGGTTTTACCGCCCGCCGCCGTACCCGCCGCAGACTCGATGTATACCGCTGCCGGAGCTGCACCCACCAGGCCAGAGAAAACGCTGCTCATGGAGTCAGTGGTCAGTGCTTTCCCACCGTCGATGATCTGCCCATCTTTATCCAGCAGGTTCGCCTGGCCGGCGACGGCACGGATAGTTCCGGTGGCATCAAATACTGCCGTCATCACCAGCGCCAGAACGCTTGGCAGGACTACAGGATTCAGCGCGCCCATAATGTCCAGGCTGCCAATCAGTGAATTGCCGTTTTCATCGCTCAATGAAGGCATGGCGAAAACGCCGGAGAAATGGACGTTAGGATCGAAGATCAAACCGACAATTGAGATACCGATAATGGTCAGCAGAATGCCACCAGGGACTTTCAGTTTTTCCAGGCCGATGATCACCGCCAGACCTACCAGTGACATAATCACCGGGAAGGTCGCGAAATCACCCAGCGCAACGGGCAGACCATCAAGCGGGTTTTTAATCACCAGACCGACACCGTTAGCGGCAATGAGCAGCAGGAACAGACCGATACCGATCCCCGTGCCGTGCGCCACACCGTGCGGCAAGTTGCGCAAAATCCAGCTACGGATACCCGTGGCAGAAATTACCGTAAACAGCACACCCATCAGGAACACGGCACCCAGCGCGACAGGTACGCTAATATGTTGCCCCAGCACCAGGCTGAATGCGGTAAACGCCGTCAGGGAGATGGCGCAACCAATCGCCAACGGCAGATTAGCCCACAGACCCATCACGATAGAACCGAGTCCGGCAACCAGACAGGTCGCAACGAAAACTGCCGCAGGCGGGAAGCCCGCTTTACCCAACATGCCTGGAACGACGATAACCGAGTAGACCATCGCCAGAAACGTTGTTAACCCGGCAACCACTTCCTGACGGACAGTGCTTCCACGTTGTGAAATTTTAAACCAGGCGTCGAGTGAACCGCCGGTACGCGCTGATGGCGTAGACATAAGAGAACATCCCCTGAGAGTTTAATTTTCGTCAAGATGCGTGGCGGACAATCCCCTGCCAGCGAAACGTTATCTTCCTGCTCCAGGTTTGCGACAATTTACTGCGTCGCAAAAAAGCAAACGTTTAGCTCCGCGCATACAAAACGGGTGGTAAAAAAAGCAAACGATTATCCGGCGATCATAGCGGCTTTTTCAACCGAAGTTTGCTGCTTTTTTCTCTTTTATTGTCTTGACGATGAAAAACCAGGCAATTGATGCGCAAACGTTATCGTCGGTGCGCAAGATTGCAGCGTTATCGAGCCGTATACCGTTCAGGATTGCGATAAAAAATCGTCTGAGATGACAAAAATATTGCGGTTAAAAAGTATACTTTTACACTGGCGAAGAAACGTCGGTGACATACAATTAAAGCATCAACACCAACCGGAACCTCCACCACGTGCTCGAATGAGGTGTGTTGACGTCGGGGGAAACCCTCCTGTGTACCAGCGGGATAGAGAGAAAGACAAAGACCGGAAAACAAACTAAAGCGCCCTTGTGGCGCTTTAGTTTTGTTCATCTTCCAGCAAGCGTGCGCCGGTACCTTCTTCTCCTAAGCGGTCGCCCGGGTTACGCAACGGGCAATCACTGCGCGAAAGGCAGCCACAACCAATACATCCGTCCAGTTCGTCACGCAGCGCCACTAAGGTATGAATGCGCCGATCCAACTCTTCTCGCCATTGGGACGAAAGCTGTTTCCACTCTTTCGCACTTAACGTATGCCCTTCGGGCAACACGCCAAACGCTTCACCAATGGTCGCCAGCGGAATGCCAATACGCTGAGCAATTTTGATAATTGCAACATATCGCAACACATCACGTTTATATCGCCGCTGATTGCCGCTGTTACGGATACTGGTAATCAACCCTTTACTTTCATAGAAATGCAGCGCCGATACCGCCACACCGCTGCGTTTCGCCACTTCGCCGGGGGTTAGCAGCGCTTTAATGCGGGGTAATTTCTTTTCCATAAATCGCTTTACCTCAAGTTAACTTGAGGAATTATACTCCCCAACAGATGAATTAACGAACTGAACACTGAAAAGAGGCAGATTTATGTCCCATCAGAAAATTATTCAGGATCTTATCGCATGGATTGACGAGCATATTGACCAGCCGCTTAACATTGATGTAGTCGCAAAAAAATCAGGCTATTCAAAGTGGTACTTGCAACGAATGTTCCGCACGGTGACGCATCAGACGCTTGGCGATTACATTCGCCAACGCCGCCTGTTACTGGCCGCCGTTGAGTTGCGCACCACCGAGCGTCCGATTTTTGATATCGCAATGGACCTGGGTTATGTCTCGCAGCAGACCTTCTCCCGCGTTTTCCGTCGGCAGTTTGATCGCACTCCCAGCGATTATCGCCACCGCCTGTAATTTTATTGCCCGCGCGTTAACTCCCGCGCGGGTAATTGCTCCATCCATTGCATAAACACCTGCGGCGGCATCGCCTTCGCAAAGAACCATCCCTGGCAATAGCGCACGCCGCGTTTGCGCAGCCAGTTAACCTGCTCCTCAGTTTCGACGCCTTCAGCGATCGTTTTTAACCCCAGGCTGTGCGCCAGCTCGATGATGTGTTCCGCAATCAAATGACTGGTTTTGTGGGTGGTCAGCGTTTCAACAAACGATTTGTCGATTTTCAAAATATCGACATTCAATGATTTAAGGTTATGCAAGTTAGAGTAGCCAATACCAAAATCATCAATTGCCACTTCGTAACCTGCCTGGCGGAAAGCCAGAATAATCGGCGTCATTTTGTCAACATCAAGAAATGCATGTTCAGTCACTTCAAATTTAATTTGCTGCGGACGCACCGCGTATTGCTCTGTTTTCTGATTGATTCGCGCTATCAACCGTGACGTATGAAAATCGGAGGCCGACAGGTTAATAGAAACATAGCGATCTGCATGTGTTGCCAGGTAATCGCCCAGATCGCGGAAGACATTATCAATAACATAATCAGTTACCTGTTCTATCATCCCCTCCTTTTCTGCCAGCGGAATAAACTCTGCCGGATTCATTATTTGCCCCTGCTCACCAAGCCAACGTAACAACGCTTCAGCGCCGATACATTTTTCTGTTTTGATATCGATTATTGGCTGGTAATAAAGACAAAGTTGATGTTTTTCGAGGGCGCGTTGCAATTTACGTTTGGGAGATAAATAGTTTTGTCGAATACGTAGCCAGAGTAATAGCAGAACAAGACTCCCCAAAATACCGGCGGGCAACGCAAAAATAAGATGATTATAAAAATGGGTTATAAGACGTTGATATGAAGTCGCAACAATGGCTGCAATTGGGCGTTTTGTCGAATAAACTGTCGCATATAAATAGCCATTTCTTTGTACGGTTAAATCCTTCAAATGAATCAGCGGAGAAAACGTTGCTGCCGAGGCCTCTTTGCTTAACGAGAAAAAGGTTTTCGTCACCGTATCATACACACCCCATTGCAATGTCGGGTCATCAGACATCACTTCACTCCAGAAGAGAGGGTTGATAACCGCCACGTAATTTCCCCGCTGCATATAGGTCATTTTATAGCCAGAGAAAAAAGGCGTATCGCGGTAATAATAGATAGAAACGTTAGGTTCACGCTTATAATCGGCCGGTGCAATCGTATAGCCGTTTACAGGCGCTATCAGCGATGAGCATAAAAAATGGTTATCACGGGCATAGATCAATTCATTAATATAAAGATAGCCACGAATAATATTCAACATTCGCTTTTGATGGGCTGGAGTGCAAACTTGCCCCTGATAGCGTTCAGCTGCATCGCTCACTAAATCTGCCTGGCGAATGACCAGCTCGGATTTATCCAGTGCCAGTTGAGCAAAGGTTCGGAGCTGATTATTCACTTCTGATTTTGCCCAAAGGAAGGCAATCCATAGCGAAAGAATGATGGGAAAGAGAACTAAAAAGATAATGCCCGGCAACGCCAGTAATTGGTGTCGTGCACGATGACTCATTGCTATCAATTTCCTGCCTGTTTATACCCGGCCATTGCAAGGTGAAAACCCTGGGTACCGACGTCTTTAGATAAATCTTACGGTATAAATAGCACTTTTGCCTGATTTGAAATTGATACCTTTCTAATCGTCACCTGGATGAAAATAATTCATTGATATTCAAAATTAATTTCCTACAGGAATGCAGAGGCGGCGGGAAGATATGCCCTTAATGCCACTGAAAAACCACATAATCTGTACAGCAATAAAAGTCACGGCCTAATATGGCTAACAAACAATCAATTGTGATATAGTTCACAAAATTAATGAAACAAACAGAGTGTTTCATTTTTGTGTTCTGCAAGCCCCGCGATAGCCAGAGTGTACCACGCCTCCCGTGAACAACGCCGCGCTGTCCAGGGCATCGGCTCTTTTCAGAGGAATTGTTTGATGGCTACCCTCACCACTGGCGTGGTTCTTCTTCGCTGGCAACTTCTTAGTGCCGTAATGATGTTTCTGGCCAGCACACTCAACATCCGTTTTCGTCGGTCTGATTATGTCGGGCTTGCGGTGATCAGCAGCGGTCTGGGCGTTGTTTCCGCCTGTTGGTTCGCAATGGGGTTGCTTGGCATCACAATGGCGGACATCACCGCTATCAGGCATAACATCGAGTCGGTGATGATAGAAGAGATGAATCAGACACCGCCACAATGGCCAATGATTTTGACCTGATACGTAGAAGCCTCCATAACGGAGGCTTCTTTTTTATGGCTGGCAGATGCTTTAATCATCCACCTTAAAACAATATAACCTATTGTTTTAATGACAAATCAGAACGGAATGTCATCATCAAAGTCCATCGGCGGCTCGTTAGACGGCGCTGCCGGAGCGGACTGCTGCGGGCGAGACTGCGCGCCGCCGCTGAACTGATTGCCACCCTGCGGCTGCTGAGGCTGACCCCAACCGCCCTGCGGCTGACCACCACCGATATTACCACCTGCCGGAGCGCCACCACCCTGACGACCACCCAGCATCTGCATGGTGCCGCCAACGTTCACCACGACTTCTGTGGTGTAGCGATCCTGACCGGATTGATCGGTCCATTTACGGGTACGCAGCTGACCTTCGATATAAACCTGAGAACCTTTACGCAGATATTCGCTGGCCACTTCTGCCAGTTTGCCGAACAGCACAATGCGGTGCCATTCAGTCTGTTCTTTCATCTCGCCGGTCGCTTTATCACGCCAGGATTCGGAAGTAGCCAGCGTAATGTTGGCAACTGCGCCACCATTTGGCATGTAGCGTACTTCCGGGTCCTGACCCAGATTACCAACGAGAATAACCTTGTTTACGCCTCTGCTGGCCATGTTCGTGTCTCCTGAAAAAAATCGTTCTGAATAAGTGTAAACGCGCGATTGTACCATTACCAATAGCGCTTTTACTATGTTGTGACCTCGGTTCCGGGAAACAAACCTGGCCAGACATTGTTACACAACACTCCGGGTAATGCATTCCAATACTGTATATTCATTCAGGTCAATTTGTGTCATAATTAACCGTTTGTGATCGCCGGTAGCACCATGCCACCGGGCAAAAAAGCGTTTAATCCGGGAAAGGTGAATGGATAAGATCGAAGTTCGGGGCGCCCGCACCCATAATCTCAAAAACATCAACCTCGTTATCCCCCGCGACAAGCTCATTGTCGTGACCGGGCTTTCGGGTTCTGGCAAATCCTCGCTCGCTTTCGACACCTTATATGCCGAAGGGCAGCGCCGTTACGTTGAATCCCTTTCCGCCTACGCGCGGCAGTTTCTGTCACTGATGGAAAAGCCGGACGTCGATCATATTGAGGGGCTTTCTCCTGCCATCTCAATTGAGCAGAAATCGACGTCTCATAACCCGCGTTCTACGGTGGGGACAATCACCGAAATCCACGACTATTTGCGTTTGTTGTTCGCCCGCGTCGGCGAACCGCGCTGTCCGGACCACGACGTCCCGCTGGCGGCGCAAACCGTCAGCCAGATGGTGGATAACGTGCTGTCGCAGCCGGAAGGCAAGCGTCTGATGCTGCTCGCGCCAATCATTAAAGAGCGCAAAGGCGAACACACCAAAACGCTGGAGAACCTGGCAAGCCAGGGTTACATCCGTGCTCGTATTGATGGCGAAGTCTGCGATCTTTCCGATCCGCCGAAACTGGAACTGCAAAAGAAACATACCATTGAAGTGGTGGTTGATCGCTTCAAGGTGCGTGACGATCTTACCCAACGTCTTGCGGAGTCGTTTGAAACCGCGCTGGAGCTTTCCGGTGGTACAGCGGTAGTGGCGGATATGGACGACCCGAAAGCGGAAGAGCTGCTGTTCTCCGCCAACTTCGCCTGCCCAATTTGCGGCTACAGTATGCGTGAACTGGAGCCGCGACTGTTTTCGTTTAACAACCCGGCAGGTGCCTGCCCGACCTGTGACGGCCTTGGCGTACAGCAATATTTCGATCCTGACCGCGTGATCCAAAACCCCGAGCTGTCACTGGCTGGCGGTGCGATCCGTGGCTGGGATCGCCGCAACTTCTATTACTTCCAGATGCTGAAATCGCTGGCAGATCACTATAAGTTCGACGTCGAAGCGCCGTGGGGCAGCCTGAGCGCGAACGTGCATAAAGTGGTGTTGTACGGTTCTGGCAAAGAAAACATTGAATTCAAATACATGAACGATCGTGGCGATACCTCCATCCGTCGTCATCCGTTCGAAGGCGTGCTGCACAATATGGAGCGCCGTTATAAAGAGACAGAATCCAGTGCGGTACGTGAAGAATTAGCCAAGTTTATCAGCAATCGCCCATGCGCCAGCTGCGAAGGGACGCGTCTGCGTCGGGAAGCGCGCCACGTTTATGTCGAGAATACGCCGCTGCCTGCTATCTCCGACATGAGCATCGGTCATGCGATGGAATTCTTCAACAATCTCAAACTCGCTGGTCAACGGGCGAAGATTGCGGAAAAAATCCTTAAAGAGATCGGCGATCGTTTGAAATTCCTCGTTAACGTCGGCCTGAATTACCTGACGCTTTCCCGCTCGGCAGAAACGCTTTCCGGCGGTGAAGCCCAGCGTATCCGTCTGGCGAGCCAGATTGGTGCGGGCCTGGTTGGCGTTATGTACGTGCTGGACGAGCCATCTATCGGCCTGCACCAGCGCGATAACGAGCGCCTGTTGGGTACGCTTATCCATCTGCGCGATCTCGGTAATACCGTGATTGTGGTGGAGCACGACGAAGACGCAATTCGCGCCGCTGACCATGTGATCGACATTGGCCCGGGCGCAGGTGTTCACGGCGGTGAAGTGGTCGCAGAAGGTCCGCTGGAAGCGATTATGGCGGTGCCGGAGTCGTTGACCGGGCAGTACATGAGCGGCAAACGCAAGATTGAAGTGCCGAAGAAACGCGTTCCGGCGAATCCGGAAAAAGTGCTGAAGCTGACAGGCGCACGCGGCAACAACCTGAAGGACGTGACGCTCACGCTGCCGGTGGGTCTGTTTACCTGCATCACCGGGGTTTCAGGTTCCGGTAAATCGACGCTGATTAACGACACACTGTTCCCGATTGCCCAACGCCAGTTGAATGGGGCGACCATCGCCGAACCAGCACCGTATCGCGATATTCAGGGGCTGGAGCATTTCGATAAAGTGATCGATATCGACCAAAGCCCAATTGGTCGTACTCCACGTTCTAACCCGGCGACCTATACCGGCGTGTTTACGCCTGTGCGCGAACTGTTTGCGGGCGTACCGGAATCCCGTGCGCGTGGTTATACGCCAGGACGTTTCAGCTTTAACGTCCGTGGCGGGCGCTGCGAAGCCTGTCAGGGCGACGGTGTGATCAAAGTAGAGATGCACTTCCTGCCGGATATCTACGTGCCGTGCGATCAGTGTAAAGGTAAACGCTATAACCGTGAAACGCTGGAAATTAAGTACAAAGGCAAAACCATCCACGAAGTGCTGGATATGACCATCGAAGAGGCGCGTGAGTTCTTTGATGCGGTGCCAGCTCTGGCGCGTAAGCTGCAAACGTTGATGGACGTTGGTCTGACGTACATTCGCCTGGGGCAGTCCGCAACCACACTTTCTGGTGGTGAAGCCCAGCGCGTGAAGCTGGCGCGTGAGCTGTCAAAACGCGGCACCGGGCAGACGCTGTATATTCTCGACGAGCCGACCACCGGTCTGCACTTCGCCGATATTCAGCAACTCCTCGACGTGCTGCATAAACTGCGCGATCAGGGCAATACCATTGTGGTGATTGAGCACAATCTCGACGTGATCAAAACCGCTGACTGGATTGTCGACCTGGGACCAGAAGGCGGCAGTGGCGGCGGCGAAATCCTCGTCTCCGGTACGCCAGAAACCGTCGCGGAGTGCGAAGCTTCGCATACGGCACGCTTCCTCAAGCCGATGCTGTAATCGTTAAGGCCGCTTTCTGAGCGGCCTTTTCCTTTCAGAGTTGTACCAGCAATTTACGCTTTTCTTCCGGTAGTAAATTCACTGCCTGCTGATAAGACGCATCCACCAGATAATAGATTTGCGAATCCGGCAGCGAACCGTCGAGATACACGGTGCTCCAGTGCGCTTTATTCAGATGGCGGCTAGGACGCACATCGCTGTGCTGCTGACGTAGCAGCTCCGCCAGCTCCGGGCTGGTTTTCAGCGAAACAGCTGGGCGATTTTCTACTTCTTTCACCATCGCAAACAGTACATCTTCCACTTTGATCTGCGTCGCTTTCCAGTCGTTATGCACGCTCTGTTCTGCGCCTGGTTTTGCCATGCAATATTGTAGCAACTCCGAAATGGTCATTTTTTACTCCCCTTGTAGTGTCGCGATGATGCGACGCGATCCGCCGTGGATGCGATGTTCCCCCAGCCAGATGCCTTGCCAGGTGCCGGTCTGAATACGCCCTTTATGTAACGGCAATACAAGCGATGTTCCCAGCATTGAGGATTTGATATGAGAAGGCATATCGTCTGCTCCCTCATAGTCATGCTCATAATTTCCGTTGTCGGGAACGGTGCGGAGGAAAAAACGCTCCATGTCGTGGCGTACGGTGGGATCGCAGTTCTCATTAAGTGTCAGAGAGGCGGAGGTATGTTGCAGCAACAGATGCAGTAAGCCGATGTTAACGCGCGGCATATCAGCCAGCTGATTCAGAATTTCATCCGTTACCAGATGAAACCCACGAGATTTGGCGCTAAGCGTGAGCGTCTTTTGATACCACATGTGCTGCTCCTTGATAAAACTCTCTTAATCAGTTTGCAGCAAGACAGCGAAAGGATAAAGGTGTGATTAAAAAAACAGCATTCGGGAGAGTGTCACGCTCTCCCGCTCTGTCAGTATTCTGAATTGACGATCACCTCTTCACCAAACGCACCCGCTTGTGGCAAGGGTTTGTAGGTAGAGTTGGAGGCGCGCAGAATGCGGATACCACGAGCGCCGACATCGCGTGCAGCGGTAATATCGTTATCGGAATCGCCATAAAAAATTCGGATATTTTTATCCTGCAGCCATTGCGATTTTGTATTTTGCCCTGGTTTATCGCCCGCAAAGATCACCGGATTCATGTTGGTGACAGGAATATGAAAATTATCCGCCAGCGTTTTTGAAACCGTTTCTGTTTTCGTCGGGCTACGACCAGTCACAAAGAAGATCGCGTCACCGCGGCGTACATGCATATCAATCAGCTGGCGAGCGACCTCTTTTGGAATGCTGAATTCATCCCAGCCATTGTTCATTTTTTCCCAGAACACAGGATTTTTCAGATAATCTTCGCTTTCTGGTGAGAAGGTTTTTTTGCCGCGCCAGAAGCCCGGGCTGGAAAAAAGTACCGTGTCATCGATATCAAACCCCACCGCCATTGGCGGACGCCCTGCGAGGCTATTTTCAATTTGTGCGACCGAAACCCAATGAATTGGTGCCTGTTCAGCAAGCCTGGCAACGTTAGTCCCAGGGTTAAGCGGTGAAGGAGATGAGGCCAGGGCAACAGCGGAACTGTTTAGAGCGAACAATAAGCAAACGGCACTGATTGCCTGTGTGATCTTGCGCATATTTTTCCCTAAATAGTCAGTATGTTGAAACTTTTTATTGTGAGATTTGTTGCAAAAACCATCTGACCATAACGCCAGCTGCCGGGGAAAGGAAGGATTATCTGCGGTTTTTGTGATGAAAAGCAGGATGATTATGTTTAACCCAGTAAATACGTTCCTGTCTTTTTTTGTATAAAAAATGTTTATTACTCGATGTAAGGATACATTAATTTTACGTTTATTATGATGAATCCTCTGCAAATGAGCGAAATTTGATAGAACATTTATCTGCTGTACGATTTAATGAACTTAATGATACAGCATTACAAAAACAATCGAAGTTTATAAAGATGATTCCTGATTGACCAGAACCCTATCCTACAATGGTGACTAATTTTATTACTCCCGATGGAGATGATGATATGAATATATCATATGTGAATAGCAGCAAAACGACATCTTTACCTGTTGAGCTAGATGCACTAAATAATAAAGATATCTCTTATGCCAAAGATTTTTCTTATGCTAAAGATTTCTTTTTATACATAGAAACACAGTTAAAAATTGCAAAAGATTTTTGTAGACCTGGAGAAGAAGTATCAAGTTCTATTGCAAGTAAAGTTTTTCACGCATTTATTGATTTAGTTAACAAAATCAGGGGTAAGAAAGACTTTATGTATATTTGCACGCTTTGCTGTTTTGCCGAGGAGGTTAAAGGTGATTATTCTCATTACAGGACCTTTTTATTTGATATTGGTAATCAATATAAGGTTAAACTTACACAAAGCGGAAAAAAAGAGCTCTCTTTAACTTTAGAATTTAACGATACTATAATTGAATCTCAGAAAGTCACAGGCAATAAGGCAAAGCATATTCTTGAGGATATAGAAAAATTCTATCGTAACAAACCCGATACTTATTATTAAATTTAATAATAGTTAGATGTGCAGAAATTATTACTCCACCCAAAAAAACAGGATAAGGAATTCCAGATAATTAGGATAAGCTTAACAATAAAAGAACTAATAACGTTTATTATCTCTCACGTAGAACGATGGCATCAAAAAAATCATCTATAAAGAAAGAGTGAAAGCGACGACAGTTTAATTTCACTGCAGGCTGGGTAGCTCCAGCCTGCTTTCCTGCATTACATCACCGCAGCAAACGCCTTTGCCACACGTTGTACATTTGCCGTATTTAACCCGGCGACACACATGCGACCGCTGGCGATGAGATAGACACCAAATTCTTCACGTAGTCGGTCAACCTGAGCGGCACTTAAACCGGTATAACTGAACATGCCGCGCTGATTAAGCAGATAATCGAAATTGCGTTCTGGCATCTCTGTGCTTAATACCTTCACCAATTCCTGACGCATTGCCAGAATGCGAGTACGCATCTCTTCTACTTCCGCCAGCCAGCTGGCTTTCAATGCCTCGTCATTCAGCACTGCAGCCACCACCTGCGCACCAAAATTCGGCGGGCTGGAGTAGTTGCGGCGAACTGTTGCTTTCAATTGCCCCAGTACGCGGCCAGCGGCTTCGGCATCTTCACACAGAACAGAAAGTCCGCCGACGCGCTCGCCGTAAAGGGAGAAAATTTTCGAGAACGAATTGCTCACCAGAGCGGGTAATCCAGCGCTGGCAATGGCGCGAATAGCGTAGGCATCCTCTTCCATACCGGCACCAAATCCTTGATAGGCAATATCGAGGAATGGAATAAGCTCGCGGGCTTTGAGAATTTCAATCACCGCATCCCACTGATCATTAGTGAGATCGGCACCCGTTGGGTTGTGGCAACATGGATGCAGCAACACAATACTGCGGGCAGGTAATGTTTTCAGCGTCGCCAACAGGTCATTAAAGCGCACGCCGTTAGTCGCTTCGTCATACCAGGGGTAAGTACTCACTTCGAATCCAGCCCCGGCGAATATTGCTACGTGGTTTTCCCAGGTAGGATCGCTGACCCAGACGCCTGATTCCGGGAAGTAGCGTTTCAGGAAATCCGCGCCCACTTTCAATGCCCCGGAGCCGCCAAGGGTTTGAATGGTTGCTACGCGCTGTTGTTTCAGTACCGGATGGTCCGCACCAAACAGCAGCGGCGCAATGGCATGGCGATAGCTGTTAAGCCCTTCCATCGGTAAATAAAGCGAAGCGCCATGAGGCTGCGCATTCAGGCGCGCTTCCGCCTCCGCCACGGCTTTCAGTTGTGGAATAATTCCGTCTTCGTTGTAGTACAGACCGATACTTAAATTCACTTTGTCGCTGCGAGGGTCTTCTTTAAAACGCTCCATAAGCGTAAGAATCGGGTCGCCAGCGTAGGCGTCAACTTTTTGAAACACGCGATGGTTCTCCAGGTTTACGGGCAGGTGGTTAAAACACAATAAACCGGAAGAAGGCGAAGATCGAGTGGATGTTCAGGAGCGAACGGCAATTAGCAACAGAGTGAGACTCATGACAAACGTACATCCGCCAGAGGCACGACCTTTATAAGAGCATGAAAGAACATCAACTTATTGAATTTTTAGGATTTTATTGGCCGGATAAGGCATTCACGCCGCATCCGGCACAGACAATCAAATATTACAGAACGATTAATCCACGTATTTCATCGCGACCCTTGAAGTCAGGCGCGTAATAAGTTCGTAAGCGCTTACTTTCGTCATTTCAGCGATACGTTCTACGGGCAAACCTTCGCCCCATAAAATGACCGGATCCCCGGCTTTGTCCTGCGCTTGTGGACCTAAGTCTACGCAGATCATATCCATCGCCACGCGCCCGACAATCGGTACTTCGCGACCGTTCACCAGCACTGGCGTACCGGACGGCGCGGCGCGCGGATAACCATCGCCATAGCCCATCGCGACTACGCCAAGACGGGTATCACGTTCGCTTACCCAGGTTCCACCATAACCAACAGGTTCTCCGGCTTTATGCTCACGCACGGCAATCAGGCTGGAGGTTAGTGACATCACTGGCTGACAGCCAAAATCGGCACCGATGGAGCGATCTTCCAGCGGCGAGACGCCATAAAGAATGATGCCCGGGCGCACCCAGTCAAAATGCGACTGTGGCCACAGCAGAATGCCACCCGATGCGGCAATGGAACGTTGACCAGGTTTGCCTTCGCAAAAGGTATTAAAGATAGCGAGTTGTTTCTCGGTTGCGCCACATTTTGGTTCATCCGCGCGCGCAAAATGGCTGACGATATTCACCGGCTGACGAACGTTTTTGCACTGGGTCAGGCGATGATAAAACGCCTCAGCCTGTTCCGGCCTTACGCCCAGACGGTGCATACCGGTATCGAGTTTCATCCAGACGGTAACCGGCTCGTCCAGGCTAGCCTCTTCCAGCGCAGCCAGCTGTTCTTCGTTATGCACGGCGGTATGAAAATGTTGCGCAGAAATCGTCGGCAGATCTCTGGCATCAAAAAAGCCTTCGAGTAACAGTACAGGTTTGGTGATTCCCCCCGCACGCAGTCGCAGAGCTTCTTCGAGACGGGCTACGCCAAAGGCGTCAGCATCGGGGAGCGTTCGCGCGGTCTCAAGAAGACCGTGACCATAAGCGTTCGCTTTCACCACCGCAACCATTTTACTGGCAGGGGCCAGTTCACGAAGACGTTGCAGGTTGTGTCGCAGAGCGCGGCGGTTAATCACAACAGTTGCCGCTTGCATTTGTGTTCCTTGATAAGTGTTTGCTTTAATTACCTAATTCATAAAATAATTATTATTCGTCGTCGTACTGCGGCCCCGCATAGTTGTCGAAGCGCGACCATTGACCGTTAAAGGTCAGGCGTACCGTCCCGATTGGGCCGTTACGTTGTTTACCGATAATAATTTCCGCGATGCCTTTTAAATCACTGTTTTCGTGATACACCTCATCACGATAGATAAACATGATCAAGTCCGCATCCTGCTCGATAGAGCCAGATTCACGCAGGTCGGAGTTGACCGGGCGTTTGTCGGCACGTTGTTCCAGAGAACGGTTCAACTGGGACAGCGCCACCACCGGCACGTTCAGTTCTTTCGCCAGTGCTTTCAGCGAGCGAGAGATTTCTGCAATTTCCAGCGTACGGTTATCGGAAAGCGCCGGTACGCGCATCAGTTGCAGGTAGTCGATCATGATAAGCCCGATGCCGCCGTGTTCACGGGCAATACGGCGTGCGCGGGAACGCACTTCCGTTGGCGTCAGGCCGGAGGAGTCATCGATATAGATATTGCGTTTTTCGAGCAAAATACCCATGGTGCCGGAAATGCGCGCCCAGTCTTCATCATCGAGCTGCCCGGTACGGATTTTAGTCTGGTCAACGCGCGACAGCGACGCCAGAGAACGCATCATAATCTGTTCTGAAGGCATCTCCAGCGAGAAGATAAGTACTGGTTTATCCTGCAACATCGCCGCGTTTTCGACGAGGTTCATCGCAAATGTTGTTTTACCCATCGACGGACGCGCGGCGACGATGATCAAATCCGACGGCTGCAAGCCAGCGGTTTTTTTGTTGAGATCGTCATAACCGGTGTTTACTCCGGTAACGCCATCGTGTGGCTGCTGAAACAACTGCTCAATACGCGCCACGGTTGCGTCGAGCACATCGGCGATGTTCTTCGGCCCTTCGTCTTTGTTTGCACGACTTTCAGCAATTTTAAAGACGCGGGATTCAGCAAGGTCCAGCAGATCTTCGCTGGTGCGCCCCTGCGGATCAAAACCGGCTTCAGCAATCTCATTCGCAACCGAAATCATCTCACGGACAACGGCACGTTCACGCACGATGTCCGCATAGGCACTGATGTTCGCCGCACTTGGCGTATTTTTTGACAGCTCTGCCAGATAAGCAAAACCACCGACGCTATCGAGTTGCCCCTGGCGTTCCAGCGATTCCGCAAGGGTAATCAGATCGATAGGACTACCGCTTTCCTGCAAACGCGCCATTTCAGTAAAGATATGGCGGTGTGGGCGGGTGTAAAAATCGTCTGCCACCACACGCTCGGCTACATCGTCCCAGCGTTCGTTATCCAGCATTAAACCGCCCAACACCGACTGCTCCGCTTCGATCGAGTGCGGAGGCACTTTCAGCCCGGCAACTTGTGGATCGCGTTCGCGGGGTTCAGCCTGCTGTTTGTTGAAGGGTTTATTTCCTGCCATAGTGAATGGAGTTACCGAGATAAAGAATGGGTCGAAACTTTACCATATGAAGCAGACCCTGACGATACGTTCTGGAGGACACATGGCAACACGAATTGAATTTCACAAGCACGGTGGCCCGGAAGTACTTCAAGCCGTAGAGTTCACTCCTGCCGATCCGGCAGAGAATGAAATCCAGGTCGAAAATAAAGCCATCGGCATCAATTTTATCGACACGTATATCCGCAGCGGCCTTTACCCGCCGCCATCACTACCCAGCGGATTAGGTACCGAAGCGGCAGGCATCGTGAGTAAAGTCGGCAGTGGTGTAAAGCATATTAAGGCAGGCGATCGTGTAGTCTATGCGCAGTCGGCGTTAGGCGCTTACAGCTCTGTGCATAACATTAATGCGGATAAAGCGGCGATTCTGCCTGCGGCAATTTCTTTTGAACAAGCTGCAGCATCTTTCCTGAAAGGCTTAACGGTTTATTATCTGCTGCGCAAAACCTATGAAATTAAACCCGATGAACAGTTCCTGTTCCACGCAGCGGCTGGCGGCGTTGGCTTAATTGCCTGCCAGTGGGCAAAAGCCCTGGGCGCGAAACTTATCGGCACCGTAGGAACCGCGCAAAAAGCGCAGAGCGCGCTAAAAGCCGGCGCGTGGCAGGTTATTAACTATCGTGAAGAGAATCTGGTCGAGCGATTGAAAGAGATCACCGGCGGTAAGAAAGTGCGCGTAGTGTACGATTCCGTGGGCAGAGACACCTGGGAACGGTCGCTGGATTGCCTGCAACGCCGCGGCTTAATGGTCAGTTTTGGCAACTCATCAGGTGCGGTTACCGGTGTGAACTTAGGCATTCTCAATCAAAAAGGCTCGTTGTATGTGACACGCCCTTCCCTGCAAGGCTATATCACCACGCGGGAGGAATTAACCGAGGCCAGTAATGAACTGTTCTCTTTGATTGCCAGCGGTGTGATTAAGGTCGATGTCGCCGAGCAGCAGAAATATCCGCTGAAGGATGCGCAGCGTGCGCATGAGATTCTGGAAAGCCGGGCGACGCAAGGTTCCAGCCTGTTGATTCCATAAAAGAAATAGGGCTTCCACCTGGGAAGCCCTTTCTTTTTATAGTTCGGCTGTATGTAGGGTACAGCACGATGAATCTGTTAGAGGCGCAATAGTGACAGATTTGATTATCAATTCCTATTTTGTTCTAAGGATAAAACCTTAGGTTGTGATCATCCGCACAATCCCTTAGTAACGCCAGCGGTCATAACGCTGATATTTCGGCACTTTTGGTGCTTTAATCGCCTTAATAACCCACACCACCGCAATCGCCAGTAGTAACCACGGCAGCAACTTAATCATCAATGCCAGCATACCGCCGAGGAACATAATGGCCGTCGCCACAACCAGCGCGGCGATAATGCCCAGCAACGAAACGCCGGTGACCATCAGCATGACAAAAAAGCCAATCACAAAAAGTAGTTCCAGCATGATGCTCTCCCAAATATGAAATCTCTTGCTGGCATTACAAGAATCATGCCAAAAATAATCTATTGATTTAACAGCAAAACGCCCCGCGACGGTGCGCAGGGCGTGGTGAATTTGACTACTTTTTGGTGAAAAGTTAACGCTTATCCGCCACCAGTTTGAGCGCGTGTTCCAGCACATTAATGTCTGCACCCGCTTTATGGGCATTTTCACTTAAATAACGCCGCCACTGCCGCGCGCCAGGAATACCCTGGAACAAGCCCAACATATGCCGGGTAATATGGCCGAGATACGTCCCCTGGCTGAGTTCACGCTCAATGTACGGATACATGGCGCGCACTACCGCCACCGGATCGGCATCGGTATCCGAGGAACCAAAGATCTCCCGGTCTACTGCCGCCAGAATACCCGGATTCTGATACGCCTCGCGCCCGACCATCACGCCATCCATATGTTGCAGGTGTGCTTTGGCCTCTTCCAGCGACTTGATACCACCGTTAATCGACATTGTCAGATGCGGAAAGTCACGCTTCAGTTGATACACACGCGGATAATCGAGCGGCGGGATTTCACGGTTTTCTTTCGGGCTTAACCCCGAAAGCCAGGCTTTACGTGCGTGGATGATAAACATCTCACACTCGCCTTTGCCGGAAACGGTGTTGATGAAATCGCAGAGAAATTCATAGCTGTCCTGGTCATCGATGCCAATACGCGTTTTCACCGTCACTGGAATCGACACCACATCGCGCATCGCTTTCACGCAGTCGGCAACCAGCTGCGCATTACCCATCAGACACGCACCAAACATGCCGTTCTGCACCCGGTCAGACGGGCAGCCGACATTCAGGTTGATCTCATCATATCCACGCGCTTCTGCCAGCTTCGCACACTGTGCCAGCGCCGCCGGATCGCTACCGCCGAGTTGCAACGCTACCGGATGTTCTTCTTCACTGTACGCCAGGTAATCACCTTTACCGTGAATAATCGCCCCTGTGGTCACCATTTCGGTATACAGCAACGTATTGCGGGAAAGCAGACGCAAGAAATAGCGGCAATGTCTGTCCGTCCAGTCGAGCATTGGTGCAACGCTAAACCGACCACTCCAGTGAACGTCAGTTTTTTCAGGCATTGCGCTGGTTTGGTTGATTTTTTGCATTTCAGAATTACCGTGCATTTTCAAATGTAGAGATTATTTTATCGATATATCATTGGGTTATGTTATTCAGCATCACTGTTCAGGAGGCTCAATAGCGGGGTACTATACCATAACAACAGGAAGCGCCTGTCTCATTGCAAAAGAAAATTGAGATCAAATCAAGGCATGAAGCTCTCACGAAGTGATGGAAATAATCTTATTAGCCGTTAGCCTTGTTAAGGACAATGATAAACAATCCAGGTTCGACGATAAATAAAAAATCACACATTAAACTCCGGTGATATCTCTTCCTGCTAATGGCACTGATAGAAGAAAAAAGAACCCAATAAGTATTAGGTTCTTTTATGTAATGCCTTCCATACCATCGAAGAACTTCACATATTATTTCTCCGATTTAACCCCGAACAAATCATAAATTAATTTAGAAGTGTCTGTAAGTATTTTAATCTCTTCCTTTGAGGTTGGGTCAAACGACTTCGCGAAGCTAATTAATTGTGGTGCAGCATCTCGCATTTTGCTTAAAATATCAGGATCGAGCGTTCCTTCATTCACCAGATGTGACATCTTATCCAGATAGCCATCAAAATTCATTTCTCCCCCATCAGCCAGACGCTTCATCTCTCCCAGGTACTTCTTCATATCACGTTGAGATAATTTTTCAAACTGAGCTTTCAGGTAGCTCTCATTATTTTCATTAATATACACTGTTTCTGATAAATCTGCGTAGGCACTAGAATATGAAAGTGAAATTAACAGCGAAGCAAATAATTTTAAGCTGTTGTCATCATGTTCCTGGCAGGCATTAACAAACGTTAAAAAACCAGAACCTATTGCTTGAAAATGTATATTCGCTAAAGGTTCATTATCCTTAGATTCCTCATAAAATAGCTGAACCGTGGAGGGAAGGCCATTCTTAGTTTCTACATCAAAAGTACATTGTTCAATGGGAGTCGCATCTTTATTATCCCCAGGATTACATATACTATTAATCGCGAAATGAAAAATAGCCCGGTCAACAACTGATGCAATAAAGTCACGATCGTTTAAATCCTCATCAGTGCAATCGTCAATATACTTATTGACCCACATTTTGAGATCATTTATTTGCTCAATTAAAAACACATTTTTTTACGTGCATGCCATAAATTATGCGTGATTCGTTGAATAAACAAATCTATTTTTGCAATAATTATATCCCGATGACGCAGCGCTGCATAATCAATAGATTTACCATATATATTATTTAATTTACCTTTGATTGAACCTCTATTATCTAATTTATCTTTGATTGCATCTTCATTATCGAATTGATTTGAATTGAGTGTTTTATTAAAGTATCCAGTTGCACCGGGTATTATCTTCAACATGATTCATCTACCTTTTTTGTCGTACCGTGTCCTCCTTATAATTCTTTTGCCATCTGGTCACTATCAAAAATCGCTCATAATTTCTGAACTACAGGTATGCGTTTAAACCCAGTTAAATAAATAGCGAGTTAACTTGAAGCAATTTATTTAAAAATGAATTATTAATTATTATCGTGTTGATAATGGTACGACAAGGCAACACAACACCTTACCTACAAAACAGAAAATCAACATTACGGCAACAATAAGGGTTCTCGGTGTTTTTCCTGGAACATGGTAAAGTAAGGACATTCTTAACCCCCACTTTGAGGTGCCCGATGGAAAAGACCACAACGCAGGAGTTATTAGCGCAGGCTGAAAAAATCTGCGCGCAGCGTAATGTGCGCCTGACCCCACAGCGCCTGGAAGTGTTGCGCCTGATGAGTCTGCAGGATGGCGCTATCAGCGCTTATGATCTGCTTGATTTACTGCGCGAAGCTGAACCGCAAGCCAAGCCGCCAACGGTTTATCGCGCGCTGGATTTTCTGCTTGAGCAAGGTTTTGTGCATAAGGTGGAATCCACCAACAGTTATGTGCTCTGTCATCTGTTCGACCAGCCCACGCATACGTCAGCCATGTTTATATGCGATCGCTGCGGCGCGGTGAAAGAAGAGTGTGCAGAAGGCGTGGAAGACATTATGCATACGCTGGCGGCAAAAATGGGGTTTGCCCTGCGGCATAATGTGATTGAAGCACATGGGCTCTGTGCGGCATGCGTGGAAGTGGAAGCGTGTCGTCATCCTGAACAGTGCCAGCATGATCACTCTGTGCAGGTGAAAAAGAAACCGCGTTAAGAGGGCGTACATCCTTGTACACGTCGGGCAGGAGGGATTAATTACCAGCGATATTCATTGCGGGTTTCCCAATCCACGACCTCTTTTTCTGCCTGATCTTTCTGATAACCATAACGTTCCTGGATTTTACCGACCAGTTGATCACGTTTACCTTCAATGATCGTCATATCATCATCGGTCAGTTTGCCCCATTGCTCTTTCACTTTACCTTTAAACTGTTTCCAGTTACCGCCGGCTTCATCTTTATTCATAATCAAGACCTCATCGTTAGGTTGTGAATGAGAGTACGTTCACTTTTCTTCTGAACGTGAGATTAAGTGTAGTCAGCAATTTGGCTTAGGATAATTTATTCAGAATTTTTAACCGTCACGTTGCGGCAAACCAGGTACCGTTGCGCCAGTGACGCCGCCAGATAGCCGCCAGAGAAAGCCCGCGCAACGCCAGAAAGACGGTTAATGCCAGCCACAAACCATGATTACCCAGCCACGGCAGCGTAAGGAGCGTCAGCGCAAAACCTGCGGCGGCCACCGCCATACTGTTACGCATTTCGGCGGCACGCGTTGCGCCTATAAACATGCCGTCCAGCAGATAACACCAGACGCCAACCAACGGCAAAATCACCTGCCAGATAAGATAGCGGTCAGCCAGCTGCTGAATCTGGGTTAACGACGTCAGCAACGCAATGATGTGTTCCCCTGCCAGCAAATAAACCACCGAAAACAGTAACGCTACAATCCCCGACTGGCGGCACGCTGCCCGCCATACATCCAGCAACTGGCTACCGTCGCGCGCACCGTATGCCTGACCGGAGTGCGCTTCAACCGCGTAGGCAAAACCATCAAGCGCATAGGCGGTAAAGGTGAGTAGCGTCATCAGAACCGCGTTAACAGCGATAATGTCACTCCCCAGTCGCGCACCAAGTACGGTGATCGCGCCGAAACAGAGTTGCAACAACAGCGAACGCAGCATGATATCGCGGTTAAGCGCCAGCAAGCGACGGAAGTTTCCTCGCCAGGCAGTTTTCAGTATTTCGCCGGAAATTCCGCGTAGTTTGAGGATTTTACGCACCATTAGCAGACCAATCAGCAATGTTGCATATTCCGCAATAACCGTCGCCAGCGCCGCGCCCTGCACGTTCATATGCAGCCCCATCACCAGCCAGACATCCAGCACAATGTTGAGGATATTGCCGACCACTAACAAAATTACTGGCGCACGGGCATATTGCACGCCGAGTAACCAACCGAGTAATACCAGATTCGCCAGCGACGCCGGTGCGCTTAACCAGCGGATTTCAAGAAAGCGCCGCGCCTGTTCCAGGACTGCTTCACTACCGCCAACAATATGCAGCGCCAGATCGATAATAGGTGTACGCAGCAGCGCAATTAACGCCCCAGCCCCCAATGCCAACAGCAACGGTTGCACCAGCGCACGGGCTAATGCCTGAGGATTTTTGGCACCATAAGCCTGCGCAGTCAGCCCGGTGGTGCTCATGCGTAAAAACAGCAACAGCATAAAGAGAAAGCTGGTCGCCGTTGCACCAACCGCCACGCCGCCCAAATAAACCGGGCTATCAAGATGACCAATTACCGCCGTATCGACCAGTCCCAGCAACGGAACGGTGATATTGGAGAAAATCATGGGTAAGGCGAGATGCCAGAGTGCTTTATCAGATGAAGTGAGGAATGCCATGCAGACAAGCCTGATGAAGAGAGATGAAAAACAAACCGCGACGCCTGGCGGCATCGCGGTCTCAGAGATATGTTACAGCCAGTCGCCGTTGCGAATAACCCCAACCGCCAGCCCTTCAATGGTGAAGCTCTGCTGACGAAGGTCAACGACAATTGGTTTAAACTCGCTATTTTCTGGCAACAGTTCGACTTTATTGCCCTGTTTTTTCAGGCGCTTAACGGTAACTTCGTCATCAATACGTGCGACAACGACCTGACCGTTACGTACATCCTGAGTTTTATGCACTGCCAGCAAGTCACCATCCATAATGCCGATATCTTTCATCGACATCCCGCTAACGCGCAGCAGGAAATCAGCATTCGGCTTGAACAAGGAAGGATCGACCTGATAATGACCTTCAATATGCTGTTGCGCCAGAAGCGGTTCACCGGCAGCCACACGACCTACCAGCGGCAACCCTTCTTCCTCTTCCTGCAACAGACGAATCCCGCGTGATGCGCCGGAAACAATTTCAATAACGCCTTTGCGTGCCAGCGCCTTCAGATGTTCTTCAGCCGCGTTTGGGGAACGGAACCCCAAACGCTGCGCGATTTCCGCACGCGTCGGCGGCATACCTGTCTGGCTGATGTGATCACGGATGAGATCAAACACCTCTTGTTGCCTGGCCGTTAACGCTTTCATTCCGCCCCCTGGGTGTATATACAGTTATGCTGTGAGTATATACAGCAAAAGGCGATTTTGGAACCATAAACTGCACAATAAACCAGAGATTTATCGAAATCTGGAAGGGTTATCCAAAATGCGACCATAACAGGATGCACCAGGTAATCACGGCGACGATAATGGCAATCAGCACCGCGGCGGATCCCATATCTTTTGCGCGTCCGGAAAGCTCATGGTATTCAGAGCCAATTCGGTCAACCACTGCTTCGATGGCGCTATTGAGGATTTCCACAATCATCACCAGCATCACGGAGCTGATAAGCAGCACGCGGGTAATTGCGTCCACATCCAGCCAGCAGGCGATGACCACCGCCAACAATACCGCTACGCCTTCCTGACGGAATGCCGCTTCGTTGATCCATGCAGCGCGTAAACCTTTCCAGGAATAGCCAGCAGCTTTGATAATTCGGGTGAATCCAGTGGTATTATTGGCCATTGAAAGAACCTTTTTACATTATGAGCGTCAATATCAGTGTACCGTTAAATCCGATGATTCGGGTTTGCGTAACGCCGCGCGAAACATGAGCGGATACCACAGAATTTCCCATGACTTTCTGCTATCCTTGCCGCGCATTTGCATTATTAACCAGAGGCTTTACATCGTTTATGTCCGGCTGGCCACGAATTTACTACAAATTACTGAATTTACCATTAAGCATCCTGGTAAAAAGCAAGTCTATTCCGGCAGATCCTGCCCCGGAACTGGGGCTGGATACCTCTCGTCCAATTATGTACGTTTTACCGTACAACTCGAAAGCAGATTTGCTGACGTTGCGCGCCCAGTGTCTGGCTCATGACTTGCCTGACCCGTTAGAGCCGCTGGAAATCGACGGCACGCTACTGCCGCGCTATGTGTTCATTCACGGCGGGCCGCGTGTGTTCACCTATTACACGCCGAAAGAAGAGTCTATTAAGCTGTTCCACGACTATCTTGATTTGCACCGCAGCAACCCAAATCTGGATGTGCAGATGGTGCCAGTATCGGTGATGTTTGGTCGCGCGCCGGGGCGTGAAAAAGGCGAAGTAAACCCGCCGCTGCGTATGCTTAACGGCGTACAAAAATTTTTCGCCGTACTGTGGCTCGGTCGCGACAGTTTTGTGCGTTTCTCGCCGTCAGTTTCTCTGCGCCGCATGGCCGATGAACACGGCACAGATAAAACTATCGCTCAGAAACTGGCGCGCGTGGCGCGTATGCACTTTGCCCGTCAACGTCTGGCTGCTGTGGGCCCACGTCTGCCTGCTCGTCAGGATCTGTTTAATAAGCTGCTCGCCTCCCGCGCCATTGCCAAAGCGGTAGAAGATGAAGCGCGCAGCAAAAAAATCTCCCATGAAAAAGCGCAGCAGAACGCGATTGCGCTGATGGAAGAGATTGCGGCGAATTTCTCTTACGAGATGATCCGCCTGACTGACCGCATTCTGGGCTTCACCTGGAACCGACTTTATCAGGGCATCAACGTCCATAACGCCGAGCGCGTTCGCCAGCTGGCCCACGACGGTCATGAGCTGGTGTATGTGCCTTGCCACCGCAGTCACATGGACTACCTGCTACTTTCTTACGTGCTGTACCACCAGGGGCTGGTGCCGCCGCATATCGCCGCCGGGATCAACCTGAACTTCTGGCCGGCCGGGCCGATTTTCCGCCGTCTGGGGGCGTTCTTTATTCGCCGTACTTTTAAAGGCAATAAACTTTATTCCACCGTTTTCCGTGAGTATCTCGGCGAACTGTTCAGCCGTGGTTATTCCGTCGAGTACTTCGTGGAAGGCGGTCGTTCCCGCACGGGGCGTTTGCTGGATCCGAAAACCGGCACGCTGTCGATGACCATTCAGGCGATGCTGCGTGGCGGCACGCGTCCGATTACGCTGATTCCGATCTATATCGGTTATGAGCACGTCATGGAAGTGGGTACTTACGCCAAAGAACTGCGCGGCGCGACGAAAGAGAAAGAGAGCCTGCCGCAGATGCTGCGCGGTTTAAGCAAGCTGCGTAATCTAGGTCAGGGTTACGTCAACTTCGGTGAACCAATGCCGTTGATGACCTACCTTAACCAGCACGTACCAGACTGGCGTGAATCTATCGATCCCATCGAAGCGGTGCGTCCGGCCTGGTTAACGCCGACGGTCAATAATATTGCTGCCGATCTGATGGTACGCATTAACAACGCAGGCGCGGCAAACGCCATGAACCTGTGTTGTACTGCGCTTCTGGCATCACGTCAGCGCTCACTCACCCGCGAGCAGTTAACCGAGCAACTCAACTGCTACCTGGATCTGATGCGCAACGTACCTTACTCCACGGACTCTACCGTTCCTTCAGCCAGCGCCAGCGAGCTTATCGATCACGCGCTGCAAATGAACAAGTTTGAAGTCGAGAAAGACACTATCGGCGACATCATCATTCTGCCACGCGAGCAAGCGGTGCTGATGACCTACTATCGCAACAACATTGCGCATATGTTGGTGCTGCCTTCGCTGATGGCGGCAATTGTCACCCAGCATCGCCACATCTCCCGCGACGTATTGATGGAGCACGTCAATGTGCTTTACCCAATGCTGAAAGCGGAGCTGTTCCTGCGCTGGGATCGCGACGAGTTGCCGGACGTTATTGATGCGCTGGCAAATGAGATGCAACGTCAGGGGCTGATTACCCTGCAAGATGATGAGTTGCATATCAACCCGGTGCATTCTCGCACGCTACAGCTGCTCGCCGCAGGCGCGCGCGAAACGCTGCAACGTTATGCCATCACCTTCTGGTTGTTGAGTGCCAACCCGTCGATCAACCGCGGTACGCTGGAGAAAGAGAGCCGCACCGTCGCGCAACGTCTCTCCGTGCTGCACGGCATCAACGCGCCGGAGTTCTTCGACAAGGCGGTGTTCAGTTCTCTGGTGCTGACACTGCGTGATGAAGGGTATATCAGCGATAGCGGCGATGCCGAACCGGCAGAAACGATGAAGGTTTATCAGTTGCTGGCGGAGTTGATTACATCAGACGTGCGTTTGACGATTGAGAGTGCGACGCAGGGCGAAGGGTAATCAGAGAGAATTGCCGGATGCGGCGAAAACGCCTTATCCGGCCTTCCATAATCTGCAAATTCAATAAATTGCGATGTGTTGTGTAGGCCTGAGAAGCGCCGCGCATCAGGCAACCCAGAAGAAAGCCGGATGATCATCCGGCTTTTTTACATCATCAGAAATGCCAGTAACTCATTGCCAGCCCTAAAAATAGTACCAGACCAACATAGTTATTATTCATAAATGCTTTAAAGCAGGCTTCACGCTCGCGGTTGGCAATCAGTTTTTGTTGATAAACAAACAGCGCGCCAGCCACCAGAATTGACCAGTAATATCCCCAGCCTAAGCCATTTAACTCACCGATGATCGCCATCAGTGCCAGTACGCCAATCTGCAAAATACCAATAATCAATTTATCGTATTGGCCGAACAGGATTGCCGTGGATTTAATGCCAATCTTCACATCATCATCGCGGTCAACCATCGCATACTGCGTGTCGTAAGCCACCGCCCAGAGAATATTGGCGAGGAACATTAACCAGCAACTCAATGGCACCGACTCACTCACAGCGGCAAAAGCCATTGGAATCGACCAGCCAAACGCCGCGCCCAGCACCACTTGCGGGAGATGGGTATACCGCTTCATAAACGGGTACACCCACGCCAACGCCAGAGCGGCAATCGACAACAGAATGGTCATCGTATTCAGCGTCAGTACCAGTAAAAACGAAATCAGTACCAGCACTACAAACAGCGCGCGCGCCTCTTTCTCTGTTACCGCGCCGCTGGGAAGTGGTCGGTTCGCCGTGCGCTTAACATGACCATCAAACTTTCGGTCAGCATAATCATTCACCACACATCCGGCAGCGCGCATCAGCCAGACACCCGCGACAAATACCGCCAGGATCCAGAGCTGAGGAACGCCCGGTGTCGCCACCCACAACGCCCATAATGTTGGCCAGAGCAGCAGTAACGCGCCAATTGGCTTATCCGTACGCATTAAGCGATGAAACGCCAGCAGCTTATTCTGCGTCAGACTCCACTCCATATTTTTTTCCTCTTAGTACAACGGTGACGCCGGTAAAAACAGTTCTGTTAACAACAGCGGTTTACCGCTTAATCGCAGGCGGGAACGTCGCCCCCACAGCCCGGCATCACGGCCTATCTCAATAAAGTCCCGGGTTAATGTCGATGATGTGAACAGATAGCGTCCTAACGGCGTTTTACCCAATTTTTGTAACGCCAGCTCCGGCCCGCTTAACGTTGACACAGGAACGACGGTACGACCGGCAAGCCACGGTTCACCATCGGCACATAACAAAATTTCACGTAACCAGTAACGAGACTCTTTCGGCAGCAGCGGCAGTTCTTCGGGGATTTCATTCTGCTCGACAAACCCTTCGCGGATCATCGTCACGCTTACCGTTTTTCCCTGCTGTTCAAAACGTTTTGTCATGGAATCCTCCAGCAACAGCCAGTCGAGCAGTTGCGGTTCCAGGGCAGGGATCTCTTTAAAATAGCGCAGCGCACGCAGTTGCGTTAACGCGGGGTGTGACATGCCGAACTCTCCGTTACATAACGTAAAGGCATTGTATCGCAGAAAAGTGTTTACGGGAGATGTAAAGCAAATTAAGTGATCTAATACGCAACAAAAACGCAACAATCGCATGAAGTGGTAAAACGCTGTTGAACCTTACGCTTTGCCGATGCCCGCGCTGGAGAGGGCAACCATAGGGGCATCACCGCCCAGGATGCCAGGAACGGTGATGTTTTCCTTTACTTAAACACCCTTATTCATTATACGATGAGCTCGCCAACTCGCAGTAAAAATGGGGAAAAGCGCATATTTACCATGAGATTTGGAGCTGAAAAGTGTTTCCTGAGTAAGATTAACAGGCAACATCTCATGTCTGGATTTGTAGATATACGTGGAATTCCAATTGGTATCTTTTGTAGGATTCAACATATCATGTAAGCGCTGGGAGCTTACCACCATAACAGGCCCATCATCGACAGAGGAGAACAGGATAAAGATATTATCGTTTCGTGTTAATTTATTAGTGTTAAAGGTTCTTAACTTTTCTTCAGTTTCTATAAATATAGGTGAAACATCATCACTACGAATCCACTCTTTATAAAGATACCAGGCATTTGCTTTGATCATATCATCCGTTGATCGTAAGGCCTGATCGATAAGTTGGATAAAAAATTGTTATTTTTATCAATCAGCCCTTTATTCATATTAAACCTGTTAATAAAATGGATCATCTGTTGGGTATCGAAATCCACCTTGCTGAATCGATGTTGACGCATAAAATCATCGAACTTGTTATCTTCACCAGAATGGATATAACTGCGTATAATTGGATCTTTTATATAAGGACAATGGCTAAATGTTTTCTTCATATTCTCAATAAAGTTTTTATTAACAATATTAAGAATTTTTAATTGCATAACCAGTTTTACTGCCAGAACGGATTTCAATATCATTGCATTATCTGGCAATGTATCAATCATTTTTATAATGTTATTGATATAACCATCGAGATCTTCATTCCCAAATATATCTGAATAATCAATAGTTAATTCCAATTGTTCTGTAATGCAATCTTTAAAATTCCCTGTCGATATTCGCACATGATCAAACATAACAGCTGTCATATTCGATTTAATAAATGATATTTCTTTGGCAGACAGAAACTCTGCTCTGGTGAAGTGCGAAGCGTAAAGATAACAATTATCGAAGTTTGAATTTCTAATCTGATATTCGCGAAAATTACTCTGAGTAAGTTGACTCTGCGAGAAGTCAACTGTATCAAGAATATTTTTGCTGAAATCGACACATTCACCACTCGCTTTGATAAAAATCACATTGTGTAAACGTCGACATCTAAATATGATATTATCAACTATTGCAGTAGTAAAATTGCAATCCCCAATTTCTTTACATTCGAATGTTACATGTTGTAGATTTGATGATAAAAAAGACACCTTCGATATAACGTCACCTTTAAAATGACAACTTGTTAAATCCAAATCAGACAGGTCGATATACCCCTGCGCATCTTTATCCATCAGAAAATTGCAAGCGCATTCAATTTTTTTCATTTCTGTAGAATTTTACACTTATAGTATCATTACTGATTGAGACTTCACGAAACATATTTATTGCATGATTTTTTCGTTCCGTTGTTTTATATTTGAAAAAATATTGCTGATATAAATAAAGTTATCTCTGTTTAAACCTGGCACCCCATTGAAATTACGTAGTAAATCAAGATCTACTATATTATTTCCTTGCACCACATCATGTTTCATCAAAGAGTTATTGCCGCCAGAATTTAGGATATGACTTATCATAAAACCTCTGCATAACAGAAATAAAATAACCTGGAAAAGTAGCCTGAATGTCCAGACACTACCGGCGAAAGGAAAAGAATCTCTGATAAGGCATTGAGATAATGGATATTCTTAGTGAAGAAGAAGTGAGTTACTATAAAAAATCGCTCATATCCCAGGAAGGAAGCATAAAAAAAGGTGCGCCAGGAGACGCACCAGTTGTTGCAAAATCAGCACTGTGGGGCGTAATTACCCCTTGCCTTTTACACTGCTGATAAAGGTGGAACGGGCAGATGTCGATCCCAGGCGTTCAGCTTCATCAAGCAGTTTTAACGCCTTATCAACATCACCTTTCGCGACAGCGTTTTTGATCGCGGTATTAAAATAACTTTCCGTGTCGTTGAGCATCGGCTCGCTTTTCTTCACCGGTGCCGGAGCGGGTGCAGCCACAGCTGGTGCCGCCGTGTTACCTACCGTAACCGGAGCTGGAGCGGAAGAACCAAATAAAGGTCCTACCAACACGCTGGAGCTGGAGTTCGTTTTCACTTTCAGTTTCAGTAAGCCATCGGTGGTATGACGAGCAACCGGATCGGGGATATCCGGGATCGAGTTACCGACGCCCTTGGCATAGGCTTTAGCCGGGTCGAGCAGTTGGGTCGTCTGCTGGAGATCTTTTTCCGTGGTAAAGACCAGAACATAAAGTTTTTGCTGCCCCAACGCCGGTGTCAGGCGCATAACGCCTTCCAGCCGATCTGCACTCATCACGCCTGGTTCCTGGTAGGTGAAATAACTGCTGGGGAAGAAGGCTGATGGGGTCATGTTCTGATCAAGAATCAGCACGTTCGGCGCAAAAACGCTGGTTTGTTTGTTCACTTCGCTGGTCAGCGTCAGGGTCAGTTCGCCAATGTTTGCCGGGACGCTGTACGCAGCAACCGGACCACTGATGCCGGGAACGTTCAGTTGTTGGCCGCCGGTCGCCAGTTGGGTGGTCTGGGTTTTAGATTGATCGACCGGTGTCCAGGTGAGTTGTTGCAGCGCGGCAGATGGAATGGCTGGCGCGTCGCTGGTGTTTTGCGGTACGTAGTTAACATCGGCAAGGCTGATTCCAGGCGCGCTTGCCAGTAACCCTGCTGATAAACAGAGGGCGATGAGACTTTTATTCATTTTCATTGTTTTCACCTCAAAATCTGGAGCTCAGCGGTAGCCAGGCAATAGCGCGCTAAACCCGATAATCAGAGGGGCTTGCGCCCCTTTCAGATAATGACAACCTGTTTTTATGCCGGATACGGCGTAAACGCCTTATCCGGCCTACATTTGACAGCCGTTGTAGGCCTGATAAGACGCGCAAGCGTCGCATCAGGCGTTGGTTGCCGGATGCGGCGCAAGCACCTTATCCGGCCCAGGTTTTGCTATTACCACCAGATTTCCATCTGGGCACCGAAGGTCCACTCGTCGCTGTCGCCACGACCGAAGCTGCCGCCGTTGAAATCAGCAGGAACGGCTTTGCCGTAGTTCGGGTTAACCTTGCTATCGCCGTTGTAGTCATAACCCCATTTCTCATCCCACTTGGCGTAGGTTGCGAAGACACGAATAGCCGGGCGTGACCAGATGCTGTCGCCAGCCTGCCATTGTTGTGCGAGGGTAATTTTGTACTGATTGTTCTTGTCGCCGGTGCGCTGGGATTCGACGTTGTCGTAGCCGATTTCCATCACGGTGCTCATGATTGGCGTCCACTTGTACATCGGGCGAATACCAACGGTCCACCACTTGGTGCCGTTGTCGTTATCCCAGTTGATATCCTGGTACATACCCACGTACATCATGTCCCAGTTGTCGCCCATGGAGATCGCACCGTGGTCGAGGATACGCAGCATGTGACCGTTGTTGTTGATATTGTAGGCAAATTTTTCGTTATCAAACGCGACGCCAGAACCCTGCGACAGACCTTTACCCTGCGAGGTCATCGAGTCAGTAGCGTACTGAACAACAAACTTGTTAAAGCCCTTCAGGACACTCTGAGTATGTTCAGCAGTGAATAACCAGCCGTCTTTCGATGCGCCATCAACCAGACGATAGTTATCACGCAGGTTGGCACGACCGTAGTCGACACCCAGTTCTAATGTGCCGCCCGGGTTGATTTCCATCTGCGCTAAACGCACATCGAAAACGTCGTTCGCGGTTTCGTTGGTATAGTCATAAATATTGTTGCTGGCAAAAGAGGAAGAACCACCAGCTTCAGAGGAGCGGGTTGCTGCCAGAGAGAGTTTACCGAAGCCAACATCGATGTTTTCCAGACCGGCACCAGGACCAGAAATATCCCAGTAGTAGAAGTCGATCATATGAACGTCATGACGTTGGTAGAAGCGCTTACCTGCCCAGATGGTGGAACCTGGCAGCCATTCGATCAGGTTTTTACCCTGCACGTTTGCTTCACGGAAGGCCGGATCGGTAGCTTCCCAGTCATTCTGTTGCGCGACGGAATAGGCCACGTTAGTGTCGAAATAGAAGCTCTTATCGCCCTCTTTCCACACTTCCTGACCCAATTTTAATTCAGCATAAGTTTCACATTCGTTGCCAAGACGGTATTTACTTTGAGCACCGGTAGTCTGGAAACACTGTTGTTCACCGCCGCTACCTGTCCAGCCAATACCGGAACGTGCATAGCCGTGGAAATCAACAGCCATTGCCTGAGCAGACATTACGCCCGCTGCGACGGCAACCGCCAGAGGAAGTTTGCGCAGAGTAATCATCATTCTATCTCCTGAGTCATTGCTTTTCTTTTTTCACATCACCTGTGACAGGCTTTGTGTGTTTTGTGGGGTGCTTAAACGCCCGGCTCCTTATGCAGTCGACGACATGCAGTGCCATCCTCACGGAACAGATGGCAACGCTCTGGCGGCAGGCCGATAGCGAATGTGGCACCTTCTTCTACCAACACCACGTCGTTCTGGCGGTACACCAGGTTTTGACGAATGGAAGGGATCTGGATATGGATTTGGGTTTCGTTGCCGAGTTGCTCGACGACCTGAACTTCACCCTCAAGGATGACGTCAGCGATATCACTCGGCAGTAGATGTTCCGGGCGAATACCCAGCGACATATTGGCTCCAACCTGGACATCACGGCTTTCAACTGGCAGCCAGACTTGCTGACGATTTGGCATCGGCAGCTCCACCTGCACTTGATCGATTGCGGTGGCGGTCACTTTTACCGGCAGGAAGTTCATCTTTGGCGAACCGATAAATCCGGCGACAAAACGGTCTGCCGGATAGTGGTACAGCTCCAGCGGTTTCCCAACCTGCGCCACGCGACCGGCGTCCAGCACCACGATTTTGTCGGCCAGCGTCATCGCTTCGACCTGATCGTGGGTGACGTAAATCATTGTGCGGCCCAGGCGTTTATGCAGACGGGAGATTTCGATACGCATTTGCACACGCAGTGCAGCATCGAGGTTGGAGAGCGGTTCATCGAGCAAAAATACGCTTGGCTCGGCCACCAGCGTACGGCCAATCGCCACACGCTGACGCTGACCGCCAGAGAGCGCTTTCGGTTTGCGATCCAGCAAATGCGCCAGTTGCAGCACTTCCGCCACCTGGTTAACGCGTTGGTTAATCACCTCTTTTTTTGCGCCTGCCAGTTTCAGGCCAAATGACATATTTTCTGCTACTGACAGGTGGGGATAGAGCGCGTAAGACTGAAACACCATACCAACGCCGCGTTCTGCTGGCGGAGTGTCATTCATCCGTTTCTCACCGATGAACAGGTCGCCGCTGGTGATCGTCTCAAGCCCGGCAATCATGCGCAGTAAAGTCGATTTACCGCAGCCAGACGGTCCGACAAACACCACGAATTCACCTTCATGGATATCGAGATTGATATCTTTCGATACCACGACCTCGCCCCAGGCTTTCGTTACATTTTGCAGCTGTACGCTCGCCATGCCCTTCTCCCTTTGTAACAACCTGTCATCGACAGCAACATTCATGATGGGCTGACTATGCGTCATCAGGAGATGGCTTAAATCCTCCACCCCCTGGCTTTTTTATGGGGGAGGAGGCGGGAGGATGAGAACACGGCTTCTGTGAACTAAACCGAGGTCATGTAAGGAATTTCGTGATGTTGCTTGCAAAAATCGTGGCGATTTTATGTGCGCATCTCCACATTACCGCCAATTCTGTAACAGAGATCACACAAAGCAACGGTGGGGCGTAGGGGCAAGGAGGATGGAAAGAGGTTGCCGTATAAAGAAACTAGAGTCCGTTTAGGTGTTTTCACGAGCACTTCACCAACAAGGACCATAGATTATGAAAATAAAAACAGGTGCACGCATCCTCGCATTATCCGCATTAACGACGATGATGTTTTCCGCCTCGGCTCTCGCCAAAATCGAAGAAGGTAAACTGGTAATCTGGATTAACGGCGATAAAGGCTATAACGGTCTCGCTGAAGTCGGTAAGAAATTCGAGAAAGATACCGGAATTAAAGTCACCGTTGAGCATCCGGATAAACTGGAAGAGAAATTCCCTCAGGTTGCGGCAACTGGCGATGGCCCTGACATTATCTTCTGGGCACACGACCGCTTTGGTGGCTACGCTCAATCTGGCCTGTTGGCTGAAATCACCCCGGACAAAGCGTTCCAGGACAAGCTGTATCCGTTTACCTGGGATGCCGTACGTTACAACGGCAAGCTGATTGCTTACCCGATCGCTGTTGAAGCGTTATCGCTGATTTATAACAAAGATCTGCTGCCGAACCCACCAAAAACCTGGGAAGAGATCCCGGCGCTGGATAAAGAACTGAAAGCGAAAGGTAAGAGCGCGCTGATGTTCAACCTGCAAGAACCGTACTTCACCTGGCCGCTGATTGCTGCTGACGGGGGTTATGCGTTCAAGTATGAAAACGGCAAGTACGATATTAAAGACGTGGGCGTGGATAACGCTGGCGCGAAAGCGGGTCTGACCTTCCTGGTTGACCTTATTAAAAACAAACACATGAATGCAGACACCGATTACTCCATCGCAGAAGCTGCCTTTAATAAAGGCGAAACAGCGATGACCATCAACGGCCCGTGGGCATGGTCCAACATCGACACCAGCAAAGTGAATTATGGTGTAACGGTACTGCCGACCTTCAAGGGTCAACCATCTAAACCGTTCGTTGGCGTGCTGAGCGCCGGTATTAACGCCGCCAGTCCGAACAAAGAGCTGGCGAAAGAGTTCCTCGAAAACTATCTGCTGACTGACGAAGGTCTGGAAGCGGTCAATAAAGACAAACCGCTGGGTGCAGTGGCGCTGAAGTCTTACGAGGAAGAGTTGGCGAAAGATCCACGTATTGCCGCCACCATGGAAAACGCCCAGAAAGGTGAAATCATGCCGAACATCCCGCAGATGTCCGCTTTCTGGTATGCCGTGCGTACTGCGGTGATCAACGCCGCCAGCGGTCGTCAGACTGTCGATGAAGCCCTGAAAGACGCGCAGACTCGTATCACCAAGTAATGCTGTGAAATGCCGGATGCGGCGTGAACGCCTTGTCCGGCCTACAAAACTGAAACGCATGTAGGCCTGATAAGACGCATCAGTGTCGCATCAGGCAGTTGTTGTCGGATAAGGCGTGAAAGCCTTATCCGTCCTGGAATGAGGAAGAACCCCATGGATGTCATTAAAAAGAAACATTGGTGGCAAAGCGACGCGCTGAAATGGTCAGTGCTAGGTCTGCTCGGCCTGCTGGTGGGTTACCTTGTTGTTTTAATGTACGCACAAGGGGAATACCTGTTCGCCATTACCACGCTGATATTGAGTTCAGCGGGGCTGTATATTTTCGCCAATCGTAAAGCCTACGCCTGGCGCTATGTTTACCCGGGAATGGCTGGAATGGGATTATTCGTCCTCTTCCCTCTGGTCTGCACCATCGCCATTGCCTTCACCAACTACAGCAGCACTAACCAGCTGACTTTTGAACGTGCACAGGAAGTGTTGTTAGATCGCTCCTGGCAAGCAGGCAAAACCTATAACTTTGGTCTTTACCCGGCGGGCGATGAGTGGCAACTGGCGCTCAGTGACGGCGAAACCGGCAAAAATTACCTTTCCGACGCTTTTAAATTTGGCGGCGAGCAAAAACTGCAACTGAAAGAAACGACCGCCCAGCCCGAAGGCGAACGCGCGAATCTACGCGTGATTACCCAGAATCGTCAGGCGCTGAGTGACATTACCGCCATTCTGCCGGATGGCAACAAAGTGATGATGAGCTCCCTGCGCCAGTTTTCTGGCACGCAGCCGCTCTACACACTCGACGGTGACGGCACGTTGACGAATAATCAGAGCGGCGTGAAATATCGTCCGAATAACCAAATTGGCTTTTACCAGTCCATTACCGCCGACGGCAACTGGGGTGATGAAAAGCTAAGCCCCGGTTACACCGTGACCACCGGCTGGAAAAACTTTACCCGCGTCTTTACCGACGAAGGCATTCAGAAACCGTTCCTCGCCATTTTCGTCTGGACCGTGGTGTTCTCGCTGATCACTGTCTTTTTAACGGTGGCGGTCGGCATGGTTCTGGCATGTCTGGTGCAGTGGGAAGCGTTGCGCGGCAAAGCGGTCTATCGCGTCCTGCTGATTCTGCCCTACGCGGTGCCATCGTTCATTTCAATCTTGATTTTCAAAGGATTGTTTAACCAGAGCTTCGGTGAAATCAACATGATGTTGAGCGCGCTGTTTGGCGTGAAGCCCGCCTGGTTCAGCGATCCGACCACCGCCCGCACGATGCTGATTATCGTCAATACCTGGCTGGGTTATCCGTACATGATGATCCTCTGCATGGGCTTGCTGAAAGCGATTCCGGACGATTTGTATGAAGCCTCAGCAATGGATGGCGCAGGTCCGTTCCAGAACTTCTTTAAGATTACGCTGCCGCTGCTGATTAAACCGCTGACGCCGCTGATGATCGCCAGCTTCGCCTTTAACTTTAACAACTTCGTGCTGATTCAGCTGTTAACCAACGGCGGCCCGGATCGTCTTGGCACGACCACGCCAGCCGGTTATACCGACCTGCTTGTTAACTACACTTACCGCATCGCTTTTGAAGGCGGCGGGGGTCAGGACTTCGGTCTGGCGGCAGCAATTGCCACGCTGATCTTCCTGCTGGTGGGTGCGCTGGCGATAGTGAACCTGAAAGCCACGCGAATGAAGTTTGATTAAGGGAGATAACAAAAATGGCAATGGTCCAACCGAAATCGCAAAAAGCACGTTTGTTTATTACTCACCTGCTACTGCTACTTTTTATCGCGGCGATTATGTTCCCGCTGCTGATGGTCGTCGCTATCTCGCTGCGTCAGGGAAACTTCGCGACCGGTAGCCTGATCCCGGAGCAAATCTCCTGGGATCACTGGAAACTGGCGTTAGGTTTTAGCGTTGAACAGGCTGATGGTCGCATTACGCCACCGCCATTCCCGGTACTGCTGTGGCTGTGGAACTCGGTAAAGGTCGCCGGGATTTCCGCGATTGGCATTGTGGCGCTCTCCACCACCTGCGCCTACGCTTTCGCCCGTATGCGCTTTCCAGGCAAAGCGACGCTGCTGAAAGGAATGCTGATTTTCCAGATGTTCCCGGCAGTACTTTCACTGGTCGCGTTGTATGCGTTGTTTGATCGTCTGGGTGAGTACATTCCATTCATTGGTCTGAATACTCATGGCGGCGTAATTTTCGCGTATCTGGGTGGGATTGCGCTGCATGTCTGGACCATCAAAGGCTATTTCGAAACCATCGACAGTTCGCTGGAAGAAGCGGCGGCGCTGGATGGTGCGACACCGTGGCAGGCCTTCCGCCTTGTCCTGTTGCCGCTGTCAGTACCGATTCTGGCGGTGGTATTCATCCTGTCGTTTATCGCTGCCATTACTGAAGTTCCGGTCGCGTCGCTGTTACTGCGTGACGTAAACAGCTACACCCTGGCCGTGGGGATGCAGCAATACCTCAACCCGCAAAACTACCTGTGGGGTGACTTTGCCGCCGCTGCCGTGATGTCTGCATTACCGATCACCATCGTCTTCTTGCTGGCTCAACGCTGGCTGGTCAACGGCCTGACGGCAGGTGGTGTGAAAGGTTAAAGATGTTGTTCTGCCAATGTTATGCCGCTGCACCCTCAACTTACGTTATCCCAACTTGTGACTATTATTCGGCGCTCCACGGAGCGCCTTTTTTTCTTTCGTCTGCAATCTGAATCGTTCGCCGGTTAATATTCCCATCATAGAGCTTATTATTTTTACGTTATTTGTTTTCCCACTTACGATAATTCTCTTTCGTGCTCTGAGTCACGGCAATAGTATTGTTTTCATCAATTTTTGATAATTATCACAATTAAGATCACAGAAAAGACATTACGTAAACGCATTGTAAAAAATGATAATTGCCTTAACTGCCTGACAATTCCAACATCAATGCACTGATAAAAGATCAGAATGGTCTAAGGCAGGTCTGAATGAATACCCAGTATAATTCCAGTTATATATTTTCGATTACCTTAGTCGCTACATTAGGTGGTTTATTATTTGGCTACGACACCGCCGTTATTTCCGGTACTGTTGAGTCACTCAATACCGTCTTTGTTGCTCCACAAAACTTAAGTGAATCCGCTGCCAACTCCCTGTTAGGATTTTGCGTAGCCAGCGCTCTGATTGGTTGCATCATCGGCGGTGCCCTCGGTGGTTATTGCAGTAACCGCTTCGGCCGTCGTGATTCACTTAAGATTGCTGCTGTCCTGTTTTTTATTTCTGGTGTAGGTTCTGCCTGGCCAGAACTTGGTTTTACCTCTATAAACCCGGACAACACAGTCCCTATTTATCTGGCAGGTTATGTCCCGGAATTTGTTATTTATCGTATTATTGGCGGTATTGGCGTTGGTTTAGCCTCAATGCTTTCACCAATGTATATTGCGGAACTGGCTCCAGCTCATATTCGCGGAAAACTGGTTTCATTTAACCAGTTTGCGATTATTTTCGGGCAACTTTTAGTTTACTGCGTAAACTATTTTATTGCCCGTTCCGGTGATGCCAGCTGGCTGAATACTGACGGCTGGCGTTATATGTTTGCCTCGGAATGTATCCCTGCACTGCTGTTCTTAATGCTGCTGTATACCGTGCCAGAAAGTCCTCGCTGGCTGATGTCACGCGGCAAGCAAGAACAGGCGGAAAGTATCCTGCGCAAAATTATGGGCAACACGCTTGCAACTCAGGCAGTACAGGAAATTAAACACTCCCTGGATCATGGCCGCAAAACCGGTGGTCGTCTGCTGATGTTTGGCGTGGGCGTGATTTTAATCGGCGTTATGCTCTCCATCTTCCAGCAATTTGTCGGCATCAATGTGGTGTTGTACTACGCGCCGGAAGTGTTCAAAACGCTGGGGGCCAGCACGGATATCGCGCTGTTGCAGACCATTATTGTCGGAGTTATCAACCTCACCTTTACCGTACTGGCAATTATGACGGTGGATAAATTTGGTCGTAAGCCACTGCAAATTATCGGCGCACTCGGAATGGCAATCGGTATGTTTAGCCTCGGTACCGCGTTTTACACTCAGGCATCGGGTATTGTGGCGCTACTGTCGATGCTGTTCTATGTTGCCGCCTTTGCCATGTCCTGGGGTCCGGTATGCTGGGTACTGCTGTCGGAAATCTTCCCGAATGCTATTCGTGGTAAAGCGCTGGCAATCGCGGTGGCGGCCCAGTGGCTGGCGAACTACTTCGTCTCCTGGACCTTCCCGATGATGGACAAAAACTCCTGGCTGGTGGCCCATTTCCACAACGGTTTCTCCTACTGGATTTACGGGTGTATGGGCGTTCTGGCAGCACTGTTTATGTGGAAATTTGTCCCGGAAACCAAAGGTAAAACCCTTGAGGAGCTGGAAGCCCTCTGGGAACCGGAAACGAAGAAAACACAACAAACTGCTACGCTGTAATCTTCCTGTCCAGCACGCCGCGCCAGTTCGGCGTGCTGTCTTTTTACTCCCGCTTCAGCCGTTTCGAATTACACAGCCACAGGGTGATCACCAGTAACAGGATCGCAGCCGAGTAGATCAACACATCCAGTGGCGATTTATGATCGACAATGATCAAGCGCACAATGGCGGTGATCCCGATATAGACAAAGTAACGTAGCGGGAAGTGAAAACCGGACTGAAAGTACTTCACAATCAGCGCGATAAATTCGAAATAGAGAAAGTAAACCACCAGCCCTTCTACCAGCTCATATTTGCTGGTTTGTTCTGGCGCGAACAGCACATCTGCCAGATGCACCGTTTCTTTGCCGAGGAAGACAACCAAAATCAGGCCGAGGCACAACAGGCCAAGATTGAGTACGGTCTGCAAAATGGTGGAGATAAACTCCACGCGCGGACGAGAGAGTGACGTCATAGCAGTACCTCCTTCACAGTGGCGAGCTTCCTGTATAACGCAAAAATGTGACGGAGATCTATATTTTTTGTGTATGTTTTGTTCAGCTTGATTAAGTGGGCATCTCCCATCAACGTCGCATCTGGCAAAACACACAGCCCCAAAAAATCACCCATTCAGGTGATTCCCAGCCACCAGCAATGCGCGAAAAATCGACAATGTTCCTCTGGAACAAATGAAACGTAACCTGATAAAGGTGGTAAAAATGAAGCCTTATTTTGCTGCTTTGATGTTATCAGTCTCTGTTCTTCCTGCTTATGCTGGTCCGCTCGGTACTGCTGATAAAGCCGACCTACCGCAAAGCAATGTCTCCAGCCCAATGATGGCCCAGTCGCTCAGGCAACCAGACCTGCAACCGATATCGACGGACAGGAAGACAGAATGTTTTCGCCTTTACACACCAGATCGTAAACCGGGGGTGAACTGCGTTCCTGATGGCTCAACAGGTCATTAAGAATGAGGGTGCCAGTGAGTGCGAAAACTGGCACCTTTCCCATGACTTAGCGGAAATTTACGCTACGGTCGCTGGTCATATCATACAACTGGAACTTACGCCCAAGTTGCTGACCACCGTCACGCGTCAGCGGCGTCCAGCCAATCGCCGCACGGCTGCGTGTCGGGCCAGACGAGAAGAGATCCAACGGTACCGAGACATACACGCCTTTGGTGAAGTCCCCTTCGCCGTACTCCTCTTTCGAAACGTTGGTGATCGTGGCATAGCCGCCAACCACCACGCCGCTATCAAAGCGTTTGGCGATCTCCAGCGTGCCGCCTTTATCCCCTGCCAGATACTGCCCGACGCTGGCTTTCACCAACACGTCCTGGGCGAAAGATGGCGTCCAGTAGGCGGTCAGATGTCCGGTTTTCACGCTGTAGTCGGTGAATTTCATCATATCTTTTGCACTACGCCAGTCGCGCTGTTTAACGTAGTTGGCATCCAGACCAAACGCCCAGTTACTGTCCAGCGGACGATACAACACTTCGGCCCCCGCACCGCCAAACATGGTTTCGAGATAACCTCCATAGACCTGACCGTAGAAGCCGTTGCCCAGATGCTGGAAGTAGTTGGCTTGCAGGTTATTCACATAGACATCGTTCTGCACATACTCGCGCACATGGGTACGAACGCGCGGTAAGTGCGAGTCCTGCGGCGGATTGGTGTAGTTAAACTTGTCGTAGTTGTTGGCAAGATTTGCAAACAGGCTGCCGGTGGTCAGCAGATGGTCCGTCAGCCACAAATCTGCCGTTCCCATCACGCCCAGCTGATACATGTAAAAGTTTTCCGGGCCACCGACCGACTGGTTCAGCACCGGATCGATGTGGAAATCAAAGCGTGATTTGTCGATATACCAGCCCTGCTCGGTGGACTGCGGAACCACTGGCTCGACGCGTTTTTGCGCCAGCTTCGTTTCGTGGCCCAACGGCTCTCCGGCGAGATGATTTTTCAGGCTGGCGACATCGGTTTCCGTCGTCACCTGCGGCATGTTAAGACGATTTTCCGTAATGCGGATCGTTTTGATCCCATCCGGCAGATCGTTCATCACGATCCGATTAGCACGGATGATCCCTTCGCGCGAATCACGATATTTCACCTGCTCGCCGGTGACATACAGCGTATCGCCTTTCGCCTGGATCTGCGGATCGGCAAGTCCGGCATTGTATTTCAACAGCGTTAACTGATTCGCCACCACCGAATGCTGCAAAATGGCATCCTGCGGCTGCGGTTGATATTGCGGGCGGGCGTTATCGTTGTAAGACGGGCGCAGATCGTTAAAGTTGGTGCGCAGCGTGACGCCAAACATAAAGGTGTTGCCACGTTCATAGCTAAGGTTAACGTCGGCCCAATCGGTAACGCGATAAATCGCACCGACGTTAAACTTACTTTTTTGCTCCAGCTTCCCGGCAAAATCCTGCTGATAATTATTGCCTTCATACTCCAGTTTCAGGCGCAGCGGTTGCCAGGGCGTCTGGTATTCCACGCCGCCAAACAGTGAGGCAGGACCGTGGAACATCTGGCTACCGTCGATAGATCCCGCCTGTTTGTAGCTGTTATCGCGATAGCAATATTTATCACTGGCTGAACAGAGCGGATTTTTTACATTACCGCTGGTGCCCAGATATCCCCAGCCCAGGCCGAGCGTAAAATCGAACGGCCCCCAGGCTTTGCTGGCAACAAGATATTCCGCATCAAACAGCCCCGTACCGCCGATATCCCGCGCACCAACCGCCACTTGCGGCAGCCAGTAACTCTCTTCCCACAAACGCAGTTTGAGATCGAAGGCTTTATCTTTATACGTTTGATCGCCAGAGAACGCTTCGACGCTGCTGTACTGCCGGGTGCGCACGTCGGTGTAGCGCAGCGTTGTTTCCAGCCACGGGAAGAGTTGCACTGAAGCTGAGTAATAACGGTACTGATCGTTATCGCGATAGTTCAGACTCAACTCCCCTTCCCGTGCCATACGCGCGGTGGGAGTTTGTAATAATCCTACGCCACCGAAATCCGACTGCGACGGACCAATGGGCGCAGGATATGTTTCGCCGTAGCAAGCTGTGCTAATGCCCAGCGCCAGTAAGCTAAGCAGATGTCTTTTTTTCATTATTGAGGTATCCGCTGCGTCAGAGTCTGAAGAATGTCGGCGTTAAGGGCATCAGGCGTCTCACTCCAGACGGAGTCCGCGAGGCCAACATAAATAATGCTGCCGGGCATCGGCTCTACGTGACGCTTGTTCCAGTAAGCCACCGGCGCTTTTTGCGTGCGTCCGTCCGGGTAAACCACCCACGCGTAGCTGCGATCCGCACCGCTAAGCAGGTTCTGCCCGGAGAGATAGCTCGCCACGTCGCGACCTGGAGTGAATGGCTGATTGCCAGGACGGCTGATAAGCCCGAACAGCGTGACCGTGGACGGTGGTGGCCCGACCCACAGCGTGTAGTTGCCCTGCAACGGTGGGTTACCGCGTTCGGCAACGCGCACAATATCAGGATCAAGATTGATTTTTTGCCTGCCCGTCACTTTCAACGCCTGAATTTGCTGGCGTAAGGCGTTAATGGCGGCGGCATCGTCGGCGCTGGAATCTGCAGCCTGTTCAGCCAGCCGTGTCAGCAACGCCTGCTGCTGACGCAATGCTGCCGCCGTTGCCAGCTCTTCGCTAATCACCGCACCGGGCCACCAGCTGTTTGCCAGCCGCGGTTGGCCTACCAGATCGATTAAATGCTCTGCACCCGTCAGCGTTTTGGCCTCACTGCTGCCATTGCTGAACACCTTGACGGTTCCTGCCGCGAAGACCGATGACGCTCCCACACTCAAAAGCAACGCGACAATAGTTTGTTTAATCATTGTTTTGCCGCCTTGATGAGAGTGGTTTTCACCGGGAAATAATCCGCGCCGAGATACTGTTCCGACTGGCGAATTTGCCCTTCGCTGTCGATCCAGTAGCGGTTATGCCAGCGCGCCTGGTCGGTGGAGACTTCTTCGTCCAGCACGCGAACCAGGGTTTCATCGCTGCCGACCTTGACGGTATCGGTGCCATCCCATTTGAAGACTGAGCGTGCGGTGGCGTAGCGTACCTGCTGGTACTCGGTCCAGCCCATCGTGCGCGTCCATGTTGCACCATCAACAATTTGTGCGGGTTTAATCAGTGGGTCGGCGGCAAGGTTATTCACTTCAATCAGGTTGTCGCCGCCAAGCAAAGTCTTCACCAGACGACCATGTTGTATGACAAGAGTGGCTTGATCCTGAGTGACCCATTTTTGTTGTCCGTCTTCAGCGAAGGCCAGCACCACAAACAATTGCGGCCCGCCATTAAGCTGCATGTACTGGCTGGCGTAGGGCATATTTTGAATATCATCGTCCGTCAGCTGTACGCCTGGCGTGCCGAACAGACTGTCCCACAGTGAATTGCCCAGCTCTTTAGTCGTGGCTGAACAGGCCTGTAATAGCAGGCAGATAAGAATGAGTGCAGGTCGCTTCACGACTCTTCTCCAGAGGGGCAGAATAACCACACCGGAGTGTGGTTATGGTAAATCCCTTCATACTTCAAGCCACAGATGCAATGACTCAAATTATTTTGGGGATACATACTTTATTACTGGGTACTGGTGGTCGTGGTTGTGGTGGTCCCGGTATTAGAACCATCACCGCCACCGGTTGCCGCGAGCGCGACACCCACCGCCGAGCTTACGGTGCTGACGCTGGTCGCGGAGGAACTCCCCGCCGAAACCGACGTTGCTGCCGACCCTGCCGCTTCGCCCACCTGTACAGGTGCAGCCCACGCAGAAGTCGCCGCAAGCGCAGATATGGCAAAAATGCCATACAGAACTTTTTTCATAACAATTTCCCTTCATTGAATGAATGGAGATTTACCCAAAAACATTTCGGGCGGGATCGAGTATACACAACTAAAGCATGCGAATTACGGCGCGGGGAATTAGAGATGGGGTTTTAGGATAATTGGAATGAATATCAAATATAAGCTACAACTTATATATAAATAACATTAAAAATCATAATGTTAAAATAAAAGTAAAAGTAATTAATCTGAGTATTTTCCGAAATCAATCACGATTAAAAATCTATTTTAGGATTAACCTCACGGTATGATTTCCGTTAAATCACAGACAAGGGGATTTATCTGATAAAACAATGCCGACATAACGTCGGCATTGTTATTAAGGTTTTTAAATTAACCGCGCCACGCTTTATAGCGGTTAATCAGACCATTGGTCGAGCTATCGTGGCTGCTGATTTCTTTATCATCTTTCAGCTCTGGCAGAATACGGTTTGCCAGTTGTTTACCCAGCTCCACGCCCCACTGGTCGAAGGTGAAGATGTTCAGGATCACGCCCTGAGTAAAGATTTTGTGCTCATACAGCGCAATCAACGCACCCAGGCTGAACGGAGTGATTTCACGCAGCAGGATGGAGTTGGTCGGGCGGTTACCTTCGAACACTTTGAACGGCACCACGTAGTCAAGCGTTGCCGGATCTTTACCCTGATCACGATATTCCTGCTCAACCACTTCGCGGGATTTACCAAACGCCAGCGCTTCGGTCTGGGCGAAGAAGTTAGACAGCAGTTTCTGGTGATGATCAGAGAGCGGGTTATGGGTGATAGCCGGAGCGATGAAATCGCACGGTACCATTTTGGTTCCCTGGTGGATCAGCTGGTAGAACGCGTGCTGACCGTTAGTGCCTGGTTCACCCCAGATAATCGGGCCAGTCTGGTAATCCACAACGTTACCGTTACGGTCAACATACTTACCGTTGGACTCCATATTGCCCTGCTGGAAGTACGCCGCGAAACGGTGCATATACTGGTCATACGGCAGAATCGCCTCAGTTTCCGCACCAAAGAAATTGTTGTACCAGATGCCAATCAGCGCCAGCAGTACAGGCAGGTTTTTCTCGGCAGGCGTGGTGGAGAAATGCTTGTCCATCGCGTGTGCGCCAGAAAGCAGTTCAACGAAGTTATCAAAGCCGATGGAGAGAACAATCGACAGGCCAATCGCTGACCACAAAGAGTAACGGCCGCCGACCCAGTCCCAGAACTCGAACATGTTGGCAGTATCAATACCAAACTCGCCAACGGCTTTGGCATTGGTTGAGAGCGCCGCAAAGTGTTTCGCAACGTGTTTTTCATCACCTGCCGCTTTCAGGAACCAGTCACGCGCGCTATGGGCGTTGGTCATGGTTTCCTGAGTGGTGAAGGTTTTAGATGCTACCAGGAACAGCGTGGTTTCCGGGTTTACTTTTTTCAGCACTTCCGCGATGTGAGTCCCATCGACGTTAGAAACAAAGTGCATGTTCAGGTGATTTTTGTACGGACGCAGTGCTTCGGTCACCATGTACGGGCCGAGGTCAGAACCGCCGATCCCGATGTTCACTACGTCAGTGATTGCTTTGCCGGTATAACCCTTCCACTCACCGGAGATAATCGCTTCCGAGAAGGTTTTCATCTTCTCCAGCACCGCGTTGACTTCCGGCATTACGTCTTTGCCATCAACCAAAATCGGGGTATTGCTACGGTTACGCAGCGCTACGTGCAGCACAGCGCGGTTTTCAGTGCGGTTGATCTTCTCGCCAGAGAACATCGACTTAATCGCGCCCGCCAGATCGCACTCTTTCGCCAGATCTTGTAATTTCGCCAGCGTCTCTTCAGTGATGCGGTTTTTGGAGTAATCCACCAGCATCTGATCGCCGAAGGTTGCGGAGAACTTAGAAAAACGATCGCCGTCTTTAGCAAAAAGATCGGCGATCGTAACGTCTTTCATTTCATCGAAGTGTTTCTGTAGTGCCTGCCAGGCAGCGGTCTGCGTTGGATTGATGTTTTTCATTAGCAATACTCTTCTGATTTTGAGAATTGTGACTTTGGAAGATTGTAGCGCCAGTCACAGAAAAATGTGATGGTTTTAGTGCCGTTAGCGTAATGTTGAGTGTAAACCCTTAGCGCAGTGAAGCATTTATTAGCTGAACTACTGACCGCCAGGAGTGGATGAAAAATCCGCATGACCCCGTCGTTGACAACCGCCCCGCTCACCCTTTATTTATAAATGTACTACCTGCGCTAGCGCAGGCCAGAAGAGGCGCGTTGCCCAAGTAACGGTGTTGGAGGAGCCAGTCCTGTGATAACACCTGAGGGGGTGCATCGCCGAGGTGATTGAACGGCTGGCCACGTTCATCATCGGCTACAGGGGCTGAATCCCCTGGGTTGTCACCAGAAGCGTTCGCAGTCGGGCGTTTCGCAAGTGGTGGAGCACTTCTGGGTGAAAATAGTAGCGAAGTATCGCTCTGCGCCCACCCGTCTTCCGCTCTTCCCTTGTGCCAAGGCTGAAAATGGATCCCCTGACACGAGGTAGTTATGTCTGAAATTGTTGTCTCCAAATTTGGCGGTACCAGCGTAGCTGATTTTGACGCCATGAACCGCAGCGCTGATATTGTGCTTTCTGATGCCAACGTGCGTTTAGTAGTCCTCTCGGCTTCTGCTGGTATCACTAATCTGCTGGTCGCTTTAGCGGAAGGGCTGGAACCTGGCGAGCGATTCGAAAAACTCGACGCTATTCGCAACATCCAGTTTGCCATTCTGGAACGTCTGCGTTACCCGAACGTTATCCGTGAAGAGATTGAACGTCTGCTGGAGAACATTACTGTTCTGGCAGAAGCGGCGGCGCTGGCAACGTCTCCGGCGCTGACAGATGAGCTGGTCAGCCACGGCGAGCTGATGTCGACCCTGCTGTTTGTCGAAATCCTGCGCGAACGCGATGTTCAGGCACAGTGGTTTGATGTACGTAAAGTGATGCGTACCAACGACCGATTTGGTCGTGCAGAGCCAGATGTAGCCGCGCTGGCGGAACTGGCCGCGCTGCAGCTGCTCCCACGCCTCAATGACGGCTTAGTGATCACCCAGGGATTTATCGGTAGCGAAAATAAAGGTCGTACAACGACGCTTGGCCGTGGAGGCAGCGATTATACGGCAGCCTTGCTGGCGGAGGCTTTACACGCATCTCGTGTTGATATCTGGACCGACGTCCCGGGCATCTACACCACCGATCCACGCGTAGTTTCCGCAGCAAAACGCATTGATGAAATCGCGTTTGCCGAAGCGGCAGAGATGGCAACTTTTGGTGCAAAAGTACTGCATCCGGCAACGTTGCTACCCGCAGTACGCAGCGATATCCCGGTCTTTGTCGGCTCCAGCAAAGACCCACGCGCAGGTGGTACGCTGGTGTGCAATAAAACTGAAAATCCGCCGCTGTTCCGCGCGCTGGCGCTTCGTCGCAATCAGACTCTGCTCACTTTGCACAGCCTGAATATGCTGCATTCTCGCGGCTTCCTCGCGGAAGTTTTCGGCATCCTCGCGCGGCATAATATTTCGGTAGACTTAATCACCACGTCAGAAGTGAGCGTGGCATTAACCCTTGATACCACCGGTTCAACCTCCACTGGCGATACGTTGCTGACGCAATCTCTGCTGATGGAGCTTTCCGCACTGTGCCGGGTGGAAGTAGAAGAAGGTCTGGCGCTGGTCGCGTTGATTGGCAATGACCTGTCAAAAGCCTGCGGCGTTGGCAAAGAGGTATTCGGCGTACTGGAACCGTTCAACATTCGCATGATTTGTTACGGCGCATCCAGCCATAACCTGTGCTTCCTGGTGCCCGGCGAAGATGCCGAGCAGGTGGTGCAGAAGCTGCATTTTAATTTGTTTGAGTAATATTTCCCTACTGGCGTATAACGCTCACCGATTGTTATACGCCATCCTCACTGAAAACATAGATTAAATAATATCTGAAAAGCAAAATCACTCCTGTAGAACAGTATTATAATCACCGAAAAATATCATTTAACAGGAGTGTTAATGGCTACTTTAATGGAAAAAGATGCACTTTTAAACGGAGCCAGTCAGTGCATCGCGTTTTTATCAAATATCATTGATAATTGCTCAGTTTCGTCGCATCAGGATTCAGGCGATGCTCTCAAGCGATTAGTCAGCTATCGCGATTATCTTTATTCTACCCCCGCTGAACTTGTTGATTTTACACAAGGTAAGATTCTCCTTCAGCAGGTAAGAACTCAATATCAGCATGAATTCAACAATACTACGCATTCAGAAAATAAAGCATCTTTTGATTCTATTTGGCAGCGTCTGACAAATCATGAAGTCACACCGCAACAGCATCCCATTGGTTTTGTTTTAGGTGGGCAACCCGGAGCAGGTAAATCATCTCTGATTGAATTAGCCAAAAGAGAGACAAAAGATAATATAATGATTATTAACGGTGATGATTTTCGATTTCTACACCCTGATTTTAATTATATCTACCAAAATTATGGGGATGATTTTGTTACCCATACAGCGAAATTTTCCGGCGAAACGGTCGAACGTGCAATTGAGAGAGCGATAGTCAGTAAACTCAACATTGTTGTCGAAGGAACATTTCGTAATGCCGCGACGCCGTTACAAACATTAAAAAAACTCAAAGATGCAGGCTACCAAACAGAAGTCATGATAAAAACAACCTCAGCGGCATTAAGCTGGGAAAGCACCAATGAACGGTATAGTAAGGACAAAGAGGCGGGAAATATTGCCCGAAAAGTGGATAAAAACCACCATGATATCGTCACCGGTTTGCTGGCAGAAAATGCCCGCAAGGTGTTTGCTTCGAACCTGTCAGATAAGTTTGCGGTGTATTCGCGTGAGAAGATGATATTTAGTTCACAAGCGGCAACGAATGACGATATTGCAACACTTATACAGAATGAAATCAGCGGGAATACACAATAATAATAAGAGCTGATGGCGTGAAATAACGCCGGGCTTTATGCCCGGCGCATTACCGTCTGGTACATTAAGCTATCCAGTTCCTTAACGTCCCCTTCTCTGCTATCCGGTAACAGCGGTGGAATTTCCCCACGCGCCTGTTCCGCACGAATAAACGCATGTAACAATGGACGGCGCGGACCATATTCCGCTTCTCCTGCGCGCTGTTTACGTTCCAGTAATTCGTCTATTTCTGCACGTAACGGCGCATCAAGTTCGCTTCCCGCCAGTAACTCAGCAAAGCGCATTGGCGGTACGCCTTTACCCGCTTCGACCCAGCGCACGGCCAGCAGCGGACGCAGCACGTAAAAGTATTTTTTCAGTCGAACTTCGTCGCCCTGCAAATATCCGGGGAAGTTTTTCTGCGCCATCGAATAGTAATGCCAGCGCGCACGCAGCGGAGAAAACCACATTGGGACCATTGCCTTAAACGCCGTTATCGTTTCTTCATCTTGTTGATAAATCACCGGAGAATCCAGCCATTCTATCAGCGTCGGGTTCGCGCCTTTCAATAATCCCAGCGCCTTACGCCACTCCCAACCGGAAACATCTAACTCGTCGTCGATGGGCAGCTCAATAACATCGCGCGGTGACTCTACTCGCAGATACCATTCCAGCGGGTGAACATACAAAAACCGTACATCGTAGTCGCTGTCGGGCGAGGCAAATCCCCAGCCGCGGCTCCCTGATTCACAGGCGTACAGTACTTTCACATCATACCGCCGTTCAATTTCTTTTAACTGCTGCGATACCCTTTCGCGCATCGCAGCACTGACTCCATTTAATGGCATGTTACTCACCCTTTGATATTAACCAACCCATGCAGAACCTGATCCAGACCGCCAAATACAGAGATGTTATCGATCCGCTCAGCCACTCTCTCCAGCGTTTCTAGCTCTTTTAAACGCAACGCTACCGGATTGTTCTCCATGACTTTGGCGGTGTTCAGTAACGAGCGCGTCGCTGCCGTTTCTTCACGTCGGCGAATCACATTCGCCTGCGCAGATTTCTCTGCCTCAACCAGCTGCGCGAGGATATTTTTCATATCACCAGGCAGGACGATATCTTTCACCCCTAATGAGGCAATCTCCATACCAAATGGCAACATGCGCGATTTCACCTGTTCGCTGACAACGTCATCAATGACCTGTTTATCTTCCAGCAGTTCATCCAGCGTACGAGTACCTACCGCTTCACGCAGGGCAAATTGCAATTCCCGATACAAATGATCAATCGGCTTCGTTAACTGACTAAATGCCAGCAACACGTCGCTGTAGCGCCAGTTAGCGGCGAGGTTAATCCGCAGATTGACCTTATCTTTCGTTAAGATTTCTTGCCCGCTGACTTCCAGTACCTGCAAGCGGGTGTCAACCACTTCAGCGTCAACCAGATGGTTAATTTTCCAGTATGCGGTCAGCCCCGGCGGTAACAGCGCCTGCGTTTCACCATCGATTTTCAGCACGCCTACATGCCAGGCCGGAACCTGCACCGTTAGTATTGCATCGCGGCCTTTAACTGCCCCTTTGCGCCGTGGTTGCAATACCGCATTCATCACCTCCGTTTGTACCTGGACTTGCTGCGTATTCATCCGCACCAGTGTCAAATCATCCTCTACACGCCAGTACAAACGGCGCGTTGATGGCGGCAGGATCTCCTGCAAAATACCGTCCATATACAACGCCCCGGCTTCAATCTCCGACAAGTCTGCCACCAGGCAATATTTCTCCACCCAATCAGGCTGAAAGCGGCGCAAATAATCCGCCAGCACGTCGGGAACTTCGCTGCCATCGAGCGTAATCAGCAAGACTTCTGGCGTATTTAACCAGGGTAAAAGATGCTCGCCTGCATGTAGCACTTTGTAGTAATCGCCGTTTCTGGAGAGTAATGCCAGCTGATCTTTTCTTACGCTTATTTTTTTAATCATTATCTATTCCTTGCTTAACAGCCGTCGCGGAAGCAGACACGAAGCGACAGGGGAATTCCCTTTTGCCTGTTACCCGGCATCTTTATCGGCGACGTTATCGGGGATCGCTGACTGCGCAATCCCTCACTTTTTATTTAATAAGTTAAAACCAGTATTCATTTCAGGAATGAATGTGGGAATCGAACCCATAATTGGCGTCAAAGGCTGACGGAACACGCCCGGAAAACAGCCTGGCCGTTCTTGGTGTGCCGACGGGGTTTGACCCCCTTTGTAATTCAGTTTCAACGCGTACGAGATATTGCGAGAAGCGTGCCAGAATTGAGAAAAAATTATTAACCAAATGAAAAATAAAGATTTAATAAATTATTTTTGTTTGTAGAGGGAAAACTTTTCGCTAAATTTGTATCTGTATTTATCGTCAATTATCAAGAAAGATAAATATTTAAGAAGAGAACAAAGGAATATTATCAGTTCAGCTCGCAAACGAATTCCCGTACACTGAACTCTCTGGCTCACTGAGGGCACCATCATGGCACTCCCCCGTATTACCCAAAAAGAGATGACTGAACGCGAGCAGCGTGAACTTAAAACACTGCTGGATCGGGCGCGGATTGCGCATGGTCGCGTACTGACCAACTCCGAAACCAACAGCATTAAGAAAGAGTACATCGATAAATTAATGGTCGAGCGTGAGGCTGAAGCGAAAAAAGCCCGCCAGTTGAAGAAAAAGCAGGCTTATAAACCGGATCCTGAAGCGTCATTTAGCTGGTCAGCAAATACGTCGACGCGCGGCAGGCGCTGATTAGCGCCCCTTCTTTTTACGCCCCGGAGAGGTAAAACGCTTACCGTTGGACGCCGGGCGACCGCCTTTTTCCGCCGTTTTTTCCATCTTAACGACTGGACGTTTGATGCCCGCTGTTTTCGGTTTGGCCTTCACTTTAGGTTTTGCCTCGGAAGAGGAATTTTCGATGAGCTTAAAGAGGTCGATTAACTCATCATCAGTTAAATCGCGCCACTCACCCAGCGGAATGCCGCTTAAGCTGACGTTCATAATGCGCGTACGTTCCAGCTTTTTCACTTCATAGCCGAAATGCTCGCACATGCGCCGGATCTGACGGTTCAGCCCCTGCACCAGGGTAATGCGGAAGACAAACGGCGCTTCTTTTTTGACTTTGCACTTTTTCGTCACCGTCCCGAGGATCGGCACCCCCGCCCCCATACCACGAATAAATTCATCGGTAATCGGTTTATCGACCGTCACCAGATACTCTTTCTCATGATCGTTACCCGCACGGAGGATCTTATTCACCAGATCGCCGTGATTGGTGAGGAAAATCAGCCCCTGGGAGTCTTTATCCAGGCGGCCAATCGGGAACACGCGTTTGCTGTGGTTAACGAAATCGACAATGTTATCGCGCTCGCCATCTTCGGTGGTGCTGACAATACCGACGGGCTTGTTCAGGGCGATAAGTACCAAATCTTCGGCTTCCCGAGGCTCAATCAACTGACCGTTTACTTTCACAACGTCGCCGGGTTTCACCTGATCGCCAATGGTGGCTCGCTTGCCATTAAGGAACACATTGCCTTGCTCGATATAGCGATCCGCTTCGCGGCGTGAGCAAATTCCGCTTTCGCTGATGTATTTATTTAAACGGACTGATGAGTCGGGCAGCATAAATTCTCCTGTAAAAAACGGAATATACCGTACCTTTGGGTTGATAAAAAATAGTCATGAGCGAACTATTTGTTATTTCCATTGGCTTGAATTCGTTACCTGCTCAAATCACTTTCCAGAAGCAATGTGCGACATCGTGAGCCATGTCAGTAAGTGGTTAAATTCGCAGTGGTAGCATGCCTTCCGTGATTTCTTACTAACCGGAGAAGTAATGGAACTGCTTTTATTGAGTAACTCGACGCTGCCGGGTAAAGCCTGGCTGGAACATGCACTGCCGCTAATTGCTGAACAGTTGCAGGGGCGCCGCTCAGCGGTGTTTATCCCTTTCGCTGGCGTAACGCAGACCTGGGATGATTACACAGCGAAAACGGCTGCGGTTCTCGCTCCGCTGGGTGTTTCTGTCACCGGTATTCATAGCGTTGTCGATCCCGTTGCCGCGATTGAAAATGCTGAGATCGTGATTGTCGGGGGCGGGAATACTTTCCAGTTGCTGAAACAGTGCCGCGAGCGCGGGCTGCTGGCACCAATTACTGACGTGGTTAAACGTGGTGCGCTGTATATTGGCTGGAGCGCAGGCGCTAACCTTGCTTGCCCAACCATTCGTACCACCAACGATATGCCGATTGTCGATCCGCAAGGTTTCGATGCGCTAAATCTGTTCCCGCTGCAAATCAACCCGCACTTCACCAACGCGCTGCCGGAAGGCCATAAAGGTGAAACCCGTGAGCAGCGTATTCGCGAACTGCTGGTCGTCGCGCCAGAACTGACGATTATTGGTCTACCGGAAGGTAACTGGATCACAGTGAGTAAAGGTCACGCTACGCTGGGTGGCCCGAACACCACTTATGTGTTTAAGGCTGGTGAAGAAGCGGTGCCGCTAGAAGCTGGTCACCGTTTTTAAGTGAATTGCCGGATGCATGATCCGGCATCTTGTTCATAGTGCCTGATGCGACGCTTGACGCGTCTTATCAGGCCTACAGGATTCACAATATTAATACTCGTCCCGTCCTTCATCTTCATCCGGCTGTTCCAGCACACTGTAAGCCACCGAACAAAACAGCGAGTTCAGGCGCTGCATATCTCCCAGTAAGCCTAAATGTAGCGAACTGGTTTCAATGCTCTGCACGTTTTGCTGATGCAGGCGATCGACGTGGGCGTGGGAATAGCGGCGATTAAGAATGCGAAAACGATGTTTGCTGCGACGCAAACGACGAGCGCTGGTGACATCGCCAGAGAAGAACACCGACATTGCCAGTTTTAAATTACTGAGCAATTGCTCATAGAGCGCATCCAGTTCCTTCAAGCCATCAAGCGAAAATGCCCGCCGTGCTGCCAGCGATTTATCGGCAATTTCGCTGCCCATGCGCTCGACGATATCGGAGGCCTGTTCAAGGTTGAGCGACATTTCGATGATCTCCGCCCAGCGGCGCGACTCTTCCTCCGCCAACTCTTCTTTTGGCATCCGCGCCAGATACAGCTTAATGGCGGTGTAGAGAACGTTGATATCATCTGCCAGCTTACGCAGCTCTTTCTCCTGCCGTGGCTCGCCGTGCATCACTTTATTCAGCCCTTCCATCATCTGTTCCATGGCGTCGCCAATGCGCAGGGTTTCGCGCGCGGCGTTCGCCAGAGCAAGCGTGGGCGTATCCAGCGCGCTGACATCCAGATGTTTAGGCCGTAGCTGGGTATCCAGTTCCGGTTCATCGCGAATAATCGTTTTGCAAAACCGTGCCATCGGGTCAACAAATGGCAGCATGACCAGGCAACGTACAAGGTTGTAGAAGACGTGGAAATAGATCACCAGTTCCGCTTTTGGCAATGACAACTTCCCCATTGTCTCTGCCAGCAAATGGACAAACGGCAGGATAATCAGGCTACCCACCAGCTTAAACAGCAGACTACCCAGCGCGACACGGCGGGCTGCGGCATTGGCGGCACTGTTGTTGAGCATCGCCAGCAGACCGGAACCGAGGTTAGCACCAATCACCAGACAGAGCGCCACGGGGAAGGAGATAATGCCTGCGGCGGTCAGAGTCGCGGTCAGCAGTACAGCAGCAAGGCTGGAGTAGCTGATAATGGCGAACATCGCGCCAATCAGCGCATCCAGCAGAATATCGCCGGTCAGCGAGGCAAAGATCACCTGAACGCCGTTTGCCTGGGTGATCGGCGTTACGGCCTGCACAATCAACTCCAGCGCCAGCAAAATCAGCCCAAGACCAATACCGACGCGGCCCAGTTGCCCGGCGCGTGACTGTTTGCGTCCGAGGAAAAAAATCACGCCGATAAAAATAAGTAACGGTGACAGCCAGGATAAGTCGAAGGTGAGAATACGCGCCATTAGCGCCGTCCCGACATCTGCACCCAGCACAATGACCAGAGCCGGTGCGAGGGCTACCAGATCCTGAGCGACAAACGAGGTCACCAGCATGGTGGTGGCATTACTGCTCTGTACCAGTGCGGTAACGCCGATCCCCGCGCAAAAGGCGAGCGGCTTTTTTTCGACGCTCCGGCTAAGGACAGTACGCAAACGCGCGCCGAAGACGCGCATTACGCCGGTTCGAACAATATGAGTCCCCCAGACCAGCAGGGCGACGGCAGAAAGCAGGTGAAGCAGCGTTAACACGAGTTCAGGTTCTCCTTATCGTTATATGTTCCTGAAGCAATTGAATGACCAAAGGACCGGAAACACGCTGACTGGCATCTTTACTGTGCCTTTTGACCTTCGTTTTTCCGGCTAAGATTATTCCAGCCTGATTCCAGTATAAGTGTTTCATATTAATAAAGAGACAGGGCACTCATTGAGCGCCCTGTTTGTTGTAAGGAAAAGTGACAGATTTGTGAATCAGTCCGCGTCATACCCCAGATTCGGTGCCAGCCAGCGCTCAACTTCGGTAACGCTCATACCTTTACGGCGGGCATAGTCTTCAACCTGGTCGCGCTGAATTTGCGCTACCGCATAATACTTGCTGTCCGGGTGGCTGAAGTACCAACCCGAAACCGATGCACCAGGCCACATGGCAAAAGATTCTGTGAGTTTCATGCCAGTGTGTTTTTCCACTTCCAGCAGCTCCCAGATGGTGGCTTTTTCCGTATGTTCCGGGCAGGCCGGGTAGCCCGGTGCCGGACGGATGCCCTGGTAGTTTTCGCGGATCAGTTCTTCGTTGCTGAGGTTCTCGTTCGGCGCATAGCCCCAGTAGACTTTACGCACACGCTCATGGAGATACTCCGCAAAGGCTTCCGCCAGACGGTCGGCAAGCGCTTTCACCATGATTTTGTTGTAATCATCGTGCTGCGCTTCAAAGGCATCAGCCAGTGCGTCCTCTTCCAGCCCGCCAGTCACGGCAAATGCGCCGATGTAATCTGCTTTACCAGAAAGCTTCGGCGCAACGAAGTCAGCGAGACAGTAGTTAGCGAATCCCGTTTTTTCGGTCTGTTGACGCAGATGGTGGCTGACGTTGATCACATGGGTGCGCGTTTCGTCACGGTAGATTTCAATGTCATCGCCCACACGGTTTGCCGGGAACAGGCCCACCACGCCACGCGGATTCAGAGTTTTCTCGGCGCTTAATTTATCCAGCATGTCGTTGGCGTCTTTAAACAGCCGCTGCGCCTCAACGCCCACCACTTCATCTTCCAGAATGCGCGGATACTTCCCGGCCAGCGACCAGGTCATAAAGAACGGTGTCCAGTCGATGTAATTACGCAGCGTTTCGATGCTGGCTTCAACTTCCTGCACGCCGAGACGGTGCGCCACCGGCGGCGTGTAAGCCTGCCAGTCAAAAGCGAAATCGTTATCGCGCGCCGCTTCCAGCGTGACCGGTGGTGTGCGCGGTTTCTTACGCCCGTGCTGAATACGTACGGTTTCGTACTCCTTGCGGGTACGAGCGACAAAATCATCACGCTGAGTATCGGAAAGCAGCGCCGCCACCACACCAACGGTGCGCGATGCGTTCTGTACATACACCGTCGGGCCGCTGTAGTTCTGCTCAATTTTCACCGCCGTGTGCGCTTTTGAGGTCGTCGCGCCGCCAATCAATAGCGGGATGGTGAAGCCCTGACGCTCCATCTCTTTCGCCACGTTAACCATCTCGTCCAGCGACGGCGTGATAAGCCCCGAAAGTCCAATCAGATCAGCATTCACTTCTTTAGCGGTACGGAGAATTTTTTCCGCAGGCACCATAACGCCGAGATCGACAATTTCGTAGTTGTTACATTGCAGCACCACACCAACGATATTTTTACCGATGTCGTGGACGTCGCCCTTCACGGTGGCGATCACCATCTTGCCGTTGGTTTTGCCCTGCTCTTTGCTGGCTTCAATAAACGGTTCGAGATACGCCACCGCCTGTTTCATGACGCGCGCCGATTTGACCACCTGTGGCAGGAACATTTTCCCTTCGCCAAACAGATCGCCGACCACGTTCATGCCGTCCATCAACGGGCCTTCAATCACTTCAATCGGGCGCGTAGCCTGCTGGCGGGCTTCTTCGGTATCCTGCTCGATAAACTCGGTAATGCCTTTAACCAGCGAGTATTCCAGACGTTTATTCACTTCCCACGAGCGCCACTCCGCCTGCTGGGCGTTAGCGGTGTCGTCGGTTTTGCTGCCGCGATATTTCTCGGCAAGCTCCAGTAAACGCTCAGTGCCATCGTCGCGACGGTTAAGAATCACATCTTCCACCGCGTCGCGCAGTTCAGCGGGCAGGTCGTCGTAAATCGCCAGTTGCCCGGCGTTGACGATCCCCATATCCATGCCATTGCGAATAGCGTAGTAGAGGAACACCGCGTGAATGGCTTCGCGCACCGGATCGTTGCCACGGAATGAGAAAGAAACGTTAGATACACCGCCGGAAATCAGCGCGTGCGGCAGTTCGCGTTTGATATCTTCACACGCGCCGATAAAGTCCTGCGCGTAGTTGTTGTGCTCTTCAATGCCGGTTGCGACCGCGAAGATGTTCGGGTCGAAGATGATATCTTCTGGCGGGAAGCCAACCTCTTCGGTGAGGATTTTGTACGCCCGACGGCAAATCTCGATTTTCCGTGCGCGGGTATCGGCCTGTCCCTGTTCGTCAAAGGCCATTACCACCACTGCCGCACCGTAACGACGCAAGAGCTTCGCGTGATGGATAAAGGCGTCGACGCCCTCTTTCATCGAGATAGAGTTAACAATGCCTTTGCCCTGGATACACTTCAGACCTTTTTCAATGACATCCCATTTTGAGGAGTCGATCATAATCGGCACGCGAGCGATATCCGGTTCACCGGCAATCAGATTGAGAAAACGCACCATCGCCGCTTCGGCGTCGAGCATCCCTTCATCCATGTTGATATCGATAATCTGCGCACCGTTTTCCACCTGCTGGCGGGCCACATCCAGTGCCTCGCTGTATTTCTCTTCTTTGATCAGGCGCTTGAACTTAGCGGAACCGGTGACGTTGGTGCGTTCACCCACGTTCACAAACAGGCTATCTTCGCCAATGTTCAGCGGCTCCAGGCCGGACAAACGGCAGGCTACGGGGATTTCCGGCAGTTTGCGCGGCGCTAATCCTTCTACTGCACGACTCATCGCTGCAATATGTTGTGGCGTGGTGCCACAGCAGCCGCCGACGATATTGAGAAAACCCGCTTGCGCCCATTCACGTATCTGTTTTGCCATCGTGTCGGCGTCGAGATCGTACTCACCAAAGGCGTTGGGTAGCCCGGCGTTCGGGTGCGCGGTGACGTAGCATTCCGCAATCCGTGACAGCTCCTGCACGTACTGGCGCAGTTCATCGGGCCCCAGCGCACAGTTCAGGCCAAAGGTCAGAGCTTCGGCGTGGCGCAATGAGTTGTAAAATGCTTCGGTGGTCTGCCCGGAGAGCGTGCGCCCGGAGGCGTCGGTGATGGTGCCGGAGATCATAATCGGCAGCTCAACGCCCAGCGCTTCAAACTCCGTTTTCACCGCAAAAACCGCCGCTTTGGCGTTAAGGGTGTCGAAAACGGTTTCAATCAGGATCAGATCCGCGCCACCTTCCACCAGCGCTTTGGTGGATTCGCGATAGGCCGCCACCAGCTGGTCAAAAGTGATGTTGCGGAATGCCGGATCGTTGACGTCCGGAGAAATAGACGCCGTGCGGTTGGTTGGGCCGAGAACACCGGCAACGTAGCGCGGTTTCTCCGGCGTGCGCGCGGTCCACTCGTCAGCACAGGCGCGCGCCAGTTTCGCCGCCGCAAAGTTGATTTCCGCCGACAGGGATTCCATCTGGTAATCCGCCATCGCAATGGTCGTGGAGTTGAAGGTGTTGGTTTCGATGATATCCGCGCCCGCTTCAAAGTAGGCGTTGTGGATAGCGGCGATCACTTCCGGTTTGCTGAGCACCAGCAGGTCGTTGTTGCCTTTGAGATCGCATGGCCAGTCGGCAAAGCGTTCACCACGAAAATCGGCTTCGTTCAGTCGATAGCTCTGGATCATGGTGCCCATACCGCCGTCCAGCACCAGAATACGTTCATTTAACTGCGCACGCAGTTGTTCCACTTTGCTGCTCACACTTGCTCCCGACACGCTCAACCCAGATTTAATAAAAATTCAACAAACCATACTGGCATAAACGCATCTGTGGTAAAAGCGACCACCACGCAACATGAGATTTGTTCAACATTAACTCATCGGATCAGTTCAGCAACTATTGCATTAGCTAACAATAAAAATGAAAATGATTTCCACGATACAGAAAAAGGAGGCTGTCATGGTCGCACCCATTCCCGCGAAACGCGGCAGAAAACCCGCCGTTGCCACCGCACCAGCGACTGGACAGGTTCAGTCTTTAACGCGTGGCCTGAAATTACTGGAGTGGATTGCCGAATCCAATGGCAGTGTGGCACTCACAGAGCTGGCGCAACAAGCCGGGTTACCCAATTCCACGACCCACCGCCTGCTAACCACGATGCAACAGCAGGGTTTCGTGCGTCAGGTCGGCGAACTGGGACATTGGGCAATCGGCGCACATGCCTTTATGGTCGGCAGCAGCTTTCTCCAGAGCCGTAATTTGTTAGCGATTGTTCACCCTATCCTGCGCAATTTAATGGAAGAGTCTGGCGAAACGGTCAATATGGCGGTGCTTGATCAAAGCGATCACGAAGCGATTATTATCGACCAGGTACAGTGTACGCATCTGATGCGAATGTCCGCGCCTATCGGCGGTAAATTGCCGATGCACGCTTCCGGTGCGGGTAAAGCCTTTTTAGCCCAACTGAGCGAAGAACAGGTGACGAAGCTGCTGCACCGCAAAGGGTTACATGCCTATACCCACGCAACGCTGGTGTCTCCTGTGCATTTAAAAGAAGATCTCGCCCAAACGCGCAAACGGGGTTATTCATTTGACGATGAGGAACATGCGCTGGGGCTACGTTGCCTTGCAGCGTGTATTTTCGATGAGCACCGTGAACCGTTTGCCGCAATTTCTATTTCCGGACCGATTTCACGTATTACCGATGACCGCGTGACCGAGTTTGGCGCAATGGTGATTAAAGCGGCGAAGGAAGTGACGCTGGCGTACGGTGGAATGCGCTGACTTTTTCTGGCGGGCAGAGGCAATATTCTGCCCATCATACCTGAGTGGCAATAGAATAAGGGTGTCTGTTAATCGTATTGACGCCAGAATAACTTAATGTCATACACTTCACACACTTTTATTAACTCGGCATTATTTTTAAACATCAAACCACTTTAATTATTAACAAAATCGCAAGATCTCATTCCGCCGAAACTTTTACGGTTTCATTATGAGATTGAGCGATTTATGATATTTCTTTACTTGTAATCATATTAAATTTTTTCACTGTTCTGATAGTTAAAATTCAAGACATCAATAAACAATGAGATATTTAAATGATTACTCGTATCCCTCGTAGTTCTTTCTCTGCAAATATTAATAATACAGCCCAGACAAATGAACACCAAACCCTGAGTGAATTGTTTTATAAAGAACTCGAGGATAAATTTTCTGGCAAGGAGCTGGCGACGCCTCTATTAAAAAGCTTCTCAGAGAACTGTAGACAAAATGGTCGTCATATCTTTAGCAACAAGGATTTTGTCATTAAATTTTCCACGTCCGTCTTACAAGCTGATAAGAAAGAAATTACGATAATTAATAAAAACGAAAACACGACACTTACTCAAACCATTGCCCCAATATTTGAAGAATACCTAATGGAAATTTTACCTCAACGCTCAGACACTCTTGATAAACAAGAATTAAACCTAAAATCAGATAGAAAAGAAAAAGAATTCCCAAGAATTAAACTTAATGGTCAATGTTATTTTCCGGGGCGACCCCAAAACCGTATAGTATGCCGACACATTGCTGCACAATATATTAATGATATTTATCAGAATGTTGATTACAAACCCCATCAAGATGATTACTCTTCAGCTGAAAAATTTCTCACGCACTTCAACAAAAAATGCAAAAACCAGACTTTGGCGTTGGTTTCCAGCCGTCCTGAGGGGCGTTGCGTTGCTGCCTGCGGTGATTTCGGGCTAGTTATGAAAGCATATTTTGACAAGATGGAATCAAATGGCATCAGTGTTATGGCAGCCATATTACTGGTGGATAACCATGCTTTGACGGTCCGGCTAAGAATAAAGAACACAACTGAAGGATGTACCCATTACGTGGTTTCGGTTTATGATCCTAATGTAACTAACGATAAAATAAGAATTATGAGCGAAAGCAAAGAGGATATTAAACACTATTCTCTGATGGATTTTATGAATGTAGATTATAGCCTCCTGAAATGGTCAAATGATCATGTTATTAACCAATCTGTTGCAATAATTCCAGCACTTCCGAAAGAACAGCTATTGATGTTAAAAGGATCTGTGGATGAAATAACCCCTCCATTATCACCAGCAACGATGAATTTGCTAATGGCAATTGGTCAGAATCACCAACTTACGCAACTGATGATTCAGCTCCAGAAAATGCCAGAACTACATAGAACAGAAATGTTGACTGCCTATAATAGTGGACATATGAACGTTATTAATACTATTTTTAACGCATTACCCACTCTGTTTAATACGTTTAAATTCGATAAAAAAAATATGAAGCCCCTCCTCCTGGCAAATAATTCTAATGAATATCCCGGTTTGTTTTCAGCGATACAGCATAAACAACAAAATGTTGTAGAGACGGTTTATCTTGCTTTATCTAACCATGCACGCCTGTTTGGATTTACCGCTGAAGATATTATGGATTTTTGGCAACACAAAGCCCCACAAAAATACTCTGCCTTTGAGTTGGCTTTTGAATTGGGTCACCGGGTTATTGCTGAATTAATCCTTAATACATTAAATAAGATGGCTGAAAGCTTTGGCTTTACGGATAACCCTCGATACATTGCGGAGAAAAATTATATGGAAGCTTTACTCAAAAAAGCATCTCCCCATACCGTACGCTAAATCTTTGCCTGCGCCGATACGCATAAACATCTTCCACATGCCCTTCACGTATGCGGTTTTGTAGTGCGCGCCAGTAATCAGCGCGGAACAGGTCGGCGTGCATCTCTTCAAACAGCGGACCAATACGCGGGTCGGCGCATAGCCAGTGGCGAAACTCTTCCGGGAAAACATCGCCCGGCGAGACGCTGTACCACGGTTCGCTGGCAAGTTCGTCTTCCGGATAGCGCGGCGGCGGGATGTCGCGGAAATTCACTTCCGTCATGTAGCAAATTTCATCGTAATCATAAAAAACCACACGCCCGTGACGGGTGACACCGAAGTTTTTAAACAGCATGTCGCCAGGAAAAATGTTAGCAGCGGCAAGCTGGCGAATAGCGTTACCGTATTCTTCAATGGCGTCGCGCAACTGCTGACCTTCCACTTGTTCCAGCCAGATATTGAGCGGCACCATCCGCCGCTCGATATAGAGATGGCGAATTACAATCTGCTCACCAAGATCGGTGATTTTTTCCGCTGCTTCCTGGAGCAGTAATTCCATTAATGCCGGGGAAATATGCCGCTTCTCCAGCACAAAGTTTTCAAACTCCTGGGTGTCCGCCATTCGGCCCACACGGTCGTGCTCTTTCACCAGTTGATAGCAGGCACGAACGTGAGCGGCAGACATCTCTTTCTGCGGCGCGAACTTGTCTTTGATGACTTTGAATACCCGATCAAAGCCCGGCAGCGTAAATACCAACATCACCATTCCACGAATACCCGGCGCTTCAATGAACTGCTCATTACAGCCCTGTAGATAAACGAGATATTCGCGGTAGCTTTCGGTTTTGGCGTGCTTCTGGCAGCCGATAGCCATATACAATTCAGCAGTGGTTTTACCTGGCAGAATTTCCCGTAGCCACTCGACCAGCGCTGCGGGCAGCGGTGCATAAACCATAAAATAAGAACGCGCAAAGCCAAAAACAATGCTCGCTTCGGCGGTCGTCGTCAGGCAGGTATCAATAAATAACTCGCCGTCGTCCGTCTGGTGGATCGGCAGTAAGAAGGGCAACGTGCCGGAAGGCGTGATCAGTTTGCCCACCAGCCAGGCGGCTTTATTGCGGTAAAACAGTTCGTTCGCCACCTGTAAATGACTTTCCGCGAGGTTGTCTGTCCCCAGCGTTTCCGTCAGATGGCGAATGATGTAATGAATGTCACGGCTTTTATTCTGCCAGCGCAGGCGCAGCGGCAGGTCGCTGATAACGCGCATCAGTAGAGATTCCCAGCCGTGATCGGGGTGAAAGTCTTTCGCCAGCGGGCGGGGAATGGTACGAAAGCGGCGCTCTGGCTGAGAGCTAAAGATAAAAAGCCGCTCGGGAGTAAGCGAGCGGTGGTCAAATAACCGACAGTACACGGAGTTAAAAAAGCTCTCCGCAATCTCGAAGCGCGGGTAATCCGGCAACAGCCGCGTGTAATGCTCTTTAACGCGCAGTAAAAATGCCGCGTCCGTACTTTGGCCGTTAGTAATGCAGCGCAGTTGCTCCACGACCAGACCAACGTGATGATCGTAAAGATGGATACGGTTTTTCATCGCCTGCTGGACAGCATGCCAGTCGGCCTGTTCGAAACGCTGCTGCGCCCCGGAAGTCACTTCGAGGAATCGACCATACTGAGCGTCGAAGCCTTGCAAAATGGTTTGAGCAATCAGTAATTCCAGGCCACGCGGCATTTAGCGCCCTCATCAGGAGCAGAGAATTGCCGGATGCGGCGTAAACGCCTTATCCAGCCTACGTTCGGCAACGGTTGTAGGCATGATAAGACGCGCAAGCGTCGCATCAGGCATCGTGCACCGATTGCCGGATGCGGCGTAAATGCCTTATCCGGCCTACGTTCGGCAACGGCTGTAGGCATGATAAGACGCGCAAGCGTCGCATCAGGCATCGTGCACCGATTGCCG
>ERZ1034925.8-NODE-8-length-174856-cov-42.450283_pt1 | contig 174856 bp, 166 predicted proteins | sample MGYA00520687_ERZ1034925 | MGnify/ENA primary metagenome ERZ1034925 (study PRJEB33766, sample SAMN09781758) | gut metagenome | biome: gut microbiome | host: Homo sapiens | place: Madagascar | study: EMG produced TPA metagenomics assembly of the PRJNA485056 data set... | reverse complement strand
GGAGAGGGAAGAGGGGAGTGCGTGGACACTTTGCAGTGGGCTTGCAAAAAGTAGGGAATAGGGAGGAGAGGGGAGATGGGAGTGCGTGGACACTTTGCAGTGGGCGTCCGTTAGGGGTAGGGAAGAGGGAATAGGGAGGAGAGGGGAGGGAGAAGGGGTGTTAGAGTCCGCTGAAGACCCACTTGTCCTCGATGTATTTGAACCTGAAGGTTCGAGTCTGCGTATTTTTCTGGTCGTCCTTGTATTTGACCGTGATAATTGCGCCCTCCTCGTCGAAGACCTCCTTTTTGACCTTGGCCGAGGTGATGGCCTTTTTCATTCCCTTTGGAATCATCTGGAGCATAGGCTTGACGGGGTCGCTGACATATTGCGCGGCTGCGTCGAAATCGTCTTTGGCGAGTGCCGCCTGCAGTTCCTTGAAGACCTTTGTGGGTTCTCCCTTGCGGCTGTCCTTTGCGCATCCTGCGAAGAGGATGCATGCCCCTGCGATGGCGGCGGCAAGCATGATTGCGTTGAATCTCGTCTTCATTTCCATTGACCCCTTGTTTCCTTGTAGCTTGGCGGGTGCGTGCGCTTCCCGAATGTCGAATATGCCGATAACATAAAACGAGAAAGACCGTCGGTTTCCCGTGGGAGCCGGCGGCCTTCCTCGTTTATTTGCGCATTCAGCGCGGTTCAGGCAAGACTACTTGCAGATGACGCGTGCCATCTCCAGGACCTTGTTGGAGTAGCCCCACTCGTTGTCGTACCACGCGCAGACCTTGACGAAGGTGGGATCCAGCTGGATGCCGGCCTTGACGTCGAAGATGGAGGTGCGTGCGTCATTGCGGAAGTCGGTGGAGACGACTGCATCGGCGGTGTAGCCCAGGATGCCCTTGAGCTCGCCCTCGGCGGCGGCCTTCATCGCAGCGCAGATTTCATCGTAGGTGGCGGGCTTCTCCAGCTCGCAGGTCAGGTCGACGAAGGAGACGTCGCTGGTGGGAACGCGGACCGACATGCCGGTCAGCTTGCCGTTCAGGGCGGGCAGGACCTTGCCCACTGCCTTTGCCGCGCCGGTGCTGGAGGGGATCATGTTCTCCAGGATGCCACGGCCGCCGCGCCAGTCCTTCTTGGAAGGACCGTCAACGGTCTTCTGGGTGGCGGTTGCAGCGTGGATGGTGGTCATCAGGCCGCGCTTGATGCCGAAGGTGTCGTTCAGGACCTTCGAGATGGGGGCAAGGCAGTTGGTGGTGCAGCTGGCGTTGGAGATGATGGTCTGGCCAGCGTAGGTCTCGTGGTTGACGCCGTAGACGAACATCGGGGTGTCGTCCTTGGAGGGGGCGCTCATGATGACCTTCTTGGCACCGGCCTTCAGGTGCATCTCAGCCTTCTCCTTGGTCAGGAAGAGACCGGTGGACTCCACGACGACGTCGACGCCCAGGTCGCCCCAGGTGATGAGGGCCTGCTGCTTCTCTTCGTCGTAGGCGGCCTTCTCGGCGAAAACCTTGATCTCCTTGCCGTCAACGACCAGGACCTTCTTCTCGTTGTCCGCGGAAACCTCGTGGTTGAAGATGCCGTGGACGGAGTCGTACTTCAGCATGTAGGCCAGGTAGTCGGGGTCGAGGAGGTCGTTGATTGCGACCACCTGGACGTCATCGGCGAAGTTGTCGATGGCGGCGCGGAAGACCATGCGGCCAATGCGGCCGAAACCATTGATGCCAATCTTGATCATTTTGCTTTGATGCTCCTATGATTTCTTTTGGGTTTGGGGGAACGGAAAAGTCTATCTATGCGTCGGACGCATAATATACAGTTCTTTGATGAATCCGAGACCGGCGTGGGGCCGGAGGATGATATCTTTCTCACTCCTTGACAAGTGTCACGGGAACGGGAGAAAGCTCCAGCAGCAACTCCCTTTCGACGGTTGATATGTCCTTGTCACGGTAGATGCCCCGTTTGCCGCCCACGATTACGCCATCGATCTGGGCGTCCCTGACATAGGCGACCACCACCTTGCTGAAACGGCCATGGAGAACCTCGGTGGTCACGGCAATCCCCGCCGACTTGGCAAGCAGCTCCGCACGCTTCAGGTAGGAGTGACCCTTTGCACGAATCGACTCCTCCAGTTCCGCACGCTCCTCCGAGACGAATATCCTCATCTGCTGGAGGTAGTCCATCGTCGCCGTGTCAACCACGTAGACCACATGCAGCTCGCTGCCAAGCTTGGCGGCCAGCCTCAACGCATATTCCGTGGCGCTGTCGGACTCCTGGGAGCCATCTATGACCAATAGAAGACGCTTCAGAAAATACTTCTGATCAATTGACATCAGCCGACTCCTTTGACTTGCCTTCCAACCCCTCCGAATCCTCCTTTGCGGCCTGGGCGGCCTCAAGGCGCTTCTTGATCATCTTGCTGGTGAAGAATGAATCCAACTCCTTGGACTCCAGACTCTCGCCAATATAATGCAGGGTTTCCTTGTAATCGGGAATGAAGATGTGCTCCAGGGCATTCACGCGACGCTGGGTCTTCTTGAGCTCCCGCGCCAGAATCAGGACGGTGGTCTCCAACTCCGCCAGCGCCGAGATGTCGTCCATCAGCTGGAGAAACTGCTGCATCGTGGCATCCACCAGGGCGTCCGTCCCCGCAAATCCATACTGGGAGTGGAACTCGGAGTGCTCCATGCGGATGCGGGGCGCCCTGAACCCCGCAATCAAGGTGCTCGACAACTCCACTTCGTATTCGTAATGGATGCCGCTGGCAACATTCCGAAGATGCAACTGCCCATTCTGCGCAATGGCACGGCGCAAGGTCCGATAGGCAGACTCACGACGCTCCGACAGCTCACGGCCAACTACCTGGAGACGGTCCAGAAGACGCATCATCTCCATCACTAGTATCTCACGCTTCTGCTCCAGAAGGTTGTACCCCTCCGTCGCCATCTCAAGGTCACGCTTGAGATTCAGCTGGACACTCTTGGTTGGAGCAACATTCAGACGGGACATGGGGAAAGTAGAGAGGAGGGAGGAGGGAGAAGAGGGGAGTGCGTGGATGGCGCGCTCGGGCGCGCCTCGGAAGTAGGGAATAGGGAGAAGAGGGTAGAGGGGAGTGCGTGGACACTTTGCAGTGGGCTACCGTCGAAGTAGAGAGTAGAGGGGAGGGAGAAGAGGGGAGTGCGTGGATGGCGCGCTCGAGCGCGCCTCGGAAGCAGGGAATAGGGAGAAGAGGGGAGAGGGGAGTGCGTGGATGGGAAGGGAGGGAAGAGAGGAGGCTGTTATTACTTTAATGACTTCTTTTCCGAATGGTTGAAGTCGCCTTGTTCGAAGCTATTCTACTTGGACAAACAGGGGAAAAATCTGTTCAAAAGTCTTCAGTCCAGGAGGATGAAATGGAGAATCAAGGCTATCTCAAATTGATCATGTGGCAGAAGTCAATGGAGCTTGTTGAATTTTCGTACGCACTCATCAGAATGCTGCCCGTCTCGGAATCGGAGTGCCTGGGGAGCCAAATGCGGCGTGCCGTCGTCTCCATACCAAGCAACATTGCCGAGGGCTACACCCGATACGGAGCAGGCGAGTACACACGCTTTCTGAAAATCGCCCTGGGTTCCTGTGCGGAACTGGAAACGCAACTGCAGATTTGCGTTAGAACTTGTCTCCTCACGGAAGATGCTGTCTGTAAAGCCGCTGACCTCCTGGTTGAAATCAAGAGAATGCTGAACGCATCCATTAGAACGTTAAGGAGGAAAAGGTAGAGAGTAGAGGGGAGGGAGAAGAGGGGAGTGCGTGGATGGCGCGCTCGAGCGCGCCACGGAAGTAGGGAATAGGGAGAAGAGGGGAGAGGGTAGTGCGTGGACACTTTGCAGTGGGCTACCGTTGAGCGCGGCAACTGCCGCGCGGTAGAGGACAGGGAAGGATGTTTTATGGAACGCACGGCGAATCGCCGTGCGTGGCGCGCCCGAGCGCGCCAGCCAAGCACTACCTTCTCCCCTCTTCTCCCTATTCCCTACTAGTCATAATGCTTTTCGAGTTCCTCCTGGGTGACGCGGAGCAATTCGGTTCTGGGCAGCAGTTTCAGCACCTTCCATCCCAGGTCCAGCGACTCCTCGATGGAACGGTTTTCGTATTCGCCCTGTGTAATCACCTGGGCTTCGAACTCCTCCCCGAACTTCATGTAGAGCTGGTCGACGGGGGAGAGCTCCTCGGTGCCGATGACCGCCGCCAGGCTTCGGATGTCCTTCACCTTCGAGTATGCGGCAAAGAGCTGCGACGCCACATGGGGATGGTCGTCCCGTGTGCGTCCCTTTCCGATGCCGTCCTTCATCAGGCGCGAGAGTGACGGCAGACCTGCGACGGGCGGGTAAATGCCCCGCTGGAACATCTCCCGGTCGAGGACGATCTGTCCCTCCGTGATGTATCCCGTGAGGTCGGGGACGGGGTGCGAGATGTCGTCGGATGGCATTGTGAGGATTGGCATCTGCGTGATTGAGCCTCCGCCGGAGGTGAGCCTGCCCGCCCGTTCGTACATCGACGCCAGGTCGGAGTAGAGATAACCTGGATATCCCTTCCGGCTGGGAATCTCGCCCCGGGCGGTGGCGATTTCGCGGAGGGCTTCGCAGTAGTTCGTCATGTCGGTGATGATGACAAGGACATGCATTCCCCGCTCGTAGGCAAGATACTCCGCGAGAGTCAGTGCGCTTCGCGGAGTCACCATGCGCTCCACCGACGGGTCGTCCGCCAGTGAAAGGAACATCGCCACATTCCGGAGGACTCCCGACTGCTCGAAGGAATCCACGAAGAACCTCGCCACGTCGAATTTCACGCCCATGGCGGCAAAGACGATTGCGAACTGGACATCCTCGTTGAGCAGCTTCGCCTGGCGGGCAATCTGCGCGGCGATGCGGTTGTGGGGAAGCCCGTTGCCCGAGAAAATCGGCAGCTTCTGGCCGCGCACGAGAGTGTTCATCAGGTCAATCGAGGAGATGCCCGTCTGGATGAAGTCGCGGGGATATTCCCGGGAGTAGGGGTTGACGGGTTCGCCGTTGACATCGCGGAACTCCTTAGAAAGCGGCGGGGGAAGACCGTCCTTGGGGCGGCCAAGTCCATCAAAGACGCGCCCCAGCATCTCCTCCGAAACGGGAATGCGAAGGGAATGCCCCAGGAAACGCGACCGGGTTGAGGACCTGGAGAGCGCGTCCGTGCCGCCGAAGATCTGGACCAGCGCGGTGGATGTGGTGACATCCAGCACCTGGCCGAGCCGGACTTCGCCGCCGGGGGCGCGCACCTCCACGAGTTCATCGTAGGCGACGCCGCTGACATTCTCCATGAAGACGAGCGGCCCGTCAATATTCTTGACGCCCGTGTACTGGAGTCCTGTATGATTCGCGAGTTGGGTCATTCGGTATTCCTTATGGAACTTGGGGAAATGCGGCGTCACGTCAGAACTGCTGGCGTCCCTGGTTGCGGTGTCCGATTGCATCGAGTGCGGAGTTGATTCGCTCCTCGAGGGCGCTCATTGCCGCCACGTCGTCGTTCTTGATTTCGGACTTCATCCGGTTCATCCTGTCCACCTCCGGTATTGCGCGAATGTCCGCCAGCGTCGCACCGTCTTTGACCAGTTTCCTGGAACGGTTGATGAAGGTCGCCAGGAGCGACATCATCCAGAGCTGCTTCTTCGGAGAACAGTACATGTCGATTTCATCAAAGGAATTCTGCTGGAGGAATGCATTCTTGATGATTTCGGCGACATAGAGCGTGAGCCGCTGGCTTTCGGGGAGCGCGTCCGGCCCCACCAGCTTTGCGATGCGCTGGAGGCTCGTCTCCTCCTGCAGGACATTCATGAGGACCTCCCGCTGTTCCGACCAGGTCATTGCGATGCGGCTCCACCACTTGGCGGTCTCCTGGAGGTATTCGCTGTAGGAGTTGCGCCAGGAGATTGCGGGGTAGTGCCGTGCGTTGGCCAGGTCCCTGTCCAGCGCCCAGAAGCACCGGATGAAGCGCGTCGTATGCTGGGTGACGGGTTCCGAGAAGTCGCCGCCGGGAGGCGAGACTGCGCCGATGACGGAGACGGTGCCCTCGCACCCCGAAAGGGTCTGCACCCGCCCTGCCCTTTCATAGAACGAGGCCAGGCGGTTTGGAAGATAGGCGGGGAACCCCTCGTCGGCGGGCATCTCCTCCAGGCGTCCGGAGAGTTCGCGAAGCGCCTCCGCCCAGCGGCTTGTGGAGTCCGCCATGACAGCCACGTCGTATCCCATGTCGCGGTAGTATTCCGCCAGGGTGATTCCGGTGTAGATGGAGACCTCGCGCGCCGCCACGGGCATGTTCGAGGTGTTTGCAATCAGGATGGTGCGCTCCATCAGGGAGCGGCCGCTCCTGGGGTCGACCAGCTCGGGAAACTCCCGGAGCACCTCCGTCATCTCGTTGCCCCGTTCGCCACAGCCGATGTAGACGATGATCTTCGCCTCGCACCACTTGGCAAGCGCCTGCTGAGTCATGGTCTTGCCGGTGCCAAAGCCGCCGGGAATCGCGGCCGCGCCACCCTTCGCCAGCGGAAAGAAGGTGTCGATGACACGGAGCCCCGTCAGCAACGGCGCATCCAGGGGCAGACGGGACATGGAGGGACGGGGCATGCGCACCGGCCAATACTGGAAGAGGGTGACGTCGTACTTCCCGCCGCCCTGCTCGTCCGTGAGTTCGCACAGGATGTCGTGGCCGGTGTAGTCCCCTTCGGAGACCATGGAGGAGACGACGCCCCTGTGGCGCGGCGGCACCATGACGCGGTGGAGGACGCTCTCCGTCTCCTGGACCTCCCCCACGACCTGCCCTGCCTCGAGATGGTCCCCGTTCTTCACAAGCGGCTTGAAGTGCCACGCCTTGTCCAGGTCCAGGGCTGGAGTCTTCGACCCCAGCGGAATGAATGCCCCCGACTGCTGCGCAATCTTGTCGAGGGGTCTCTGGATGCCGTCATAGATTGTCCCCAGCAGCCCAGGTCCGAGGCACACCGAGAGGGGGCGCCCGGAGCAATAGACCGGCTCCCCGGGATGCAGGCCGCTTGTCTGTTCGTAGACCTGGATTGTCGCGACCCCGCCACGGACACGGATGACCTCGCCGATGAGGCGTGCGTCGCCGACTTCGACCACCTCCAGCATCCCCGTGTTGTCCATGTTGCGGGCTTCTACAATCGGCCCGTTGACCCGTATGATTACACCTGTATCCATAACGCGGATGTCTTTCCTGAAATCCTATCTCACTTGTCGCAGCCCGCGACCTCCCGGCGGAAATCCTCGGCCAGGCGCCCCAGGCGGCCGCCGTAGGTATTGTCATAGACCCGGGACCTGTCCATTGTGGAGACACGGACGCCGCCGCCGATGGAGTCCACCGCCTTGACAGTCACGCCTGTGGCGCGTCCAGTCTTCTCGCCAATCCAGGCGGGCGTGACCAGTGGCGCGTCGGCGGGGGAGACTTCCACTAGCAGTTCGCCCTCCCCCATTGCCTGGAAGGCCTCCTTCAGGAGGTTTTCCAGGGAGCGGCACCGTTCCCGGTCGTCTGCGGCAAGCCCGCATGCCTCCTTCAGGATGCTTGCGAAGAATGCGTCCAGGCACTCCTCCCGGCGTTTCAGCCACTGCCTCCTTTCCTCCATCCAGATTCCCTGGAGGATATTGCGCGCCTTCTGGTCGGACTCCTTCCGGCAATGCTCCAGGGTGCGTTCGCGCACAGCCTCTGCCTCGGCATCCGCGCGCTCCTGCGCCGTCTGGGCGGCACGCCTGGCACGGGCAACGATCTTCGACGCACGGGACTTCGCGTCAGCCAGAATCTCCTGCTGAAGCCGCTCTTCCTGGTTGTGGGTTGATTCGTCCATCTCTTGATTATGCGGAACGCCTATTTCTGCTCGACCACCCTCACTCCCACAGCCTCGTAGATCAACTGCTCCAGGCTCTGGGTCTTGCCCCGGTGCCCCCAGACATCCTCCACAGTGGCCACGTATGGCTTCGACGCGGTAAGCTTGTGGGCCGTCACCTGTTCGGAAATCAACTGCGCCACCTGCTCCGTCATCACAAGCACCACGAGATTCCTGTCGGAAAGCGCCTGGTAAAACGCCTCCAGCGCATCCTCACGCGTGGTGACGATGTCACCGGGGACTCCCGCCAGGCGGAAGCCCAGCGCGGTGTCCGCGTCGCCTATGAATCGAAATGGGGTCATGTGGAATGGTGCCCTGGCTGGGGGCTGTCATTACATCTTTGTATACAGGAAGAGGGCGACCAGGAATCCGAAGAGCGCGATACCCTCGCCCAGTCCGACGAAGGCGATTGCCTTGCCCATGATCTCGGGCTTCTCTGCGGCGGCGCCCATCACGGCTGCGCCAATCTTGCCGACCGCATAGCCGGCGGAGATGCAGCCAATGCCAATGGAGGCGGCAATGGCGTAGTAGAAGGCGGCGGGACGGGCCGCCGAGGACTCCTCGGAAACCGCCACCGTGTCGGCGGGAGCCGCCTCGGGGGTTGCCTCCTGCGCCAAAAACGCGGGGACGGCGGCGAAGAACAACAGCAGCAGCGAGACGCGGATCATGTTCAAGAGCTTCTTCATTTTCTCAATTTGCTCCTATGGGTTGGGGTTCTATTATGTAACTACTTGATTTTGAATGGTTTATACTCAACGCCCCCGCCCTGGAAGAAGCGGGAGAACATCTCGTAGTATTCAAGTCTGACACACTGGATTGCGGCCACCATCCCCTCGAATCCGATGATGAGGATGTTGCCGAAGATGAAGACGAGTATCTTCGCGGCGGTGCCGCCCGCGGTGCCCGTGAGCATTTCCATGATTGAGTGGACTGCCAGGCAGAGGGCCGCGTGGGAGATTGCGTATGCACCGACACGGATGAAGGAGACCGTTCCGGAGAGGTATCCAGTAAGCGTCTCCATTGTGTCGATGGCGCCCTCCAGGAGTCCCGAGAAGAGTCCCCCCTCCTCCCCCGAAAAGGAGTGGTTGTGGATGAGGTTTCCGAGGGGGATGCGGATCAGCAGCAGGACGAGGGGGGCGATGATGAAGAAGAGGGACCAGGAGTTGAAGGTGCGCGTGATGATTGTGGCAAGCGCGGTGCCCAGGCACGCCCAGTAGAAGAGAAGCCCCAGAATACCGTATTTGTCAAAGGTGCCCTCGAAATATTTCTTTGCCCGGAAGTGGTTTACGATATTGAATATGAGGGAGACGCTCAGGAAGACGACGCCCACGCCCACCGCTGTCAGCAGCAGCTCCCCGAGGTCCTTCGTATGCATGGGGGACGGTGAAATCCAGAGCCTTGGCAGAAGATCCTCGCTTCCGAAGACGCTTCCGTACAGGATGCCGAAGACCATTGCGGAGCCGCCGCAGCACATCAGCAGCGTTCCCACGTCCTTCCGCATCCGGGAGGCCCCCTTCTTGAAGAATGCGAGGAGGCCCGCCAGGAAGAGGACTCCCCCCTGCCCCAGGTCGCCGAACATATATCCGAACATGACCATGAAGGTTAGCCCGACGAAGAAGGAGGGGTCCAGCTCGTGGTAGTTTGGCATGCCGAAGTTTGTGACGAGCATCTGGAAGGGGCGCGTCAGGCCGTTGCCGGAGAGCTGCACGGGCACCTGTTCGTCGGAGTCTCCGGCCTTCTCCGCCTCGTCCGCATCCATGGATTCGATGACCCCGGTTCCGTCCGTCGCCTCGTCCACCAGCTTCTGGAGTTTTGAGAGGTCTTCTGCGGGAAGCCATCCTGACACGCAGTAGAGCTGTCGGCTGTGTCCGAAGAGGCTTTGGGCCTGCCGGATTGCCAGGAGGCCGTTGAGCTGCTTGCGGATTGCCAGAAGCAGGCCGCCAAACTCCTCCCCGAGGGAGACCACCGCCATGCGCGCATCGTTTATCCTCACCCGAAGCTCCTCCAGTTCCGCGTCGATCTTGCCCCGGTGTTCCTCGACAGTTCCGGAGGTGATGTCGGGGAGTTCGAGGCGCTGGAAGCCCAGCTTGTCCAGCGTGTCGTCCACCGCGAACCGTTTCTTCCGGCTGGTAAGGACGAGCATTTCGCCGGGGTTCTGCGCGGAGGGCACCAGGATTGCGTCGTCCACCAGGGTCTGTCGTGCGCGGATGATTGCGTCGCTCCTGAGGACTCCCGCCTCGATGCAGAGTTGGGAGAGATTGCGGACCGTCTCGAGTTTCAGTGACTGGAACGGGAAGCCCCCGAGAGTCCGGCTCTGGCTGATGAGTCCGGCCTGGTGTTCGAGGAGCTTGGAGAGGTTTTCCTCCTCGCGGCAATATCTGCGGTCCACCTTGTCGAAGAGTTCGGCAATCTCCTCCTGGGAGAGATTTGTCACCGACGGCGGCGTGTCCGTGGGTTCTATACCCAATGCCTCCATCAGGACTCCGCAGCGGCGCAGCTTCTGTTCGATTTCCTGGATGTCCACCTGGGTGTCCAGCTGCTGGAGCAGGCGGCCGCGCGTCGCGGAAGCCGCATTCACCAAATGGAGAAGGCCGGATTTTCCCAGTGCCTCGGTCATGGCGCGCAGGTGCCTGTTGAAGACCAGGATATTCACTTTTACCATTCGGTTCGGAAGGAACATGGCGAAGGACTGGGGTGAGGCGTGGAGGTGGTTTTGAGGTATGCGGCGATGTCAGATGATCATCATCGCGGCGATGTCCTGGGGAGGGAGATTGAAGCGGATGCCCTCGTAGATGCGTGAGAGGTTGATTGTCTCAAGCTCGAGGAGAATCGGGTATGCGGCGACGCTGCATTCGGGGTTTGACGCGTCGCGGAAGTATTCCCGTGCGTGGTGTGCCACCTGCCGGTGGAGATTGTTCTCCGCCACCCCGAAGGAGGACATTGCGCCTTCGTGGGCGAGGAGGTGCCGGTATGTTTGGGGGAGGTGGTGGACCACGTCGTCGGGTGAGGGTGCCTCGGCGAGTTTCAGGAAGAGGTGCTTGTCCAGTTCGAGGCCGCCGTCCATCCATGCGTCCGAGAGGCTCTTTGCGTCCAGGTGGTGGAAGCTTGCGTTTCGGAGAAGAGTGATGATGTTGATGTGGTCGATCTGGCATCCGCGCAGCCGCCGCAGCACCCTGCGCGTCGTGCGGTCAAGCCGTGCGATTGCCGCGAGTTCGGCCTTGGTGGAGAGGTTGTCGATGGCGCACTCCGCGCTCATGACATCCCCGTCCTTGGAGAGCCTCCTCGCCACCTCGGCCATTTCGGGGCTTCCCGACGCCCTCTCGAAGAGTCGTATGAACTGCTCGTCGGTGGTGGCGTCCAGCAATGCCAGCAAGTCGTTGTTCTGGGAAGTCCGGCCAGGGAAGCGTATCAAGGCATCCCCAAGATGGGTCTCTCGCTCAGGGAAAAACCTGTAGTTGAGAATAGTCTTGTAGTTCTCACGCTCCAGATTGCCGCGCAACACCTCCGTATAGGCGTGGAATGCGTTGGACGAACGGGAACCCAGCTGCCCCAGGCGGTCATACTGGCGCACCAAAAACTGCTCCAGGACACGCTCGGGGCCGGAGACCGCCATTACGCCGCTGCTCTGAAGCACGTGGAAGAAGTTCTCCTCCGTCGCCGCACGGATGAGACTCTCCAAAGTCGCGCCATGGGCGCTTTGGGACCACCACCCATGCACGCGGGCATAGAGAAAGTCCAGACCTAGATTGAACGATAACGATGGCATCCAGAGTTTCGTCCTCGAAAAACTGAATCCTTGGAAGAAGTCTGCGGCGTATGGCCGGGGGCGCCCGGTCATCACACCGCCAAAAGTTCCTTGAGGAGCTTGTAGCGGTACGACTCGAGCTCCTTCGAAAATGACTCCGCACGCGGAGAAAGACGACTCGCGGAGGCCTTCAGCGCCTCGGCCTTCTGGCGCTCCGCACCGCTGACCGCCTCCTCTTCCAGGCGACGGCACTCCTCGGAAAGAAGCCTCGACGCCTCCGCGCTCTTGGCGGCCAGCTCGCGGGAACTCTCCTCACGGATACGAACCGCCTGTTCCTCTGCCGACTTCACCAGGGCCTCGCCCTGCTGATCAACGGCAAGCATCCGTTCCAACAACTCTTCCATTGTCTTGAAGAACTCCTACGATACAGAAAAACGCCCCGCCAGAAGAGAGGGGAAGGCGAGGATGCGGCAATCCACGCGGAGAGGGAGCAAAGGCAGCCTACTCCTGCGCGGCAATGATGCTCAGCACCTCGTCCGCACTGTGGGCGGAACGAATCCGACGGGCAAACTCGGGAATCGCAAAAAGGCGCGAAATCTCCGCCAACACCTCGATGTGCTGGGCGGGATTCTCGGGATTCGCAAAGATCGTGATGACAATGTACACGGGCTCGCCATCCAGCGAGTCGTAGTCAATGCCATTCTTCGAAATGCCAAGCGCCAGCAGGGAATGCTTCGCGCCGGGCAATTTGCCGTGGGGAAGGCCAACGCCATTGCCGACGCCGGTGGACATCTTCTCCTCGCGCTCCTCCAGGACGCGGACCGCCTCGTCCGCATCCTGAATCAAGCCATTCTTCACGAAGAGCTGGACCATCTCCACGAAGAGGTCGTCCTTCGTTTCACTGCGCAGGTCCAATTTGACCAGGCCAGGGTTCAAATACTCTGAAATTCTCATGACTTTTTTCGCTCCTATCGAAAAATCCCACGGGGGCGGCACAACCGACTGAATTGCGTAATATACCCTGTTTTCGAGGGATTAGGAAATGGGGTTTCCTTCGATTCAAGTTTCAGATTCAAGCGCATTCGCGCCTTCGGCCATGGAGGGGGTGGAGTCGGCAGTTGCAGGCGAAGCCGGGGCGGCTGCAGAGTCCCCTCCCGGGATCACGGCTCCCTGGTGCCTTCCAACGCGGCGAGAAGCGTGCCTGCCTCTTCGGCGATTCGGGAGCGATGCTTGTCCGGGACGACGATTCGGATTGCGAATGTCCTAAGGTAGTCGCTTTCGAGGGACGCCTTGTGGTCCTTGTCCTTTTCGAAGAGCCAATAGTCGTTCCTTCCGCCATTTGCGATTCGCAGGTCCTTCGGCAGCAGCTTTGTGAAATATGGCATTGCCGCCAGGATGAGTTCGCCCGGCTTCAGCCCCACCGCCTCCACCAGACGGTCCTCGGTGGCGCGCACCCTCTCAAGGGAGAGAAGCTGGCTGGATACCCTGGAGAGCTTCTGGCGCGGCCATTCCTGGACAACCATCGCCTTGCCGACGGCGTTCTCGACGTATGCGTACCCGTCGGGCTTGACGCAGAGGCATGTACGGTAGAGGCTTCGGTTGAGCAGCCCTGCGGCAAGCCTGCGTGCCAGGGGCGACCTTGCGCGCCGGAGCCAGCCCCATAGCTCGTCGTCCGTCATCGTCCAGGTCTTTTCGGATGCCTCGTCGGGGTTGTCGCAGAGGAGCAGCTCCTCCTGTGCGGCGCGCTGCAGCATCCGCTGTGCGGCGAGCGCGGTCTTGTTCAGGTATCCGTGCTGATGCAGATACGAGTAGAACTTCTGGAGGCGCTTTCCGTCTTCTATGAACTTTTCGCGGAGCGCCAGGATTCCGTCGTCCGCCATGACGGTCTGTTGCTGGATTGTCTGTATTGATGGCGTTCCTGTGAATCCGATATGGAATGCGTCCCTTTCGAGATAGTCCAGCTTGTCGGTTCCGAGATTCCTGTCGGCGACCCAGTTCGCCAGCGGCTCCCTTCCCGCGAGCATTGCGGAAATCACCTCCGGTTCGACGCCGCAGGAGCGGATGGCGGATTCCATTTCCCGAAGGCATTCCTGGCCACGCTCATGGTGGCTCTTGTTGAGGACTGGTTCGATTTGATGCGAACAGGGGCCGTGGCCGATGTCATGGAGAAGCGCGAAGACCTCGAGATGCCGGGTCGATTGCGCGTCCAGCCGCTGCAGTTGCGCGGCAAGGCGCGTGCGCCCCAGGACTCCGACCGCATGCTCGAACCTGGTGTGGCGGGCGCCTGGAAAGACTATGTCGTTGAGGCCAAGCTGCTGGCAACGGCGCAGGCGCTGGAAGAGCGGATGCTCGACAATCGGCAGAAGGTCGCCGATTTCGACCGAACCTACGCATGGTATGCAGACAGCTTTCATCCCTGGAAACGGCAGCGAACTGCCCTGTTAGAAGAGTCCGTGTATCTTGCCAGTCTCCACATCCACGTCAATCCTCCGGAAGGCCGGATTTGACGAGGTGCCTGGCATCAGCTTGATGTCACCCGCGACGGGGACGATGAATCCCGCGCCCTGGTAGATGAGAATGTCGCGGACGGGCAGCGTGAATCCCGTGGGGCGCCCCTTGAGCGTCGGGTCGTGGGAGAGCGAAAGGTGGGTCTTGACCATGCAGACAGGCAGCTTCGAGATGGCCGGGTCCTTCTCGTAGAGCTCCAGCTTCCCCCGCGCCGTCGGCAGGAACTCCACGCCGGCCGCCCCGTAGACCTGGCGCGCAATCGCCTGGATGCGCTCCTCCACGGTGTCGCTCCCGTTGTAGAAGAAACGGAAATTGTTGGGACGGCGGCATGCCTCCTCCACGGCCTCCGCCAGCTCAAGGGCGCCGTCCCCGCCATACTGCCAGTGCTTCGAAACCGCAGTCAGGGCGCCAGCCTCCTCGGAGAGACGCCTGACAAGACGCACCTCCTCGTCGGTGTCGGTGTAGAAGTGGTTGATGCAGACCACCGGCTGGACACCGGACTTGCGGACAATCTCCAGGTGCGCCAGAAGATTCTGGCAGCCCGCCTCCACAAGCGGAAGATTCTCGTGGACATAGACGTCGTCCAGGGGTGCGCCTGGCTTGACCGCAGGTCCGCCGCCATGCATCTTGAGCGCGCGGATAGTCGCGACAATCACGACTGCGTCCGGCGCAAGCCCGCTGGCGCGGCACTTCAGGTCCACGAACTTCTCGTATCCGATGTCGGATGCGAATCCGCTCTCCGTGACATGGTAGTCGGAGCATCGGACGCCGATCTGGTCTGCGATAATCGAGCTTTGGCCAATCGCGATATTCGCGAAGGGCCCCGCGTGGACCAGGATTGGCTGGCCTTCCAGGGTCGAGATGAGCGTCGGGTTCAGCGCGTCCACCAGGAATGCGGTCATTGCGCCATCCACCTCCAGGTCGCGGGTAGTGACGGGGGATCCGGAACGGCTGTACGCCACGATTATCCTGCCGATGCGCTCCCGCAAATCCCGGAGGTCGTCGGCCATCGCCAGGATTGCCATCAGTTCGCTTGAGACGGCGATGTCGAACCCGGACTGCATCGGATATCCGTCCATCTTGCCGCCCTGTCCTATCGTGATGTTTCTCAGTGCCTGTGCGCAGAGGTCCATGACCCACCGCATCTGGACCCGTTCCGGGTCTATGTCGAGGCGCCTGAGATTCCGCTTTGCCAGCTGTTCGTCATCGTAGTTGCGTTCATGCTGCATCCTGCTGGTGAGCGCCACCATCCCCAGATTGTGGGCATTTGTGATTCTGTCGATGTCCCCCGTCAGCCCCATTGAGAAGGTTGTCAGGGGGATGCACTGCGCCAGGCCTCCGCCGGCGGCGGATCCCTTGATATTGAAGGTCGGACCTCCCGATGGCTGCCGGATTGCGCCCATTGCACGGCGCCCCCTCCTGGCCAGCCCCTCGATGAGCCCGATTGTGGTGGTGGTCTTGCCCTCGCCCAGCGGCGTCGGGGTGATTGCAGTCACGTTGACATACTTTCCACGGGGTGCATCCGCCAGTCGCCGCCGTATGGCAGACTGGTCGACGCGGGCAATCTGGCGTCCGTATGGAATGATTTCTTCGGGAAGCAGCCCCATGGCCTCCCCCAGCTCCCCGGGGGTGCGCATGGTGGCTTCGGCGGCCTCGGCAATCTGCCAGTCGGCCATCCTGGTTGGATCAAGCATCGTCATTTACTCTAGAAAACAGGTTTAATGCAGGAAAATCTTGAAGGCGCCGCGCATTCTCCTCTAGCTGAAGAAGGGGTCCATCTTTTCGATGGCGATAGTCGTCCTGGGGCCATGCCCCGGATAGGCGACGGTCTTTGGCGGCAGCGTGAAGAGGACGTCGAGGATTGACTTGTGCAGGTCAGTCTCGGAGCCGCCGGGGAAGTCAGTCCGGCCCACGGAGCCTGCGAAGAGCGTGTCCCCCGTAATGACAAATCCCTCTTCAGGAAAGTAGTAGCATCGGCCTCCCGGAGTATGCCCGGGGGTCTTGAGGACCTGGAATCCGAAGGACGGGAGCGGCGCGTCCGTGGGGGCGGGAAGACCTTTGACTGCGCCGTGCCAGGGCATCATGCAGTTCATCGGCGAGGAGTAGAGCGGCAAATCCTCCGGCGGGCACCACACGGGAAGCCCATACCGGGAAACCAGGCCCGGAATCCCCCCGATGTGGTCGAAATGCGCATGGGTCAGAAGAATCCCCGCGGGCTTGAGGCCGGCCTTCTCAATGGCGGCAGAAATCTCCTCCGCGCCATCGCCAGGGTCAAAGACCAGCGCCTCCTTCGACGCATCGTCCCAGACAAGGTAGCAGTTCTCGGCCATCGCCGAAACGGTTATGCAAAGAAGTCTCTTCATTTCACCTGGGTGGACTGCACGTCCAGACGTTTCAGTATCTCTCCCACGACCACGGATATCCCAATCCCCTGGGAACACAGCGAATTGTCGCCGCGGGGGCACTCGCGCTGGAAACAGGGGGACTGAGGGCAGAGCGACTTGACGACGTAGTGCCGGCCAGGAGGCCCGTACGGCCCCGTCAGCGCGGGATTGGTCGACCCAAAGTTGGCGACGCACGGAACACCCTCCAGGGCGGCGATGTGCATTGGGCCGCTGTCGTTGGTGAAGAGCGCATTCGACCGCGAAAGCAGCGCACAGAGCCCGCCCATCGACGTCAGCCCCGCAAGATTCACGACGGCACGGCTGCCGCAGAGCATGCGGACCCGCTCCGCACGGTCCCGCTCGTCTGGAGACCCCAGAAGCCATACGGCGACCTCGGGACGCGCCGCAAGGACGCCCTTCAGGACCTCCGAGAAGTACTCCTCCGCCCAGGACTTGCTTGCCCAACGGGAGGATGCGCCGACCGCAAGCAATGAACGCCCCGCAAAGCCATGGGCGGCGACAAGGCGCTCCGCCTCCTCCTGCCACTCCGCGGGAAGGGACAGGCTGATGTCGCCGGGAACCTCGGGCATCGCCAGACCCCTGTCCCCAAGAAACTCCTTCACCAGATAGAGGTTCTTCTCGACAGCGTGGTCAATCCCCGAGGGCAGATCCACGCGCCTGGTGTAAAAGAACCGCGCCCCCTCCCGGGATTGCCTGAAGCCATACCTGGATGGACTCCGTGCCGCCCAGCTGATGAGGGCGCTGCGCAACAGCCCCTGGAAGTCAAGAACCGCGTCAAACTCCTGAACGCGAAACTCATGCAGGAAGCCCCTCAAACGGCCCCAGGACTTCCTGGGAAACGGGATGACGCGTATGCCTGGACAAAGCGAGACAATTGACGACAACGAGTCATTTGCAACCCACCAGATCTCGGCAGAGGGCATTGCCACGCGCAATGCCTGGACTGCGAAGAGCGCGTGGACGATGTCTCCTAGACTGCTGGGTTTTACGACAAGGATTTTCACTGTGGGCGACCGTTCCGGACAGGCGGGTACTATAAGTTGCGCGGGGGGTGCGCCCTACGGCCGCACTGCGACGCACAGGTGGTGGACCTCCTGCCCCATGGCGTTCCACTTCAGTTCGAAGTCGGTCTTGACATCCGCCATGTCGTCGATGCCGTGGGGTGCGGGTTCGTAGATATCCTTGAGGTTTTCGAACATCCTGAGCCAGTCCTCGTAGTATGGCGTGTAGTCCGTCGAGAGGTGGAAGATTCCTCCCTTTTTCAGGACTCTGGGGACTCGGCAGAGGAAGTCCGTGCAGACCAGGCGCCTGGCCAGATGGCTTTTCTTTGGCCATGGGTCGGGGCAGAGCAGATGCAGCCTGTCGATGGAGTTCGGGGGGAGTTGGTATGAGACCAGTGCGAGGCTGGTTGCCCGCAGTGCGAGGAGGTTTGCCGCCCCCGCCCGCGCGGCCCGTCGTTCCACAATCCTCAGCCTTTCGGAGATTAGGTCGTTGCAGAGGACGAGCGAGCCGGGGTTGCGTCGTGCCAGTTCCACGGTGAAGCGTCCCTTCCCGCACCCCATGTCGCACTCGACTCGACGCCCCCTGAATTCTTCGGGGAACTCAAGTATCTGCCAGGTATTTGTGAGGCTTATCATCCTGTCTTCGCCGAGGGTTTGCTACTTGAGGAGCTTTCGTCTTCCAAGGAAGTTCCGGATGCGCTTCAGCGCCTCCTGGATTTCCGCCATGCTCGTCGCGTATGAGCACCGGATGTACCCTTCGCCCGACGTGCCGAATGCGCTGCCGGGGACGGCGGCGACCCGTTCCTCCTCAAGAAGCGCCTTCGAAAACTCCATCGATGTCATGCCCGTGGACTTGATGCACGGGAAGACGTAGAATGCGCCCCGGGGCATGAAGCACGGCAGCCCCATGTCGTTGAAGCCCTTCACAATCACATTGCGCCGCTCCTCGTATTCGACACGCATCGCCTCCCGCTCCTCGGCGCCGTTGGTCAGCGCCTCCCTGGCGCCAATCTGGCAGGGGCCTGGTGCGCAAAGCATCGTATACTGGTGGATCTTCATCATGGCGTCGATGAGGTCGTGGGGCCCCACGGCGTATGCGATCCTGAAGCCAGTCATCGCAAAGGCCTTGCTGAAGCCGTTGAAGACCACCGTGCGCTCGTGCATCCCGGGTATCGTCGCAATGGAGGGAGAACGGGGGACGTATGAGAGGTCCTCGTAGATTTCATCGGAGAAGACAATCAGGTCGTGCTTGATTGCGAACCGGGCGATCTTCTGCTTGTCCTCCCAGGTCATTCCCGCGCCGGTCGGGTTGTTCGGGTAGTTGAGCATAAGCACCTTCGTGCGCGGGGTGACGGCCGCCTCCAAGTCCTCCGCCTGCACGACAAAGTCGTGCTCGGCACGGCTCGTGACAGGCACGGGGACGCCGTAGGCCATGCGGACCGTGGGCGCGTATGAGACATAGCACGGCTCGTGGTAGAGCACCTCGTCGCCGGCGGAAACCACCGCCCGCACCGCGATGTCAAGCCCCTCGGAGACACCCACCGTGATGATGCACTCGGTCTGGGGGGAGTATTTGCCGCCGTATCTCTCCTCGAAATACTTGCAGACCGCCTTCCTGAGCCCCAGGTCGCCCAGATTGGAGGTGTAGTGGGTGAATCCACGCTGGATGGAGTAGATGACCGCCTCCCGGACATTCCAGGGGGTCACAAAGTCAGGCTCGCCAATGCCCAGCGAAATCACGTTGTCCATGCAGCTGACCAGGTCGAAGAAGTCGCGGATGCCACTCTTCGGAAGACCGGCCACGTGGGACGCAACCCGCGGGCGAACCACAGCCTCGACGGACTTGCCCCCCTTCCCGCGGGAATTACATGGTGATTTTGAGACGCTCATAATCCTCCTCCTTGCTGAACTCGATTCCAGATTCCTTGTATTTCTTCAGGAGGAAAAGGGTCGCACAACTCTTCACACCAGGCTGCGTGGAAAGCTTGCTCGCCACAAAATGGGCGACTTCCTGCAACGAATTGCCGACTACCTCCAGGTGAAGGTCGTAACGGCCAGATACCAAATACGCCGAAACCACCTCGTCAAACTTGCAGATGCGCTCGGCAATGTTGTCAAAGCCGGCATCACGCTCCGGCTGAATCTGAACCTCGATGATGGCACGGGTGGACCTCTCCTGGTCGTCGCCGACAATCGCCGCATAGCCGACAATCGTCCCGTCGGACTCCAGCTCCTCAATGGCCTTCTCTATCTTGGAGGGAGCGACTGCAAGGCGGGCCGCAAGCTCTTCTACCGATATGCGCGCATCCCGCTTCAACAGCGCCAGAATGCGCTCCTTCTGTGTCATCTTTGCCATTGTCGTCATTCCAGAATTATCGTTGGGTTGAAAAGCCGAAGGAGACAATCCTCCGGCAAGGATGTTTTGAACTACATAAGTAGTTGATTTTCAGACACTTACAACCTAGAGGGCATACTCCGTGGCGCGAGTCTCCCTAAGCACCGAGACCCGTATCTGGCCGGGATAGCGCATCTCCGCCTCGATCTTCCTGGCAAGGTCGTGCGCCAGGATTGTCGCCTCCTCCTCGGAGACCTGGGAGGGTTTGACGACTACCCGCAGCTCCCGCCCCGCCTGCGTTGCGTAGCAGCATTCCACTCCCGGGAATGAGTTGCCGATGCGTTCCAGGTTCTCCAGCCTTTGGACGAAGAATTCCGTGCTTTCGGAACGCGCTCCCGGCCTTGCGGCGCTGATTGTGTCGCAGATTTGGACGAGAACCGCGTATGGCCCTGTCTTGTCCACCTCGTCGTGGTGCGCGGCGACCGCATTCACCACCGCGGGGTCCTCCCCTGCCCGCTTCAGGATGTCCGCCCCCAGCGCCGCATGGGTTCCCTTCCGCTCGTGGTCGACGGCCTTCCCGATGTCGTGGAGGAGTCCAGCCCGCTGCGCGAGTGACTGGTCCAGCCCGAGTTCGGCGGCGATGGTCCCTGCAAGGGACGCAACTTCGATGGAGTGTGCCAGGACGCTCTGGGAGAAGCTTGTGCGGTATTTGAGGATTCCCAGGAGCTTGTGGATTTGCGGAGGCAGCAGAATCTGGAAGCGTTCCGCCGCGGCCTGCCCGGCCTTCTGGAGTTCCTCCTCGAACTCCGCGCGTGTGGCTTCAACCAGCTCCTCGACGCGGGACGGATGGATGCGCCCGTCCTGAATCAGCTTTTCGAGGACGCGCTTCGCCACCATCCGCCGGATTGGGTCGAAGCAGGATACCACCACCGACTGGGGCGTCTCGTCCACGAGGATATTCGTCCCCGTGGCGGCCTCCAGCGCACGGATGTTCCGCCCGTCCCGTCCAATGATGCGCCCCTTCATCTCCTCTGAGGGGAGCGAGACGATTGAGGTTGCGGCCGAGGCGACCTCCTCGCCGGCGTATCTCTCCATTGCGGTGAGCATCACCTGGCGTCCCCGTGAGCGCAGCTCCTCCGTCGTCTCGTCCTGCATCCGCTTCAGCATGGCGGCCTGTTCTCCGACGAGGGAGTTCCGCATTGCCTCCATGAGTTCCGCCCGTGCGTCCTCTGCGGAGAGTCCTGAGATTCTCTGGAGTTCGGAGCTATTCCGTTGGCGTTCCCTGTCCAGCTCCTCCCGTTCCTCCTCGAGGCGCTGGCGCTCCGCCTTTCCCGCCTCGTCCCGCGAATCCAGTTCCGCGACCCGCCTCTGGTAGTCTGCGAACCGTTCTGCGAATGCGTCTTCCCTGGCGTCGAGCCGTTCCTTTGACTTGAGGATCTCCTGCCGGAAACCCTCCAGCTTCGCCATCTCCGCATCACGCAGGGAGATGGCCGTCTCCTTCGCCTGGATCAACGCCTCCTTGCGGATTGCCTCCGCCTCGGTGGAGGCCTGCTCGCGGCTGTGCTCCAGAATCTTTATCGCGTCCTCCTGGGTCTGCTTGATGGTGCGCTCCAGGCGTGCGCGGCGGTTGTTGGCCAGAATCTGCCACAGGACAAGGGCGACCAGCATGAGACTGGCGCCAGTGATGAACCAAAGCTGGAGGGTATTCAGCTCGGCCTCCTGCTTGGCGCTCAGAAAGTTCTCCTGGGCCAAAAAAAGGAAATCCTGTATGTGTTCAAAGGGAAATGTCATCTCTGTCAGAAAACCACTCTTGCGTCGTCATGACGGCGTCGACCCTTCTGTCATGCGCCTCCACAGGCACCCGTTTGACGAGCTGGCAGGGAAGGCAGACCCCTACGGTGACGCCCACGGGGAAGCGTTCCAGCAGCCTGTCGTAGAAGCCCCCGCCCCGTCCCAGCCGGTTGCCGGCGGCGTCGAAGGCCAGCCCCGGAATCAGCCAGAGGGTACGTCCGGGAAGTTCCTCCACGGAGGGAAGCCCCGGGCGGGGCTCCTGGATTCCGTAGCGGCCGCCAACCAGGTCCCGCGCCAGGTCGCCCACCTGCACAAGCTCGTATGCCCCGGCCTTGGCGCACCAGCGGGGCAGAAGAAGCACCTTCCCCTCAAGGAGGGCTCTTTCGAGGATTCCCAGGACAGAGACCTCCTTCTGGATTGCCGCGTAGCCGACCACGGCCTCGGCATCACGGAAGAGCGACGAGGAGACGAGCCACGACGCCATTGGGAAGCCCCCCTCCACGAAGGGGGATTCCTCCAGGCGTGCGCGCACATCCCTGCGAAGCGCGCTCTTTTGTGCGGGATCAGGTGCCATCGTCCAGGGTGGCGTATGAGATTGTCCGGATTCCGAAGGTGCGTTCCTTGAGGAGCCGCCACCTGGAATTCGGTGCCCAGGGCAGATTGCGGATTTCCGTGGCGTGTTCCAGGGCGAGAATCGTCCCTGGGTGTGTGAAGCGCATCCACCTCTCGTCAAGCAGGAGTTCCCTGGCGCCGTAGTCGCCCTCCCCCGTGTGGTATGGAGGATCTGCGAGGATGACGTCGAAGCTTTCCCCCTCGGGGAGGCGCTCCGCGCACCGCCTGGCGTCCTCGACTCGCAGGGTCGCCTTGCCGGCGGGATTGGGAGCCATCGACTTGAGGACGGCCGACAGGTTCTCGTGAATCACGGCCGCATGGCCCGGGCTCCGCTCAACCATCACGACACGGGCGGCGCCACGGGAAAGGGCCTCCAAACCCAAGGCGCCGCTTCCTGAAAAAAGGTCCAGGACGGAAGCGCCGCGCAAGTCCCCCAGCGTGCCAAACAACGACTCCTTCACCTTGTCCTCGGTGGGGCGGACGCCGCCGCCCGGCGGCACCGCAAGGCGGATTCCTCGTGCTAGACCTGAGACAATGCGCATGGAGATGGAACGCGGCGGCAGAGGAAGGGGTAGGCTACTCCTTCAGGTGCCTGGCGCGCTGCTTGAGGGTTTCGTGAATGCCCGAGTAGGGCATCTGGAAGGGCTGGGTGCGGCCGCCGCAAAGGGGGCATCTGCGGTCGACGGACTGGCGGGGAAGCTGGAAGACGTTGCCGCACTTGCGGCAGGTAAGCAGCTTCGTCCGCGAAAGGTGCCAATTGTGGTTGCTGAACCAGAGCTTGTCCGCAAGCAACAGCAGCAGCCCGCCCAGAAGGGCGAGCAGCATGTAGAGAAGCAGCAGGCTGGTGATTTTCATCGCGGTTCGAAAAAGGACAAACTAGTAGATCCAGCTGACGTCCAGGAGCAGGGCCTCCCTGGACGGGGAAATCCTGCGGGCCGTCTCGGGGCTCCAAAGGTAGAGGCGCAGGGCCTTGAGGGCGGCCTGGTCAAGCTTCGGGACGCCGCAGCTCCGCCTCAGAAGAACACGGGGAGACTCCAGGTCGGTGCGGAACTGAACCTCCAGGGTCGTGGGCAGAAGAACACGGGCAAGGACATCGCGGGTGGACTTCTGCGCAAGCACCTCCTTCACGGAGTCGTCCAAGTCCGGGGGAGACGCAAGAAGGCCGCCGCCATGGCGCCTCCAGGCTGGCCCCGCCGCAGGTATCGTTGTCGTAACCTCCTCTGGCGCAGGCAGATATGGCTTAAGCGCCAAAAACTCCTGGTCGTTTGGGGGGGCAATCTCCGCCGTCAGCCGCGTCGGGGAGAAGAGGCTTTCCGGAAGCGGATGCCGCTCCAGGGTGTATCCCGGCAGGCTGGGCAGCGGCGCCGGTTCGCGGCGGTTGAAGCCGGAGAAGCCCTCCTCGGTCGGATAATACCACTGGGAGGGCTCTGTCAGGAGAATCCACCGCCAGAGGAGCTTTTCGCCAGGGGTGGCCGCATCGTCCTGGCTGGTCACGGCGGCCAGGCGGCTCTGCTGGACGGGCTTGGCAGGCTCCTCCCGCATGCGGTTCAGCAGGAGGATGGGGAGATGGAGAATCAGGACCACTGCAAGCGCCAGAAGCAGACGGCTCCACTTGTGGTCGCCGTCGCCACCCCGCCGGGAGACCGCGTCAGAGGGAATTGTCGTCTGGGTGGCTGACATGGTTGGTGCCTGTTTTGAGTCCTGCGCCGCTGGTCGCCATATATGCGTCGAAGTCCGCGCCGCGAGCCACGTCGAAGAGTTCCGCCATGATCTTCAGCGGCGTATTCTGGTCTGCATAGAAGACAACCACGCGGTCCTTCCTGTCGTTCTTATACTTCTCCGCCAGCTTCTGCATGACCTTCGGGAAGTCCTCGATTTCCATGCGCTTGGCATTGTAGAAGATCCGCCCTTCCCTGGTGACGGTCACCACATCCTTCACGACAGGGGTCATCTCCTCGTTGCTGAAGCGCGGCAGCTCAATGGCCGTGCCAGGCATGGAGACCCTCTGGCTGCATATCAGGAAGACCACCAGCAGCACAAGAAAGATGCCCAGCACCCCGACTACCGCGGGTGCCGTGCTGGCAGTCCTGCCATGTTTTGTGCGCCACTGGAGATACATGATGAGATTGGAAGGGGAGAAGGACGCCCCGGCTACTTCTCCGACTCGGGGGAAGCCTCCTCCTCAATCGGCGCCGCGTTGTGCGTCAGAAAATAGGTGATTTCAACCGCGCCCTTCCCCATCTCCTCAAGAAGATGGTCCACCTTTTCAACCAGGACGGCGTGGCAGAGCTGGCAGACGAGGGACACCAGGAGCCCGGCCGCCGTGCAGAGCAGCGCGGTGCTGATGTCGCTGGCAAGATCCTGGGCGCCGGGAAATTCGGCTCCGCTGATGCTGGTGAAGACGTTCATGAGGGCGATGAGGGTGCCCATGAGACCCACGATCGGAGACATGTTCGCCAGGGCGTTCAGCAGCTTGAGGCCACGCTCGATGCGGGGCACCAGCAACAGCCCCGTCTCCTCGACGGCATGCCTGACGGCGTCCGCCCCGTCCCCCCAATGTTCGATTGCGGCACGGAAGATCTCCCCCACGGGGCCGGTCTTGGCGTCGCAGTTGGCGACGGCCTCCTTGACGCGGCCGGAACGCAGCTGGTTCAGCAATCCACGCAGGAGCTCAAAGGTATCGACCCGCGCACGATGGAGATAGAGGAACCTGTCTGCCGCGAGAACAAGCGCGAAGACAAGAAACACCGCCATCACAACGAGGATGATTCCGGAGACGTCATTGGGAATTCCGTAAGGCATTGTCTTGGGCGACGGATGGGAGTCTGGTGCGGCGGGCGCAGTCGCGCCCGTGACGCTATTTCACCTTTGGAGCCTTGATTTCCTCGGCTCTTGGGACGAAGCGCTCGATCGGGACCTCCTGGAAGCGGGCAAGGTTCTCGGCGAGCTGTTTTGTGTCGGGGTTGGACGCCAGGGCGCGGCCGATGTTGCCCAGCGCGGTGCGCCTCATCTGGTTGAAGGGCGGCAGGCCGCGGCGCAGCTCCGTGCCCTTGACATCCTTTGCATAGCTGTCGTAGAGGGTCTTTGCGGTCAGCGTAAGAGCCTCGAAGGTCTCGTATTCGTCGGAATTCTCGTCGGCGGCGTATGCTAGGATTGTATATGCCTGGAAGAGGTAGCTGTTGACCGCCTGCTCCGCCGCCCTGTGGGTCGCGTCCACCATGTCCTCGGCGAGTTCCTTCACGACGAAGGGTTCCATCTCACCCTGGAAGCGGGACGGGTTGAACTCCTTCGCGTATTCAAACCAGTTCGCCGCCTTCTTCTTGTATCCGAAGATGTAGAGACGGACGACCGAATCCACCAGGAAGTTGCTGAAGGCGCCCTGGATGTTGTTCCTCGGGAACTCCTTGATTGCAGTCAGGTAGGACTCGCGGGCGGAGTCCGCCACTGCGAAGTTGGGCTGCATCTGGAGTGACTTGAGGTCGCCCTTCAGGTAGAGGAGCTTTCCCGTGCTGAATGCCGCCGAAAGCGCCTGGAAGATCATTCGGTCGCAGGAGAGGCGCTTGAATGCGGCGGAGGGGTCCTGCCAGCGGTCGAGGCCCTTCTGCGCCCAGTAGACCGCGTGGGCCTCCGGGAGGCGCCAGTCGAACTCGCCGTACTTTTCGTTGAGGCGCATCATGTACTTCGGGTCGAGGCGGTATTTGTAGAGCATCCAGCGATGGCGCAGGCAGAGCTCCACGTCTTCGGTGATTCCGGCTGCGTCAAAGGACTCCCTGTATCGCTGCGGGATGGTTGCGGCGTCGCGGAACTCCAGCTCCAGCTTTGAGAAGTCGGCGTTGTTCGCGGCCAGGATCCTCCGGTAGTCCGCCGCCTTGTCCCCCAGGACTGCCAGAAGCTTCGTCTCGTTGAGAGGCGCCTTGTCCAGGGTCTCCCACTGGAGGTAGTAGTCGCCGAAGAGACGGATCATCTCCTTCGCCCACTCGACCTTGTAGTAGCGGTTCGCGTCATCCATGTCCTGCCCCATCTTGTGCTGGAAAATCCATCCCAGCTGATGGAAGAGGTTCGGGTCGCCGGGGTTGTATTCCAGCGCCTCGTCCCGGATGACTTCCATGCCGCGCTTCACCCAGCGCCACCGGTCTTCGAAACTGGTGAAGCGGACGGAGACGTTGTAGGCCATGTTCCAGCCCAGGAAGGCGTGGGCGCCGGTGAAACGCGGCTGGAGTTTGACGATCCAGTCGGCAAGCTGCACCATCTCGTAGTACTTGCCCTCGTCCTGCATTCTGCTGGAACGGAGCCACAGATAGTCCGCAAGGATGCCCCGGAAGCCGCCCAGGGCGACGCTGGTGAACGCGACGATTGGTGGCGCGTTCTCCAGGGGCTGGTTGTCCGTCAAATGGTAGGTGGCGCGGATTCCGTTCATGCGGTTCTGCAGGAACGAAAGCGCACACAGCAGAAGCACCATCGCCACCAGGATTGCAAGTATTCGTGAGAAATTGCTCTTCATATTGTCGGGAAGTGTGTGTGCGGGAGCCTATGAAATCCTGCGGACCACCAGGCCGAGCTCGCGGCGCGTCAGGCAGTAGATGCCGATGAGGGCAAGGAGGCCGCTGCGGAGGAGGACAACCTTCAGGAACGCCATGTTGAGCTGGCTGAGCTCGACAAGACGGCCGTTGGCAAGGTTGCCTGTGCAATCCAGGTCGTCAACGGTGACGACAAGCGCCTGGACACCCTGCGCCATGTAGTGGGCGCCGTGTTCCCAGACGTTCTTGTAGATGAAACGGCCGTTGTCGCCGCGCAACGGCGCGGACGTGGCGGCGGGGACCACCAGGCCGATGATGAGATACGCGACTGCGACAAAGACCGCCACCGGCGTCGAGAAGAGGGAACCCACCGTGCAGCCCAGAGCCGACAGGAAGGCGAGCTGGAAGATTGCCATCAGCATGGTGCGCAGGTAGTTGTCAAGGAATGACGCCACGGGGCACAGGAGCGTGGGGCCGTCAGCCACCTGGAAGACTCCAGTCGCATTGCGCACCAGCTTCCTGTACTCATCCTGGGACTCCTCGTCTGCGGGAATGCTCTCCGCGGGGGGCAGCAGCAGGTCGGAGAGGTTGCGGAAGGTGACCCGCACCTGGTCCTTGCTCTCGTCGTCCACAATCATCTTCGCGTAGACGGGGAGCGTTCCCTCGGTGAGGTTGAGGGTTCCTTCGGCGTCCCGCTTGACGCTCGGCGGGATGGTGGAGATTTCCTGCCAGGAGCCGCCGGGCATCATGAAGGGCTTCCCGGTGAATTCAGTGTACCAGACCTCGGGGACCGCCCCCGTGCGGGGCTGGCGCTTCCCGTTCTCGTCCGCAAAGACCTGGACGCCGATGTCCAGGGGAATCTGCCTCTGGTCGGTGGTCATGGTGTCGTTTGAATACATTCTGAAGCGCAGGTAGATGACTGCGTCCTTGTCGGGAATCCTGACATTGTTGAAGTTCCACGACTTGGTTTCGCCGGGCTTCATGGTGATGTTGCTCATCACATTCTCGAGAAGCTCATTCATGATGGCCTGCTTCGCCGCAAGCTCGTCGGTCACGTTCACGTTGATGACGCCCTGGTTGACGCGCTTCCGATACTCCTCGACGACCGCATTCTGCAGGTCGGGAGGCGTGGGGCGGAATTCGCGGCGGGCCACCAGGGACTCCTGCCTGAGCTTCTGGATGTCCTCCTCGGTGAAAAGACCTGTCTTCTGGGCATGGCTGATGCGGTAGAAGGTCAGGCCGTAGATGACAGCCATCGAAACCACAAGGATGACTGCGTGCATAAGGAAGACGCCCAGGAACTTGCCGAACCACAGCTTCCAGCGGGGACAGGGTTTGGTGACGACCATGTGCACCTGGTATCCCTCGATTTCACTGGAGAGGAGGGAGCAGGCCAGCCAAAGGCAGGAGGCCGACACCAGGGCGATGACTAGGTTCAGGGAGTAGGTCAGCGAAACCTGCACAAGCCCCGCGGCGGTGTTGTCGCCACGGATGGTCAGCGGGAGGCCGATGACGCACAGCAGTATCAGCGCGAAGAGGACGATGAAGACCTTCGACCGAAGAGCCGAACGGACTGTCTGCTTGAAGATTGCGTTGAATGCTTTCACTGTTTTATTCCAATGAAGTGGGAGGAAGGGAAGACGCGGATGGACGCGGCTTCCGGGATTCTGTTTTCTGGAAATCTGCCATTGCGGAGGTCAACGCCGGGCCATCATCCCGTCCGCAAGCTGGGATGCCAGGGCGCCCATGCCGCCGGAACGAAGTATCTCAAGGGAGAAGTCCAGCGCCGCGCCAGGACCGCAGGCGGTCAAAATCCTGCCGCTCTTCTGGATGAACTTGCCCGTGTAGACGCCATGGGAGATGCGCTTCTCAAAGCCGGGATAACAGGTGTATTCCATGCCGTCAAGAAGCCCCGCCGCGTCCAGGACAATCGGAGCGGCGCAAATCGCGCAGACCAGCCCCCCCGAATCGTGGACCCGACGCGCCGCGTCAAGGCACAGGCCGCAGGAGGCCAGGTTCACCGCGCCAGGCATCCCGCCGGGAAAGTAGACCAGGTCAAACCCCGAAAGGTCCAATGCCTCGACAGGAAGGTCGCAGACGACGGGCACGTTGTGCGCGCCGAAGACGCGCCCCGCCGCGTCAGCCTGCACGCCGGCAACAGCCACGGAGACATTCGCGCGGCGCAGGACATCGACAGGAGCCAGCGCCTCGAGTTCCTCGAAGCCGGGTGCCAGGAAAACCAGTGCCTTCTTGATCATGGAAAATGCCGGAGCCGACGCGCATCCGCCAAAGGGAAGATGCCAGCGATTTATATTAGGAGGGTCGAGAACTCCCCGCACACGCAGACACGTGGACGGAGACCGTAATCCTAAATTGAGAAACGAGACAATATAACACCCTTTTCAAGGAGAGAAAGCGGGAAGATGGAACTCAAACCCTCACTCTATGTAAGCACACGCGGCGGCATCCAGCCCGTGGACTTCGAAGCGGCGGTCATGATGGGACTCGCAGACGACGGCGGACTGCTGGTGCCAGCAATGATCCCGCACTACGACGCGGACGAACTGGACCAGTGGAGGAAACTCACATACCCGCAACTCGCATTCCAGGTGATGAAGCCATTCGTGGGGGACGCATTCACCGACCAGGAACTTAAGGAACTCATCGACAAAAGCTACGCAACCTTCGACACGGAGGAGGTCGTCCCAATCCGGCCAATGGGAAACAGCGGACTCTTCGTCGCAGAACTCTACCACGGACCAACACTCGCATTCAAGGATGTCGCACTCCAGTTCCTCGGAAACCTCTTCGAAAAAATCCTGAAGCGACGCGGCGGCAGACTCAATATCCTCGGGGCTACAAGCGGCGACACCGGAAGCGCCGCAATCCACGGAGTCAGGGGAAAGGAGAATATCGAAATCTTCATCATGTATCCCGAAGGGCGAGTCAGCCCACTGCAGGAACGACAAATGGCGACAGTTCCAGACAAAAACGTCCACTGCATTGCAATCCGGGGAACCTTTGACGATGGGCAGCGTGTCCTGAAGGAGATTTTCAACGACCATTCCTTCAAGGAGTCGATGCATCTTGGAGCCGTGAATTCGGTGAACTGGGCCAGGATTCTGGCGCAGGTCGTCTACTACTTCTGGGGTTGCTTCCGCGTCCACGACCAGCTTGGGGAACGGATTCCCCTCCAGGTATGCGTTCCGACGGGGAATTTCGGGGACATCTTCGCGGGTTTTGTCGCCAAGCGCATGGGCGCCCCAATCGAGCGCCTTCTCCTGGCGACCAACGAGAACGACATCCTCTCCCGGTTCTTCAGGACAGGCGTCTACGAGCGCGGCGCCGTCCACCCCACCCTCTCCCCCTCCATGGACATCCAGGTTGCAAGCAACTTCGAGCGTTATCTCTACTACCGGCTGGGCGAATGCCCCGAAATGGTCTGCGACCTGATGGAGTCCTTTGCGGAAGGATGCCCAATCCAACTGGAAGGCGGTGACGACGACTTTGCCGCCGACAGGGGGGACACACAGGCGACCCTCGACACAATCCAGCGTTTCTGGAAGGACTACGGAATCCTCCTGGATCCCCACGGTGCGGTCGGAGTCGCCGTCGCCACCAGGAATCCCCTCCTTGACGCGGTCACACTCTGCCTCGAAACCGCACACCCCGGAAAATTCCCCGACGCAATCCACCAGGCGCTCGGAGACGGGGTCGAGGCCAGGCACCCCGCGTTGGACGCGCTCAAGGAGCTGCCGCTCAGGAAGACCATCGCGGATCCCACGCTCGAAGCCATCGAGGAGTATATGAAGACCACCCTCGCCAACGAGGGGGAGCAGTAGCACGGCACCATGTCGATGACGCCCCAGTCACTCTTCGACCACGCACGGCAGGAACGCCTCAAGAAGGAGTCCCCCCTCGCGGCAAGAATGCGCCCGCAGACGCTGGAGGAGTATATCGGGCAACGGCATATCCTTGCGCCCGGGCGGCTTCTCAGGCGGGCAATCCAGGCCGACAGGCTCTCTTCGCTCATCTTCTACGGCCCCCCGGGCACAGGGAAGACCACCCTGGCAAGCGTCATTGCGAATACCACGAAGTCCGCATTTGTCACCCTCAATGCGGTCATGACGGGCATCGCCGACCTGAAGGACGTCACAAAGCAGGCGCAACGGCGGCTGGGGGAATACGGACAACGCACGATCCTGTTCATCGACGAGGTGCACCGATGGAACAAGGCCCAGCAGGACGCACTCCTCCCATGGGTCGAGAATGGGACAATCATCCTCATCGGTGCCACCACCGAGAATCCATACTTCACGGTGAACCGGGCACTGGTGTCGCGGAGCAGGATTTTTCAACTTAAACCACTGGACGAAAGTGATATACGCCAAGTCCTGAAGCAGGCGTTGGAGACTCCCGACAGGGGATACGGGCGCCTCTCCGTCCTCCTGGAGGAGGATGCGCTGGCACATCTTGCGAATGTCGCCAACGGGGATGCCCGCGCGGCCTTGAACGCCCTTGAGCTCGCCGTCGAGACCACGCCTCCCGACGGCGACGGCAGGATCGTGGTCACCCTGGCGGTTGCCGAGGAGTCTATCCAGCACAGGGCGGTTCTCTACGACCGTGAGGGGGACTACCACTTCGACACGATTTCCGCATACATCAAGTCGATGCGCGGAAGCGACCCCGACGCAGTCTTCTACTGGCTGGCAAAGATGGTCTACGCAGGCGAAGACCCGCGTTTCATCTTCCGGAGGATGACGATCTTCGCCTCCGAGGACATCGGGATGGCGGATCCCAACGCCGTCCAGTTCGTCACCTCCTGCGCCGAGGCATTCGAGCGCGTGGGGCTTCCCGAAGGGCTCTTCCCGCTGGCACACGCGGCGCTCTACTGCGCCACCGCCCCAAAGTCGAACTCCGTCCTCGGATTCTTCGACGCACTCAAGCTCGTCGAAAAGGAACGGGAGGGCGAGGTGCCAAACCACCTGCGGGACGGCAGCCGCGACAAGGAGGGATTCGGGCACGGCGTCGGATACAAATACCCGCACGAATACCGGAACCACTGGGTCGCACAGCAGTATCTCCCAAGCGCACTCCAGGGGCGGATATTCTACGAACCCGGAAATCTTGGCTACGAAAGCACGCTCGCGGAGCAAATCCGCAGCCGACGCGAACTGCAGCTCGCCGCATTGAGGGAGGCCGAAAACGGACTGGCGCCGCCCGAAATCCTCACCTTCTCGCCAAGCAACAAGGCAACGGAAGCCTGGCTCGCAAGGACGGTCGATTCCCTGGCCGGATTCCTCGCCACCATAAAGACGGAACTCTTCAGGCACCGCGCCACACAGCGGCATGAACGCATCCTGGACCTCTCCGCAGACTCGGGATTCCTTACCTGGGAGGCCGCACGAAGAGTCCCCGAGGGAGGCGTCTGGTCCCTCGTGAAAACCAAGGAGGCACGGGATGTCCTCCTGGAACAGGCAAAAAACCTCCCGGAGCTGCGACAGCCCAAAATCCTCCTCGGAAATCTCGAAGACCTCCCGCGGCTCCTCAAAAAGGCCGGAGAGGAGGAGGGGCTGAAGTTCGATATGATTGTCGGAAGAAATGTCCTCGCAAAATGCGCCGACAGAACCGCCGCGCTTAATCTCCTGAAGGAGCTTCTCGAGGAAGACGGGACGCTGGCACTGGCGGAAAATCTGCCACGGCGGGGACAAAGGCTCTCGCTGCTGGCAAACGCCACGCTCCCAAAGGAGGTCCGAAAGGCCGAAGAGACACTCTACGCCCAGCCAGACGACCCAGTCCTCGGATGGGATGCCGATACGCTCGAAGCCGAAGCCGCGGACGCGGGACTAAAAGGCGCAAGGACAAGTGTCATCGAGGCTCGACGCACGCAGCTCCTGCCAAAGGCCGTCCTCGACCGATGGATGGATGACTCGACGCCAGATTCCTACGCCGCAAGGCTCCTGCGGGCAGGACTCTCAAAGGACAATCTGATACTCCTCGAAGACGCACTGGCGCCGCTGGCGGGAAAAACGGTGGGAATTTCCTCGTCCACCGCAATACTCATATATGACAAAACCACCCACGAATGAACACGAATATATTAGAACCACGAATGAATTAGAACCACGAATATATTAGAACCACTAATGGACACGAATGGACACGAATAAATTCAAATAAACCACGAAAAACACGAAAAACACGAAAATGGATTTGATTTACAAGGAAGAGGTCTACGCCATCCAGGGTGCGTGCTTTGAGATCTATAGGGAGACAGGTTGTGGTTTTCTTGAAGCAGTGTACCAAGAGGCATTGAGCATGGAATTTGAATCGTGTGGGGTGCCATATCAGGAACAGGTTGAACTTCACCTGAAATATAAGAATCGTCCTTTGAAACAGACCTACAAGCCAGATTTTGTCTGTTTTGGAGAAATCATTGTCGAGATAAAGGCTGTTTCCGAACTTACCAAGGAACACGAGGCTCAATTAATGAATTACCTGAAAGTCACGGGAATGCATTTGGGGCTTCTGGTGAACTTCGGCCATTTTCCAAAGGCAGAGATTAGAAGGTTTGCTTTATAGTTTTTTCGTGTATTTCGTGTGTTTCGTGGTTAAATTCTTACCCATTAGTGGTTCTTTTGTATTCCTTTCGTGTATTTCGTGTGTTTCGTGGTTAAATTCTTACCCATTAGTGGTTCTTATCTTATCCATTAGTGGTTGTCATCTACAGGCTTTGGCCGCCTCTTCCACGCTATTGAGGTCCAGTGCGGCGGACAATGAAAACCGGAGCCTTGCGGTTCCCTTTGGGACCGTCGGATGCCTGATGGGGAACACGAGGATTCCCGCGTCCTGATATTTTTGGGCGAGTTCCACGGCCTTTTGGTCGTCTCCCACGATTTGCGGGACGATTTGCGAGGTTCCGCCTGTCGCATAGCCTTGTTCCCTGATGGCATTCCGCAGGTATTCTGCGAGAATTGCGAGGTGATTTCGCCTGTCATCCATGCCGGCGCACTTTTTCAGGACGAAGTTGCTCCAGTTGAGGATGACCGGCGGCAGTCCCGTTGTGAAGATAAGCGACCGCATGTGATTGACGAGATAGTCGTGGATTTCCCGGGAGAGGATGGCGTATGCCCCTGTCGATCCGAAGGCCTTCCCGAAGGTTCCCACGAGCACATCCACCTCTGGCATCACGCCCTGCTCCGCCGCGAGTCCGGTTCCCCGCGGTCCTCTGACTCCGACTCCGTGTGCCTCGTCGACCACGAGGATTGCGTCGAACTCCCTCTTGAGGGCGGCGAGCGCCCGCATGTCCGCCTCGTCTCCGTCCATGCTGAAGATCGACTCCGTGACGATGAAGATTCTGCGGTATGCGTCCTTGTTTTGGGTCAGAAGCGAATGCAGATGCTCCATGTCGAGATGCCTGTAGCGTTTGAATTCGGCGTCTGCCAGCCGGAGTCCGTCGATGATGCTGGCGTGGTTCAGCTTGTCCGAGAGGATTAGGTCGTGGCCTTTTGCCAGCGCTGGCAGGATTCCTATATTGGCGTGGTATCCGCTGTTGAAGACCAGTGCGGACCGTCCCCCGTAGAGTTCGGAAAGAGTCTTTTCCAGTCGGACGTATGCGGGGGTGTTTCCCGTGAGGAGCCTTGACGAGGCGCTGGACTGTGCCAGTTCCGGGGATGCGTGGTCCGGGAAGAGGTCGTAGAACTCGCGTCGCAGTGCGGAGTCGCCGGCAATCCCCATGTAGTCGTTGCTCGAGAAATTCCTGTATTCGCGACCGTTCCAATATGCCGTGGCGCCATCGCCGTGGGCGATTTCACGCAGGACGCGGAGCCGTCCCGAAGAAGCCAGCTCCTCAACGTCTTGCGAAAGCTCCGCTGAAAACCCCAAATCCTTCGGTTCGCTCATTTTCCTGGTCTCCTTTTCCTTCTTTCGACAACATCCAGAAGCGCGGCCTTGCGGCGGTATAGGCGTCCTCCGAGCCAGAGGAGTTCGGCCAGCGTCCCGGCCACGCAAATCCACGCGAAGAGATTTCCCGTGCGTGCGTAGAGTGTCGGCGGCGCGTCCTTGGGCGCCGGGACGACATCGTATGCGTGCCATCCGGCGGCAAAGTCCCCGCCGTCGGCGTCGGTGATTGGCGCGAGGATTTCCCCCTTCGGCGTAATCAGGCACGTATGGGAATTATTTCCCGACCGCATGAGCGGCAGCCGGTTTTCAACGGCGCGGAAGACCGCGTGCGCCTGGTGCTGCCTGGCGCCGCTGCTCTCCTTGTACCAGCAGTCGTTCGTAATCGTGAAGAGCATCTGTGCGCCAGAGAGGGCGAATCTGCGGGATATTTCGGGGAAGACATCCTCGAAGCAGATGTTCACGCCGGCGTAGAGGGGGATGTCAGTGCCGCTTCGGGACAGCCTGAAGAGGGTGTAGCTCCTGCCCGGAGTGAGGTCGCGACCCATTCCGATGACATCCGCAAGCCACGGAAAGTGCTTCGAAAAGGGGACGAACTCCCCGAAGGGGACCAGATGCGTCTTGTCGTAGTAGTCCGTCCGTGCAACCAGCATCGAACGCCAGAAGGTGGCGGTGTCCCTCAGGAGAAACGCCGAGTTGTATACATTCGCCGCGGAGCCCCCCACGGGCATCCGCTCGTCCAGCGCCCCAATCAGAAGCGGGGTCGAGACCTTGTCAAGAACGTCGGCCAGCACAAGAGCGTACGGTTCGTAGACGATTGGCGCGGGTATCGCGCCCTCCGGCCAGAGGTAGAGATCCGCGGGGGCGGGTGCATTGGCGTGCGCGTCGAGCGTCAGTCCACGGTATGCGGCAACCGCATTGTCGAACTCCTCCTCCGTCCACACCCGGCATTCAGGGACATTTCCCTGGATTGCAATGATGCGAATCGGAGGCTCCGACTGGGGGAGTTCCATGCGCCACTGGAAGGCGCACCAGGCCACGACAAGCGATGCGACGACGGCCAGCGCAAGGGCGGAAGCCCGGCGGTATCTCCCGACGATGATTCCTGCGGCCAGGACGTTGGCCAGGACAATCACGAAGGAGATGCCGTAGACTCCCGCAGCCGTCGCAAGAAGCCTTGTGGGGACGAATGCCTGGGAGATTCCAAGCTGATTCCAGGGCATGCCAGTGAATATCCAGCTGCGGACCCACTCCAGGGCGCACCAGGAGCCGGGAAGGGCCAGCGCGAAGAGGGCGTGGCTGCGCCAGTCGCGAAGCGCCCACATTCCCGCGCCCGGGCGCGTCGCAAGCGCCGCCTCGCCGGGAGGCATGCCTGGGCGTTCACGGGGCTTCAGAGTCCATAGAACCGCCGATGCCAGATAATACCAGGCCGCCGGAAACAGCGCGCAGGGGATGGCGAGAAGCGCGCCTGCCCCGAAGCCCACCGTGTTTAGCCACGCGAAGGAGATTCCGAAATATGCGTATCCGAAGAGGAATCCCAGGCACAGGCGCCGTATGCGGCCGCATGGAAAGGGGACAAGCAGGAGCGGGAGGAATCCGGCGAATGCCAGCCACCATCCTTCGACCGGCGGAAACGAAAGGGAGAGCAATATGCCCGACAGAAGCGCCGCGCAGGGCTGGAGGCACCGCAGCCATCTGCGGGAGCATAAGGATATCACGGGGGGCAGACTCGCGGCGCAAACAGTGCTCATTCCGCCTTCGTCTCCAACTGCACCTCCATCCCGCAACGCTTGGCGGGACGAATCAGCATGATTATCTCCTCGTAGGGACGTTCGCCACTGGCACGGATGCGGACACGGGTGCGCCCCAGGGACTTGAGCTGGCGAAGCTGCTCCTCCAGCGACGCGAAGGAGGCGGGAACCCCGTTGACTCCGCAATTCCCCTCCGCGTCAAGGGTCACCTGCACTGCCTCGGGATCCTCCTCGGGAACTGTGGCCTCGGTGTTCATCGAGGGGGGAACCACGTCCGTCTTGTAGTCAAGGATTGGAACCGTGATGACGAAGAGGATGAGCAGCATGAACGTCAAGTCCATCAGCGGAGTCATGTTGACTTCGCTCTGGACCTTGATCAGGCTTCCGCGTTTTGCTCTTCTACTGCGCATAGTCCTGGCCGGTGCGGGGTGCCTCGGAGGGATAGGAGGGAACGGCATACCCTGGAGCCGGCGGCGCCGCCGCCCCTGCGGTTGGATAGGCGCGGATGACGGATGGTTCCGCGGGCTGGCCGGGCCGCACGGCGGAGGCGCCCTGCCCCATTGGAGCACCGCCCCCCTGGACAGGCATGGAGGGCTCCCGCGGAGGCGCCGCATGGCGAGGCGAGACCTGGGCGAGCCTCAGGGAGGTGACAATCGCGGAAATGAAGTCGTCCATCGCCTTGTCGATGGTCACAAGACGCCCGGCGACCACGTTGTTCGCGATGATTGCGGGAATGGCGACGATGAGCCCCGCGACAGTCGTCAGCAGGGCTCCCGAGATTCCCGGGGCGATTGCCTGTATGTCGGGACGTCCTCCGTTGTTGACGATTCCGATGAATGTGGCCATGACTCCCCAGACTGTGCCGAAAAGTCCCAGCATTGGCGCCAGGGATCCTGCGCTTCCGACCCAGGAAAGCCCCGACTCCAGGTTCATCTGCTGGATGGTGACTTCGGCCTCCATGGCGGCCTGGACCCGGTCGGTCTCCTCGTCCGTCAACGGCCTGGGCAGGACTCCGTTGGTCGTGAGGGCATACTTCTCCACATCCGAGGGCTTCAGGATTTCCAGGAGGATTTTGAATGCGGCGCGCCCCAGTGCGGCAGTGGGGCCTTCGAGATTGCGGTTGCGCTCAAGCTCGCCCAGGATCTGGTGGCTGCAGGTGGCCTTCCCCCTCATCTTCTTGAAGAGGGTGCGGCAACTGCGCATGGCGGCGCCAACCTGCATCGTCTTGGTACAGGCGACACTCCACATGACTATGCTGAAGCACACCAGCACCAGGACAATCAGCTTGCCCACGGTGTCGCTGTTGATGAATGCATCCCAGACTACGCTACCCAGACTCATTTGCGGACCTCGCGAGTTGTATATACTGTTGTGGGGAGATGTTCTCGGCGCGGGCAGTGGCTGGAAGCCCCATCGACTCCAGGGCACCCGCAAAATCAAATCCGGGGACGACTCCCGACAGGAGCCTCCGCGCCTGCTTGCGGCGCTGCGAAAACGCCGCCGTCGCCAGGCGGTCGGCGGCCTCCAGGAGGGCCCGGTCCGCCAGTGGGGCGTCCAAGGCCTCCAACGCCAAAAACGCGGAATCCACCTCCGGCGGCGGGAAGAAGACCCCCCGGGGGACAATGCGCGCAATCCGCGCACGATACCTGAAGGCAAGGCGGACTGTCAGGACGCCGTAGGCGGGAGTCCCCACAGGCGCGGCAAGACGCTCGGCCATCTCCTTCTGGAGAAGGACATGGAAGGAAGCCGGCGGATTAGGAAGGCCCGCAAGACGCGCCAGAAGCACGGATGCGCAGGAATATGGAAGATTCGCGACGCAGCGGAAACGCGTGCCTACGGGAAAGAGGGAGGTGTAGTCCACCTTGCAGGCGTCGCCCTCGACAAGCCGGAAGCCGTCAACGCCTTCGAAACGCTCTCGAATATATCTCGCCAGACGGGAGTCGAACTCCACGGCAGTCACACGGCATCCCGCCGCCACAAGGCGTTCTGTCAAGACGCCAGTGCCAGGGCCGACCTCGAGAATCTCCTCGCCGGAAACCGGCGCCGCGGCACGCACCAGCGCGGAAAGGCAATTCTCGTCCACCAGGAAATTCTGTCCAAGCGCACGGCTTGGATGCATGTCCAGCTGCGACAGGATTTTCGACAGCTCCGACAATTTCATGGGGTGGGGCTTTGGGCGTGGGGCTTCAGGTGAGGAAGAAGAAGAACGACTCCAACGCCTGCAAGGCGCCCTGCGCGTCATCTCCCTGGGCGGTGATTTTGAGGACCATGTCGGCGGAGGCGCCCAGCGTCAGAAGCGCCAGCGGGCTCTTCGCGTCGGCGATATGGGTCTCGTCGCGGGCGATCTTGACATGGCACGGAAGCTTTGCGCAGGCCCGCGAAATGTCGCTGGCCACCTTCAAGTGGAGCCCGTTCTTGTCGCGGACTCTTGCCTCCACCTGGCAGATCGTATCTTCGCTTCGGGAATCCATTGTGCCGTCAAGGGGAATCGGGTGGTGTGGCGGGGGGAGCCGCGGCGGCACCATCCTCCTCGGGAAGATTCAAATCCTGGAGGATGGACATGACGCGCTCGGCACGTTCCGCTGTCTCGTCCAGCGTGAAGTGGAGCACGGGAGTGTATTTCATCAGGATCTTCCGCGCAATCCCCTGCTGGAGGACGGGGCGCTTGCGCTGCAAAAGCGCCAGCGCACGCCGCTTGGCATCCTCGCCGCCATAGACGGAGACGAAGACCCTGGCCGTCCGGAGGTTGCTGGAGAGCTCCACGCCGGTGAAGGTGACAAGCGCGTCCGGGATGTCAGGGCGGATATGCACTTCGCCGAGCTGCGCCAGTTCCTTGAGCAGCTGCGCGTTGAGTCTGGTTATGCGGGATTCTGCTGGCATCTGTGGGTAATGTGGTGGTGCGTAAGGCAGGAAGGCCGACGCTACAGTTCAGGCGCAATCTTCTCGACCGCGAAGACCTGGATGCGGTCGCCAACCTCGAAGTCCTCGAAGTTGTCGAGGCGGATGCCGCACTCCTGGCCGGCGCGCATCTCCTTGACATCCTCCTTGAAGTGCTTGAGGGACGCCACAAGGCCGGAGTATATCATGTCCTTCTGACGGAAGACCTTCGCCTTCTGGTTCAACTTGATTGTGCCGCTTGTGACACGGCAGCCGCAAATCTTGCCGGCCTTGGTGATGTTGAAGACCTGCGCAATCTCCGCCTCGCCCACCAGGGTCTCCCGGATCTCGGGGGTAAGACGGCCGCGCATGACGTCCTCGATGTCGTCCAGAAGATCGTAGATGATCGAGTAAAGGCGGATTTCAACGCCCTTCTGCTTCGCGGTGCGGTTCACGCTGGGCATGACACGCACGTGGAAGCCGACGATGATCGCCTTGCTCGCGGCCGCCAGAACCACGTCGGAGTCGGTGACTTCGCCTACGCCGCCATGGACAATCTTGACCGCGATCTTGTTGGACTTGATGGCAGAAACGGCATCCGAAATCGCCTCAAGGGAACCGCGCACGTCAGTCTTCAGGACGATGTTCAGCTCGACAACGGAGGAGGCGCCCTCGTTCATCTGCTTGATCAACTCCTCGATGCTCGTGGCGCGGGGCGCACTGATCGCCTCTAGGCGCTTGCGCTGCAACTCCTCCTCGGCCGCTGCCTTCGCAGACTTCTCGTCCGGCTGCCAGACAACACGGTCGCCAGCCTCGGGAACTCCGTTGAAGCCCATGATCTTCACAGGGGTGGACGCAGTCGCCTTCGCAAGACGCTTGCCGTGGGTGTCCAAAAGCGCACGGGCCTTGCCGTAGGTGCTTCCACAGGAGAACCAGTCGCCCTGGCGAAGGACGCCGTTGCGGACGAGGATGTTCGCGGTGGGTCCCATGCCCGCCTCCATCTGCGCCTCGATGACAAGGCCCTCGAAGGGCGCGTCCGGGTCGGCGTTGAGTTCCAGCATCTCGGCCTCCAGCAGGATTCGCTCAAGCAATTCGTCCACGCCGTCCCCGGTGATTCCGCTGCAGGGGATTACCGCCGTGTCGCCGCCCCACTCTTCGGGCTGGATTCCATTCTCCTGGAGCTGCCTCAGCAGCCGGTCCTTGTCGCACCCGTGGAGGTCGCACTTTGTCATGGCGACGATAATCGGCACGCCGGCCGCCTTTGCATGGTTGATTGCCTCGACGGTCTGGGGCATGACCCCTTCGGGGCCCGCCACCACCAGCACCGCCACGTCGGTGGCGTTGGCGCCACGCGCGCGCATCGCCGTGAATGCGGCGTGCCCGGGGGTATCAAGGAAGGTAATCGTCTGGTCGCCATACTGGGCCACGGAGGCGCCAATCGCCTGGGTGATGCCGCCGGCCTCGCCAGCCGCCACGCGGGTCTTCCTGATGTAGTCCTGAAGGGTGGTCTTGCCGTGGTCGACGTGACCCATGAAAACCACCACGGGAGGACGGCCGACCTTCTTGCGGGTGCGACCGGCATTGGCGGCCGCCGCAATCGCAGACGCCTTGCGCTCGAAGACAGGGTGGTTCCCCTTCTCACGGCGCTCCTGCACAAACTTCTTGCCGTTCTTCTCGCAGATCTTCTCCACCACCTCGATGTCAAGGACCTGGTTGATGGCGGCGAAGATGTTCAGGCCCATCAGCTGGATGATCAGCTCGTTGGGCTTCTTCTTCAGGGCCGTGGCCAGGTCCCTGACGGTGACAGGGGTCTTCAGGCGGATCTCGCTGCCGTCGCCCTCGTCTTCATCCTCCACGTCTTCGGCTGGCTCCTCCTCGGCGGGAGCATCCTGGGCGGCCGGCGCGGGGGCGGCCTTCTGCCTGCGCGCGTCCTGGGCCTCCTTGCGGGAGTTGTAGATCTGCTTGCGGATGAGCTCGGCCTCCTCCTCGTCCAGGGTGCTGGAGTGGCTGCGCACGGCAAACCCCTCCTTCTGAAGGAAGTCCACAAGCTCCTTGCTTTCCATTCCTAATTCACGGGCAAGCTGGTTTACACGTATTTTCGATGACATATTCTTTCCTCCTTAGCTTTTACTTGCCGTTGCCAATTTCCACGGAAATCAACCTCCCGCCAAAGACGGGAAGGGAAACGCGGGCGGAGAGGCGGGCCACTTGCGCCACCGCCCGCGCCGGAGGAAGGCTATGACGCCAGCGCAGCGACAATCTTCGCCGCGGTCTCCTCGCCAATGCCCTCGATCTCCGCAAGCTCCTCCACGCTGGCCTCCTTGAGGCCCTCGACGGAGTGGAAGCCATTCACCACCAGGATGCGGGCGATGGACTCGTCAATGCCGCAGGCCTGGGCCAAAAGCCCAGTCGCCTGGGAAATCATCTGCTCCATCGAGTTCTCCTCCTGGGGAACCTCCTCGGGGGCGATGCGCTCGATGTTGATCTTCCAGCCAAGAAGCTTGGCCGCAAGACGGGCATTCTGACCCTTCTTGCCAATCGAAAGCGAAAGCTGGTCGTCAGTGACACGCACCTGCAAAATCCTCTCGCCGTCCACCTCCTCGATGAAGACCTTCGCCAATTTCGCGGGCTTCAGCGCGTTCTCGGCATAGACCTTGATGTCGGGATCCCAGTTGATGATGTCAACTTTCTCGCCGCCAAGCTCGCTGACGATGGTGCGGACGCGGGCGCCCCGAAGACCGACGCAGGCGCCGACGGGATCCACCTTCGGCTGGGAACTGGTCACCGCAATCTTGGTGCGGTAGCCAGGCTCCCGCGCAACTCCCTTGATCTCAACTGTCCCGTCTGCAATCTCGCTGACTTCACGCTCAAAAAGACGGCGCACAAAGTCCGCGCTTGAACGGGTGACGTAGAGGCTCGCGCCGGGCTTGTCGGGATTCAGGGTCTTCAGAAGGACGGTGATGTGGTCCCCGACCTCGTACTGCTCCCCGGGAATGCCGGCCTTCGGAGGCATCAGACCCTCCGCATTGCCAAAGTCAATCCAGACACCGTTCTTGTCACGGCGGGAAATCGTGCCCGTCAAAAGCTGCCCCTCCTGGCCAGTGAACTGGGAGACGACATGACGCTTCTCGGCATCCTGAAGACCCATCGTCAAAATCTGACGCGCCGCCTGGGACGCAATGCGCCCAAAGTCCTGGGTCTCAATCTTCCAGGCAATCTCGTCGCCAACCTTCGCATCGGGAAACCTGGTGCGGGCCATGGCGACGTCAATCTCCAGCGAGGGGTCGACAACCTTCTCAACCACCGTCAGCTTCGCAAAGCAGGTGATGTTGTTCTTGTCGTCAATCTCCACGTCGACATTCAGATAGTTGCGGACTGCCTTCCGTGCCGCCTCGCGAACCGTGCGCTGAAGCATGGCGACCAACTCGTCACGCGAAATGCCGCGCTGCTTCGCGAGATAGTCGATCATCTGACCACGCTGCTTCTGCTCCTCAGTCATTTTGCTCATAAGTAACTTCCTCCATGTTAGGCGGATAAAAAGAAAGCGGGTCAACAGACCCGCTCCAAAGACGTCTGCGATGATGTAAACAGCGGATAATATAATCCGATTTCACAGGAGGGAGGCAAGATGGAGAAGCAAGGGACGGGAATGGCAACAGGAAAAGTTCAACGCATGCGTTTCGGACGTTGAACTTTTCCTGTACCATTTTTCAAGATAATCAAGCAGACACTCCAGCTTTCCGACTTCACTAGGCTACAATGAAAACACCTTGCGCTGGCAGATATGGACTGCCCTGCTGGCTTACCTGCCTCTGCGCTTCGTGACATGGAACAACAAATGGAACCATCCGGTCAGCAGACTCTTCACGCTTGTGCGCTCCATCCTGTTGAACTACTTCAAGGTAGCCAGCGTCATCGAATACTGCGACCTCGCCAGGAAAGACAGAGAATGAACCATCCTGAGTAGTCCTGAAATAGCCTGCCTGTTCGCATTCTGGGATCTTCCAGCGTAATTCCAGTACAAACGAGCCTACACACAAGAAGGATGTCCTGAAATAACTGGATGCGCTGTGCTCACCCGCACCGCATAATCAGGCATCCTGCCTGTTTATTGAACGATTCTGTGTTTTTTTGAAAAAATTTCGTTTTCGACTTGAAATCCTCAAGATAAATGCTACAATTGTTTTCGAAAACTAAAACGTTTTAATTTTATCACGCTGTTTTTCGCACCGCCCCCCTTGCAAGAGAAAGAATGCAAATGATTCCTCTTCTTCCTTCAATTCGCAGTGCAAAAGCCGTTTTGGCAATAGTCCTGGTATTGACGCTTTGCTCTATGGAGAGCGTGGGTATGTCTAGTTCTGATATCGGCGACCCATATGGAATCTGTGTCCATATACATACCTGGGAGCATCCCTGGGCGGCGAAGGAAGTTGCCATCTGGAAGGAAATGGGCATTCGCAAATACCGTTCGGGAATGCCCTGGCAGGATGTCCAGACTCCCGATGGAGTATGGGTGTGGGAGAACGCTTTTGACAAGACCAGCAGACTGATGGCTCAGCATCCGGAATTCAAAATGACGAATGTATTCGGTGGCGTCGTTCCTGGCGGTGACCCATTGAGCAAGAAAAACCTGGACGGTCTTCTGAATTACATCAAGGAGGAATTGGATCGTGACGCGGGCGAGACGTTCGGAGCCTTCCAGGTTCTGAATGAAACAAACATTAATGGACTGAGCGCCGATGAATATGCGGAAATCTTCCATGCTGTTGCGAAGATGCTCCATCAGCGTTTCCCCGATGTCCCTGTTGTGGCGGCAGGAACGTCGGGAGTCCCCCTGGATTACATTGAGCAGGAATTCCAGGCAGGGCTTGTAGAAGATATGGATGTATTTGCCGTCCATCCGTATGGCTGGAACATCCCTCCGGAAAACTGGATCCCATCCCAGGCACGCCTTGTCCGGAATCTCATGGACAAGTACGGTGCGGAGGACAAGCCGCTCTGGTTCACTGAAATCGGCTATTCTTCGGAAGACTTGACTGACTTTCCTGTTCGGGTCTACCCTCGCTTGATGAAGGAACTGGGGTTGAAGCCAGAGAATACCCGTGTGTACGTTATATTCGACACGGAATACAATCTTTACTCTGAAACACACATCTTCGATGTACGAAAAATGATTCCTGGCGTCAGCGAAATCATTCCCATCGACTTGCGTGACCTTGCGCATTTAATGCCCGGAGAAAACGATTTGCTTGTCATTCCCGAAAGCCAATGCTTTCCCGGCGTCCATGTCAAAGACCTCAGGACATTCCTTGCTCGCGGCGGCAAGGTCTTCTCTCCCCAAGGTTTTCCCCTCTATTTTGAACTCAACAAGGAGCCGGACGGTCTCGTCATGATGACCCAGGTCAACGGGAAATGGCTTTCTGAACTCCATCTGGGCTGGGAGGCGCCATGGACCAAGGACGAATGCCAAGTCACCCAAAACTGGGAATGGGCCAACCCTGACGAAACAACCCCCCTCCCTGAAAAATACCTTGCCTATATGTTTTTCAACGGAGCAAATTTGAGGGGAAACGACAGGTTCACCCCAGTTCTTTATGGCATCAACGGCAATTACAAGGGCGCAGTAGCGGGAGTATATCACTTTTCAAGTGATCTTAAGGGCAAATTCGCAGTCGCTGGCTGTTCCATGCGCGGTTGCTCCGAAGAATACCAGGCCTACCTGAACACCCGCACGTTGATTCTTGCTATAGCGTCACGGGTCGAGGAAATCTATATCCATCACTTCCGTGCCGTCGAGGGAGAGCGGTTCGACGTCGAACACCATTTTGGCATCAATCATAGCAATCTTGATCCCAAACCTGCCAATTGCGCCCTCCGCACCTTGATACAAGAGCTTCCTGCGCATTCAACACGGCCGGTTATTTCTCGGGTGGACGACGCCTTTCTCGCAGATTGGACACGCCCAGACGAACAGAAGGTCACCGCTGTCTGGCGTGCATCCATCCGAACCATGCCGATGACCTTTGCTTCGAAGGGGAGTGTCACGGCACGGGAATGCACGGGAATCAAGATTCCTGTCAACCAGAAGGGAGGGATGTTGTCGCTATGCGTCGGGCCTGGAGTCACTTACATCCATCACAATGGTGATCTGAAAATCATCAAATAATTCGTTTTTTCCATAATGATTGTCACATTGAAACGTCTGGCAAAGGAACTGAACCTATCTCCTGCCACAATCAGCCTGGCACTCCGAGGTTCTCCGGGAATAGCCGCCAAAACGCGTCAGCTTGTCTGCGAGACAGCGGCCCGCTATGACTATGTTCCGAGCAATTTCGGTCGAGCGCTTCAAATGCGACGTTCGCGCCTCATCGGTTTCTATATGCCGCAAGCGACATACAGTTTCTTCGATGAAGTCCTATCCGCTGCTGGCAGTGTCTGTCTGAAGCATGATTACAACCTGCTTCTGGGCTGGGCCTATTGGGAAGGGAAAAAGTGCATCGTCCAAGGCAGGCAATTTCTGGAGAAGGAAGTAGATGCCCTGGTTGTCTCGTTCATGACTCAGGAGATTCAAAAGGAACTGTCACGCTTTGAAAAAAAGAAGCGCCCCATCATCTATTGCAACTGTAGCGACGAGAAAGGCATCAGCATCAGGAATGGTGGATCGGTTCATACCGATGATATGCTTGGCGGTCGCCTGGCGGTTCGGGCTCTTTGCAAGGTAGGCCACCGCAACTTGTTATGTTCCGCAACAAACATCGAACGCCTGGAAGGGAATAGGCAAGAAGCAAGTTTATGGGGTGCATCGATAGCGGAATACCAAGGAAGTATTCCAGATATCTGCGCCTACATCCGTCAGCATCCTGAAATAACAGGCATCGTCTCATATTGCGACGAAGAGGCTCTCAACTTATACCATCCTTTGCAGGAAATGGGACTTCGTATTCCGCAGGACATTTCCATCATCGGATATGACGGCATCCCCATGGGCGGCATGCCACAGTTTAAGCTTTCCACCATTGAACAGCAGCGCACCATGCTTGGAAGACGCGCTATCGAAATTGCCATACAGATGATTGAACACCCGGAACGGGAACCTGTGTCCGAATTGCTTGAACCAAGCGTTTTGATGCGTGAAAGCATTGCGCCGCCACGATCCCGTAAATAACGTCTCATCTCTTCCCTTGGAAACTGACTCTGCATCCTGAAGTCCTGCCTGCCGAACCTTCATCCTTTGTGTATGCCACAGTTCCTTCCTGTCGTTTTTTCCCCTTGATTTCTAGCGTAGTCACTTTTTTTCTAAAAACTAAAACGTTTTAAGTCTTTCCGTCTTGCAAATCCCGGAGAAAACATGACTGCTCCGGAGTAGAGAAATGAGACATGACAGTCATGGCCAAAAGGAGGTTGACAATGAGAAAGAAGCAAAAACATTTCACACTGATTGAATTGCTCGTGGTCATCGCCATCATCGCCATTCTGGCTGCAATGCTTCTCCCTGCACTTTCCAAGGCCAGGGAGAAGGCCAGGGCCATCACCTGTCTCTCCAACCAGAAGCAGTGCATGACGGCCCAAATTATCTATGCAAATGACAACTCGGACTGCTATCTGTCACTGACCTACTCCGCCGATGGCTTTTGGAGATACTGGGGACGCTGGTTTGTGGAAAGTGAAAAACTGCTCGCCAAGAAAGTTATAGGCTGCCCAGACATGAACTTTACTCTGAATGGCTACGTAATGAACGAGGCCTGTAATCCGACAAATACTTGGATTGGAGATCAAGGCGAATACACTTATGGTGCCTTTGGAATGACTAACTTGTCAGCGGAACACAGGGCAAGGCTTGGCAATTACTCCATAACATTATTCAACCCGAGCAACTACTGTTACCTTTCAGTCAATAGGGTCACGAGCATGCTTAGTCCCTCGGAAACGATTATTCATGCAGATGTCCAACAGTACCAGCCTGGCTGCTGTGCAGCTGTTTTCAATGAAATCGGTACAATACTCAATTCCAACATTGTCCTCCAGCACGGCAACCGTGCCAACGTGGCCTGGGGAGACGGTCATGCCACTTCTATCACGCGCGGTGAACTGAAGGCGGCTCCTCAAGAATTCAGCTTTGTTGGCACTCCGTCTGTCCTCAGGGAACCGCTGTAACGGCAAGCACAATAAGATTCTTCGGCTTGTCGCCTGACTCATGGAGACAAGCCGACAACCTCCACTTCCGAAGTAGGCAACACATCAATCGTTACAAATTGCTATGAGACTGACAGGTACTTTTTTAGACGAGATTACATTCGACATTCCCCACCAGAACTGGGGGCGAGAAGAGTGGGACCGGGATTTCTGTGCCATGAAAGCCCTGGGAATCAAGCGTGTCTTCATAATCCGTGCCGCCTGGCGCCCCTTCATGACATTCGATTCCAAGGTGGTTTCTTCCACGGGTTTTTTCCACAAGCCCCCCGTTGACCTAATGGACCTGTTCCTGGATCTGGCGGAAAAGTATGATATTGAGTTCTACGCCGGCACATGGCATAGCCAGGAAGGCGACTGCGTGACCTGGACAACGGGAAAATATGATCGGGAAATCGCCATCAACCTGGCGCTGATAGATGAAATACAGGAAAAATATGGTCATCGCAAGGCATTCAAGGGGTGGTACCTGACCCATGAAGTCTGTGCAAATATCCCTGGCACCATTGAACTTTTCCGCAAGACAGGCCTCCATGCAAAAGTCGTTTCCGGTGGTAAACCCACCATGATTTCTCCGTATTTCGCGGGGGTCAAGGCCCCTGGTTCCCTGGGGGACGTCGGCGTCCTGACAGTCGAAGCCCACGCTGCCCACTGGACGAAGATTTTCGCCCAACTACGAGGCGCAGTTGATTACGTAGCCTTCCAGGACGGCCATGTGGGTTTCGGCGAACTGGCGGACTATTTGAAGGTCACTGCAAAATTGGCCAAGGAAAACGGCATTACCTGCTGGACCAACATCGAGTCATTCGACCGAGACATGCCTATCAACTTCCTCCCCATCAACTGGGAGAAGTTCCAGTGGAAGATGGAGGCAGCAGCTTCGGCCGGAATCGAAGAAGGCATTACTTTTGAATTCTCTCACTTCATGAGCCCCAACAGTATGTATGCTTCTGCCGCAAATCTGTTCGACCGCTATTGTGAGTATTGCGATATTCCGGCCCGGTCCAAAGATTTCAAGAACTGAGTACCAAGCCCTCCATTCTCCTGAAAAAACATTCCTGCACCAGGGAATGGTGTAATTCTCTCCTTTCTGTTTGCTTTTTGACTGCCCAATAACGCAATGACGCCCATGCCAGGGCAGGGTCTGACAGGATGCCGCAGATAATTCCCACCAACGCAAAAACATAATCATGACAACAACTGCGCAAATTGGGCATGTCTGGCAGGGAAAATGGATTGGCTCCACGATACCGGAAACAGATCATGTCAGTCGTGTGCATGAAGCGAATCTGGAGGGCCGTGGCGCTCCGTGGCTCCGGCAAATCTTCACGTATCGGAAACTCCCGGAGAAAGTATTTCTTTACATTTCAGCGCCGGGGTGGTTCTGCGCATACATCAACGGGAAGCGTGTCGGCGACAGAGTTCTGTCGCCTGTCATAGCCCAGTTCAATGCCCATGTCGCCTACGTCTGCCACGATGTCACGGCATATCTGCAGGAAGGGGAAAATGCCATGGCAGTCCTACTGGGGAACGGCTGGTACAATTGCCAATCTCCCATGAGCGGGCAAATGGAACATTCACCATGGCGCAACCAGCCTTCCGCGTTGATCCAGTTGGAGACGGAATCTGGCCAGATTCTGCTCCATTCTGACCAGACCTGGCGCGCCGCCGCCAGCCATATTGTCATGAACGCGTTGCGCGCTGGAGAAACTCAAGATACGCGGCGAATGAAAGAGGGGGTATCTCTTCCAAATTATGATGATTCCTCCTTCGGCTATGCCGAAATCATGAATCCACCCCCCGGAGAACTGATTCCTGAAGACTGCGAACCATGCCGAATCATGGAACGGCTCAAACCCGTTTCATGTGTCTTTCTGGGTGGCGGTTCATGTCTTTACGATTTTGGGACAAGCGTTACGGGATGGTGCGAAATCACGACAGAAGGACCTTCCGGTGCCACGATTGTCCTGCAGCACGGTGAAAAACTGACGAAGGATGGGCTGTTGGACATTTCCGAAGCATCGGTATTTGTCGGTGGGGACATTTTCCAGAAGGATACCTATATTCTGAACGGTCGGGGACCGCAATGCCTCCATCCACATTTCTGCTATCACGGTTTTCGCTATGTGCAGGTGCAATGCAGTGGCGGTGCTGTCGTGTCTTCGCTTGAGGCCTGTTTTATCCATACGGATTTTGACATTCTGGGGCATTTTTCAACGGAGACCAACCCTGTTCTCAACCGTCTGCAGGAGATTACACGAAGGTCTTATCTTTGCAATTATACAGGTATTCCAACAGATTGTCCCCATCGGGAAAAGAACGGATGGACAGGAGACCAGAATCTTGCCTACGAGACGGGTTGCTATAATTTTGACATTCATAGGGGAATGGAGAACTTCTGCCGAATGCTGATGGCGGAACAACGTCCGTCCGGCCAGCTTCCCTGCATTGCCCCGACTGGCATCTGGGGGTATAACTGGGGCGCAGGCCCTGCCTGGGATGCTTTTATCTTCGAGGCTGCGGAAAAGACTCTTCTATTTACAGGGAAGGACACCATTCTTCGCCAGCATTACGACGGCATGAAGAAATACCTGGAATACTGCAGGAAATGGCATGATGTTGACGGGCTGGTGGATTTCGGCCTTGGTGACTGGGCGCATTTCACCCCAGAACGGATGCCAAGCAGAAAAATGACATCCACCGCCTTCTATTATGACAATGCCAGGCGTTTCTCTGTGATGGCAAGTTATCTTGGGAGACAGGAGGATGCCAAAGAATATCATCAGTTAGCAGAAATAATTCGCAGAGCGTTTGTGGCTCATTATGTGACCCCAGATGGCGATTGTGAAAACAACTCGCTGACTGCACTGGCAACGCCACTGTTCTTCAATATGCTGGATGATTGTCCCGATGTCAAGAACAACGTGCTCCGACATCTTCTGGCTATTCTTGACCAAGAGGAGTATAAAGCGAATGTCGGCATTCTCGGCGCCAAATTTGTTGGACGCGTTCTCGGAGAAATGTCCCGCTACGATGATATGGTGCGTTTTTTTACCCAGCCTGAATGCCCTGGCTGGGGAAACTGGGTCAGGCGAGGGGCGACTTCCCTCTGGGAACGATGGGACGGCAGAGATTCGCATATTCACGTCATGTTCGGGGATGTCTCTGCTTGCGTATTTCGGTATATCGCCGGAATCAGACCGCTGAAGCCGGGCTTTTCGTCCTTCCTGCTCAATCCGGCAGTTGCCTGCATAAGCGTTCCATCGTTTAAGTGCACATTCAGGACGCCTCATGGAACGATTGCCAGCCAGATGTCAGGTGACGACGGACACCGCACCTATGAATGTGAAGTGCCCGAGGGGACGGAGGCACGCCTGTCTTTGTTTGGCAGGGAAACGATTCCACTGGCTCCGGGGCACTATTCCTTCCCGCTTGGAAGATCCTGAAACCACGACAGGTCTACAGAATTGGGTGAAGTAAAGGATAAAACGTTTCATACTCCTAGATAAAAACGTCAATTCCCATCCATTACAAGAGAAAAAACGCAGATGAATCTTCAGCCGTCAAGTCGCAGTGAAAAAGCCAATTGGCCGGATGAGAAATTACACGGCGATGGAATACATGATGACACGGAGGCAATCCAGGCAATGCTTGACACTGGGAGTCCCCTGGTTTCTCTGCCTGCGCCTAGATCACATTATCTGATTAGCCGGCCCCTGGTCATACACAGCAACCAGGAACTGAAGTTGGATCGCTGGAGTGAAATACGTCTGGCTTCCAAAAGCAATTGTCTCATGCTGACAAATGACAATTACACATCGGGCAATGCAAGGATCGCAGTTATTGGCGGCATTTGGAACGGAAATAACATGGAGCAGGCTCCGAATCCTCAGATGGTTACTCTACATGGCGAACTGAATGGTGATGGCATTCGCAGACTGCCCATGCCTTCGGATTGGCCTGTCGACCCGGTGACGAGCATACGTCAGCCTCTCGAGGAAGTCCCCTGGCATCCCAAGAGATATTTTGGCGAAATCATGCGCTTTGTCAATATCTCCTGCTTTGCAATGACTGGGGTGACCTTGAAAAATCCCGTCACATACGCAGTCCACTCGGCAAAAATGACGAATTTTACCTTCGCCGACATTGAGTTCGATTTCAATGAGGGGAATCCCTCCCCCAACAACATGGATGGCCTGCATTTTGACGGCGGGTGCCATTTGGGGCGGATAACGAATGTTCGTGGAGCATGTTACGATGATTTGCTGGCATTCAATGCAGAGGATGCAGTGGTGGAATCTCCATTCATGGGCCCGATTTCAGACATCCAGGTTGACGGCATCTACGCGAAACGTTGCCATTCCTGTGCCCGCTTCCTTTCCAATGGCTCGCTTATCTCCAATATTTCCATCAAGAATGTCTTCGGCAGTTTCTATCGCTACGCATTTGGTTTTACTCATTTCTTCCCTGACCGTCCGCAACAGGGACAATTTGACGCAATTACGCTGGAAAACCTCTATATTGCCAAGGCACTGCCATTGCCAAACGATTGGAATCAATGCCCGGACTGGGCTCTGCTCTGGGGAGAAGGCAATGGCAAAATCGGCACGTTGAAGGTGGTGGGTCTGAAACGGGTGGAGGACACGACAGGAACTCCTTCCTTCGCGTTTGACAAGAATTTCATTGTTGAACAATTGACCGTAGAGGATTGTGTCACGGAAAACCATCTCACAGAACCTCTGGATTTCATTTTCAATGCCGGCAATATCGGCAACTTGGTGATGAGCAACAACTTAATAAGAAAATGCGAGGGGTGCGGCATGGTGACAGAAGTGCATAATGTTGGTTCCATTGCACAAATCGTGCAGAATTCAATTAATCATTATTCCCATGTCAGTGAATATTAAAGGTAATCATGACTGTTTTCAATTCACTGATCGTAATTTACCCTATGGCATTCGTCATCTGGCTTTCTTTCTATTCGAAACGCTATGCAAGGGATGCCGTGGATTATCTGGCAACCCGACGAGTCGGCGGACGCCATGTGATGGCCACGGGAAACCTGATTGGCTGCCTATCCGTCATTACCCCCGTTGTGGGAGCGGAGCAGAATTATCAGGCTGGTTTCGGTATGGGTTTCTGGGGCAACCTAACGACGCCTATCATGATTGTCATGGCATTGACTGGATACTGCATTTATCGTTGGAGACAAACTAGATGCCTGTCAAAATGGCAGTTCATCGAAATGCGCTACGGAAGCCGGACCTTCCGTCTGATAACGACCATTATCAGCCCACTCTCTAAAATGGTGACAAATGCCATCGGACCAGCCATTGCTACGTATTTCTCCCTCCATTACCTGTTCCTTCATTCATTGATGCTTTCTCCACAATCTGGTTTTCAATCGGAGGAATCAAAGACTGCTCCGTCTTTTTTGTGATTGAGTACAGCGAGCTGACGACCCGGAGGACAATGGCCGACTTGGCGTGTAGGAGGAACATCAGGGACTTGTCGAATAAAGCATGAAGACCAACAGATAGACAAATGAGAAAAGAAAAGATGACAATCTTGTCGGCTACGGATTTTGGCGCTGCTGGTGATGGTGTCACCATGAACACGGATGCTATTGAAAAAGCAGTTGCCAAACTGGAAAAAGAGGGCGGGGGGGAACTCGTCTTCCCCGCCGGAATCTTCCTGGCTGGACATATTCGGCTAATAGACAATATGACATTGCGTCTGGAGCAGGGAGCCGTCCTCCGAGCATCGGGAAGAATTGCTGATTATTATCTCGATACGACACTTGATCTTCGAAAGTACAGTCAGCACTATTATTTTCTCCATGGTCGCGGTCTCCGGAACGTGAAGATTTGCGGTCCGGGAATCATTGAAGGAAATGGGCATTCGTTTTGGCAAGAAGAATATTATTGTGGTGTAAGGTTCGGGGAATTACCGACCGCAACATCTGTCCTGCAATATCATGTGCTGAAGCCGAAGGACGAACGACCAGCTTTGATCTATCTGGCTGATTGTACCCAAATCACTTTGGAGGATTTGACTATTCGAGAAGCCGCCGCTTACACAATCTGGGTAAATTCCTGTACGGACGTCCTCATTCGGAAGATCATTGTTCGTAATCCGTCATACGGTCCAAATACCGATGCCCTGGATATTGATTGTTCGCAGAATGTGGTAATTGAAAACTGCGATATCGAGACTGGCGATGACTGTGTTGCTCTCAAAAGTGATTATCATCGCGTGGAATCGAATAAAAGCTGTGAAAATATCATCATCCGATATTGCCATTTTCAGTCTCCGACTTGTGCCTTGCGAATCGGCTACGAGGGGGACGGCGATATAAGAAATGTTCTGTTCACGGATACGCTAATCGAAAATACGAGGCATGGCATTGACGTGCTTTCCATTGTTCCGGTCTGTCCGTTGCGGATTGAGCACGGAACGACGGTAGAGAGATGCCGTTTCGCAAACATACGAATGCGGAATGTGGGGCAGGCTTTCTTCATCTGGGCCGGCAACGAACCACCCCATACAGAGCATAGCGGACATCTGGAGGATTTTGTTTTTGAGAATATGGGAATCGAGGCTGTCGGCTCAAGTTTTATCGGTTGTGAAAAGCAAGGATCCATCAGAAAACTCATCTTCCGCAAAATAAGAATGCGGGTGGCAGATCTGCCGGATTGGGCTCCAACAACAGATTTTTCGATCATGCCCAGTCACTGGGGTGGCTGGATTAAGGCAGGCGGCTTGCACTTCCACAATGTTTCCGATGCTGATTTACAGGATTGCGAAATAAAATGTGAACAACCAGGCTTCATGCCTGTTGAGTATTCCTTTTCCAAAATATGACGATGGATGGTTCTTTTTTTTCATCTGTGACATTCGGCTTGTTTGGAGTGATTCTCACCGGGATGTCCTGGAGCGTCATTGGTACAATTATGAGCGACGCCCCCAAGCACGGAGTTCGCGCTGAAATCTACCAGGGAGTTTCTGCGCTCTTCGGAATAGTGGTCGGCATTATTGGAACGATTTGTGCCGGAGGATGCGGCGAGATCCCTGTGCTAGCGCTCTATCTGTATTTTTTTGTGGATGTTCTAGCGAATATATTGAATTTTACTGCGCTGCTTCTAATGTCAACAGCCATGCAGACTGGTCCCAATGGAGCTATTTGGGGAATAATCCAGTCGGCGGTGATCGCTCCCTTTGCCATGGGCATTGTCTTTTTCCATGTTGCAGCCACTCCATTGCGCTTCGGCGGCATTATCGCCCTTGTGGCGGGACTTCTTTTCTTTGCCTTGAGCCAAAACTCCAAGACGGACAAAGGAAACTCCAGTTGGCGCATTTATACTCTCATCGCCTTTGTTGCCACTTGTCTCCAACAATGCCTGTCTACTCTGCCTACGTACTTTGCCGTTTTCAACAATGTCCCGGCTTTTTTCCGCTGCATTGGATGCAGCACTGGAGTTCTTGCCGGCTTCGCGTTATGCATCGTCTTCTGGAAATCCCGAGAGCACGACTATCTCTTGACAGTAATGAAGACTCTCCGTCTGAAGTATTTATGGAAATATGTATTCATCGGTCAAATCGCTACCTTGCCTGTCAGTTACCTGCTTTTTTATCCTAGTATGCGGATTTTGTCCCAGAACAACATGGGCAGCCTCAGTTATCCCCTGACCATCTGTGCATGTATCTTGTCCTTCAGCATAGTGGCATTTTGGCATATAAAGGAAAAGATGACCGTCCCGCAAATCATGGCGCTGATTTGCTGTACACTGGGTATTTTCCTTTTCTGTGCCTTTTAAGAAACTTCCAAACAGGCGCAATTTACCGTTTTCAGACGTAAATACGCAGAATCGCCATCATGTTTTTCAGCCTGTATTCCCGTCAATGTATACAAAGGAATGTCATTGCGGCGGCAGGACGTCCAACGCTGCATAAAGGGTGCACTGCTGCCGGGCGAACGAATCCTCTGGCACCACGACGCATATACAGACACCGTTCTGGAGCTGGCTCGCTTTCAACTGGCGGAAATATGAGGGCTGCGCCTGTTCCTTCAGGCGTGCATCTGTGCACAGACGGCTTTGACAAGGGGAGGCGCTGTGTCTGTTCGGGTCTGTTTGGAACCGGTCGCGACGCGGAGTGTGTCTCCCTTGTCACGTCATCCTGTAAAGACTCCCCCCCCGCCATGACTTGTCGCGGAGAACGGAGGGCTGGACGTAGTTTTGCAGCCAGTGGGCGATGGAGTCGCCCGTGGAATCCATTTCATCAGAGAACTCCGCAAAACGTTTTGAACCATCTGGGATGCCGAATCCATAGATTCCAACTTTACCACCGAAGCCTCGGAGCGTCCCCTCCCATTGCGGTTGTTGGCTTTTCGAGGAGGTTGGGAACATCAGAAGGCCTATTTCCGCAGTCTGGATATGCATGTAGCTGATGAGCTGGAAGCGGTCTTCGCGCAGAAAAGAACTGTTCAAACGCTCCTCCAATGGTTTGTACTTGGCATCAATGACGGCTTTCAATTCATCGCAGTAGAAGTCCGGGAAAGCCCCCTTGTAAGAGCCATCCTCCCCAGTGTAGAAATCCAGCGCCCCGATTCCGCTTTTGTTCTGGGGATGCAGGAAGCCAATGGGGCATAGGACTTTCGCCAGGTACTCCTCCCAGAGCCAGGAGGCATCAAAGAGAATGCCATGAATCTCGTCCTCATCCTCGCCGTAGGTGAGACGCTCGTATCGGAGAATTTTCATGCAGAGTTGCTGGAGAGGGGCGTATTCCGTGTAGAATGGATGACGGACGGGGTGAAGGTTCTTTTGCATGACCCTGTCGAGTTCATGCGGATTATAATCCGGGGTGGCGATAGTGATGGTCTCGACGTATTGTCGTGTTTCCTGGTCGTTTGTGAGCAATTGCCCGGCCAAAGGATGGCGGCGTATGGCTTCTATCGTATGGCGAACAAGGTGAATCAGATGGTTGTTTGCCGTATGTTCGCGCGTTCGGTAGGCGACCTTGCCGACAAAGGGGATATTCTGTTGGATATGTGCAGGGATATCAATCGTCCCCTTCACTTTGTCATTGTTGTAGCGGAATGTTCGGTAGGTTCGGAAGAGGCCCTGCCGCATCGCCTTTTTCAGGCAAAACGGAAAAAGATAAGGGAGAAAGTCCCAGATGCTCTCGCCTTCCGTGGTAGTCGGCAAATCAAGCATGTTGATGCCGAACACCTTCTGGAGCATGTAATGCAGAAAGTATTGCTTCCCATCCGAATCAAATCGAGAATGAATATGGACGTTGACCCCATGCTTTCCGCAGAAGCCAACAACGTTCCCTGTCTCCAGCGTCTGTTCATAGAAGGAAAAAACAGGCAGACAGTTGATGTCATCTCTGTTGTCACCCAGACAACGGGGAAACACCAGCAATTCTGGATGCGCATCAACCAGTTTGCCGAGAGGCCGATTCCCGATTTCTTCCAGCACCGAACGCTCAATATCTGTCAAGTCATCCGGCAGGATGGCAGAGCTGTTATCACTGAGCGTTGGTATTGGCATCGGATTGCATCTTTCCGTCGTATGCTACCTCGAATTTCTTCATCAACTTGTCAGCATCCGGAAGTCCCCGGACATATTCCTCCAGAAGGGGCTTGAGATGGTAATTCCAAAGTTTACTCCATTTTTCCGGGCTGTCATCCACCTTCCTGAAATAGGCTGCGCCTATGCAGAAATTCTCGCCCAGTTGCGACTTCTCCGCACGGATGGCGGTGTTAAGACGATTCATCCGCAATTTTGCTTCAGCTTTGACTTCTGCCCCCAATCCAGCCAATATGGCATCCTGGGTATCCTCAGGGACAATCTGCTTCCAGGTAAAACGTCGGCGGACGGCAAAATCCATGCTTTCGACATTACGATCAATGTCATTCATCGTGCCTATGACATAAACGTTCTTTGGAATATAGAAGCCGTCCTTGAAGACATCACCTTCTTCTATCAGATTCGAGTATTGAGTTATTACGCAATGCTCTTTCTGTCCACGATAGCCGGGGTCGAGCGCAAAGAACAGCTCGCCGAAGATTTTGGCAATGTCGCCACGGTTGATTTCGTCGATGATGAAGACATACTTCTGGTCTGTCGGCTCGGTGGATGTGTTGAGATTGAGATGCTCCTTCAGGTACTTGAGAACTCCCCTATAATATCCTTCCCAATATGGATAGGGGGAACTGGTTAGGAAGGATTCGATTTTCTCCGCAGTGAGGCTCCCTTGGACATCGCTGGATGCCCCCGTTATCAGTCCCAGCCCATCCTGGCTGTTTCTGTAAACCTTGAAGGTCTTACCCAGACCCTCTGTTTTCAGTTCAAGAGGCTTCTCCTTGCTGTAGTTCTCTACCAGCTCTTTCAGCAAGGCCTGATATGCGTCTTTGAAGTTGCTGTTCTGTTTTTCGATGGCCCGCTTGCAGAATGCCTTGAACGTCCCATCCTGACGCACAAAGCCAATATTCCCGTCCTCATTGGGCTTTGTCGGGCGCAAGCCCTCCACAAAATCCGCATAGTCGTATGAAGGATGGAATTGGATAAAACAGGAATGCCGTTTACTGACAGGAGTATCCTTTGAATCTCCCGTTATGGCATTGGCAAGCTCCATTGCGAGGTAGGTCTTCCCCGTTCCAGGAGCTCCTGTCAAAATGAGATTGTGGCAGTTTTCGAGCAGTTGGCAGAGTTTTCCATTTTCCTCTCTTTGTAAGAAAGCAACAACCTTGATAGCTTTTTCCCAGGCTTCAGCATCCTTTCTTAACGAGTAGAACTGCTTGTAGTCTGCCGTTGAAAATTGCATTTCATCTGGAATATGCCATATCTTCTTAAAGCGAAAACCTTTGGCCTTATAAAGCCATTCGGATAAATCTCCTTCTTGTTCGTGTGGTTCAAGCAATTCAGACAAGGGTTGAACCTGAGTGGCGGCAATCCCAATTGCCACAATTATTTTTTTCCCAGGCTTGGCTATGGCAATTATGTCATCTTCATTTACGCCATCCGTTGACCAACCGATTCCGAAGAAGCCTATCTTGCTTTGGAGGATTAAATCCAAAACATGCGTCCCTTCCCAATTTGTGCCCAATCTCCAAATGTTCATTTTTCAACTTCTTCTTTTTTCATCCTGACAACTTCATAAAAAGAGATGCGTAACATTTCTTCGCGAGGTTAATTCTATCCATGGAAAATGGGCCTACTGCAAATCCTACAGTTTTGCAGTAGACTCTATTATTTCCCCAAGGCGTGATAGATATGGGGTAGAATTGATTTGCTGAAGAAATAAAAACCCATATCTGTTAAATGGCAGCCGTCCACTGTACACTCCATAGGCTCCATGCCCAGACAGTCATAAAGGGCGTCAAAGAAAAAAACCTTATCATCGCCTTGTTGATTGCGCTGACAAGTCTCATCTCGCATGATATCCGCCTTCTGCTTCAACGTTTTGTCTGGAGTTTCAAACTCGACCTGTTGCTCACGGCCAGGCGTAGGTGCCAGTAGAAGAATAGGAACTGTAGGATGTTCTTTTCGAATGGTGTCTATCATGTTAGGTAGCGTGATGGCCAATGCCTTCAGATCCACATTCCAACAATAATCCAGCAAATACAGCGCAGGATTCTTTATCTCCGCCAGCATTTGGGCAATTTCTGGCTCTCCTATTCCACTTCCTGAAAAACCCAGATTGATCACCTCTTGCTCCAGCAGTCTACTCAAAATATTGGAAGAACACATGCCTGGACGCGAGGCGCACCCTCCTTGGGTAATGGAAGTTCCATAGAAAATGATGGGACGCGGGTCAGCGAAAGGAGTTGCCTCCTCTACCATTGCATCTTCCTCTAACCCTACAAAAACGTTTTTCACCCCGTTATAAAGTGGGAAATGAATCAGAACGTCACGCATTCTCTTTTTTAGTCCGCTGCAAATCGTGGCAGAGAATGATAGCGTCTTATGGTCTGTACGAGTTACGCCATAAAACCGCCATCCGTCAGATTCCTTGATATAAAGATCAAAGCCATCACTGCCCGTCTTTGCCATGTTATCCATCGTGGAGTCCTCTCGCATCTCTCCTTGAAGCATAATACGCGTGCTATCCGTTCGGAAACGAATCTGTCCGCCTGCCGTCTGCGGGCTTAAAATAAAGGCTCCACAATCCTTTCCTTCAACGACTGTTTTCTCCCCTTGCAAAAAACGTGTCACCCTGTCAGGTCGTCCCGCAATGGGCAAGCGTTCATATATTCCATCTGTCTCAAACCAATAGAAACCCGCCAGGGTCATAGGGGATTCAAACGGCAGGTGCCAATGAATGCCCTCTGTATCTGCAGGAAGCGTTGCCATGGCAGGGTCAATTTTTCCTAAATCAATTTTACTCATAACACAATTGCTCCTATTCTGAATACTTGAAGTTAATTCAAAAACGGGAAAGTGCGAGGGCTTATGGGAAAACGTTCGTCTGGTAAAAATGGCATTTGCTTCTTATACCAGGCTTCAGCAACAATCCTAGAAGGGGAGAACTGATGCGGCACAAAAGTTAGCATGGATTTGTAGTTTTGCCTATCAGATTTCTTTTTTTGCGGAACAATTTGCCTCTTTGGGGATGTGCGAAAAACGTAACCGTCGTTTACAGGTGACTTTTCCTAATCGTTATCAGAACCGTCCCATAATTAGGTTGTATGCCTGATTATGGGGTGCAGTTGAGCACAGAGCATCCATTTCTCAGGACACCCTTTTTGTGTGTAGATTCGTTTGAGCAGGACTTGTATTCCTCACCAGAACGTGAGCTGGCAGGCCGTTTCCGGGCTGCCCCGGATGGCCCGTTTCCTGCGTTCCCTGACGGTATCGCAGCATTCAATGAGGCTTGCCAGCAGGAAGAAGTTCCACAGAACGGCACGCATAAGCGTGAAGAGCCTATCGTGAGCGCTTTTGACAATGACGAAGTTAGGCGGGAAGGAACACATGTCCAGAGCCGTGTGCATCTTGGCGGCTGCCTTCTGGCGTCTGTGCTTCGCCCAGCCCATGCTGAAGGCGGTCAGCTGGATTGTGGTGGAATCGACGGCGCGGATGGTCCGCGTCCTGAACCGGTGCGGAAGCCCGGGATAGTTCCGGCTGGAGGTCAGAAAGTCGGGATACTGTTTCGAGAGCGAGTCGTAGACCTTACGACCGGGTCTTGATTCTGTGCTTTTTTGCGAGATTCTCTATGATTCTGTCCGGTATCCAACTTGTAATCTGGGCGAGAACGGACATTGTATGCCTTGTCGGTGTCATGGCCTCTCCTATGGTTGCTTGGTGGCTGCCATTAAGATGTCCTTGACACCGATTATTTCAACTGCGCCGTCAAGTTATAGGACGGCGGTGCAAAAGGACGTTTTTTCAAACCATTGCATTGCCCGCCCGCATCGGGGGCATAACGATTTGAAACGCACACGAATAAAACTAGCATCACCTAAAATGATTTATGGAAAAACAGCTACTACCTAGATTAACACCAAATCAACTTCAGGCTCTCGCTGACGTAATAGGAGATACTAGTGCGGGTTTATCCAAAAAAGTGCTAAAACAGAGATTATTATCTGTAGGTATACATGTCCCAGAGGAAACAAAATCAATCAGTCCTTGTTATTGTGTAATAGGTGATAACAAACGGACTTGGCTATACAAATGTCTCGAACCAGAATTAAACAAACAAATCCCTGCATACTGGAGATTTGTTGAAGCTGCACTTAATCCTGTTTTTTTCACAGAAGATGGGAAACAGGTTTTTTTAATTCATTACTTGATGCAGTAAACAAGGTATTGATACAGTGCGGTGTTGAAGTCGGCAGAAATGGCAGTATCAATATTGTCGAAATAGCCACTTCTTTGGATGAAGTAAATAGACGAGTGAATCATCTCAAATCTGAACTTCAAAAGCGACTGATTCATCAACAAGTACTTAAGTATTGTGAACCAGATTTCTTAAGAAAAGATTATTTTGATGCGATATCCGAGGCATCAAAGGGATTAGCAGAACGTGTAAGAGAAATAACAGGAAACGCCAAAGATGGAGGTCAGCTTTTTCAAGAGGTTTTTTCTTGTTCTAATCCGCAAATAGTCTTCACTTCATTGGATACAGAATCTGGAAGAAGCGAATTTCAAGGATTGAAGGAACTCCTCTCGGCTATCTTCCATCTTTATCGCAATCCAACAGCACACACTCCAAAACTTAATTGGCGTGTTGAAGAACGTTATGCCCTTGATGCGTTAGTAATGATTTCAATCGCACATAAATATTTGGATACGTGCTTCCCTATGCCTACGTCAAAGATATGATGAATTGATTTCAAAGAAATGATTTAATCTCATTATTCTCATGGCCGCCAGCACATACATAGCCATAGACCTCAAGTCCTTCTCCGCCTCGGCGGAGTGCGCGGACAAGCGGCTTTACCTTCTGGCGACCAACCTTGTGGCTGCGGACGAGAGCCGGACGGAGAATACCATCTGCCTGGCGGTCTCACCGTCGCTGAAGGCCTGCGGCATCCACCACGGGGCGTTGCCTCCCAAGCAGACCGTAAAAGGGTTCTTTGAAGGCGTCTCTGTGCCAGTCAACCCGGAACTTTCGACCATCTTCCTGCAATTGCACATCAGCGAGCGAACTGGCCGTGGAGTCCCGAAAATCATCAACGCCTACGACAGGGGAATCTTTGAATTTGGAGAGAACACCATTTCCGTAATCCTCCCATATAACCGACTTGAAGTCGAGGCACAAACACCCCAAGTCGAAGGACAAACACTCCCAGTCGATACCCCAGTCGATACCCCAGTCGATACCCCAGTCGATACCCCAGTCGATACCCCAGTCGGGAAGCAAGAACAGATACTATTGTTCTGTTCAGTGCCAAGAGGCATTCTTGAAATAGCAGAATATCTCAAATACAAGCAGAAAAAGTCGGTCAGACGTCTTCTTGTTCCACTTATCGAGCAAGGTCGTCTGGCAATGACGATTCCACAAAGTCCCAATAGCCGTTTTCAGAAATACATAACGATTAAATAGGCAGGTTGGCCAAAGAATCTAATGGACACCCTTTCCCCAGAACAGCGCAGCGAGGTGATGAGCCGGATTCGGTCGAAGGACACGAAGCCGGAGATGGTCGTGCGCCGTCACCTGCATGCACTGGGGTTCCGCTACCGTCTGCATTCGTCCAAACTGCCGGGGCATCCCGACATCGTGCTTCCAAAGTGGCACACGGTCATTTTTGTCAACGGCTGCTTCTGGCATCGGCACGATGGGTGCAAGACGGCGACAATGCCCAAGTCCAACGTGGAGTTCTGGCAGGCCAAGTTCGACAGGAATGTTGCACGGGACAGGAAGGAACACGCCGCGCTGGAGGCCGCAGGCTGGCATGTGATTGTGATTTGGGAATGCGAAGTGAAGAAGCGGTTGGACAGGTTACCCTTCATAATCAGAAATCAGGAGTTAGAAGATGAAGGCTGAAAAACTGAATGGCACGGCAAAAGACTTTCTTCTCTATGCCCAGGCACAGTCCGCGCCTGGGAGCAATGCCCCGCCTTCATACGTCATAGGTTTGGAGCGACTCAATGGCATACTGAAAGAGAAGACCTCCCTTCTCTCCGCCAGCGAAACCCTCTGGGACATAACCGACGCAGAAAGACTCAATGCGCTCTACCACGCTGTTCTGACTGCACAGGACGAAGGGCGCGAGGGACGGGGCTTCTTTGCCGGAACGGTCAGTCCAAGCTACTATCTCAAGCACTTCTACTCGGCGGCAATAAGAAAACTGGCTGAATTCCAGCTTGTCCATATACGTCGAGACCGTATGCTGGAGATGGCTGCGACAGCCACCGATGCCGCCCATCTGGCCTCGCATCTCGCCAGAATCCCGCTTACGGCAAGCAATCTCTACTGGGAGGATGGCATAGAGGTCAATTCCCTCACGGGCAGGGAGAGGCTTGCGACAATCAAGGTGCGAGAGAACCAGTATGTCTTCCGCGAGATGATGCTCCGCAACTTCGACTTCAAATGCTGCCTCTGCGGCCTTTCTGTGGTCGAGACGCTCCGCGCCAGTCACATCAGCGGCTGGGCGGAGGACAAGGCGAACCGTCTCAACCCTACGAATGGCCTTTGTCTTGCCGCGACCTACGATGCGGCGTTTGACAAGCACCTGATTTCGCTGGACGATGACTACCGCCTGATTCTTTCGCCATCCCTGCGGGAATACTACTCGAACAAGGCGTTCCAGGAGCAGTTCAAGGCCTTGGAGGGACGCAGAATCACAATGCCATCACGCTTCCTGCCCTCGCAGGTTTTTCTTGCAGGCCACAGGGAGAAAATGTGGAAGGCATCATGAAGATGAAGAGTCTGGCCAATGAACAACACCCTTTGCAACATGTGCATGATTGAGGATTTGGCGACTGGCCGTATCCTTGTGCAGCACCGCCTTCCGAAGGCGACAAACCCGTGGTGCGGGCTGACGTTTCCCGGCGGGCATGTCGAGGCTGGCGAGTCCATCACGGCCAGCACTGTGCGCGAAATCCGTGAGGAGACGGGGCTGACGGTCTCGAACCTGCGGATGTGCGGGGTGGTTGAGTGGGAGACCATCGGCGAGCGGGCAAACGGCTCCCCCGCCGAAGTCGAAGCCAACTCAAAATACATTGTCTTCCTGTTCCGTACCAGCACCTTCACGGGGGAACTGAAATCCTCAACAGAGGGGTGCATGGAGTGGATGACGCTGGACGAGATGCGCAAAGGCGGTCTCGCCCCGCACATGGAGGAGTACATCCGCGTCATGCTGGACGATGACGTGCCCCAGGCATACGGCATCAGCGGAAAGGAACTTTTGACAGTAATTCAATAGGAAGTCACTGACTTCGCGGGTTTCGGGGTTATTGCATCTCATCCCCCCTGCCACGCCGTATGCGTCAGCGGAGGAGGAGGTGGGGTCTTTCCTCTTCACTCCATATATGGACGGCGGGGCGGGGTCCAACTCTTAGATTATGGACTTTGCCGGGATTGGAGTCGTATTTTTTGCACATGGGTCATTTTCCAGAGACAATCGAGCGTGGGAGCGACCGCCTGCTCGTCTTTTTCACGGGCTGGGGGATGGATTGGCATGCGACGTGCCATCTTTCCCTGGACGGCTTCGACCTGGTTGTGCTATACGACTACACCCATCCTGTCCAGTGGTCGTTGCCATGCGGCTATTCGGAGTATCACCTTGCGGCCTGGTCCCTGGGCGTCTGGGCGGCTGCCGAGTGGTGCATGGCCTCCGGACTGTCGGGCTTCACGTCTGCGACTGCAATCAACGGGACGCTCTCACCCATCGACCAGGAGCGCGGCATTCCCCCAAAGGTCTTCGACGGCACCATCGCCAACTGGGGGGACGCCAACGCGCGGCGCCACTTCATGATGCGTCTTGCGGGCAGCCGGCAGTCGGCGGAGTCGTATCCGCTGGGAGATCGTTCCCCTGAATCCCAGCAGGCCGAACTTCGCTCAATTGCCGGGCGCGTGCGCTCAGCGCAGGGCGTTGCGCCGGCCAACGTCTTCACCCGGGCGCTTGTCTCCACACGCGACCGCATCTTCCCGCCGCAATCACAGATGGCCCACTGGAGCGCACTCGGGACTCCACTCCTGGAGCTCGACGCACCCCACTCCCCCTTCGAACTCTTCACCTCCTGGAATGAACTCCTCTCCCTCGGAGAACCAAATTGACAAGCCGCTGGTGAGGCAGCGCTTCGCCAGAAGCCTCGATACATACGACGAGGCGGCATGCGTCCAGCGCGAGATGGCCCACGAACTGCTGCGGACGCTCGTCGAGGCCACGCAGGGACGACGCCTGTACCCCCGCATCGTCGAGGCGGGATGCGGCACGGGAATCCTCACCGAATGCATGGAGAAGGCACTCGAATACGAGGAACTCCGGCTGATTGACATTGTGCCGGAGTGCGGCAGATTCCACCTGAAACGCAAAAAAGCGGCATTCATCGCAGGAGACGTGGAAAACGTCGAACTGCCTGGACAAAACGACCTCTTCGCCGCAAACGCGGTCTTCCAGTGGGCGGAAAACCAGCAGGCGCTCCTCGACAAAATCAAACGCTCCCTCAATGCAGGGGGAGTCCTCGCCTTCACCACATTCGGGCCGGACAACCTCCGCGAAATCGGAGAACTTACCGGGGGACGGCTCCACTACGCCACCATGGACGAATGGAGGAGCATGCTCCAAAAGGCGGGCTTCACAATCCTGAAACTCTACGAGAAGAGACAGACGATGCTCTTCGAGACACCGCTGGACATCCTGCGCCACCTCAAGGCCACGGGAGTCACGGGAACAGGAACGAAAACCGCCTGGAACAGAGCGAAAATCCAGGAATTCTCAAGACAATACCAGGCGATGCACGGGCGGGGCGACGGCAGGGTCGCAGTCACCTACCACGCCATATTCGCGGTTGCGGAAGTATAGTATACTTGTGTTGTAACTTGTTGATTTTCAACAGGTTACAAACTATCGAACAATTCGGACCTCCAATTCCAGCGTTGGCACCCGCCGTTGCATTTCCGCCAGGAGCGTCAGTGCGTCCTCCTGGGAGGTAGGTGTTGCCGTCGGGTTCAATATCCAGTTTGCGTGTTTTTCGCTGACCACGAGCCCTCCCCTTGAGAGCCCCTTGCATCCCGCGGCCTCCAGGAGTCGTCCCGCCGATTCTCCCGGCGGGTTTTTGAAGATACTTCCCGCGGACGGGCCCTGCGGGTTGGCGGCCAGCCGTCGTTCCCTCTCCTCCGTGATTCTGCGCCTTTCCGTTTCGGGGTCTGACCCTGGCAGCTTCAGCGTAACAGAGAGTGCGATCATCCTTTGGGTGACAGGCGACTGCCTGTATGCGAATCCGCCATCGCCCTGCCTCCAGCGCCAGGGCTTTCCCGTATCAAGGTCGATCCCCTCCGCCTCCAGGAGAAAATCGGAGATCTGTGCGCCATTTGCCCCGGCGTTCATCATGACCGCGCCGCCAAGGGTTCCCGGGATTCCAGAGAGAGGCGCAAGCCCTCCCAGCCCCGCCTCCGCCGCAAGCTGTGCGGTGCGCGGAAGCATAGTCCCTGCGCCGAGGCGGAGGACGCCACCCTCCTGGAACTCCGGTTCCCGGGACGCCGAGAGCCGGACGATGGAGAGCCCGTCACGGTCGCTTCCGATAAGGTTCGTGCCGGCTCCAACCACCCCCGCCTCCGCCAAATCCACCGAACCGGCAAGCACCGGAAGATCCTCCGCCCCGTCAATCAAATAGACATCGGCGCGGCCAAGCCCCACGTGCAGCGAGGTGATCTGGCACCAGAGACATTCGCGGAAGTCTACCGCCATTTACGCTCCCAGACAGAGAGGCACTCCTTCTTCTTGTCCGCAAAGAATGTCCTTGACGACATCTTAGCCTCGCGGACGACCCTGTAGCCCGACATGATTTCCCGCTGCCTGTCGTAGGCATTCGCCTCCACGACCGCGACGCCGGCCTCCGTGAAGCTGAACCTCGACTGCAGGGAAATCAGCAGCGTCGCATCGAGGGACTCCTCCAGCGGCGTCCCGTCCTCGCGCCAGCGCTTCAGCGCCTCCTGGATTGCGAGGAAATCCGCCGACCCCTCGTCGATTCCGAGCATGAAGCAGATTTCCTGGGCGGTGGCCGAGAAGATGGAAGTCTTCGATCCCGCGGGATACTTGTATGAGATGCGCATAGGCGGCAGAGTGGCGATTTCACCCGTGATGACATTCGCCCAATCCGGCAGCCAGTACAGCTCCGCCTTGAACTCCATCGGGCCATTGCGGGGGAGCGTGTAGAAGCCCTCCGCCGCATAGTCGTCCACCTCGTAGCCATTGAGAGACCGGAGGTCGTCGGAGTCCACATAGTCGTTGTATGCGGCGATGAAGTCATCGATCTCAACTAGGACATCCGCGTCGTCAACGGGATTCAGCCCCTGCTTGAGAAGCGTGAGATTGTCGGCGCGTATCCCGGACTCCCCTGAATTCATGTAGACGACGCAGGAGTCCTCGTCAAAGAAATGGGGGCGTCCGTCCAGCATCCATGGGGGGAAGTCCTCTGCCGCGCGGAAGTCATCGTCCTCGGTCTGTCCCAGCGTGCGGTCCGAGAAGAGCCTCCTGTCCGTCAGATGCAGCCAGAAGGAGACCTCCGCCGTCGATTCGGCCTGGTATCGCATAAGCCCCTTCGACGACACGCTGTACGCCTCCTTCGTAATGAGTTCGGAGACAGTCATCAGATGTGCGACGAGGACGAGTGCCGTGGCCAGGACGCCCATCACCATCACCAGGGCCATTCCGCTTTCGTTGTGACTTGGCCTGGTCATTTCTGCTTATCCTCCTCCAGGGGATCCCACTGGCCGAATCTTTCGCGGTAGGAGTTCCCCATTGTGCGGCGGCACCAGCTTTCGCGGTTGCCGTTCTCCCACTCCACGGTCATGATGATGGCGAGCGGCGCGTCCATCCTCTCGGAGACCTCCGTCTCCCAGTCGTCCATCCAGACGGCCCTGTCCTCCCAGTCGGAGTCTTCGTCCGCCGACCAGTCGAGATATGAGAACCGGATTTGCCGGACGCCCTCCGCCAGGAGGACTGTCTGGTCCCGTCCTCCCAGGTCGCTCCACTGGTAGAATGGCCTGTCGGAATAAGTGAGATAGAGATTTCCGTCCTGGACGAGGAACTCCGCGAAGCGGATTGCCCCCTCCGTTGCGTCATGCAGTTCGTGGAGATATGCGACCCTGAGTCGGTTCCATTCCGCCAGGATGAAGGGGAACTTTCCGCTGTCTCCGGGTGCGTCGTCGCTCGTCCAGGTGAACGGGACGGCGTTGGAGAGCGCCTTGTCGATGGCCCGGTCGAGATTCAGCAGTTCCTGGAAGCGGTTCTTCTCCTTGATGATCTTCTCCCAGCTGCGGCTGACTCCGCGGGAATATGTGTAGAGCGCCAGCGACACCGCCAGCATGATTGAAATCGCGATGCCCAGCTCCAGGAAAGTGAATTGACGGATGCGCGCTACTCTCATCTTGCCCCCATGGAGACGTATCCCACGTCCTCCTCCTTGAGAATCTTGCGCACGGACTGCTCGGCGACCAAATCCCCCTTGTCATTGAAGAGGGAGACCTGGAATTCGCACAGGCGCCACCCCTGGATGGAATCGTATGCGGCATCGGGGAGCCCGTCCTCCACATCCACCAAGGTGCATGAGGCATTCCAGCCCGCCGGCAGAAGCGCCTCTGGGACTGAGGACCCGGGTCCCGTCGCCAGATAGTACTCCATGACATTGAGGAGGTAGTGTTCCTTTGCCCAGCGCCGTTCCTCCCGCAGGAGCTTGCTGCGGCTGGTCCCCACAATGGACATGGTGGCCACCACGCTCAGGGTGAGCACCAGGGCGGCGATCATGACTTCCATCAATGTGAAGGGATGTCTTCGCATGCTTTTCATAACGCTCCGGAGAATGTATTATTGCATCTCCGCCTTTTCCAGAGATGGCGTGATTCTCCAGTCACTTTTTCCCGGCGGCCGCCTCCCCGTAGTTTTTTCTGAAGAACTCAATCCAGCCGCGGCGTTCAAGAGCCTGTTCCTCGGGATTTGCGAGGCGTCGCGTCGCCTGGCGTGACTCGTGATATGGGAACGGGAGCCTTGCGAAGGCGGCGCGGCGTTCCGGCGGCAGTGCCTCCATGCCCCCCTGGCGGAGAATCTCGCCCCATGCCTGGCGCAGTTCGGGGCCGCAGTCGATGAGCATGGTCTTCACCAGCACCCGTATTGCGGTGAAGAGCGAGCCCGTCCAGTCGCCGCGGTATTGGAAGGAGCTAGCCAGGAGGAGTGGCCGTTCATCCCCGAAGACCGTGTCCCTGAGTGCGTCCCCCTCGAACATGTCCCGTCTGACAGGCAGCCTGTAGAGGGTGTGGTCCCGCGGCCCATCGGGGGCTCCCGCCTCCTTGCCCCAGAGCTTCTGTGCCTTTTCGGAGAGCAGGAAGTCGACATACTCCTCGGCGAGTTCGCGGTCGCGTGCGCCACGGAGGATTGCAATCGGCTCGGCGGAGACGGTGGAGGCGGCTGTAGGCGTGCGGTAGGAGATCACCTCGCGCCCAAGCTGGCTTCGGCTCCATTCGACCTGGCTCCGTCCGTAGAAGTCAATGCACATACCCGCCGCGATCTGCCCCATTGAGGCATCCACGGGCACCTTGCTGGCCGAAAAGGTGAGATACGCCGCGTTGCCGCCGAGCTGTTTCAGGAGAAGCAGCGCCTCCGACCAGGCGGCGTCCAGCTCCTCGACAGTCGGCTTGTATGTGGCGATATCCTCCCCTGGATGAAGCGCGGAGATGTAATCCTGCATCGAGCGCTGTATAAGCATCTCGAAGCACTTTGTAATCGACCCTGACTGGGAGGGATCCGCCACCCCGACTGCGCCGTAGAGCCTGGGATCCGCCAAATCGCTCCACTTCGACCCGAAGCTGCCTATCTCCGCCTCCGAAAACCCCGCCTCCGCCAGGCGGTCGCGGTTGTAGACGATTCCGAAGGTCGCGAAGCAGAATGCGTAGTAGCAGTCCGACGGGTCATACCAGACCTCCCCGCCGCCGCCAGGCGAAAGAATCGGGGCATCGCCTGAAAACCACTCGGGATGGCGGGAGCGGACTCCGGACGGAACCAGAATCCCTGCCGCACGTAGTCCCTCGTGGTCGTATTGGCCTCCACCCTGCAGGATATCCACGTCTATCCCCACGTCGCTCCCGCGAAACCACCTCCAGGCCTCGGCGCCAGCCGCGTCCGCGGGAGGGGTGGCGGCGAAGACCGACGAAGAGACGGATTCGTCCCAATCCCCCCTGCCCTCCTCGATCCAGGCGTGCCTTGCATTCGCGGAATAGGTGCTCTGGATGAAGCGCACGATTTCGGAGGTTCCCCCGGGAGTCCTCCAGTCGATAGTCACCTCCTCCCCGTCGTGGAGTGCCTTGTGGTGTTCGCGGAAGGCCATTTCGATTTCATGTCGCACGGCCTCGCTGCTCGCCGTAATCACCACAAGGCTCCTGGGGGCGCGCAACGGCATGGCGTCCCTCCTCCTCAGGCACAAGGGAAGCGCGATAATCACGCCGAGTATCAGTATTGTCCAGAACAGGGAACGCATCTGTGTAGTTTCAAGCACGCGCCATGGCAAGCACGGCGGTTTCGGCGGCTCCCGCATTGAGCAGGGCCTGGCATGCGGCCGACAGGGTGGAGCCAGTCGTGAAGACATCGTCCACCACCAAAATCCTGCGGGAGTCCACAAGGTCGGCCCTGGCGACGCGGAAGGCGTTCCTGAGGTTTTTCCTGCGGGAGGCGCCGGCCAGCCGCGCCTGGTGTCCCGTTGAGTGCACCCGCTTCAAGGCGGGCAGGCAATCGACGCCGAGCCCCTTTGCGACGCCCCGCGCCAGAATCTCCGCCTGGTTGAAGCCGCGCTGGCATAGCCGGCGCCAATGGAGTGGAATCGGGACCACGGCGTCAACCTGGAAGTCTCCGCAATCCCTTTTCCAGGCCAGTGTCATCTCCCGGATGAAGAACGGCGCCATTGCGGTGCGTCCTCCGAACTTGTATGCGAGAATCCATTGTGCGAGTTCCCCTTCGTAGGGGAATGCGCATGTCCCCGCCTTCCACGGGCGTTTGGCGGCGGCGCAGTCGGCGCAGAAGTCCAGGGCCGTATCCATGCCGGCCCCGCAGAGCCGGCATCGCCGCGCCCCGCCGTCCTCCTCCACCAGGGAACGGCACCTGCCGCAGAGCCGCCCGTCCTCACGCTCTTCGGCAAGCATCTCTCCGCACACGGGGCAGACGGGCGGTGCGAGCACGTGGTCGATGGCCTTCAAGATCGACCGGACTACTCCCATAGCTTGATATTCTTCAGGAATTGCTTGTGCCTGCGCCAGTGTGGAACCACCCGCACCCGCAGCGCCAGGTCGATGCGGGCGCCGCCGCACAGCTCGGAAATCTTCTTGACGGAGCAGTGGCGGATCATCTTGATCATGCGGCCGCCCTGCCCTATGACCATTCCCTTGTGGGCCTCGCGCTCCAGGGTGAGCGTCCCCTCGATCTCCACGCGGTTCTCGGATGCCCTCCACGACTCGATGGTAACCGCGATGGCGTGCGGAATCTCCTCGCGCATCAACTCGAGAATCGACTCGCGGATGAGCTCCGCCGCAATATCGCGCTCGTAGACAGTCGTCACCCCCTCGCGGTCGTAAAGCATGAACTCCTCCGGAAGCATCGACTTCAGGCGGGCAATCAACCTGCCGGCAGATGCACCGTCCAATGCGCTCATCTCCAATGACTCGGAGTCGGGAAGACGCTCGCGGTAGAAGGCGAGGCTCGCGGAACGCTGGGCAGGAGTGCTCACGTCGGACTTGTTCAAGACCAGCAGGACGGGCTTGCCGCAGGATGCCGCCAAACCCGCGGCCAGACCATCCTCCTCGCCAGGGACACGGGTCGGGTCTATCAGGCAAACCACTATGTCCGCATCCTCAAGAACCTTCGAGACGGACTCCTCCATCGCCTCGTCAATGGCAATCTTCGAGGGGTGGACCCCCGGCGCGTCCAGGAAGATGATCTGGGACTCGTCGTCGTTGTAGATTCCAAGCATGGAGCGGCGGGTGGTCTGGGGCTTTGACGAAACGGCCGCCAGATGGCATCCCAGGACCGTGTTGAGGAACGTCGACTTGCCGGTATTCGGCCGCCCCAGCAACGCCACGTATCCCGTCCGCCCCTTCGGCGGAAGTGCGCCGCCGGCATTCTGCTTCTCATCAATCTGGTTCATATCACGCCGTCCTCATGGCAGATAATCAATATTCAGCGAACAACGGCTGACGGATGCGTCAAGAATCTCCTTCTTCCCGCAGGCAGGAAGGCTTCCCTCGGCCGTATCGAGAAACTCCTTTGACGGCCCCCGCAGGACAACCACCGCACGGCCGTCGTCGCCGTCGGCAAGATGAACCTCGCTGACGCCTGGAATGCGCAGCAGCGACGCCCCGTCAAGGCTCCACGCGCCCTTCAGAAATGCAAATCTCGTAAGCATCCCGCCTACCTTCCCGCGACAGGGATTTTCAGGACCTGTCCGACGCGGATGTCATCGGCGGACTTCAGATTTGGGTTTGCGGCCATGATTTGCGCCACCGTGCATCCAGCCGCCTTTGCGATTGAGGAGAGGGTGTCCCCCGACTCAACCTTGAGTTCCTTGATGCTCATGTTGGCGGGAATCGTGGCGGCTGGCGCGGGCGGCGTAGTGGAGGACTTGATGACATTCGTCAGGTCCTTCGAGAGGTTTCGGAGTTCGTCCTTCCGCGCCCTCTGATCTGCCTCAAAGGCCTTCTGGAGTTCGGCGAGGCGTGTCTCCAGGGACTGGTTTTGCTGCGCAAGCGCATTGCAGAGCGCCTCCAGCTGCCGGATCTGTTCGTTCTTGCGGTTCTGTTCCTCCTCAAGCCCCTCGATGCGCAGGGAGAGCTGCTTCTGCCTGTCAAGCATCAGAGTGATGTCGGAACGCATTCCCGCAAGGGCGCTCATCACCTGCTGCGCCGAAACGCCGGCCTGCTGGCCATGCAGCGAAAGCCCCGCGACAAGCAGCGCGGAGGCAAGAAAGAGATTGATTCTGGGCGTGTGTAGCATGGGGACTGGATAAATTATGGGGGGAGAACTGAAGGCACCTGGAAACACTCTCCTTTCAGGCTTTCGCCGGCGATGGCGCAAGCGAGGTTCGGCGCTTGTTTCTACTATATTTCCTCCCCTCAAAATGACCACGAAAGAGAGCAAAACCAACGGCGCCGAGACCGCACTGCGGGAATTCCTCGAAATCGCGTCAAGACCTCCCGCGCCAGGCGCCGGAGTACCGGACTCCGCTTCACCGCTCCTTAAGAATCTCTGGTTCTCATGGAACAGGCTCCAGGTCGGATTCGAATGGATTCTCAAGCGACGCTGCAAAAAGCTGCGCCCTGAGATGCTCCTCCTTCTGGAATGGGCCATGACCGAGATGTATGCGCTCTCGGGGCTCCCGCCGTACGCGTGCGTCAGCGAGGCGGTCGAATACGCGAAGAGGATCTGCGGACGCGAGAAGGCGGGATTCGTCAACGCCGTCCTGCGGGGACTCCTCAGGGACGCACCCGATGACGAGGCGTTCAAGGGGCTCCTCAAGGATGCGCCCGAAAATGTCCAATGCCAGCTGCCGAAGGAACTGCACCTGCGCTGGGAGAGGGAATTTGGAAGGGAACGCACCAGGGAACTCGCCGAAATCCTGCAGCTTCCCGCCACCGCGACGGCCAGGCGGAGAGGCTCGCTCGCAAGCCTGCCCTATCCGCTCCGGTTCGAGGACGCGCTGGCGCTCGTCGAAACCTCAACGGGGGAATTCCCCACCGGAAAATACTATCTCCAGGACGCATCCACGCTCCTGGCGCCCGCCCTCCTGGACCCTCGCCCAGGGGAGACAATCGCGGATCTCTGCGCAGCACCCGGGGGAAAGTCCCTCGCAATCGCCGAAAGACTCCAAGGCCAGGGAAGACTGATATGCTGCGACTCCGCCGAACCACGGATGCAACGGCTGAAGGACAATCTCAAGGATGTCAATGTCGCATCGGTCCAACTCATGGACGCCACACGGCCGACGCTCGAGGAGTCATCCGTCGACGCCATTCTCCTGGATGTCCCATGCTCCAACACGGGAGTCATAAGAAGGCGACCGGATGTCCGGCGGAATTTTTCCGAGGCGAATCTGCGGCGGCTCCTGGATGTCCAAAGGAGAATCCTCGAGGCATCGGCACGGCTCGTCCGCCCGAACGGAAGAATAGTCTACAGCACCTGCTCTATCGAAAACGACGAGAATTCCCTCCAAATACGGGAATTCCTGAAAACACACCCCGAGTTCTCCCTCAAGGAGGAACGGCAGCTCTATCCCACCCCGGAGCACGACGGCGCATACGCGGCCGCCCTTTCCAGGGAATAGGAGGCGCTGGAGGAGTGGCAAGGCGAAGTGGAATCCACACGCCTTCCCTGATATTTCAACCCCCGGATGTGGCAGGAAAGGAGTTGGGGAGAGCAGAAGGCCCCCCCTCCAAATGAAAAACGCGCCCGTCGGAGAATTCTCCAACGGACGCGTCTTTTCAGGATTCAGTGTCGACTAGAATGCGTATGCGACGCCGAAACCAGCGCGGAAGTTCTCCTCGTTGTTGATGTCGGAGGCCTTCCAGTTCTCGCGGACCTCGCGGTCGATGGCGTAGCCAGCTTCGAGGAATGCGTTCAGGGTCAGGTGCTCGCAGAGCGCGTAGTTGGCCTGGGCGCGGAGCAGCAGGGAGGAGATGGCGTCACGGTTCAGACCGTAGGCGGCGCGCATCTTGGACTTGGTGCCCCAGTAGAGCTTGGAGGATAGAGAGGCGGAGAGCTTATCGGTGAAGTTGTAGCCGAAGGTCACGTCGTACCAGGCATACCAGGTGTAGTGCTCCAGGTCATAGCGGAAGGTCACGCCAGTGCCCAGGAACGCGGCGCCCTCGGGATCCAGGAGGTTGTCCAGGTAGACGGTCATGTCCAGCGGGTTGTCGTGGCTGAACAGGGCGCGGGGATACTGGAAGTACTTCCACGCGATGTCGAGGGTCAGCGGGGAGAAGGGCAGGAGGTCGGCGAAGGTGTAGGCATAGCCGATCTCGTAGTCGATTTCCTCAGCGCGATACTCGCGGTTGTTCTTGTAGGCGCGGCTGCCGCCATCGGGGCGGTTGTATTCGGTCATGTCAATCGCGCTCCAGACGTCCAGGCGGAAGCCGCCGAGGCCGACGAAGGCGTTGAGAGCGGTGATGGGATGGGGATTGGCAACCTTGCCATCGCACATGTACTTGGACTGCCAGGTGGCGCTCAGTTCAACGACGGGCATCCAGGAGTCGTCCTCCATTTCCATCGGAGCGGCAGGAGCAGCCTCCTCCATTGCGGGAGCAGCCTCTTCCATTGCAGGAGCGGCTTCCTGTGCGTAGACTCCAAAGGACGCGACCATGGCCAGCATCATCAGGAATGCAGTGATTTTCTTCATCTTTTTTTCCCTTTTTGTGTTTTTGTGTTTACTACGGAAGGAAGAGTATGACATCCCGTATCCTGAGCCGACGGACCGGAGCACAAGGGCCTTCTCAAACCCAGTGTGCTGGAACTACGGAACAGAGCAAATCTATTGGCTCTTACGATTTTTTCAACTAATACACAAAAAAAACTTTCTTTTTATTCGCTTTCTCGTATTGGACACAACTAAATAAAATGTCACTCATTTTCGGTGAAGATGAATCTTCAGCAGGTGTCCGACACGTAGGACACAGGATCCCGTATCCTCTTCCTGCGCGAATTTATCTGCGTGCAGGCCGGTGCGATGGCACTCCGCCGACGCCATTGCCCCCAGCAGAATAAACACTGAAAGGGTGAAGGAGCCACCGTATGAGAGCAGTGGCAGCGGCAATCCGATGATTGGAAGGAGGCGCACCGCCATTCCGACGCCCACCACCACGTGGGTGAAGAGCAGCGCCATGCCTCCCGCAATCATGTTGAGCGCGAGGCGGTCCTGCGCCCGCGACGCCCAGGTGGCGAGTATTGCGAAGAGCATCCAGTAGAGCAGCATCAGCGGCAGGACGCCGAAGAGGAGCCCGCCCTCCTCTGCCACGACTGCGAAGATGAAGTCTGTGGGGGCGACGGTCCTGGGCAGGAACCCCAGGTTTTTCATAGTGCCGTTCAGGTACCCCTTTCCCGTAAGCCCCCCGCCGGACACCGCCATCAGCGACTGCTGTTCGTTCCAGCCGCCCTCCGGTGAGAGGAATGAGTCCAGGCGGCGAAGGTGGTATCCACGGAAGAAGCTCGATTCCGCCTCCGCCCCGATGAACACGCCCCTCTCCGCAGGGGGCTGCGTACGGAGATGCCAGACTGCCGCCCCGGCGCAGAGTAGCATTGCGACGCCCAGGCCCATCGCAAGGGTCCATACCGGACGCGGCAGATACCGCATTCCGAAGATGACCGCCATCGGCACCGCCAGGGAGGCCGCGTTGCCGTAGGAGGGTTCAAGGAGAATAAGGGCCATCGGGACGACAAAGCAGATTGCCCCGACGATTGCCTCCCAGCGGCGCGGAAGGGTCCGCCCATCCAACAGCAATGCACCTGCCGCTATCGTGAATACACGGGCGAACTCCGCCGGCTGCAATAGAAACACCCCCACCGAGAGCCAGCGCCGGGCGCCCCCAATGGACTTCCCAAAGACCAGGACCAGCAGAAGGAGAAGCAGCGACACGCCATAGCCGCCAAAGACAAACACCCTCCACGCGCTCCGCCCCGGCGACAGGGCGACTATCCCGCAGGCAACCGACGCCCCAAGGCCGATGAAGAGACACTGCCGGAGGTAGTTGGAACGCACCGCATACTCAGGCCCAAGATACCCCGTGCTGTATAGAAACAACACCCCCATCCCGCACAACGCGGCAATTACAAGGATGTATGCCAGATGCGAAAAGCGCATAGAAGGAGGCGTGGGGATTGGGGGAATGGAGGGCAAGGTGCTGTAGCAGCCGCAGTCGCCCGGCTCCCAGGCGACTACATGGAGGTTAAAGGGCGAACCGACTTGGCCGTGACAGGAAACCTGCCACGGCAGGCACGGGCGCAATCTTGCGCAGTAGGCTATTTAACCTACTCAGCTGCAATATGTTATGTAACACCGCCCGCAAACGGGAAAGGGAGATGTTCCCTTCCCCGTCAGATTTTGACTTTGCAGAGTTCGGCGGCCTGGACGAGCCGCGCAATCAACGCCGTGCAGTTGCCGATGCGGCTGGAGCGTTTGAAGATCGTGCAGTCCCTGATCACCTCCGCGAGGGGCTTGAAGACCCCGTTCAGTTCAGGAATATCCGTGACGGCGGGAAGCGTATTCTTCTCCATGTCAACCATTACGCTGTGTCGATACTGGCGGCTCTTCGCCTCCTCCGGGTTCTGCATGAGCGTCCGCCCTCCAAAGAGGACTCCGAAGGTGATTCCCAGTGCGAAGACATCCGTATCCTCCCCCAGGGTCCTGCAGCATATCTGCTCCGGCGAGAAATACCCCGCGGTGCCGGCCACAGTGCGGCTCTGGAATCCCGTCGGAACTGAGATTCCGAAGTCGATCAGGCGCACATTCGCGTCACGGTCAAGGAGGAAGTTGCTTGGCTTGATGTCCAGGTGGACGATTCGGCGCTGGTGGAGCTGATGGATTGCCTGCGCCATCATGATGCACGCCCTCAGCTTGTCCGAGAGGGAAAGCACCGAAAGCAGCTTCTTGTCTGAAAAGTCGAGTCCATTGATGCGCTCCATGAGCAGGTCCCAGCCAAGTTCAAGGCCGAGCCTCTTCACCCTCCGCATGGAATAAAGCTGGACAGGCGTCGGGTTCGGAGCCGTCTCGCGGAGAAGCTGCCCCATCTTCCACTCGTTGGAGAGGTGCTTGTACTTCGTCGCATAGCTGACGTTGTCGCTCAGCTTCCCCGTGTCCTTCCTCGTGCGGACGTCCCCCAGCCAATGGTCGCACCTGTTGCGGATTGACTTGACGATGAAGTTGAATCCCTCGCAGGTCCCCTGGTAGAGAATGCTCTCCGCGCCACGGAAGAGCTGCGACCCGATGGCATACGGGGCGCCGTTCTCCAAGTCGCGGATGATGGCCTCGCATCTGGCCGGCGGAAGGGTGTTCAGGGTCTCGGGAAGACGGGCCTGCAAGAATGCCGTCACGCCATGGGACATGGATGAGAGCTGGGGAGCGCCCTGGACGACGGGGCGGCGCGGCACGCCACCCTCCTGGGAAGGAGGCAATTCCACCGGCATGGAGTCGGCACGCGGCTCCGGGGACCGACGCGGAAGGCGAAGCCCCACATGGGTCTCCTCAAGCGAAAAATGCTCGTCGGAGGTGTCGTCGACGACGCCATGGAGCTCCTCCTCGGAAAGATACCTGCGCTCGCCCTGCGGGGGCGCGGAGGGAATACTCCCCGAATACTCGCCTAGCTCCTCCTCGGAAAGATACCTGCGCTCGCCCTGCGGGGGCGCGGAGGGAATACTCCCCGAATACTCGCTCAACTCCTTGTCTGAAAGATATCTGCGCTGCTGCACGATGGCTCAATTGCCACGGACGGACGAAAACCGGAAGTAGACGGACGCCCCTCCGCGCAATCCTCCAAATGATACTGGAACAAAACTGGATGGAAACCAGGGACGAAGACCAGCCTCGCCCTAGATCTTGTGGATGCGCTTCAGAAGGGCGACAATCTCGTCCTGCCCGCTGGTCTTGACCTTGCGCGCCTCGTCAGCCATGTTGACTTCGAGGTGCTCCAGCTGCACAAACTGGTTGAGGGTCTTCTTGACCTTCGTCTGGGCATGCTCGTCAGCAACGGTATTGAAGTCGTGGACGAGTTCCGCGGGCTTGCGGCTATAAAGCTGCGCGACCGTGACGCGGGGCTCGGTCAGCTCGGAGTTCTCCGCCACGCTGTAAAGCGGCTTGACTCCCTGCCTGTTGAAGTACTCCACCAGGTTGTAGAAGGCGGCCTGGTCGCCGCCCGCGGGAATCTCCATCAGGAAGAGCGCCTCGATGGGCTGCTCCGCCGGCAGCAGGAGCTGGTTGCCGTGATCCTGAAGCTGCCTCCCGAATTCCTGGGTGGGGTCGTAGCGGAAGACGGTGAAGTGGTTGAAGTAGGGCTTCGAAAGGAAGAGGTCGAAGTCCTCCTGGTCGACATGCCCCTCCACAAGCTTGAGCTCGGCATTCTTCTGGGGAATAGACAGGAATTCCTTCAGGGAGTCGACTATCATCTGGTTGAAACGGTCTTCGGGAATCCGGTTCTCGAACTTGAGACGGTTGGAGAACATGAAGATGTTGCCGGTGTTGCCGCTGTCAATGGCGGGAGCCACCGAGTCGTTCAGGAACATGGAGGTGTTCTCGACAAATTCCGCAGACTCCAGGCGGGAATAGGGCAGAATCAACGCAAAGATGGTCTTCTGCTCAATCGGGATGATCTCCTGGCGGCTGACCAGATACTCCATGAGGCCCTTCGTGATGCCGTTGCCTGTGCCGCCGCCTGTCGCCGCTATGACAAGAGAACCGCGTATCAGGCTCTCCAACTCGCGGCTCACGGAGGCGTAGGCCTCCAGCCCCAGCTCGGGATCCATGCGGCATCCCTTGTACATGCCCGCGCCGCCACGCAAAACCGCCTGGATCTTGTTGCCATGGGAACTCACTTTCCCAAGCTCAACCTCACTCACGTTCACTATGATGGAGTCGGAACTCAGCTTGGTCGCAATCTTGCTCCCCGCGCCACCTATGCCGATGATCTTCTGCATGCCTTAGACTAGCTCCTCTAAAAAGTGAGATTTCTTTGTTTGAAAACGACCACTCTCCGCAAGACGGGCCAAAGCCTGACCGCCAAAGTTCGTCAGGTAGATGTTCTTGCGGTTCCGCTCATCCTTGATGTCTATCAGACAAAGCAGGTGCATCGCCTCAACCGCGGCAACGGCAGTCTGCTTCGTCCGAGTTATCCCACCCGCCTTCAAATCGTCAAAGCAGTTGGTTATGTTGTACTTCTTCTGACGGTCGGCACTGACCGCCGCCCATAGCAACACCAAAAAGTGCTCCTCCCCAAGACGGTCAAGCTGCTGCGTGAAAAGCTCTGTCTGACTCGATGTCACTAAGCATCCCCTCCTAAAACTTGACGCACACTAAAGAAAAACCACAACAATACACGAAAAACACCGCAGAATAGGAAAAACCAAAACTCCAGGACCAAAAATGGACAAGCCAGGAATCCTGCGTAAAGAATCCGACAAATCCTATTCTAGGAAATTCAACGGCAGATTGCAAGGGAAACCACGCCAATGAAAACCAAAAAACGGGAAAGTTATGTACAGAAACATACTATACTCTCATTCCGGCGCGCCCGCCACAAATCCCACCACACCCAGGGATATACAACCTTAATATGGGAGAGGTATATACAGGAGTATAGTTTGATATAGTTGAATTACCCGAACTATACTACATCTTAGTATACGACATACAGTGTCGGACAGAAACGGGGAATAGCACCACAACACAGTGGACACAAGCGAGATACGACATCCTGCCCATTTGCGCAAATAAACAGGGAAAACGCAGGGATTTGCGCAGTATAACACTCTAATAATCAATATGTTGTGTGATAATGAACACAAATGGGCGATGCGCCGCCACACCACACGGGAGACCCCGTGCAATCCACCTAGGAACCGCTATCCGCCCCGGCCTGACCTGCCCTCCTCCAAAGAGGAAATAATGAGTGGCTCCAGACACAGGACAGCCCAATCAGGCATGCGGCGACAACTTGAATTATACTACACTAAACTCCCTAAGAAATATCCTGCATAAGACAGAAAAGGCTCCCCCGCAGACAGGGAGAACACCTGGGTCGGAGCCTTCACAGCCTCGCCTATCGGTTGTTCAGCATGTAGTATTGCGTGATTTCCTGGTCACGGCAGAAGATAGTGGCGATGAGCGCGGCCCTGATCCACATGCCGTTGCGTTCCTGCCTCCAGTAGACGGCCCGCGGGTCGTCGTCGCATACAGTGGAGATTTCCAGCCTTCTAGGGAGCGGATGCATGATTACCCCCTTTGGATTGAGGATTTTGAGGTCATCGCCGGTGAAATAGTAGTCTTCCGGCCTATATCCGCAGGAGCTGTCCCCCGGCTTGTCGTCCCATTCATCCTGGAGCCTGGTCATATAGACAGCGTCAGCCTCTGCCACCTTTCCCTTGAAGTCGTTTGTAACCTCGTATTCCACGCCTGCGGCATCAAGCTGCGCCAGGATGTCCTTCCCGATTTGGAGGCAGTCCGGGGCGGCGAAGATTTGCTTGACGTTGCGATACTGGAGGAGGAGTCCGGAGAGCGACCTGACCGTTCTTCCACGTGCGAGGTCTCCGCAGAAGAGGACCGTCTTGCCGTCGATTCCGCCCCGTCTTTCGAAGGATCGGGAGAGCGTATAGATGTCGAGGAGTGCCTGGGTGGGGTGCTGGTCCTTTCCGCTGCCGGCGTTGATGATTGGCACCGGGCGTTCCGTGCGGGAGATCATCCACGCCATCTGCTCCGCGAATCCCTGGGCGGGGGTCCTCATGATGATGAGGTCGAAGAAGGAGCTGAATGTCCGAATCGTGTCCTCCTTGGTCTCGCCCTTCATTTCGCTGGAAATGGACGGATCGCGGACTTCGGCGGGGGAGAACCCGAGGATTTGGCATGCCGAGAAGAAGGAGAGGAAGGTCCTCGTGCTTGGCTGCGTGAAGTAGAGCATCGCACGCTTGTTGCGCATCAGCGTCGAGAGAAACTCCATGCCAACCTTCGACTTGGCAATGCGGCGGATGCGGGTCGCCAGGTCGCAAAGGGCGTCCAGGGATTCACGGTCGAACTGCTGCGCAATGACGCAGTGGTAGGGACGCCCGCTGGACTGCTTGAAATACGGGGCACGGGCGTCAAGGGGAAGCCTGCAGAACTCATCCCAGCTGAGTTCCTCCATCATGCGGCGCTGAGTCATCTAATTGTCCTCCATTGGAAAGTGAATAGGTGTTGATGTGGCTGCAAAATCCAGGAAAAATGTCGAAAATGTGCCCTTTTCGCCTTGCAAAGGAGGAAGAAGACCGTGGGCTGGCTGTCGCCTTACGACAGCGAAGCGACAATCATGGCCTTGATCGTATGGAGACGATTCTCCGCCTCGTCGAAGATCTTCGAGAATGGAGCCTCGAAGACCTCGTCGGAGACCTCCATCGCACCTACATCCTTGGAGACTTCCGTGTTGTTGTCGTGGAAGGCGGGCAGGCAATGCAGGAAAATGACCTTGCCGGACTCGAGCATCCCGGTGTTGCGCACCATCTCCATGTTGATCTGGAAGGGACGCAGCAACGCAAGGCGCTCCTCAAAAAGACTCTCCTCCCCCATTGAGACCCAGACATCCGTGTAGAGGATGTTCGCGCCCTTGACGCCCTGGACGGGGTCGTGGCTCACCTCAATCGTGCAGCCATTCCGGTCGGCGCATTCGCGGGCGAGCCGGAGCACCTCCTCGCTGGGGGAAAGCTCCCTGGGGCAGACATCCACAAAGTCCATTCCGACCTTGCCGCAGCCCACCATCAGAGAACTGGCGACATTGTTGCGGCCGTCGCCGACATACGCCAGCTTAAGCCCCTTCAGGGTGCCAAAATGCTCCTTGATGGTCAGGAAGTCCGCAAAGACCTGGGATGGATGCCATTCGTCGGTAAGCCCATTCCAGACGGGGATCCCGCTGTAGCGGGCAAGATCCTCGACCACACCCTGGGAATAGCCCCGGAACATGATGCCGTCAAACATCCTGCCCAGGACGCGGGCCGAATCCTTCACCGACTCCTTCTTGCCAAAGTGAAGGTCATGGGCATTCAAATACTCCGTGTAGCCACCCTCGTCATGGACGCCGCAGACGGTGGCGCAGTGGGTCCTCGTCGAACTCTTCTGGAAGATGAGGGCGATGTTCTTGCGATAGAGCAGGGCGTCCTTCAGATTCGCGCCGCTTTTCTTACGGGCCTTGAGCTCCTCGGCAAGCTCAACAAGACCGACAACCTGCTCGTCCGTCAAATCAAGCAGACGCAGGATGCTCTTGCCATGAAGACCCAACTTCTCCAAATCCATAAGACTTCTCTAGCCTCCAATCAATGCGGGAAAACCCCGCCTCTCTGTCAAAAAAAATAATATAAGCAGAGAAGAATCATTTCCAGGGAGCAGGGAAAGGGGATTCGCCGTTTCAGGAGGAGAGTGCCGGCCTCAACTCACAACACCCGCTTCAGCGGCACGCTCTTCACCGGGTGGTCGTGCCCGAGGGGGAATCCGACGGCGACAGGCCCCTTGACGCACTCCGCGTACTCACGCATGATTCCGGGGAGGAACTCCGCGTCCTCGCACAGGGTGAAATGCCCGAACAACAATCCCGCCAGCTGCGGGAGGACTCCTGCGGACTTCAGCTGATTGAGTTTCCGGTCGATGGCGTGGGCTGGTTCGTTGACATCCTCGATGGCAAGGATGCACCCTTTGAGGTCTGGCATGAACGGCGTCCCAAGGAGGCTTGCCAGCATTGTCAGGTTCGTCGGCACCAGCGGGGCGGAGAGCCTCCCCTGCTTCAGAAACCTCATTAGGGGAAACCGGGAATCCTCCAGGGCAAAGGGGCGCCCGTCCAGCAGCTCCAGGAATATGTTGCGTTCAAGGAGGAGTTCCGGGGCGGGGGGCAGCCCCCAGTTGGAGCAGATCATCGGACCGTGGATGAGGCGGGTGCACCCCCGCGACATCGCCGCAAGAAGAAGCGCGGAGACGTCGCTGTAGCCACAGAGCGTCTTCCTCGACCGCCGAAGCAGATCAAAGTCTATCAGATGGAGGATGCGTGTCACCCCGTAGCCGCCGCATGCCGAGACAAGCAGGTCCACCGAGCCGTCCTCGAGGAGCTGGTTGAAACACGCCGCCCGCGCACTGTCGTCCCCGGCAAACTTCCGTGGTCCAGGCGTTTGCGGAAGCGCAAGAACCACCTCGACGCCCCCCAGCGCCAGGGAGAGCGTCCTCCTGCCCTCCTCCACAAGTGCCGGGTCCGGGGCATTGGAGAGTGCGAAAATTGCCGCCTTTCGAGGTCTCATCAGGTGCATCCCAAGGCTATAACAAACCAGTAAACCGCAATTATCTTAATCCCATGATTTTCGCACCCGCGCTGTAGCGGGGCTTCCAGCATCCCGGCGGGCGACCCCTTCGCCCCGCCTCCATGTACCATAACGACGCCGATGAAGTTTTTCTCCAGAACATCCCTGATTGCCTGCCTGGTCGCCGCAGTCATTCCTGCGTTCGCCGACTCCACCGCAAATCCCCTGGCCGACTTCGAAAACTTCTCCGAGACAAGGGCGCTTGTCCGCAATGCCGAGGAGGCGCTCTCCCGGGAAAACTACAAGGCGGCGGCGAAAAACTACCGCAAGGCCGCGAAGATCCAGTCAAACGAGGGCAAACGCGCGGAATTCCTCTACCTGGAGGCACAAAACCTGCTGCGCGCTGGAAAACCCCACGACGCCCTGGACGCATACAGGAACCTCCTGGACGAACACCTCTACAACATCCCGCTGGAGAATGTCCTGGATCAACTGCGGACCCTCGCAGAGGACTTTGAGAACGGACGCGGCACGTTCCTGGGCATAAGCGACCCGGAGGCCGCCATCAACATCTACACGATCATCATCCGCTACGAGGCCGGCATCCAGCAGTCCCTCGGAGACCGCCTGGCACTCGCCGCAAAATACGAGAAGGCAAAGAAGGTCGAGGAGGCTGTGGAGACATACCAGCAGATTATCAAGCTGGCGCCAGATGACGCGGAGACACGCCTCCGGCTGGCAAGGCTGCTGGACAGGGAGTCCGCCAAGCGCGACAGCGACGGACACCTCGGGAAGGCCGCCATCAGGGAGGCGAACAGCTTCCTCCAACAGGCTCCAAAGGACGATGAAAGACGGGATGAGGCACGGAAAATCATCCAGGACGCACGGGAACGCGAGGCCGCAAGACTGCTTGAGCGGGCACAGTTCTACCTCAATAAACACCACTACCGCCCGCAAACCGCAAGACGGTACCTCCTGGACCTGAACAGGGACTACCACGACACAAAGGCGGGAGCCGACGCAAAGAGCGTCCTGGACGAACAATTCCCCGAAAACGCCGACTAGACGACCACGGATATGAACAGACACGCCATCGCATTGCTTACGGCTGCACTCCTCCTGGGAGTATCATGCGCACACTACCGGTTCGGAAGCGCACTGCCAAAGGACATGCGCGACATCTCAGTCTCGGAAATCAACAACACGACCGCAGAACCATCCCTGGGAATGCTTCTGCAAGACGCCCTGGCAGAACACATCATGAATACGCCCGGCGTCAAACTCGCAAGCCGACAGGACGCCACCCTGGATGTCAGCGTGAAAATTGTCATGATAGACCAAGGACGCCTCGCCAGCGCACGCACGAGGGACTCGAAGGCTCGCCACAGCGACAGCGACTCCTACCAGACCGTCCTCTACAGGCTGACAATGACCTGCGAATACACCGCACGGCCGACACGAGGAGACACGCCGCCAAGAAGGGGAAGCGTCGAGGCAACCGCGGATGTGCCGTTGATGCACGACATGGCACTGGCACAATCCGCCGCATACAAGGAGCTGGCACGGGACGCGGCACAGAAGATCGCACATGCTGTCTGCATGGAGTAGCCACGTGGAAGGAACACAACTCCGAATCGGACAGGGATTCGACCTCCATCCACTAGGGGAGGGCAGGCCGTTCCCGCTGGGAGGAGTCATAATCCCCACAAGCGATGGGCGAGGCCCCCTGGGACACTCCGACGGAGACCCGCTCCTCCACGCAGTCATCGATGCAATCCTGGGCTCGGTCGCCATGGGAGACATCGGAGGATGGTTCCCGGACACGGGCGATGCATGGAAGGACACGTCCAGCGCAAATCTGCTCAGGCTGGTTCTAGAGGATCCGCGCCTCCAGGGCTGGAAACTGATAAATCTCGACTGCACAATCTTCACGTCGACCCCAAGGCTTTCGCCATACATCCACGCCATAAGGGAAAGCCTGGCAAATCTGCTGGGGACGGATGCCGCGCGAATCTCCGTCAAGTCAAAGAGCGGCAACGGACTGGGGGATGCCGGGCAGGGCAGGGCGGTCGCGGCGCAGGCCATTGTCCTGGCAGATGTCAGCACACTCAATCATCCATAGACAAGCATAACAACACACGCAGGAAAAGAGGAACCCAGGCCACTATGAAAAAGTACACAAAGGAACACCAGTGGATCGAAATCGCGGAGGGTGTCGCAAAGGTCGGAATCACGCACTTCGCCGCCGATGAACTCGGCGAAATCACCTTCGTCGAACTGCCACAGGTCGGAACACTCATCCACGGAGGGGAACCGCTCTGCGTCATCGAATCCGTCAAGGCAGCCTCCGATGTGTTCATGCCCGTGACCGGAACCGTCGAAAGCGTCAACGAGGAACTGGACAAACACCCTGAAATGGTCAACGACGACCCGGAAGGAAATGGGTGGATCTGCACCGTCAAAGACCCCGACGAAGCCGCCATCAACACACTCCTCAGCGAAGAGGAGTACAAGGCATTCGTCGGATAGGGTTGCGACGATAGAGGACGAGACGCTGTAACCACGAAAAGCACGGAAAACGCCGTAGCGACGCCTCCTCCATGGGAAGGAGGCATCCTTCTCCATTCGTGGTTCATACCAACCCATTCGTGTCCTTTCGTGTCCATTCGTGGTTCTGAATTTCCCTTTCGTGTCCATTCGTGTCCATTCGTGGTTCTGAATTTCCCTTTCGTGTATTTCGTGTGTTTCGTGGTTCATACCAACCCATTCGTGGTTCCCTCCCACCCGTTTCGCGCCTTTCGTGTATGAGGCACTGCCCATAAAGACGCCTTTGCTTGCAATTCTTTCCTTACCGCCTTATATTAAGCGGCTTGCCATTCAAGAGGTTTTTACTTAGCGACACATATCACCATTTTTTAAGGAATTACGACCATGAAAATGACCTATCAGCCCCATAACAAGAGCCGCAAGCGCACCCATGGCTTCCGCAAGCGCATGTCCACTGCGGACGGGCGCAAGATTCTGGCTCACCGCAGGAAGGTTGGTCGCAAGCGTCTGACGGTCTAGTCATTCTGCGCTCCGCTGGGATTCGCGGTATCTTGAGTCCGTGGAGTTGTCTCTGGCGATGTCCGAATCCCATGATGAGCGGTGCAGGAAAGCCTTTGGCGGCGATGCTCGGCTTCGTTGCAAAGCGCACTTGGATCTTGTTCGTGGCGGTGGCGTCAACCTGGCTGGCCGTCACTGTGTAATCGTAGTTTTGAGAACGTCGTCGGAGCAAGGCTGTCGGACGGCGTTTTTGATTTCCCGCAGGTTTGACCATTCCGCGGTTGTCCGCAACCGTGCGCGGCGTCTTTTCCGCGAATGCTGGCGTCTTCTTCTTCCTGAGTTGAAGCCATGCTGGGTCCTGATGATTCCCAGGAGATTCATCAAGGGGGCCAAGATGGGGGACGTAATGAAGGACCTGCGTCGGCTTTTGAGGAAATCTGGCGTCCTTGAGGCCTCGGGGAGCCATTTTGACGGCGATGTCGGATCCTGCTGACAGAGATGGTTGTGGTGGCGTCTCCCCAGCGAGGAGGTCGTCATTGGCGGCTCGTTTCTGTGCGTTTCTCATACGTGGCTACCAGCGTTTTCTGAGTCCCCTGAAGCCGAGGTGCTGCCGTTTCACCCCGACCTGTTCGGCCTACGCCAGGGAGGCCTTCCTGGTTCATGGCTTCTGGCGCGGCGGCTACCTGACAATCCGCAGGCTCTTCAGGTGCCATCCCTTCTACCGCGGCGACCTAGTGGATCCCGTGCCTCCCCCAAAGGAGGACAAGGGCGGCCGCTGACGGCGTCCTGGAGCGTTTTCTGGCGTCTGTTTGACGCAATCACCCCACATCACACCCCCTTTCCATTGGAATGAAGAAATTTGATCCCGTAACCGTCATTGGCTCGCTATGCTGCATTGTGGCCATGGTGGTCATTCTCTTCCACAACTGGCGTCAGGCCGAGGCCGAGGCGAAGTATGCGCAGCAGCATCCCACTGGTTCGGCGGTCATCACGAGTGCGCCTGCCGACCCCTCCATCGCCGCCCCCAAGCCAGTCGCCGCCCCCCAGAGTGTCGGCGCGGCGGTTGCGGCGGAGCAGATTGTCCGCGAACCCGTCGTCATGGGCATTCCAGGAAAATTCAGCGTCACCATCGACGCCATGGGCGGTGGCATCCAGGCAGTCCAGTTGGACGAATACACCGTCCAGACCAGGAACGAATCCAAGAAGGACGCACCTGTGGTCATGGGTGAGGAACGCATCCCCTTCATGTCCCTTTCCGCGGGGGGCCAGACCCTTCTTGAGAGTTCCGAGCCTGAGATCGGCCCCACCACACTCAGCACCCACCGCATTGACAACCAGGGGACGCTCCGCTATGACGAATCCTGGGAGATCCTTGACGGCGAAGGCACCGAGTATTCGGTCCTCTACACCCTGAAGGTCACCAACCTTGCCAGCCAGCCGATGGCCCTTCCGAGCCTTTCGCTCTCCTGCGGTGCCCTGCCGGACTTCCTTTCCACCGAGTCGAACACATCCTTCTCGAAGTACCTTTCGGGCAGCGTCGCCTACGGACGCGTCGACAAGGATGACGCAAAGAGCCTGGACATGAAGGCTATCACCAAGAAGATGACTCCCCAGAAGGCCGCCGAATACCAGGTCACCCCTGCGAACTGGGTGAGCGTCTCCTCCAAATATTTCATCTTTGCGCTCCGTTCCCCCACTGCCGGCCAGAACCAGACCGTCTTCCCGGGCTTTTCGGCGCGCCAGCCAAGCGAACTCCTGCCGAGGGAATTCTTCTCCGCAAGCGCCTATCTTCCCGGAGCCAGCATCAACCCCGGCGAGACCCAGACCTTCACCGTCATGGGCTACGCCGGCCCGAAGAGCTACCAGAAGCTCGAGCACCTCGGGCACGGCCTTCCCTCCATCCTGAACATGGACCTCTTCTTCTTCTGGCACTTCGACTGGATGGGCTGGATTTGCAAGATGCTTCTGAAGGGGCTCAACTTCATCGCAGGATGCTTCCCACCATCCTTCGCATACGGCCTGGCAATCATCCTCATCACCCTCTTCGTCAAGCTGGTCTTCATGCCCCTCTCCTGGCATAGCACCCGAAGCATGAAGAAGATGAGCGCCCTCCAGCCCCAGATCAAGGTCATCCGCGAGAAATACAAGGACGACGCGCAGAGGATGTACTATGAGCAGCAGAAGCTTTTCAAGGAGAACAACGTCAGCCAGACAGGCGGATGCCTCCCCATGCTTGTGCAAATCCCCGTCTTCTTCGCGATGTTCAATACCTTCCGGGGAGCCATTGAAATCCGCAACGCGGGATTCCTGTGGGTGGCGGACCTCTCCATGCCAGACCCGATCTTCGGGCTGCCAATCCACCCGCTGGCAATCATGACCGGGCTCACGATGTTCCTCCAGCAGCGGCTTCAGCCAATGCCCGACCCAAACCAGGCGCGCATGATGAACATCATGTCGCTGGTCTTCGTGGTCTTCTTCTACAACATGCCCGCGGGGCTCACCCTCTATATGACTGTCAACCAGCTCACATCAATCGCACAGATGCTCTGCTTCAAGTGGCTGGAAAAACGCGCGGCAAAGAACGCCCCCCCAGCCGCCGCAAAGCACGCGTAGCCACTGGACCGAACACACGCAGGACGAGAAGAGAACAGGAGGCATAGAAGATGAACAACCAGGAAATGCAGCAGCTCGCCGAAGAGGCACTCGGAAAAATCGCCGAGTCACTGGGATTCCAGGTCAAGACTACGGTCGTAGCACCTGAAGACCCCGAAAAGAATACCTTCAAGCTCATTGTCGAGGCCGAAAAGCCACAGCACATCATCGGAAAAAAGGGACAGACCCTCGAGGCGCTGGAGACGATCCTGAACAGAATCCTGAAGAAAAACCAGGAGGAGGCACCATGGGTCGCACTCGAAATCGACGGATACTCCACCGGAAGGACCGGAAATGCGCCGGAACACAAGGGAGAACACGGACGCAGGCACGTCCTCGACGACGAAACCGTCGAACAGCTCACGAACATGGCCCTCGATTGCGCAAAGGAGGTAAAGCACTGGAAGACCAGCAAGAAACTCGGACCATACCTCCCCGCGGAAAGACGGGTCATACACACCGCACTCAAGGAAAATGAGTTCGTAACCACGAATTCAATCCCCGCCCCTGAGGCAGGAGACAGGATGAAATACGTGGAAATTCTTCTTAAGTAACTCTGTTGCAATAAATTAGACAAAAACGCCCCGCAAATGCACGACGCCGCGGGGCTATTTCTTTTCCCACCGCCGTTTATATTCTGGCAAAGAACCGCCTTTAGACACTTTTTCCTTCGTCCCCACCTCCTCCCCCCTCAGACATGCTTTCTGGCAAATACATCGTTGTCGGCGCGGTAGCCGACGATCCCCTGGCCCTGGACATCGCCCACTACATGCGCCAGGAGACCGACATCGCCGACATACTGGCGTACAAGCAATTCGCCAACACGGAATTCTGCCCGCGCTTCATCAGCGACGAATCCGACCTTGACCACATTGGACACGGGCTGGAGGGCAAGACCGTCATCATCGTATCCTCATGCAGTGGGCAGCACACCCGCAACGCCCGTGCCATGAGGACGTTCCTGGTGGCACGCGCCGCCAAGGACAATGGCGCGGAAAAGGTCATCCTCATCGAGCCGGATCTCTTCTACAGCGCCCAGGACCGCGGTCCCAGACCAGAATACGGACACGTGGCATTCCAGCGAACCGTCTCCGACTACAAGAAATTCGACGGACAGCCATGGAGTGCAATGCTCTACGCGCAACTGCTCAAGACCAGCGGCGTGGACGTGGTCATGACCGTCCACAACCACTCCGTCGCCGTGGCGGAACTCTTCCAGAATATCTTCGACGGAAACTTCTTCAACCTGTCGCCCGCGGAACTCTACGCAAGCTACCTGGCAAACCACGCCAGCCTCACACAGGCGAATTCCGGAGACGGGCTGATCATCTGCGCACCAGACAAGGGCGCAGCACCATTCGCAAAGTCCGTCTACGAGGCATACGTCCGTGAAAGCAGCGGACTGCTCCTGAAGTCCGCGCCAAGCCTTCTCATCATGAGCAAGGAACGAACCGGCGAAAGACAGGTCGCAATACAGGCGGCGGACACCAGCCCCACGAAGCTCGAGGAGATAAAGGGGAAGGAAGTCGTCGTATGCGACGACATGGTCCGCACCGGAGGGACAATCGTCGCCTGCTGCAAGGAACTCAAAAAGGCAGGAGCATCCAGGGTTCTCTTCCTGGTCACACACTTCAACTCCTCGCAGGAGGTCAAGGAAAATCTCAACGACGACGTGGTGGATGACATCATCACAACCGACACGCTCCCGAACATCCTCAACAGGGATATGCAGGGAAGACTCCGGAAGAAGATGCTCGTCCTGAAAATCTCCAGATGGATCGTAAACGTCCTCAGAAACAAAATCCTCCACCTGAATCTGCCGGAGTACTGCCCGCCATACAACGTGGACATCTCACGGAAAAATCCATACTGGGCTGAAAACCAGGATCTAAAGGACGATTTATAAGTCATTGGACACCAATTACTTATAAAATAACCCAATAAACACGCCAATAGTAGTCTACTTCAATAACAACATCCTTAGAATCAGATAGTTGCATAACATCAAAACTAAGCTGTGGGCGGATATCCTCTTTTCCAGAGGAGGGAGTATATTAATCCACAGCTTGTCTTCCCCGAGGAGGGTCTTGATAAGTATACTTTAGTAAACCTGTACATAACTTGTTGAAAACCCTGTACAAACTCCTGTAGAAAAAGTTCTCTACAATTTGATCTACTGATTTGATACAGAGTTTTCTACAAGTGCAAGAAGTTGATTTCCAATAGGATGTCACTTGTGTGTACAAGAATTCCCGCCTTTATTAAGACTAGATTTTGACTACAAACTAAAAGAATAGGAAGCCTGTAGATGAATTTCACTGCCAACACCGAAAGATTCCTTGGCGGCATCCGCCGCGTGATGAACGCAGTCTCCTCAAAGTCCCTGAACGCGATTCTGACGAATATCCTTGTGGAAGCCCGTGACGAGACTCTCTTCCTGACAGCATACGACATGGAGCTTCGCATCCGGACTGCGCTTCCCGCCACCGTCCTCCAGCCAGGCGCCATCGCCGTCCCCGCAAAGAAGTTTGCCGACATCATCGGCGCGCTGCCCGTCGGTGACCTGGTCTTCGAAACCAAGCTGGACAATCCCGACGACATCGTCCTCACCTGCCACAAGGCAAGGTACGAGATGCACGGCCACAATGCCGACGGCTTCCCGGCCCCGGAACCCTTCGCCGAAGACTGGTCGCTGGTCATTGGCGGCAAGGAACTGGTGGACTGCCTCTGCAAGACGGAGTTTGCCAGAAGCGAAGACGAGTCGCGGCAGGCGCTCAACGGCGTGCTGGTGTCAATACGTGGCGGCATGAGGACGATTGCCGCCTCCGACGGTCGCCGTCTTTCACTGGTCGAGTCTCCTCTGGAGTCTCCAGCCACCGACGGCGGCGAGGAGTCCCCTGCTCCAACCAATGAGGGCGAATTCATTCTTCCCAGGAAGACCGTGATTGAGCTCATCAGGAGCGTTGACCAGAGCAAGACCGTCACCATCCGCCTCACCCACACCACCGCGGTCTTCGAAAACGGTGATACCATCATGACGAGCCGCCTGGTGGACAAGACCTACCCCAACTACCGTTCCGTCATCCCAGTCAACTTCCGCAACTCCGTCCTTGTCCCACGCGCTCTCTTCGCCGATGTGGTCAAGCGGGTCAAGACAATGGCCAGCGACAGCGACGGCGGCGCATCCATCCTCCTTTCAATCAAGGAGTCGACGATGACAATCTCCGCGTCCAGCCAGGAATACGGAAACGCGCAGGATGAGATAGCGGTGGAACTCCATGGGGACCCAATCGACATAGCGTTCAATCCCCAGTACCTCAGCGACCCGTTGAAGACACTTTCCTGCGACAAGTTCGAGCTGAAGTACAACGACGGCGTGACCCCCGTGGAAATGACCGGCGATCCGGGATTCATCTACATTCTCATGCCAATGAGGTCATAGGCGGTCCGTGCGCACGGCACCGTCCTCTCACGCAAGGAATCACAGGTTTTCTTGCATTTCCGCTTTTTTTTCTTAAAATAAGGGCGGAGACATCGTCGCGTACTTGCATTGCGTCTATATAGTTCCAAGTACGCATCTGCATCTTACCGAACGCAAAAGGAAAACTTCATGAGAATCTCCTGGAATCGCATCATCCTAGCAGCAACACTGGCGGCACTACTCTGTCTATTCGTCGGAAACGGCCTTTTTGTTCAGAGCGCCATCGCCCAGGAGTACGACCCAGATGAGGAAATCCAGGAGATTGACGAGGCCGACGGCGAGGAAACGGATGGGGAGGAGGCTCCCGCGCCAGTGGTAAAGGGGCCTGACCCGGATGCGAAGGGCGCACCACCCTCCGAGTATATGCACGGAATCACCGACGGGAAGGCCACCGCCATCGACATGTCGGCACTTCTCAACACAGACCAGGAAAAGTACATCGATGCAGACGAGAAGCTCCCGCCCAACGCCAGCCACGAAGGGGTTGTCCTGGCGCTCTCCAATGAAAAAATCAGGCTGGCATCGGCAATGCTCACTCCTGAAATCCTGGCGGACAACAGGGGGGACATACTGCGCTTCCACATCTGGATAAAGGCGGAAGGAGTGGAGGCAACCGACAACCTCTGGTCGGGATCGCCAACGCTTCTCTTCGAACTCTTCGACGACAACGGAAACCTCGTCACCTCCGCGACAAGCTACTTCAAGACCCGGGGGACATATCCCTGGCACAACTACTATGTGGACGTGCCCATCCCGCGGCAGTTCACCTACACCGGCAAGTCAAAGGGTTCCGCCAGAAGCGACCAGCTGCTGGATTTGCTGGGAATCACAACAGACGTGCAGTCAAACACCCCTGGACTCTTCCTCACGCTATCGAACCTGGGCGGAGGCACGGCATGGTTCGGAGGGCTCAGCTACGAGCGCATCATGCCCCGCGACCAGGCACGAAAGGAGAGCTGGCTCGATGACGAGACTGGCACCTTCGCGCCAAATCCACGCTACGACGAACTGCCGATGCTCCTCTACTACGGCCTGGACACCAAGCTGCCCTGGAGATTCCTGGAGGGAAACAAGAACGCCCCCGCAATCCGCACAATCGACGGGCTCCGCAAGTACGTGGCCTCCGCCAAGAACGACTGGTTCCACATGCAGCGCGGCGTCGCAATGCTCCCGTACCTCTTCGTCACGGCAAACGTCCTCAAACTCTCCACGGCAGGGGATTTCGAGGATGGGTGGCTGGCGGCGCTCCGCAAGGAGCTGGAAGCCCTCCAGGATCCCGCAACCGGCTTCTGGAAGATCAACGGCATTCCGAATCTCCTCGTGACCAAGGCGATTGTGGACAGGTGCTTCAGCCCATTCGCAGTCAAGCACGGCGATGCGGACCCGATTCCCACACCCTGGAATACCGTCGCACCTGACGCAGAAGTCAAATACGCGCGCCAAATCATCCGCTCCCTCCTTGACGAGCAGGTGGGAGACACAGGCGCATGGAGTTCCTACGCGTTCCAGCCAAAGGAGATGGGTGACACCATCCGGCAGACGCGCACCGAAATCACCCCAACCGCCGCGGCGGTCGTCCTCCTTGAGCGTGCCAAGGAGAGCCTCTCCGTCGAAGACAAGGAATACGAATTGGCGGAACGCGCAATCCTGAACGCATACAAATACGTGGTGGAGAACTTCATAATCAAGGACCGCTACCTGTGGCGTGAAAACAACACCCAGGCGGTGCCCGCACCCTCCCCAGACGGGTTCTTCGAACTCCTCAACGCAACATCCGTCCTGGAGGAACGCATCAACGACGAATTGCCACTGCCGACCCTTTCACTGACGCGCACCGCCTCCGCAAACCTGGAGAAGGCGTCCGTCACCTGGCCAAATCCCGAGCGGGGTCTGGTCGCAGTCAGAATCTACGCGGCGCCAGCCGAATTCAATCCGGCGCTTCTCACCGAGAAGCACCTGATCGGAATCATCGAACGCCCAAATACTCTCCCGAAAAACCAGGATCCGCTAATGCTGGCGATAAATGTCGCCGCCGCCGCCAGGCTCCATTGGAATACCACACCTGAGGAGCAGGGTGCCGACTACCTGGCGGAAAAAATAGCGAACACCGCGCTCTTCCTGGGTGGACCAAAACGCTTGACGGCAGGAATTGCCGGCGAGAAACCCGTGATCATGAACGTCTCGTCTCCAATGGCCTTCGGTTTCCACGAAGACGAATTGGAGAGTGTAACCATAAAAGTCTACGCGGCGGGCGTCAACGCCAACGGCGAAACCACTCGTCGCATACCCCTCGATGCCGAAGACGAGGAATAAGAGGCGCTGCTTTTAATCCTACGGATTCCCCTCCAATGCGGATCCGCATACACATAGAAAGTTCCTAGTATTTTTCGTCCTAGGCGGGAGGTAAAAAAAAGATGCAGACCTACCGCCAGTTCACATTGATAGAGTTGCTCACGGTCGTCGCAATCATCGCGATGCTCGTGGGCATTACCGTGCCCATATACAATCGGCTGATGACGGGGAACGCAGTCTCCTACGCGAACCGGATCATCACCTCGCAACTCAACATGGCCAGAACATACGCCTGCTCCCGAAGGGTGGACGTGGCTGTGATATTTCTGGACCATGCAATCACGTATAACGCAGACCTCGACGACCCCGTGGCCCTCAGGACGTACCGCACCGCAATCGTAAGGAACAACGGCGGCACCTGGGAGTTTGTGGAGTGGGTCCCCGGCACAAACTGGCAGTATCTGCCAAGCAAGGCCGCCTTTGCAATCAACAACAGCGTGCTGGCGGAGGGAGACAAGCTGGAGATGCCTGCGCTAGTCGACAATGTCAACGGCCTCATCCCGTCCCTGCCGTACGACAGGTCGATTGCGGAGGTCGAGGACGACAACAAGGATTCCAAGACCCAGCTCTTCGCTGGCAAGAAGGATGTCCACTCCGCGATAATCTTCCGTCATGACGGGCGCCCCGTCTGCGGGGCGTACGACCTTTCCGACGCCGGCAAGACACCCCTTTCCCCCTGTGTCCAGGTGCGGGAGGCGACAATTGCCGAGAACAAGAACAATGTCACCATGGCTGTGGGAACCAATTCCGACAACTACATGTATGCGGTTGTCAACCGCTACACGGGCGCAGTTTCAACCAAGCAGCCAGAATAGCGGGAGGAGAAAATGATGGAAAAGAAACAACTCCTTCATAGACGCCACGCCTTCACGCTCGTGGAGATTCTGATTGCCATGGGCGTCTGCGTCATCGGCCTTTGCAGCATAATGGTCTTCTTCCCCGTGGCCTCCAACGCCTCCAGGAACGCGGTCATGTCCTCCCATGCCGCCAATGTCGCGGAGCAGCTTCTGGCCCTCGTCAAGACCTCCATCGAGGATGACAAGCTTGGTCCCGGGTATGCCGCATTCAAGCACTTCACCGGCTGGAATCCAGGCAATCCGTCAGGGTACACCGATGGAGCCAAGCCGACCCCAGAGCCTGGCTACCACACGGACCATCAGGCCAACGACACGGGATTTACCGATTCATCGCTGAACTGGTTCAGCGAGCGGATGCAGAAGGCCTTCGAGGCAATGGTCAAGAACGACACGACGAAGGTGACCATCTGCACCGACAATGTCTACTACTTCGACTTCCTGTCCAAGATTCCCGATCCTGACGACAATACAAAGACACTTGAGGTATCGGACTACACCTGCTACGCAGGCATTTGGGCGACACCCGTGGAGGCATCGTCGGGTATCAACATCCCCTTTGCCGCGAGGATTCACGTGGAAGTCTCGTGGCCAGCGGAAATCCCGTATTCCAACCGCCAGAAGCGTGAGTTTGCCCTGGATGTCTTCAAGGCATATTGACGAGGAGGCATACAATGAAAAATCTCCGCGCACATAATTTCACCCTGATGGAAATCCTGGTGGCCGTGGCCGTCCTGGTAATCCTCATGGGCTTCATTCTGCAGTTCACCAACAGCGCCCAACGCCTTTGGGCCGCGAACACCGCCATCACCGACATGTCAGCCCAGGCGGAGGCGGTCTTCTCCATACTCCAGCAGGACATCGAGCACATGTATGTCGTCACGGAGGAAGAGGACATTGACGCCCAGGGAGGATGGCTCTTCAGGCCAGATACAAATCCGTCGATTTACACAGAAGGCGCCCAGAGACCGCTTCTGGATTTCTGCCTTCTTACCGAATCTCCCGCAACCGGACAGGGCAACAGCACGGCAATCTACCCCGTCAGATACGAGTACGACAGAAACGGCAATCCAGACGAGGGCACGGGAATCCTCTACAGGTACTTCGAGGCAGGCAACTGCTGGGAGAAGATTTCCGAGGATTACGAAAATGCGGGGAATGGCGACACCCCAGATTGGTACGCAACGCCACCAGGGAACAGCGCACTCAAAAAGGAGTACATCCTCGCGGAGCACATCAAGTCAATCAGGATGGTGTCCGATGCCTTCATGAAGGACAATGGTGATCCTATTGACTTCAGCAAGCCCATACGCAGGCGTCCCGCCTTCATCCGCGTCGACATCGTCTTCACGGTTCCTCCGAACCTTCGCGGTGGCAGGGGCACATCCCCTGAAGGCTCCACCGACAGGACCTTCTCCAAGGTCTTTCTGCTGAACTAGTAGCGTCTTCCCTGAAGCCGTTCCCTCCGCGCACACGCACCTGGAAAGGCTTCCATTGACTGACAGTGAACACGGCTAATACACATATATGAAACACTTCCAGAAGAATCCAAATGAGCGGGGTTCCGCCATCCTGCTGGTTCTGGGACTCCTTTCGCTGTTGCTTCTGCTGGCCTTGGTCTTCGCGGTCACCAGCCGAAACGCCCAGATTGTCTCGGAGGCAAATACCGACCAGACCACGGCCGCATTGTACGCGAAGAGCGCAGTCTCCTCGGCAATACAGTCCCTCTTCTTCTTCCAAAACAAGGGGAATCTCCTGAAAAACAGCACCCTTCAGGGATATCTGCCTGACAACAATGGATTCCTCGACCAGGGGGAAGACAGCAGGGAATACTTCTACGGTTCCACGGGGGCCAGCGATGCGGATGACTTCTTCGGCCTCCAGCCATACGTGGGATATGTGGGCGCGAATCCAAACTGGAAGGGGCTATGCATCTATGGCGAAGTCTCCAAGGACGAAGCCGAGAGCGATGCCTTCAAACTGCAGCCAGGAGGCAAACCATACCAGTCAATCTACTACACCCACAAGGATGACACCTACGACGAATTCGGCGAGGAGGGAGATACCAGTCTCTATGGAATCTTCGCCGAGACAGCCTTGGGAAAGCACTACAAGGAAAACTCGGAAATCGAGGACCTCTTCAAGACGGCGGGAGATAAACAGCTCCAGTTCAAGACGGCCATCGGGGAAGACGGAAGCATTGTGGGCCGCTACGGTTTCGTGGCCTTCAGCGAAGGGTCGAAGTTCGACCTCAACCGCATTGTCGCATCAAAGCTTGACGGCGATACCAACGAGCCATACGTCCCGTTTGTCGAAGACGGCAAGGTTTTGCCAGGCGATCCAGGCGACGGTGTCTATTTCTACGACACGGACAATGAGTATGACAGTTCGTACGCGGTGATGGGATATGAATACGATGCCGACAATCGCGTTGAGAAACTCCGTGACGGCGGCAAGCTTGAGGAGGACAAGACAGTCCAGTACGGCCTCCATCCCCAGGAACTCCGCACGAAGCCGGCGTATTATGACGATGCGGCGCTCTACCGCAAGAAGAACGATGTCCCCCCCCGCTGGTTCACCTACGACCAGCTCCTGGCGGATACGGATGCCAAGGAGGCCTTCAAGGATGACCTCTTTACCTTCTGCCTCTCCTCCGGCACGGAAGACCGGGAGTACAGATTCAACGGCACTGGAGTGTCGGCAGCCGGTGAACACAGCCTGGAGGAAATGGAGGAGACCATCGACGGCATTGAGACCTCCGCCCTCGGTGACAAGTGGAACGGCGCTTTCCGTGCCCTCAAGGCGAATATCTCCTATCCATGGGGAATCTACGAAAAGGGACCTGCCACGGGCTGCCTGGTCGGACCAACATGGAACGAAATAGGTAAAGCCTGCACTATGCTGTCAGCCACAGGCGACGGCGCAAACGAACTGAAGGCCAAGGCGGAACACTTCTTCAGTGAACACATCGGACTTGATTGCACAGATCCAATCTTCAAGGGAACGACAGGCACGGACACGGACCTCACACCACAGGTCTTCGCAAATCTCGTGGACTTCTCGGACGAGGACAATGACCTGACATACGCGGCAGCGGCCCCGAACGGGGACAGGCTCACGTTCTCGACCCCATCCATGACCGCCACGCACGAGCTGACGCTGCCGCCATTTACTACGATTCCCGAACCTAAGTACTGCGGCAACGAGCGGGTTCCAGCAGTCATCGGAGCCTCCGTGACCTTCGACCAGGTGGGTAATTCCGTCCTCGTCAGAAATAATACCAGGGATTTGTACTACTGTTCTGGGACGGTGGACGGCGGAGCGATCACCTACAGGCCCACGGTCACCCTTACACTCCAGAACCCATTCAATACCAACCTGAATACCACGCAGAAATATCGCGTCATCGTCGAAGGCGAAATAGCCCCTATCTTCCTTGCAAAACAAGTGTGGGTCAATAGAATCGACGCGGGCTTCATCACAATCGTAATTCCCAACTATCGCGCAGCGATGAGAATCGGCAACGGCGGAATCTTCAATCCCGGAAGTCCTGCCTATGTGCCATGGAGTGCGGCTTCTGTCTTTATGAACACAGGCTACGGCCTTGGAGGAGATACATTGGAAAATACTCAGCGGACAGGCGCCGACATTAGTTCCTCGGTCAAGAATGCGCTGGACGCCCAGGGCTGGAGATTCCGGATGGACAAGGAGATGGACACTGCCGATGCCTGGAATGCTGGGCCACTCGAGGCCAAGACAATCGACATAGTCGGCGAAATCACCATTCCGATAGTCGGCCGCACAGATGGCACGGCGGCGACTGTGGCAAACGACAACCACTACTACTACACAGGCACGGGGTATGCTGTCAAAATCAAGAAAATCATCGTCATGGCAAATGACGACAACTCCTCTTCCGCCTCCACATTGAGCGAGCTGATCTACACAGGGGATAACACCGGGGACACGGGCAACGAGTGGCATGTGGCGGTAAGACAGGACGCCCCCGCCGCACTCCCAAACAACGAATCCTTCGCGTATGCCGCCCCAATCGCCAATCTCACAAGGGCGATTTGGGACGGTGTGTCCTGCAAGGACCCGCGCATGAACCACAATCCCATCGCCTGGGAATGGTTCGGCGACAGCTCAAAGCCGAACTATGACAAGGACTTCTACAACGCCGACGGAGAAGCAAACGACGGTGGCACGATTGAAATGGTTGCTGGCATCGGCGCCAACCCCGCCAGGCGCCAGGGCCAAGCCCTGGCTCACGCCTGGGCTGTTCTTGAGAATTCGCTGAAGAACGACAATCCAGGCAGCGACAGGGACTGGGAGCCAGATTTCAACGTGGCCGCATCGCCCTACAGCCCCAACGGCAGCGGCACCATGAATTCGACTCTCTCGACGTACTTCATTCCAAACAATCCCATTACCTCCCTCTGGCAGCTCGGCGCAATCCACAGGGGCGAAATCGGCCAGACAATCAACCTTAAGAAGTTCTGCGAGTTTGGCGGTGATGACAAGATGACCCATCTCTACGAGGATGGTGATGCCTGGATCCTGGACTACCTGAAAATCTCCAGCCTCGACGCATACAACGGCATCCGGGGTAAGTTCAATCCAAACTGCTTCAATGCCGGTGCATACAGGTATCTCTTTGCTAACATCCCCGCCAACGAGGATGCCAACGATACGATGATCTACGCAAACGGATATCCGGCCGTGACTGTCAACCGCAACAGCTACTACAAGGATTTCATTGAACCTGGCTATACCGGCACTACCTTTGACCTGGAGTCCAACGTCTTCAAATTCAAGGATTTCGACAAGGGCGACTACGGCAGGGCGGCGGCGCAGGCCCAATCCTGGAGCCCCGTCCAGGCATTCTTCAATTTCGTGGACATCAACGGCTTCGGCAACGATGCAACCGCCGTCAGTCTCAAGTGCAACGACCGTGTCGCGGAGTCCCTGATTGGCTGCACCGCGGGGTTGCTTTCGACGCGCTATGAGACATACACCGTGGTGGCGGTCGGCCAGAAGCTCCAGTTCATCGTACGGGCGGATGAGCTTCCTCCCAGCGGCGATGCCCGTGATAATTTCCTCAAGCAACTTGTGAATCCGAAGAACATCAACGGCAACATCTACTCCATTCTGGGGACGCAGGTGCGCCTCGTGACGCTTGTGCGCGACTGTTGGTTCGGCAACATCAAGGTCGTGAAAACGCAGAACCTCTAAGTTTTAGGAACCCAATCCAATGAAGCGCAAATTTTTCACGCTTACGGAGCTCATGGTCGTAATCGCCATCATTGTCATCCTGGCGGGAATGCTCATCGGCGGCGCGGGATACGCAGGACGCCGCGCCGACGAGGCGGCCGCACGCACCGCCATCAGCAATCTCACGACCGCACTGGAGGCATTCCGCGCCCAGAACGGCTACTACCCGCTGTGCAGCGAAAAGAAGGAGGTCTCCTTCAAGATTCCGGAAACCGGCACAAACAAGGGAAACCTGATGCTTGTCCTGGGAACCTCTGAAAAGGAGTTCTTTGACAAGAAGACGGATGCCAGGAAGGGATTCATTGACATGCAAGTCACCGTATCCGACACCGTGGTGACGGAATACCTTGATCCCTGGGGCAACCCGTTCATCTACATGTGCCCGGGAAAGAACAACCCGAATTCCTTCGACCTCTGGTCCAAGGGTCCAAACGGAAAGGACTCCACCGAGGAGGAGAGCGTAGACGACGTCACAAACTGGATACGAACCGAATAACGCACCCAATTCCTGAAATCAAAATCGAATACATACTTGAGACATACCGCCATGAAAAGACATGACTTCACACTGGTAGAATTGCTGATGGCGATTGGCATCATCGTCATCCTCGCGGCAATTTCCATTCCCACCGCGCTCAGCGCAATCAAGAAGGCGGAAACCGCCAAGGCGCAGGCCGAAATGACCGCCCTTGTCACCGCCCTCAAAAACTACGAGTCCACATACGGATTCCTGCCATTCCACTTCAAGAAGTCGTCGAATACCTCCCCCGCCACCGACGGTGAAGTCCAGCCAGGCGACTACTCGGACTTCATCAAGGTCCTCCAGGGCGAAAACCTCGATATTAAGGGCAGGAAGATGAACCCCCGGAAGCTTGCGTTCCTGGAAATCCAGGGTAATACAAAAGGCGTATACGAGGACCCATGGGGAAATGATTACACGGTTGTCATTGACGGAGACGGAGACGGCAAGATCATCCAGGAACTGGATGACTGGAAGTACTATCAGCTGAAGGTGGAGAAGGATTCCGACAACAAATACGCCCTCTACCAGTCCATTCTCATCATCTCCAAGGGGCCGGACGGCGAAATGGGGGACGACAAAGCCAGCCAGGCGAGGGACAATGTCCTCTCAATTCCGGTCATCTGGGACAAGTCCGAGGAGACATGGGTCATCAGCCACTAGGTTCCACGGCGGAAGCAAAAGCATAGGGAATACGTAGACAATCAATCAACACGAATACAGAAAAAACTGGAGGTAATAACCATGAAAAACCATAAGACATTCACCTTGATTGAGTTGCTGACAGTGATTGCAATCATTGCAATCCTGGCGGGACTCCTGTTGCCGGCCGTTGCACGTGCAAGGGCCACTGCCCAGAAGACTGCCTGCTCCAATAACATGGGGCAGCTGGGAAAGGCGGAGATCATGTTCTCCAACGACAACAGGAACAAGACCGTCCCCGCGGAAAGCCACACGAAGAAATACAACTACATCTACAGCCTCTGGGACATCGTCGGGGAGAGCGAAAAAATATTCCTCTGCCCAGTCGATGTGAACGAGACAGAGCTCAAGACCGTCCTCGCGAAGAAGGATACCAATGAAGAGCTCCGCATGAGCTACCTCGTCAACGGCGAGCCAGGCGGGAAGGAATACGGAACACACTGGAGCTCCAACGATTCCGAGACCGACTACTCAAAGATGGTCAAGAGATGGCTGAACATCAGCGCCATCGAAAACCCCGCCAGCAAAATCAGCCTCGCGGAGAGGGCAACCACCGATGAAAAGTTCTCCATCGGGTATGTGAGCACCAAGACATTCAATTGGGATGGCGACGGGGTGGAGGCTGAAGCGGACGGATTCAACATCGTCGCACACGGCAATACCGCCAACTACCTCTTCATGGACGGACATGTCGAAAACCACAACACCGAAGTGATCTCCGAATTGATTGACGACGGTGCCTGGACGAAGATTGTCAGAGAGTAACTCCCTGACCTGCAATAGGTTATAATAAAGAGAGCCGCGACTCCCTGAAGGAATCGCGGCTCTCTGGGTTTCATGGGGCAAGACTGGCATCCCCACCAGGATTCGAACCTAGGCCAAGTGTACCAAAAACACTTGTGCTACCATTACACCATGGGGACAATGGGCTTAATATATGCCCATCGGGGCGCGCTACGCGCAGAGAATCGACCGCAATCTCAATTCCCCCCTCCTGGCATGGGCGATTTGCGCCCGCCGGGCGTCCCGCAGCCACTCCGCGTTTTTTCATCCAGTCTTCAAGGCATTCTGACTAACATGGTTCTTCTGGCATTTGGCGGCAACATGGGCGATGTCCAGCACGCCTTTCACAAGGCGCTTTCGTTGCTTGCGGAGGCGGGCTTCCATGCGACGCGCGTTTCTTCGCCCTATCGCAACCCCGCCGTAGGCTGCGAGGAGGGCGCCCCCGACTTCACAAACTGGGTGGTGCTGGGCACATGGGAGGGGACGCCAGAGGAGTTGCTGGATGCCGTCCAGGAGGTGGAGGTGACACTGGGGCGCCCAAGGATCCATCCCCACTGGCATAGCCGCACAATGGATATCGACATCATCGAGTGCGACGGTGCGCTCCGCCAAACCGATCGCCTGGTGCTTCCCCATCCGCGCTGGCGCGAGCGGGACTTTGTTCTCATCCCAATGTCGGAGATATTGTCGGAAGACGAGCGCCGGGGCATCGGGCTTCTATAGGAGCCGCGCCAGAAGCCCCCTGCAAATATTCCAGGGGATTTGCCATGTCAGCCGGGGATTGCCCGTGGCTAGCGTGGCTGTCGCAAAGACGACCAGCATATTCATAACCACAATCGCAATCCAGGAGAGAAGCCTGCCGCAATACTGGAAGTCGCTCTGCCCATGTTTGATGGCTATGGCGGTCAGGACGATGTGGTATGCGAAGCACAGTCCGACCCATGCGGCGCCACCCATCCAGAAGACCCTCGGCAAATCGCCGGCGACGAGGGAGAGAAAAGCCAGGAGCCCCACCGAAAGCAGAAAATAGAATGGAATGAAGTAGGGCGCCAGCGCGATGAAGGCATTTGGCTCGGGAATCTCCATCGACCCGCGCGTCATCCCAAAACGGAAGGCGCCAGTCCTGCGGAACAACAGCTTCGCCGCCAGCCAATGGGTCAGCTCGTGTCCAAAGACATACAAGGGACGCAGCGGCATCCAGAAAAACACCGCCATGCCTGCCCCAAGCCCCCCTAGAAACCACCAGAGGAGAGGCGCGGGAATCCACCGCCACGGCAATTCCCAAAGTGAGAGCCCGCACAGCGCCCCCAGCCCCAGCCACAGGGGCAGCAGAAGGAGAAGAAGCCACCAGGAAAGCCCTTTGCGGGAACGCCGCCGACGTAGCTCCTTGTAGGCTAATTGCGCTGCATTACGGGTCAACACTTGGGAAAGACAGGAGGAAAAGGATGCGCCGAAGGGGATGTTGGGATGCGGAGGACACCTCGCCCTTGCATTTTAGCACGCGGTGTGCAGACGCCATTAAATTAACGTCTGTTTTCCATGCTACGGAGAGAGAATTGCATTTAGGAACAAGATGAACAACGTTGAACGCATAGAACTTTTCAAGACCTCCCTTCAGCCAGAGGCCCTCATGCCGGCCTTCCAGGAGCTTTTGGACGACAAGGCGGCGCTGGGCGCCCTTCTCCAGGAGGAGTTGTCCGGCTTTGCGTCCACCCCGTCCCGTCTTTCCGACGCATCGGAGCGGCGTCTCCTTTCGTGTCTGTTTTTGCTCTCCGGCATGGGTGGCTTCCAGGAGCTTTTTCCGACAGTTCTCGGGATTGTCCTGTCGAAGGAATTTGGCGAGAATGTCGGCCGTGACGAGTGGCTTTCCAGCGAGATTTCCCGTTTGCTGTGTGTTCTTTCTCCGGCGACTGGCGCGAAGGAGCACCTGCTGGCGCCGTTGCTGGATGCGTCCACTCCCCTGGTGATTTCCGAGCAATTGCTTCTCACCCTTTCATGCAGGTGGATTTCCCGCCGTGACAATGACGAATCCTTCCTGGCGACCATGCGCCGGGTTTTGACGGAGATTCCCTCCTCCGCGGTCACCTTTGAGATTGCGATGGCGTTGATGGTGAATGCGGTGGCGGTTGGCGGCGATGCACTGAAGCCCCAGGTCTACGCCTTCTACAAGGCCAACGAGGAATTGCTTTCGGACCGTCTTGCCGAAAAGACCCTCCAGAGCTTCTTTGACTTGGGCAAGCAACGCATCAAGAGCATGCTTTCCACGAACTATCTTGGAGGGTATGGCCCCCTGCCAGGAGAACTCGACCGGATGCTGAACTACGTCGATGCCTCGAAGGAGGAGGAGGAAGTGGCGGCAATGCGCACCCTGCCGCCAATCACCAGGGACGCGCCAAAGATTGGGCGGAACGACCCGTGCCCCTGCGGCAGCGGCAAGAAATACAAGAAGTGCTGCGGCAAGTAAACACCCACCCGGGCACGCACCCCTCCGAATGGGCGTGATTCCAACGAATTGACGAGATGGCAGATATGGACTACCTACAGGAGCTTTTTGCGGAACGAATCGGCGGCCGCATGTTCGGCAAGGACACCGCAATCTACAAGTTTGAGAAGATCAAGCGGGCAAAGCGTGCGGCGGTCGCCGCACATCCCGAAATCCCGCTCATTGACATGGGGGTCGGGGAGCCTGACGAAATGGCGTTCCCGATGGTTGTGGAGGCGCTCCACGCCGAGGCCGCAAAGAAGGAGAACAGGTTCTACGCCGACAATGGATGCGCCGAATTCAAACAGGCCGTCGCCGACTATATGAAGGGGCTCTATGGCGTGGAACTGGACCCGGCCACTGAAATCAACCACTCGATGGGAAGCAAGTCCGCCTTGAGCCTCCTGCCTGTCTGCTTTATCAACCCAGGCGATGTCTCACTGATGACCTCCCCCGGCTATGGCGTCATGGGAACCTGGACACAGTATCTGGGCGGCCGCGTCGTGAAGATGCCCCTCACACGCGAAAATGGCTTCCTGCCCGACTTCTCCAAGGTTTCCGAGGAGGATCGCCGCGCCGCAAAGCTGGTCTACCTGAACTATCCCAACAACCCGACAGGCGCCGTCGCCACCCCCGAATTCTACGATGCCGCCATTGCCTTCGCAAAGGAGATTCACGCGCTGTTGGTGATCGACGCCGCATACGCCCCCCTCAACTTCCGGGGAAAGCCCCTCAGCATCTTTTCGCGGCCAGGCGCAAAGGATGTAGCCGTGGAACTCCATTCGATGTCGAAGGGATTCAACATGACAGGGTGGCGGCTGGGCTGGGTCTGCGGCAACGCCTCCGCAGTCAAGGCGTTCGCAACTGTCAAGGACAACGCGGATTCGGGACAATTCCTCGCAATCCAGAAGGCGGCCGCACTCGCACTGCAGGCACAGGAGGAAATCACCCCGCGCATCAATGAAAAATACCTCCGAAGATTGACGGCACTGACAAATACACTCCGGAAACTCGGTTTCCAGGCGGAAGTCCCCCAGGGTTCCTTCTATCTCTATGTCGGAATCCCAAAGGGAACCGCCGACGGAATGAAATTCGACAGCGCGGAGGAGTTCAGCCAGTGGCTAATCGCTGACAAGCTGATTTCCACAGTCCCATGGGATGACGCAGGGCACTTTGTCAGGTTCTCCGCAACCTTCGAGGCCTCCGATGTCGAGGAGGAGGCAAAGGTCCTCCAGGAGGTCGAAAGACGCCTCGCCACATCGAAGTTCCTCTTCTAACCAACGACGACATGGCTGAATCCTGGCTATTCTGGAACGATACACCACACTCCCCGGCCTGGAATATGGCCGCAGACGAGGCGCTGCTCCAGAACGCCCCCGCCACGGGAACGCCACTGCTGCGATGCTACGCCTGGGACAGGCCGGCAGTCTCCATCGGATATGTCCAGCGACTCGACGCCGCACCGGAAGGCTTCGCCGCAGTACGGCGGCCGACAGGCGGCGGAATCGTCTACCACGACTACGATTTCACCTTCTCGGTGGCATTTCCAATGGGACATTGGCTGACAGGTCTGGACAGAACCCAAAGCTATAACTGGCTGAACCGCTCCCTTCAGGCCGCCCTTCAGACCCTGGGATTCCCGGTGGAACTCTCAGCCCGCGAAATCCCGCATTCAGTGGAACGGGCGACAATGGTCTGTTTCACAAATCCCACCAGATACGACCTGCTCCTGGAAGGGCGGAAGGTCGCGGGAAGCGCACAGCGCAGAACCTCGGACGGACTCCTCCACCAGGCCAGCCTGCACTTCGGAAAGCCACTTCCAATGCCCAGGGAAGCCATGACGGGCGCACTCGTCAAGGCACTGGGAACGGTCATGGAGGTCTCGATGGAGAATTTCTCCCCAAGCCAGAACCTCCTGGACGAAATCACACGCCTCGTAGACACAAAATACGGCACAGATGCCTGGAACAACTTGCGATAACGAATACACGAAATCAGCCTCCGAGGGAATCGTCCGGGAATACGGACCACAGCCAATAGGAGACATCCTGGCTGCACGGGGACTCACCAACCACCAGGTCGTCGCCGCGTCCACAGAACAGCTGACCCACAAGATGATGGCAAAGGCGTGCCGTGGACGCTACCTCTCCCCAAAGGTGAGGCAGAAGATCCTGCGCGCCGTCAACAAGGCTTCAGGGGAATCCTACATCCTCTCGCAACTCTTCAACTACTGATTTTGGAAAAGTAGAGAGTTTGGGGAGCGCCCGCCGCGGGTTTCGCATTCGCTCCACCCCTCTTCCCGTGAAAAGTGGGGCGGCCGACTTCATATAAAACGGGAGGAATGTTGAGATCATGAAGCTAATCATTTCCAGTGGTGGAACAGGAGGGCACTTTTACCCCGGTCTTTCGATTGCGCGGGAGGTGGTCTCGCAGGGCGGCAGCGTGGTCTTCCTGGTATCTGGCCAGCAGGCCTCCGACCAGCGTGCCATCGCGGAGTCCTACGGCCTTCAGGTCCGCACCATCCCCAGCGTCCGCATGCCCCGGAATCCGTGGCAGTTGTTGTTGTTCCCCTTCAGGTTTCTTGCCTGCTGCCGCGCCATCAGGAAGATTTACCGCGAATTGGACGCGGACGCACTCTTGAGCATGGGGTCATTCACTTCGGTGGCGCCCTGTTGGAGCTGGCCCCGCGGAAGGAAGCCGCTGATTCTCCACGAGGGCAATACCTTCATGGGGCAGGCAAACCGCGTCTTCGCGAAGGATGCGGCAGCCATTGCCCTCACACTGCCCCTGTGCAATCCCTCGCAGCTCAAGGGACGACCCTCGCGGATTGCAGGGATGCCCTTGCGGGAGGAACTCCTGGAGGCCGCGAAGACGGGGCTGTCGGAAGAGGAACGAGGCGGAATCCTCGCGGAGTTCGGACTCTCCGGCCATCGACGCACGCTGCTGGTCTTCGGAGGAAGCCAGGGCGCCCGCGCCATCATCTCCCTGCTGACTTCAACACTCCCCATGATGAAGGCACTCGCGTCACGCCTTCAGCTGATTGTCCTGACAGGCAGCGATGACAATTCGGCGCTGGAGGACGCGTGCAGGGAGAGCGGAATTCCCGCGCGAATCGTGAAGAAGGACCTCGCCATCCAACGATGCTACCAGGTCGCGGACGCCGTCCTATGCCGCGCAGGCGCCTCGAGCATCTGCGAATTGGCACTCTTCAGGAAGACGGCGATGCTCATGCCGTTGCCGACGGCAAAGGACAACCACCAATTCTACAACGCCAAGACTCTCGCCGATGCCGGCGCGGCACGGCTGCTGGTGCAGTCGGAGACGACTCCCGACGTCCTTGCAAAGGTCATTGAAGACTGGGTGGACGGCACGGGGGCGTGGAGCGCCCTTGGCGAAAAGATCGGCGATTTCGCCCATCCGGATGCGACCCGCGAGGTGGTGCGTCTGATAAATGACGCCATTGCAGGGAGGACCGACTCTTGAAGAAGCCCCTCCCGGAGACAGACCTTGCCCGCGAACGGTCGATTCTCGCCCATGACCCCGCAATGGGGGGATTTCTGAAGTTCCTTCGGAATGAAAAGGATGCCTCCCCGAATACCATCGAGGGATATTTGCAGGATGTTGCGCAGTTTCTCCAGGCGACTCCGCGCATTGCGCCGCCGGAAGAGGGTGGCGCCTGCGCCTGGCGCGAGGTGACCGTCCAGGATGCGCGCCACTTTGTGGCGGGGCTCTCAGCCGCCGGCATCAAGGCCACCTCCGTCAGCCGAAAGCTCTCGTCCCTGCGCTCCTTCTACCGTTTCCAGTTGCGGGAAGGTCTCGCCACCCAGGATCCATTCCAGTTCATACGGGGACCGAAGAAGGCGAAGCTGCTGCCGGTAGTCCTTTCGGTGGAGGAGGTGTCGCTCCTTCTGGAAACCCCTGTGCGCTACTGGAACGACCGCGCCGCTGCCGCAACCACCGAAAATCCCGCACACGGAGACCCGCGCTTCCTCGGGGCAAGGGACCGCGCACTGCTGGAAATCATCTATTCGGGTGGACTCCGAATCTCCGAGGCAATCGGACTGAACCTGGGGGATATCGACTACTCAAGGGGAGTCTTCCTCGTCCGTGGGAAAGGACGCAAGGAACGCATCTGCATGCTCGGAGAACCCGCACAACGCGCCCTGAGGGAGTATCTGTCAATCCGACAGGAAAACGGGTTCACCGACACCGCCCCCACATCCCCGCTCTTCCTGAACATCTACGGGGAACGGGTGACAACACGCACGGCGCAACGACTCTTCGAAAGGTATGTGGCATACGCAGGACTCCCCCCGGAGACTACACCACATAAACTCAGACACTCATTCGCAACTCATCTCCTCACCGCAGGGGCAGACCTGAGAACGGTCCAGGAAATGCTGGGCCATAGCAGGCTGGCAACTACGCAGATTTATACCCATATCGATATCTCGCAGCTTGTCGAAATATACGCCAAAGCACATCCCTCCCTCTAGGGGAAACAAATTGCTATAACCACGAAACACACGAAATACACGAAAAGAAACAACAGAACCACTAATGGACACTAATGGACACGAATGGGGATGAACCACGAAATACACGAAAAGAGAATTCAGAACCACGAATGGACACGAATGGACACGAATGGATTAGTATGAACCACGAAACACACGAAATACACGAAAAGAAAAAACAGAACCACGAATGGACACGAATGGACACTAATGGACACGAGTGCCTCCGCCTGTTGGCAGCACCTTCATTTGCCAGGTGGTGAACGGCGAATCGCACAGCGGCGGCAGGGTATTAGGCGCGGGAGGTAATTCGGACCTCGCTGGGGGGCGCACTCTACGGCGGGGAATCCCGACTCCAGCTTCCTTCTCCGGCTTTCTGCAATTGGAGGGTGGGGGCAGGAGGGGTTATAGTACGCGGTTGCCTTGAACCGTCCGAGTTTTATCCAGGGGAAGTTTATTTTTCCATGCCGTCGAAGAAAACGAATTCCAAGAGTGCCTTGCTTACGCGGATATTGTCTGAAGTCCTGGGGGCGATAGCCCGTCCAGCGACGATAAGCGACATTACGAATGTTATCCTTTTGCTGGGGCATGGGGACTTTGAATCCTTCAGCCGTCTTTCCGTAGGCGAGGTCGAGTCCCTTTTGCAGCCGTTGCTCAAGTCGGGGGAGGTGCGTGAAGTAGGCGGTGCGCAGCTTCAGAGCCGCGCCTGGAGTTCGGACGAATTGCGGGGGCTCTTTGCCCGTCCGGAGTACCAGCCCCTGCCCGAGGCGATTTCCCGCGCCCTTCCCATGGTGGGCACCCACGGGGAGACCGACATCGAGAACCTCCGGCGGGACATCAGGAATGCGTTCTTCAGTGAGAACGCGGGTTTCCTGAATGCGGTCCTGCTGGTCATGCGCGACTCATTCCCCAACGAGTATGCGAGCGGGGAGAGCTTTGACTTTCTCTTTGACGAGCCGGAGGAGTGGCTTCTCTCGCTTCCGGAATCCTTTCTGGCCGTCTGTGCCTGGAAGCTACTGCCGTCGGCGATGCTCTCCCTGCGCCCCGTCCACAACCTCGCGGAGCGATTCTACGCCCTGTCCGAGAATGCACAGCCCATGGCCATCAGCTCGATGCTGGACTATGCGATTCTCTGCGGCGACTGGGCGGTAATCCCGGGGCTGATGCGGCGGCTGCCACAGGGACGAACCCCCAGGATGCTGCGGCTGGCATGGATACGGTTCCTGCAAGGACGGGACGAGGAGGCTATCGGAATCTTCCGGGACGCACTGGAGCTGCTGCGGCGCCACGAACGGACCCACGACGGATATTTCAGGACCATCGGCGGCGTCTTCGCAATCCTGGCGTTGCTGCGGGAGGGCACTCCCGCGTCGCTGCAGCTTGCGAATATCTACAACGCATCCGCACTGCGCAACGACACACCGCACACGCTCGTCTACCAGCTCCTGGAACCTGTGGTACGGATGAAGACAAATCCCGAGCTGCCGCCAGTGAATCCTATATGGCGCCCCGATGGACGCCTCAACAACCTCCTCGCGTGCTTTGCGCAGTATTGGCTGACTGGCACGCTGGACGGAGGACAGCGGCTTCTGCTTGACAATGCGTTGCAGGCGGCTCGCCAGGGCGGCTACAATTGGCTGGCGGAGGAGGGTGACGAATTGCAGCTGCGCCTCCAGAGCCAGGGGCTGAAATTCAACCGCTGGCACGATCTCTCGGGCAAGCTCCCGTTCTTCCTTGACTGCATCCTGACCAAGAACAGCTGGATTGACAGGTATTCGAAGCTGGAGAAGACCCTTGAGGAGCTCCCGCAGAAGAATCCGGCACGCATCGTGTGGAACATCAACGCGGAACAGAACTCACGCGGAATCCTCACTGCAAAGCCCATCGAGCAGCATGCCAGCAAGAATGGAAAGTGGACAAAGGGGCGCAGGTATGCCGGCTACAGGGAAAGGGACTTCGGAGCCGTCACCCTCGACCCGGAAAACCCGCTCTTCGAACTTTCGCAGACGCAGCTCACCCCGCAGGACAAGTTCGCCTGTGATGTCCTCCGCGAGGCGGAGGCGGTGCTCAAGGTGCATCCCGACGCCGCGCCAGTCGTCTGGAGCAAGGTCATCCAGGCGCTTGTGGGGCATCCGAGGCTCTTCCTTGAAGGAGGGGACGGGCAAATCCTCATCTGCCGTGAAAGCGACCCCGCAATCTTCATCACCAGACTGGAGGACGCACTCCAGTACCGCATCTACCCGGAGTCCTCCGAGGGCGAGGAGTGCGTTGTGCGCCTGGAACGGGGCGACCAGGTGATTGTGTACCGTTTTCCCCCCGCCATGCGCCAGCTGCGACGCCTCCTTTCAGGCGACTTCCGCATTCCCGATGTGGAATCCCCAGAGAACAAGAAGATTCTCGAGAACCTGATCCGCAACTTCAGGATTGTCTCCGACACCCCATTGCCCGGCGTGGACCTGCCCGCACATCCCACGGATCCAGTCCCGTTCCTGCAACTGATTCCCCGGGAACGGGGACTGCGCGTCGAACTGATGGTGCGCCCGTTCGGACAGGAAGGACGATACTACCAGCCCGGGGAAGGACCCTGCGAACTCATCTGCCAGGAACGGGGCAATCCAAGACGAATGGTGCGCAATATGGACGAGGAGCTCCAGATGGCCGCAGACTTGGTGGAGGCGTGCCCGAGGCTCGGAGCCACACACCAGGAAAAACCCTGGCAGTGGAGCTTCGAAGGGCTCGCATGCTACGAACTCACCCTGCAATTGCGGGGACTGATGGACAAGTGCCGCGTCCAGTGGCCCTCCGACCAGAAGTTCGTCTGCCACAGGACACTCTCAATGAGCAATGTCTCGTTGCATACGCAAAGCTATCTCTCGTGGTTCTCCGTGGACGGGGAGGTCAAGCTCGACGACTCCGAGGGCACCGCCAGCCTGGCAGACCTCATCCAGGCAGTGGTTGACAAAAAACACTTCGTCTCGCTCTCGGACGGACAGGTCGTCGCCCTCTCCGAGTCGCTTCGCAAGCGTCTGGAGGATCTCAGCTATCTTGGCGAGCTGGGCAAGGGCCGCGGCAGCGGCCAGGCGGGGCGCTTCTCGCTGCGCGTCTGCCAGTTCCTCCTGCCTTTCCTTGGCGAGAGCATCTCCGACTTCCCAGGGGCGGAACTTCCCCCCGAGTCCAACCAGTGGATTCAGAAATACAACGACGCCATGCAGGAGACTCCCCCCGTCCCCTCGGAGCTCAAGGCGACACTGCGCCCCTATCAGGAGGAGGGATACCTCTGGCTGTCGCGGCTTGACAAGGCCGGCGCCGGAGCATGCCTCGCCGACGACATGGGACTTGGAAAGACCGTGCAGGCAATCGCCCTGATTCTGGCCCGCGCCGACGAGGGGCCGACCCTGATTGTTGCGCCTACGTCGGTCTGCGCCAACTGGAAGGCGGAATTCCAGAAGTTCGCCCCGTCGCTGAACTGCGAGGTCTTCGGCCCCGGCGACCGCGCCCAGGTGTTGAACAAGCTTGGCCCCCGCCACGTCCTCATCGCGAGCTACGGGCTTCTGCAGAGCGAACAGCAGGCCTTCAAGAAGATAAAGTGGCGCATCGCCGTGCTAGACGAGGCGCAGGCAATCAAGAACGCCCATGCGAAGCGCTCGCAGGCCGCCCTGGAAATCCACGCCGCCTTCCGCGTTGTCACCACAGGCACTCCGATTGAGAACAACCTGAGCGAGCTCTGGAGCATCTTCAATTTCATCATTCCAGGCCTCCTGGGTTCCCGCGAGGGCTTCCAGCGCCGTTTTGCGGCCGCCATCGAACACGACAACAGCCAGGACGCCCTCAAGAGCCTCCGCGGAATCGTCAGCCCGTTCATGCTGCGCCGCCGCAAGGACCAGGTCCTCAACGACCTGCCGCCAAAGGAGGAGATCTACTATCCCGTCGAAATCTCCCCCGACGAACGCGCATTCTACGACAACCTGCGCAAGAAGATTCTGGCGGATCTGGAGTCCCACGACGAGTCGGAGGGACAGCGCCACATCCGCGTGCTTGCGGGCATCATGAAGCTGCGCCTGGCAGTCGACCACCCGCGCCTCGTGGCCGGAGGCGAAGCACTCCACGGGTCAAAGCTGGACGCATTCCTGGAATTGCTGCGCCGAATCCTCCAGAGCAACCACAAGGTGCTTGTATTCAGCCAGTTCGTCAAATTCCTGGATATTGTCCGCGAAACTCTGGACTCGGAGGGCATTTCCTACGAGTATCTTGACGGCGCCAGGACTCCGAAGGAGCGCGCGGCCTCCGTGGAGAATTTCCAGAACGGGGACGTGCCCGTCTTCCTGATAAGCCTGAAGGCGGGCGGCCTTGGTCTCAATCTCACTCAGGCCGACTACGTTATCCATCTTGACTCATGGTGGAATCCAGCCGTGGAGGACCAGGCATCCGACCGCGCACACAGGCTCGGGCAGCGCAAGAAGGTCACCATCTACCACCTGCAGGCAATCAATACGATCGAGGACAAGGTCAAGGCGCTGCACCAGCGAAAGCGGGGGCTCGCAGACAACATCCTCTCCGAAACCGACACCATCGAGACGCTGCCCCTGGAGGAACTCCTTAGGCTTATCAAGTAGGGAGAAGGGAAGAGAGGGTAGAAAGTAGTGCGTGGCCACTATGCAGTGGGCATCCGTAGAGCATGGCATTCGCCATGCAGTCGATTTCCAGTTCCCATTTCCGTCCAGAACTCTTCCACAGTGCAGTGGGCATCCGTAGAGCATGGCATTCGCCATGCGAGGCGCGCCCAAGCGCGCCAACCACGCACTACCCTCTCCTTTCTTCTCCCTACTCTCTACTTCCATGTCCTCAATCATTGCAATGGATTTTGACGGCGTGATCTGCGACTCCGCCCCCGAGAATGCGGCCACCGCCTGGCGATGCTGCTGCCGTCTCTGGCCGGAGCGCTTTTCGATGCCAATGCCCGCCGAACAGCCCGCACGCTTCTGCGGTGAGCTGCGTCCATATATGGAGACAGGCTGGCAGTCGATCATGCAGACGTACGGCCTCTGGAAGGGTGTCCCGCTGGAGGAACTGACCTCGGGACTCGCCGAAACCCTGCCGAAGCTCCTGGAGGAGACTGGGCAGACAGTCGCCTCGCTCAAGGCGCTCTTCGGAGCCGAGCGTGACGCATGGCTCCGCCAGGATGCGGAGGGCTGGTACTCGTACAACGCATTCTACGATGGCGTCAGGGAGGGGCTCGCAAGGCTCATGGCCGACCGCCGCGTCGTAATCCTCACGACGAAGGAGGGGAGGTTTGTGGAGCATCTGATGTCCCGCGAGGGAATCGACTTCCCCGTTGACGACATCTATGGCCTGGAGCGCATCCGCAACAAGGAGACGACCCTGAAGGAGCTTCTGGGGCTTGGAGCGCTGGCGTTCATCGAAGACCGCCTTGCGACGCTTGAGCGGGTGGCGGCGCTTCCCGAACTGGATTCGGTGAAGCTCTGCTTTGCGCCCTGGGGCTATACGACCCCGGCCCAGGTCGCCGCCGCCAGGGCCAATCCCCGTGTCACAGTGATTGAGTCGCCTCTCCAGTTCAACATGATACCCTGAAGATGACCCTCTTCCGCGCAATATCCTTCCTGATGGCGATGCTCGTCCTGGGCATCGGCGTCCTTTGCGGCTTCGCACTCCCAAAGGCTCCCGCATTGGCGACGCGCATTCCGCGGCTCCGCCTGCCTGGCGCACTCCTGGGAACCGCGCTTCTGGCATATTGCGCATACGAGGGCACGCTCATGCTTCCCGGAACACGCTGGGGGCAGCTCTTCTGGGCGCTGGTGCCCGTCACCGCGTTCCTCTGCTGGTATTTCATGGACTTCCTGATGGCCCGCGCCCTTGGGGGGCTTCTGGTCATCATCGCCAACTTCCTCATCCAGAGTGCCTTCGGCGCATACTGCGGGTGCCGTCCCCTCTATGCATCCGTGGCATTGGCCTGGGGTGTGGCGGGCACTCTCCTCATCGCATGGCCCTGGTGGTTCCGGGATGTGCTGACCGCATGCTCCAGGCACCTCGCCTGGAGAATCGCGCTGCTGCTGGTTTCGGTCTTCTCCTGCATCGTCTTTCTCGTGCTTCCGCTGATGGTGGCCGACTAGGCCCCGCCATAGTCCTTCGTCCTCAAAACTTCCTGCTGCCGTGGTGCTTCTCTACAACATCCTGTTTCCCCTTCTGGTGCTGGTGTACCTGCCCTTCTATGCGGTGCATGTCATCCGCAGGGGTGGTTTGACGGTGGATTTCTGGGAGCGGTTCGGCATCTTTCCCGCCGCCGTGAAGGCCCGTCTTCGCGGGTTGCCCAGCCGTCCCGTCTGGGTGCATGCGGTTTCGGTGGGGGAGGCAGTCGAGGCGATTTCGATTATAAAGTCGTGGCTGGAGCGCCATCCCGACGAGGAATTCGTCTTCTCCTGCGGCACATCCACGGGCTTTGCGACTGCGGTGGCGAAGCTTCCTGCGAAGGTGGTCTCGATCTACTGTCCCCTTGACTGCTGGTGGATGGTCAGGCACGCCTACGCCTTGATTCGCCCCCGCCTGGTGGCAATCCTCGAGGTGGAAATCTGGCCGAACCTGATTCTCCAGGCATCCAAGTGGGATGCCCGCCTTGTCATGGTGAACGGCAGGCTCTCCGACAAGTCAAGCCAGGGGTATGCGAGATGGGGATTTTTCTTCAGGCGGCTCTTCGGCGCATACGATGCGCTCTGCGTCCAGACCCCGGAGGATTGCGCCCGCCTGGAGCATGTCATAGGCGAGGATCCGAGGATTCACGTAGTGGGGACTGTGAAGTTCGACCAGGTCGCGGACGGGCAGGGGGCATCCGTGGAGGAGGCTCTCGAGAAGGCTTTTGGACCACGGGATTGGAAACTCTTCTGCGTGGGAAGCACACACCCGGGCGAGGAGGATCTCGTCTGCCGCGAATACGCACGGGCGCTTGTGACACAGCCATCCTGGAGGATGGCGCTGGTGCCGCGCCATGCTGAACGGGGCGCCGAGGTGGCGCGAATCCTTGACATGTACCACCTGCCATGGCAGTCGGTGGCGCCAATCCCTGGAACAAACCCCGCACCCGACGGAAGGTGCCAGGTGCTCCTCGTCAATACCACGGGACAATTGATGAGCTACTACCGCGCCGCAGACCTCTGCTATGTCGGAAAGTCCCTGGCTGGACAGACGGGAGGACACAATATCATCGAACCCGCCATCTTCGGAAAGGCAATTGTCTACGGCGCACACATGGAGAACTTCCGGCAGGTGGACGAACTCTTCCGGCAGGAGGAGGCCGCCGCAGTCGTCTCCTCGGATAATCTCCTCTTCCCGACTATACAGGAACTTATGGCGGACGAAGGACGCCGCGGGGAACTTGGGCGGCGAGCCAGGCGGCTGGTGGAAGAACACAGGGGCGCAATTGCAAGGACGCTCGACATCGTCGATGCTCTATAGGCTGCGACGGGGCAGGTAATGGCCGAGCCACTTCCAATCCAGGAGATACGCGAAGCGTTCCTTGGCGCGATGAGGCAGCCGGGGGGAAGGTGCGTCGTCACGGCGCCGACAGGAAGCGGAAAGTCGACCCAGGTCCCCAAGTGGCTCCTGGAATGCGTCCCCGCCGCGCGGAAGGTGCTCGTCCTGCAGCCACGGCGCCTCGCCGCGAGAATGCTCGCCGAGAGAGTCGCATGGGAACTTGGTGAAAAGGCGGGCGCCACCGTCGGCTACATCACAAGATATGAACGGGCGGTCTCCGACGCAACGCGGATTTTCTTCATAACGGAGGGGATATTAACACGTATGTTGTTGAATCCCAGTGAGTTACGCGATTGCGGGGCAATTGTCTTCGACGAATTCCACGAGCGCACTCTCAATGCGGACCTTGGGCTTGCCATGGCGCGGAGCCTCCAAGCCGGTTCCCTCGGGGAGTTGCGCCTGGCCGTAATGAGCGCCACCTTGGACGCGGCCCGGGTCTCCGAGTATCTTTCCGGCTGTCCGGTTCTGTGTTCGGATGGCCGCATCCACCCTGTCGAGATATCCTATACCAGGCGCTCGGAGATGCGGAATCTCTACCAGGCGGTTGCGGACGGACTCCGCGACCTGCTTGATTCCGGGCGACCTGGCGACATCCTCGTATTCCTTCCTGGCGCGGGGGAGATTCGCCATGCGGCCGAGGAGCTTCAGCGCACCCGCTACGGGGAACGCCTCGCCGTGCTGCCCCTTTACGGCGAAATGTCCTCGGAGGCGCAGCGCCAGGTGATGTCCCCCTCCCCCTTCAGGAAGGTGATTCTCGCGACCAACATTGCTGAGACAAGCCTCACTATCCCGGGGGTCAGGATGGTGATTGACAGCGGGCTGGCGAAAATCAGCCGCTACGACGGACAGCACGGGGTCGACATCCTGGAGACACTCCCGATTTCGGCGGATTCCGCCCAGCAGCGGGCAGGACGGGCAGGACGGGAGGCCCCTGGGCTATGCCGACGCCTCTGGAGCCAGCTGGAACAGGACCACCGGGCACCGCATACGCCTCCGGAAATCCGGCGATTGGACCTCGCGGACGCCATCCTGAACGTCCACTGCTACGGATACCGTGACGACCGTGAGTTCCCCTGGTTCGAGGCTCCTCCCCAAAAGGGCGCCGACTCCGCCAGAGCCCTCCTTGTCAATCTCGGAATGCTTTCCGAATCGGGGGAGGTGACGCCCACCGGGTGGGCCGCCAGGAGCTATCCGACCCATCCCCGCCTTGCCCTCATGCTGCACCTTGGCGCAGCCCGTGGCGTCTTCGAGGAGGCATGCGGCGCGGCGGCCATCCTTGGCGGCCGTCCGCTGATGCAGCGGCATGGCGCCTCCGAGGCGCTGACCCGCCTTCGCAACTCCCACCGCAGGGAGTCCCGTGCCGCCTCCGCTCCCGAGTCCGACTTCCTCGCCCAGCTGTCGCTGATTCGCCAGGCACGTGCGGCCCACTTTGACGCGGATGCCTGCAACCGCCTGGGAGTTCTCTCCACCGCCGCCCGGGAGATATCCGGCGAATGGGATGCGTTCCTGCGCATGAAGCCCCGCACCTGCGCACCACGTGCGGCCTCCCCGGCCACCGAACTAGCCAGAGTCCTCCTGGAATGCTTCCCGGACAGGCTGGCACGGCGGCTGGACACGGGAACCCTGAACTGCGAACTCCAGGAGCGAAGAGGCGCGGTCCTCTCCGACGCGTCACTCGTCCGCGAGGAACCACTCTTCATCGCTGCCTCGATGCGGCAGGTCGCCGCCGCAAAGACCCCGGGAACCACAACGGAGCTATCGCTCGCATCGGGAATCCGGGAGGAGTGGCTCTGGGAAAGGTATCCGGACAGGCTTGTCGAGACGGACGAGACAATCTGGGACGGCGTCCGACAGCAGGTCCTGCGACGCCGCACCCTTGCGTGCCTCGGGGTTGTCCTCGAGGAGTCCACGCGCAACGACCCGGACCCCGGAAAGGCGGCCGCGCTTCTGCACCAGGAGATTTCCTCCTCGAACAACATGCCGTTGTTGGGGTGGGACGACTCCTGCGAGGCCTGGTGCAACCGGGTCAGGTTCCTCAAGGGGGCGATGCCGTCCCTGGAACTCCCGGAATACAATGAGGAAGAGTGTGACGAAATCCGTCGGCAAATGTGCCAGGGAGAGACAAAGTACTCATCTGTACGCAACAAGCCCGCGCTGCCCTTCCTTCAGGGGTTGCTGACGCCTGAGCAGCGCGCCGCCGTCGACCGGCTTGCCCCCGCAAGCCTGCCGCTGCCACGCAACCGGAAGCTGCGCATCGAATACCATCCTGGACAGCCGCCAAAGGGCAGGGCGAGGCTGCAGGAACTCTACGACATGAATGGCCCGATGGCAGTGGCCGGGGGCAAAATCCCTGTGCTTCTGGACATCCTGGGGCCAAACTACCGGACTTTGCAAATCACCGACGATCTTCCCAGGTTCTGGGAGGTCCACTATCCCTCAATCAAGTCACAGCTGCAACGACGATACCCCAAACACGAATGGCGATGATCTACTTTGACGAAAACCAGAAAATCTTCCGTATTGACGCGGGCGCTTCCAGCTATGCGATGCAGGTGGACCCATACGGCCGCCTGAAGCACCTCTACTGGGGACCGCAATTGGATTCGATGGATTTGGCGTATCTCGCGCAGGCGCCCACACTCCCGTTCATTCCGGAGGAGTTCGACCCCGGCAAATGCCAGTCGCCACGCCCCGCCGAGAGCTGGGAGTTCGCGCCGAATGACCTGGGAACCTACTCCCCTGCATCGGCAATCATCCGCAACGCCGCCGGAAATACGGTCACCGACCCACACTATGTCTCCCATCGCATCTATGCGGGGAAACACCCGCTCCAGGGACTCCCGTCCTCGAAAATCCAGAGTGACGAGGAGGCGACCACCCTCGAAATCCTAATGGTCGACAATGTGACCCAGATGGAGTTCACACTGGTGTACACCGCCTTCAAGGAGTTGTCTGTCATCGCGCGGTCAATGCGCATCGCAAACAGGGGAGACGCGCCAGTGGAACTCCTCAAGGCGTCGTCCCTCTTCATGGATTTTGCGCCGGAGGAGCTGGATTTCTGCTATTTCGACGGAATGTGGGGCAAGGAGAGGTGCTTCCACCGCGAGCGCCTGGAGGGAGGCACCAAGGTCGTCGGAACGACACGCGGCTTCTCCAGCCACGCCATGAATCCAAATGTCCTCATCTGCGAACAGAAGGCCAGCGAGACGGCCGGCCGCGCCTACGGCGCCCTCCTCGTCTACAGCGGACGCTGGGCCGCCGAGGTTGACCGCAACCCCTTCTACCGCACCCGCCTCAACCTGGGAATCAACCCTGACGGGTTCCTCTGGCACCTTGAGCCAGGCGAGGAGTTCCAGACCCCGGAGGCGCTCCAGGCATTCTCGGACGCAGGATTCGGGGCGCTTTCACGCACCTGGCACGATTTCTTCCGCACGCACATCATCCCAAGACAGTGGGTCGGGACTCCGCGCCCGCTGCTCGTCAACAACTGGGAGGGAATGAGCTTCCATTTCACAAAGGAAAAACTCCTCGACCTGGCACGCCTCGCAAAGAAGCTCGGCATCGAAATGCTGGTGCTGGACGACGGATGGTTCGGAGAAAAACGGGATGACGACAGGCACAGCCTCGGCGACTGGCAGCCCAACGAAAGGAAGCTCTCCGGAACTATCCGCCAGCTCTCCGACGCAATCCATGCCGAGGGCATGAAGTTCGGACTCTGGTTCGAACCGGAAATGGTCTCGCGGGACAGCAATCTCTTCCGCGCACACCCGGACTGGGCAATCCAATGCCCGTCCCGCGATATGTCCTATATACGCTACCAGTATATGCTGGACTTCTCGCGCCCCGAGGTCGTCGACCACATCTACAACGAAATCAGCGCCACCATCGAGGCCGCCAATATGGACTACATGAAGTGGGACGCAAACCGCGAGATGACCGAGGTGGGCTCCCTCGCATGGCCGCCGGAGCGGCAGGGCGAAATCGCACACAGGTATATACTCGGAGTCTATGACCTCTACTCGAGAATCACAAAGCGATTCCCGGATATGCTCATCGAGGGATGCTCCGCAGGAGGCGGCAGGTTCGATGCGGGAATCCTCTGCTTCTCCCCGCAAATCTGGACCTCCGACATCACGGACGCATTGGACAGAATCAAGATTCAATACGGCACCTCCTTCGCGTATCCATGCTCCACAATGGGCGCGCATGTCACGAAAAACAAGTACGGCAGCAGGCACGTCTCCGTCGAAACACGGGCCGCAGTCGCATTCGCCGGCACCTTCGGATATGAACTTAATCTCGACGAAATGCCACAGGAAGAACTGGAAAAAATCCCGGGACAGTGCGAATTCTTCAGAAAATACCACCACATTGTCGACAACGGAGACTACTACAGGCTCTCAAGCCCATACGAGGACAATCTTGTGGCGTGGATGCATCTCGCAAAGGACAAGTCGGAACTCCTCCTCACTGCCGTCATCACCCAAATCGACTGGGCTTTCACCGGCAAGACCATCCGGCTCCCGGACCTCGATGAAAATGCAACATACACCGACGGAGTACATACCTGGTCGGGAAGAACACTCACACAGGCAGGATACCACATCCCACAGATGCCTATCGATGACATGGTAAGCCACATGACAAGACTGTGGAAGATCCAATAGAATAGCAAGAAACCAGGACAATGCGTAACATGCTGTAAATCAGTATGTTACGCATTATGCTTCCCCCTCCCTTCCCTCTACCCCCTCTCAACACGCCCGCGCGGGCGCGCTCAAGCGCGCCGACCACGCACTGCCCTCTTCTTTCTTCTCCCTTCCCCCTACCCCCAAATTTTTCAGTATGACTTGAAAAATTTGGGGGTTTGGTTATTTTATGTGGGCTGACGGAAAAAGGGGATTCAAGAGCCTCTTTTCCTGTCGGGAAAATCCCTGGTGGGTTACCCAAGCGGTCAACGGGGGCAGACTGTAAATCTGCTAGCTTTGCTTTCCATGGTCCGAATCCATGACCCACCACCACTTTCAGGAGACCTGCGATTTTTCAGTCGCGGGTCTTTTTTTATGCTTGTAACCATCCGTCTAGAAAGGGTTTTGCGATATAGAGTACTGCCATCTGTCCCGCGAGGAGTGTTTTGTCGGCAATTTCACCCACATCCATCTGTGTCGCATGAGCAAGATTCCCTACGTGAAATACAGGCGTCCGAACGCGCATCAATCCTGCAGTGAGTCTGGGAGGCGTTTTCTTTTGCGTCGCAGTGCGTTGCAGTGGTTTTTGTCCCGTTCCGACCGTCCAGACGCCTTTGCGGTGGATGTTCCCAGCGGCATGAACACGGATCGTGCGGACATTGGGCTTGTGTGGATGGATCGCCGCCGTGTCCAGCGCAAGAATATCCTGGTTCCCGGGCGCACCTGTGTCGTGGTATGTGCATTGAGCCGTGAGGAGTGCTATGCGGCCAGCATCAATCCCGACGCCCTGAGCAACGAGCGGATTGCGTTGACGAAGCGGATGGAGCGTCTGGAGGCCAGGATTCGCAAGGAGGAGCCCGAGCTGCGGGACTGCCATTCCCTCTTCGAGGAGTATGCCTACTGGGACTATGGCCGCACCCGCAACGAGGAGTATCTTTCGTGCAGTGCCCGCCTCAAGGAGGTCAACGAAACCCTTTTCCGCGGCACCAAGATGGAGCGTCTCCAGCAGAGCCGCGTCGCCAATGTCCACTATTTGGCGATACACGAGGGGACGGTATTTGTCGAGGAGGTCATGAAATCGTGGGGCGTGCTGACAGTTTCCCCCGACGGCAAGGTTTCCGTTGCGAGGAAGGCTCCCGTCGTGGATGCGCTTCCTCATGCTCAGGAGCATTTCTCGAACGAGGTGGCTGTGTGTGCGTCGGCGTATGTCCGCGCCGGAATGGGGCTTCGCGTATAGTCTTCTTTTAGTTTCTTTACTGTTTTTTCATGCGCAAATCCAAGAGCACCACGACCTCTGCATCCCGTCAGCGCCTGTTGTTGACGGGGCTTCGTTTTTTTGCGGAGAAGGGGTATGAGAGTGCGAAGATCCGCGAGATATGCGAGGCGGCGCGCAGCAACCTTGCGGCGGTCAACTACTATTTCGGGAGCAAGGAGCACTTCTACGAGGAGGTTCGCGACTATGCGCTTGAAATCCGCATGGGCGACCAGAAGAAGTTCTTCGAGGATTCGAGGGTTGACGATCCCTGGGAGGCTCTCACCCAATATGTCGACAGGCTGTTGAGCAATACCTACGACAGCAACCTCTTCTATTCGGCGTGGCTTTGCATACGGGAGCTTCTCAATTCCAGTCCGAAGCAGGGCATCCGGAGGGAAAAATACATCCAGGACAGCAAGGAGTTCTACGACAGGGTCAACCGCGAGATGATTGCCAGGCTCCTTGGGGATGCCGCCACCGAGAAGAACGTGGTCATGCTCCACTACACATACGTCTCGTTGAGCCTCTTCCTGATGATGGAGCTCAACCTCATGAAGGGCGGCGGCAGCTCGCTATTGCTTCAGCCGCTCATAACGCGCAGGGAACTGCGCGACCACATCATCGGGATTGTGCGATTCGAGGCGGAGAAGATGAAGAGGGAGCACGCAGAGGCGTCGCGTCGCAATGAAGACAAGTGAGTTCCATACGACGGAGTGGGGCAGGGGGCTCTCCGAAGGGGACGTTCTGCATATCCTCCGCCAGCACGAGGAGAACAAGTCCGGAGGGCTGGCGATGAAGAACAACCCGAAGCGAAGCATCTCCAGGGTCGTCGCCCCCGATGGCACCCGGCTTATCCTCAAGGAATTCAAGACGCCGCACTTCTGGAGCTGCGGGCGACGCCACGCGATGCGGTGCATCCGCAGCACCGGGCTGATGGAGGGATTCACGCCCCAGTGCCGCGCCCATGGCGCCATCCCCGGCTCGAAGGGCTACTTTGTCGTCTTCGGCGACTGTGGCGAGGGCTCCTTCTTCGGCGAGGAGTATCTTTCACGCGGAGACATCGGCGACCTCTACCGCGAATGCGGAAGGCTCCTCCGCGCCGCACACGAGGCAGGACGATTCCACCTGGACACCAAGCCGGCGAACTTCGTCCTCAACGAGCGTTCCTCCGGGGAGTGCCCGTGGCGCGTATGCCTGGTGGACTGCGACAATGTCCGCGAATACTCCGGCGCCGTCCCCATCGGGAACCGCATTCGCAACCTGGCGCAGTTTCTTGGGGGGACGGGCAGGCTCTTCCACCGTGACCAGAGCCTCTGGGAGGAGCTTGCCCTCTCCTTCCAGGAGGGCTACGAGGACGCAGGGAAGACGCACCCTCTCCCCGAGGGCTTCTGGGACGCATTCTGGAAGTATCTCCTGGCAGGACGGCACATCGAGTGCAATCTCCCGCTCCATTGCGTGGATGACAGCTTGAAAAATCTGCGGAAACGCCTACATTAAGGCCCGTTTTGGGAATCCCTTCCATTCAAGGCGGGTGTAGCATAATGGTAATGCACTGGCTTCCCAAGCCAGCTACGTGGGTTCGATTCCCATCACCCGCTCCAATATTTTCCGTCTGGCGGGCACGCTGAATAAATGCGCATCATGGGTGCAATATTGAGCAGGCTCGCAAAGGCCGCAGGAAAACTCCTCCCCAGCCGAATACGAAGGCTAAGGACTCTCGCATGGAGGGTCGGACACGCCGGAGAAACGGCCGCCGCGAATTTCCTCCAGAATGCCGGATACGACATCCTCTGCAGAAATTGGCGCGCACCAGGAAGGCTGGGAGAACTGGACATCGTCTGCCGCAACGACGCAGGAATCCTCTGCATCGTCGAAGTCAAGACGAGACGCCGGCGAGGAAGCGCAGACCACCGCATCCTCATGCCAATCGAGGCGGTTGACGCCGCCAAGCGAAGGCACATGAGGCGCGCTACCGCCGCGCTTCTCCGAGAAATGGGAAATCCCGACATACCCACCCGATATGATGTCGTGGAGGTCTGGTCCAACCCGGCAGGACGCCCGATGGCACTGCGGCACTGGCCAAATCTCCCGGCGTGAGAAAAACCATTATGCCCAAAAGACAATCCCGCTGATTCCTATCGCAGCGCATCTATTCTGATTTCCGGACACGCCAGTCCACACCGCTTTCCCCAAAACGCACTCCACACAGAATACGGCACACTGCCGCAATCCGCGGAGGGCACCCACCCCACAAAGACAACGACAAGACACACAAGTCAGGTATCCCGCAGACACCAAAAAAGTCATCTCGGCAAATCCCCAAGTATCTCCCCTCTGTTTTTTACGACTATGGCACAGAAATCGCAGCAACTGGCTCTGTTGATCGACTATGACAACCTGATGGGCTTCAATGGCAAGAACGAAGGCGATCCGAACCGTAACTATTCCCACCAGGATGCGGTCACCTATCTGGAGACCCACTACGGCCCCGTTGTCTACTGCAAGGCATACGGCGACTGGAGCGGCCCGCGCACCCGCCACACAATCAGCGACCTCTCGAAGAGCGGCGCCGAAATGCAGTTCGTCCCACGCGCCACAGGCACCGCGCTCCGCGTCCCGGGATATACCGCAGTCTGCATGGGACTGGACGCCCTTGACGAAATCTCCCGCAACCCCTCCCTGGGGGCGGTCGTCTTCGGCAGCAACGACCTCTCGCTGCTGCCCTTCATCAGCCGCATCCGCGCCCTGGGCAAGTCGGTCTACATCCTGGGACCAGAGGCCTCCAGCGCCGCCGCGCTGACACGCGCCTCCGACGATTTCATCGCCACTTCCGACAACACGGTCCGCTCAAAGCCCACCAATACCATCGACAAGTCCCAGATCCTCTACGCGATCAAGACAATCCTGGTTGGCGGCGAACTCCCGATTGGCCAGCTCGAGGAGAAGGTCCGCGAGGCCGCCCCGGAGTTCTCCCCCGCCGACTACTCCTGCTCGAACTTCGAGGAGTTCCTGCGCAATATCGCGAATACGACTGTCAAGATCACAAAGACAGAGGACGGCGGCATGATCGTCGGCCTGGGCAACTGCCACAATGCGTCTGCCTACTCCGACGAGGAACTCCAGAGCTTCGACCTGGCACAGTATATGCAGGCGACACGCTGGCATATCACCGACGGGGACATCCGCGACAAGATCCTCCACAACATCTACTTCATCTTCTCCGAAAAGGGACGGGAGATGACCAACGAGGAACTCCGCAATACCGTCGACCCGGAACACGTCGTCGAAGACCGCCCATGGCAGGGGACAATCTGGTCGCTTATCTTCGGAGCATGCCTCTGGGAAAACCCCAAGACAAGCAACCAGCCCCAGAGCCGCAGGCTGCTCTCCCTCTTCAGGACTGTCACCAGCGAGGATGACTTCCTGGTGCGCTACTACACCAGCCTCTTCAAGAAGGCCTTCGAGGACCGTCCGAACCTGACTCCCCAGAAGTGCGCGGAGCTGATGCATCCCGAGAATGTGGAGGGTGCCCTCCCGCTCTTCGAGAAAGTCTTCGAAAATCTCCGCAATCCCGTCATCCCGAAGGCGCCAGCCGCTGCAAATGCAGTCAAGAAGTAGCCTTCCCTCGACCATTCGGCTCTCCTGCACGCCAGAGGAATATTTCGGTGTGCAGGAGGGCCTCCGCCTCCGAGTGGAGGCCGCCTCCCGAAAATATCTCTCTGTCCATCCCGAGGAAGCGCCGTGGCGCGTCACCTCCGGACTCAGAAGCCTCCAGGAACAGGCGCGGGAAATGGCCGCCATGTCCCCTGAACAGCTTCTCGCACTCTATTCCAAGGGCGGGACGCCGTCGTATGTCCAGGAGATGACCGCCGCCGAAAATCAGCCGCTGACCCCCGAAAGGGCATACGAAATCCTCCTGAACCGCAAGGAGGGATATGTGTCAAAACACCTCTACGGCAATGCCGTCGACCTGGCCGCCAAAGACATGAAGGACTTGACGCTGGCCAAAAAACTCCTCGAGGAGCAGGGACTCGCCGTCAAGGACGAAACCGCACAGGGAATACCGTGTATGCATGTTTCTAGTAGAGGGTAGGGAGAAGAGGGGAGGGAGAAGTGCGTGGCTGGCGCGCTCGGGCGCGCCTGTAAGGTAGGGAGGAGGGAGGAGGGAGAAGAGGGTAGTGCGTGGCCACTTTGCAGTGGGCGTCCGTTAGAGTAGAGGGTAGGGAGAAGAGGGGAGGGAGGAGTGCGTGGCTGGCGCGCTCGGGCGCGCCCACGCGGCAGAGTCGCCGTGCGTCTTTTGAGTGGGCAGTAGAGAGTATGGAACGGAATGGGGGTGTCGGTGCGATAGTGAAGAGTAGCAGGTGGGAGTTGAGCCTTCACAGGTGGCTGTATTCCACAGGAAGCGAAGATGCCGCTGCCAGTGCAGCTCCTGAAAAACCGTGAAGCTGTTCCATGAAAAGATGGTATTCGTGTCCATTCGTGTTCATTCGTGGTTCTATAGGTGCCATTACGAGGACGATTGTATGTCCTCCACAGAGGGGTAAATAGACATTATATTTAATCACGTCGCGATAATCGCGCCATCAAATGCATTTGGAGCCCAGGCAAATATGAACAAGAGCCTACATGACGAATTTGTGGCAGTCTGCAGAAGGCGTCACTGGAAATGCACCGAGCCCCGGTGGATGGTATATGAATTTGTGCGCGGAAACCGCAGCCATCCCACTGTGGACGCGGTCTGGTTCCACGTGCGTGCCGTCCGCTCCTCCACCACCCGTGAAAGCATCTACCGCATTCTCAACGAGTTCAGCGAGGCGGGGATATTGAATCGCCTCGACCACATCATGCTTGCGCGGTATGACAGTGAAACCCGTCCGCACGGGCACTTCATCTGCCGTGAATGTGGAAATATCATCGACTTCCCGCTGCCAAAGCGCACAGGAGTCCCCAAGGAGCTCGACAACGGCACTCTCCGCGGCATGGAGATACGTGTCAGCGGAATATGTCCCGAATGCCTTGCGAAGGTCAGGCAGGGCATCCAGGATGTAAGCGAGGTAGTGGGATAGCGGGCGTCCTGCGTGTTGCGGTCGCCCCGGGCCATCCCACGTCCTGCTGAAGCGTCTCCTACGAAATGAAGGTGAGCGCGGGGAGTCCTGCGCCGTTGACGAGGTTGCCCTCGGGCAGGTCCACCTTCGCATTGTATCTGGCGACCACGGGCGCCGCGACCTCCGACGATGAAAGGAGAACCTCCTCCCCGTCGATTGTCGCCTCAGCCGTATGGAAGACCCTGTCGTCTCCCGCGACCTCGAATCCCTTGAGAGCCGGAGCTCCATCCTTTGCGGCAAGTCCTTTCGCGAACCTGAAGTGGAGCCGGATTGACCCGCCTTCGGGTGTGGCGTATTCCAGCGTCGGCCCCTGGGGTATGATGGATGTGTCGCCGTATGTTCCCGCCAGTGCGAGAAGGGCGAGGCGGTATCCGAAGCTCCGCTTGTCGTGGGGATGGATGTCCTTCGGTTCGAAGAGCGCCAGGTCCGTCGCGGTGATGAGCCCCGTGTTTTCGGTCTCAAGATAGGCACGGCGCTGCGCGTCCTGGACGTCAAGCCACTGTCGGCAGAACTCGCTGGCGTCGTAGTTTGCCAGCTGGACGAAGTAGAATGGGAAGGTGTCCCCCTGTGCCCATGCTCGCCTCCAGTCGAAGACAAGCGCCTTCATCCTTTCCTTGTACAGGAGGGCGGTGTCGACAGCGTCCGCGTCGTTTTCGCCCTGGTACCAGAGCACTCCCCGGATTCCGTATGGGATAAGCGGCACGATCTTGTTGTCGAAGAGCCTGTGTGGCGAGTTCGGTGAGACAGTCGGCTCCAGCTGTGACTGGTAGGGGATTGCGTTTGGCACGAATTCATATTCGGGGAGGACCTTCCACGGGGTGCCGTCGGAGAGGTAGATCTTCTCCCCAGTCGCAGTGTTTTCGAGGTAATACGAAATTGGGATGCCTGTGAATGCGCCGTCGAAGAAGAAGCAGAATGCGCGGATTGCAAGGAGGTTTTCGCCAGATTTGACAATTTCCCCGGGGATGGGGTATTCGCGTGGTTTGTCCCAGTACTGGGTGTCGAAGTCCTTTCCTGTCGCGCCGACCAGGGTGCCGTTGAAGTAGGTCATGTCATGCTTGTCAACGCCGCCCAGATGCAGCCGGAGCGTCTGTCCTGCCCAGGATTCCGGGAGGACGACATGGCGGCGCACCCAGATTGCCCCGTAGCCTGCGATCTTCTGCTTCATCCACGAGCCTGGCACCTTCATCTCCCTCCAGGAGGAGTCGTCAAATTCGGGCTTTGCATATCCGAGCCCCTCGCCCTGGTTTCCGCGGTCGCGCTCGGTCGCGGTCTCAAAGTCCTGCCAGTCGAAGTTCACGGGCAGCTTCATGTCCACCCTCTGTGCCTGATGCCACTGTAGTTCGTCAGCGCAGACAGCATCGTCCTCCTCCAGCAGCTTCCGCCCCTCCGGGGTTTCGGCAAGTGCCGCGCGGCTCAGCCATGTTGAAATTGGGGAGCCGCCCCTTGACGAGTGGATTATTCCGATTGGGACTTCGGGGAAGCGTTTGCGGATGAAGAGCGCGAACCATGCTCCAATCGCCGTGAAATATGGTGCGGTAGTCGCATCCGAGAGCTTCCAGTCGGCGCCGGGGGCGAGTTCCAGGCCATGCGCGTCCAAAAAGTCGTTCTCTGTCGTCAGGCATCGTATCCACGGATCGGTGCCACCCTCGTCAAGATACTGCTGCGTCTGCGTCAGCGGATCATCGGGATCGAAGGTCATCAGCGGGAACTCCGCATTCGACTGGCCGGAGACAAGCCAGACATCCCCCACCAGCACATCGGAGCAGGTGCATCGCTCGTCACCGCACACGACCTCAAGTGTGTATGGCCCGCCAACGGGAAGGGCTGGAAGGCGCAGCTCGAACCGACCGTCCCAGGATGTGGCGCCCATGGCATGGGAAGTGCCAATGGTTGCATGGATGAAGGTGCGGGGAGGGGCGTCGCTGCCCCAGACCACAATCTGCTTGTCACGCTGGACAACCGCGTGATCTCTCCAAAGGGATGACAGTTTCATCTTGAACAATGTATGGTGCTAAACGCAAAAAAAGTGAAAGTGCCGGCGTTTTGAGGTCGCCTGGACCCATATTCTGCCACATCAGGGCGGTAGACAAAAGGAGGCATGGCTTTCACCAGCCTGTGCATCGGGCTATTCATCTGTAGCCCGTGGTTTACGCAGTCTCCGCATCCCTTTCCCAAATGAGGTTTAATCTAATCCTCCTTCAGATGCTCTCAAGTGACCCGCGCATTTTCCTTGCCCAAGCCAATGCAAATGATGGGAAGCTGGAATTGCAGACTCCTCCCTTCTCCCTACTTTGGACGCCCACTGCAAAGTGTCCACGCACTTCTCCCTCCCTTCTCCTCCCTACTCTCTACTTTGCACTTTTCCCTTTTCCCTCCCCTCTTCTCCCTCCTCCCTACTTTGGACGCCCACTGCAAAGTGTCCACGCACTTTTCCCTCCCCTCTTCTCCCTCCTCCCTACTTTGGACGCCCACTGCAAAGTGTCCACGCACTTCTCCCTCCCCTCTTCTCCCTACTCTCTACTCTAACGGACGCCCACTGCAAAGTGTCCACGCACTATCTTCTTCTCTCTCCTCCCTCTTCCCTACTTTGGACGCCCACTGCAAAGCGTCCACGCACTATCTTCTTCTCTCTCCTCCCTCCTCCCTACTTTGGACGCCCACTGCAAAGTGTCCACGCACTATCTTCTTCTCTCTCCTCCCTACTCTCTACTCACCATTAAATTATTGTGAATTCCGTGCATAAGTGTGCAGGCTGCGTTCCCTTCCTGTTTTTCGGCATAATCCGAGGCGTCCATCCTGTGCATTGTGCGGGCAAATGAGTCACTCTCCATGATAGTCATATTGAAGGAAAATCCAGATGCCGTGCAGCTGGAGAATCTGATTACCTGGCTGAAGAGCCAGGGGCTTGAGATCCACGCATCCGAAGGCAAGCACCAGAAGATTTTGGGGTTGGTTGGAGACACCTCGCGTGTCGACATCGACCTCATCAGCGCCCTGGACATTGTCGACGAGGTCAAGCGCGTCCAGGATCCCTACAAGGCCGCCAACCGGAAATTTCATCCTGAGGACACGGTCATCACCCTTCCGAACGGCGTCAAGATAGGCGGCGGCAACTTTGCCTTGATTGCGGGGCCATGTTCTGTGGAAAGCGAGGAGCAGATTTGCTCCGTTGCGGCGGCTGTGAAGGCGTCGGGCGCCAACATCCTGCGGGGTGGAGCATTCAAGCCGCGCACGTCCCCCTACTCCTTCCAGGGAATGCGTGAAAAGGGGATCAAGCTGCTGCTTGAGGCCCGCAGGGAGACAGGGCTCCCGGTAGTCACCGAAATCATGGACATATCCCAGCTTCCCCTCTTTGATGAAATCGACATCATCCAGGTGGGCGCCAGAAACATGCAGAACTTCGAGCTGCTCCACGCGCTCGCCCATGTCAACAAGCCAATCCTGTTGAAGCGCGGCCTTGCGAACACCTATCAGGAGCTGCTTATGAGCGCAGAACACATCATGTCCGGGGGCAACGCCCAGGTCATCCTCTGCGAACGTGGCATCCGGACCTTTGAGACATACACCAGGAATACGCAGGATTTGGCCGCGGTCCCTGTCCTCCACAAGCTCTCCCACCTGCCCGTAATCGTCGACCCAAGCCATGCATCAGGGCGTTCCTGGCTGGTGCCAAACATGGCCGTGGCCGCAGCCGCCTGCGGGGCGGACGGACTGATCATCGAAGTCCACAACGACCCGGAGCACGCCTGGTGCGACGGGCCGCAGTCCATCACGCCGGAGGTCTTCGCGGAGACTGTCCCGAAGATTGCCGCCGTGCGTAGTGTCCTTGGCTTTGGAGGCATGCAATGAGGATCGGCATCGTCGGACTCGGGCTTATCGGAGGATCCCTGGCACGTGGAATCAAGGCGCAGGGAAGGCATCAGGTCTTCGGATATGACACCCAGGAGGACGTGCGCCTCCGCGCACGCCTGGTCAACGCCGTGGACGGGGAGCTCACCCCCGAACTCCTGCCCACGCTGGACATGGTAATACTGGCGGTCTACCCACAGGGAACCGTCGACTGGCTGAAGGAGCATGCCGCCGAATTGCGCAGGGGGACGATTGTCCTGGACACCTGCGGAGTCAAGCGCTTTGTCTGCAACCAGGCGGCCGCACTGTGCCGCGAACACGGGCTTCTCTTCCTGGGCGGGCACCCAATGGCGGGCATCGAACGCTCCGGCTTCGAGGCATCCATGGGTAATCTCTTCAACCAGGCATCCATGATTCTGGTCCCTTCGGAGGGCACTCCCATCGAAATCCTGGAGACGGCAAAGCGCTTCTTCCTGGACCTGGGCTTCGGCGCAGTCAAATTCGCCACCGCAGAGGAACACGACCGGATCATCGCATATACCAGCCAGCTCGCGCATATCCTCGCCAGCGCGTATGTCCAGTCGCCTACGGCATTGGAACATAGCGGATTCTCCGCCGGCTCATTCAGGGATATGACCAGGGTCGCAACACTCCAGGAAAAAATGTGGACGGAGCTCTTCCTGGACAACCAGGACGACCTCCTCAGGGAACTCGACAACGTCATCGGCAATCTCAATGCCTTCAGAAAGGCACTCGCGGAAAAGGACGCGGACGCGCTTTGCCTCCTTCTGCGGAAGGGACGCGAGGCCAAGGCAAAGGTCAACGCGCTCCCGAAGACCCCATACTCTCTCTTCTAGCACATATTCCTACGGGCAGGACTGCAAATGCAACCCAGGCAGGAGATACAAGTCAATGCCTCCCGAGGCGCCTACAAGGTCCTCATCGGGCGCGGCATCCTCCGGGAGGAGCTGCCCCGTGCCGTCGCCGGCACAGGAGCCTCCAGGGTGGCGGTCTTCGCCGACAGCAATGTCGCGCCACTCCACCTGGGACACATCCTGGAGTTGCTTCCAGACGCGGCCGCCCACGTCTTCCCCGCCGGGGAATCCTCCAAGAATCTTGGCACGATTTCGGAGCTGCTGGGGTTTCTTGCGGAGAACCAGTTCACCCGCAAGGACATTGTGATTGCCCTGGGCGGCGGTGTCACGGGAGACATGGCGGGCTTCACTGCCGCAGTCTATCTCAGGGGAATCCGCTTCATCCAGGTGCCGACGACGATGCTTGCCGCCATCGACTCCTCCGTGGGAGGCAAGACAGGCGTCGACCTCCCGCAGGGCAAGAATCTCGTCGGCGCATTCTGGCAGCCCACGGCAGTCCTCTGCGACACCGCATTGCTTGACACGCTTCCAGAACGCATCCTCTTCGACGGCATGGCCGAGGCGGTCAAATACGGCGTCATACGGGACGAGGCGCTCTTCGGAATGCTTGACAGCGACGGATGCCTTGACGGCCATATCCAGGAGGTGGTCGCGCAATGTGTCAGAATCAAGGCGGAAATCGTCTCACGGGACGAATTTGACCGGGGGGACCGCGCTCTTCTGAATTTTGGCCACACGGTGGGGCACGCCGTGGAGGCCCGGAGCGGTTTTGCAATCTCCCATGGCGAGGGGGTGGCCATCGGCATGGTCGCAATGACGCGCATCGCAGAGGCGCGCGGATGGTGCGCCTCCGGAACGTCGGAACGCCTCGTCCATGCGCTGAAACGCTACAGACTCCCCACGGAACTCCCCTTCGGGTGGAAGGAGTTGGCCGATATCATGCTTCATGACAAGAAGCGCAGCGGCGACGCTATCACAATCGTCGTACCGGAATGCATCGGCCGATGCGTGAGGCGCGAGATTCCCGTCAAGATGCTGTCCGAGGGGCTGATGACACGATGAGGGAACTGGTTCTCCACAATAGCCCGTGGCGCGGCCGCGTTGAGATTCCATCCTCGAAGTCGGTGGCGCACAGGCTCCTGGTCTGCGCGGCGCTCTCAAAAACACCGCTGGATGCAATCCGCATCCTCGGAACCCCCTCCCAGGATGTCAATGCAACAAAAAGCTGCCTCGATACTTTGATGGCGGAGGGGACTCCGGTCTTGGATTGCGGCGAATCCGGAACGACCCTGAGGTTCATGCTGCCCGTCGCCGCCGCCCTGGGAAAGGGCGCGACGTTCATTGGGCATGGACGGCTCCCGGAACGCCCAATCGCCCCAATTCTCGATGCCCTCGCCGCACACGGAGTCACGGCAACCGGCAACCGACTGCCGTTGACAATCCGGGGGAGGCTTGCGGGCGGCGAATTCACCCTGCCGGGGGATGTGTCGTCGCAATTCATCTCGGGAATGCTGCTGGCACTTCCCATGACGGGGCGCGCCTCGTCCATCACTCTCTCGACTCCACTGGAATCGCAGGACTATGTCCGCCTGACTATTGCCGCCATGTCCGCCTTTGGCGTGCGGGTCTCCTCCACGGAGAGAGGCTTCCGCGTCGAGGGCGCCAGTGGCTACACTGCCTTGAAGGATGGGATGACCGTCGAAGGCGACTGGTCCAGCGCGGCATTCCCAATGGTCGCGGCCGCTCTCGGCGGCGACGGGCTGGCCCTCGCAAATCTCGACCTGGAGTCGCCGCAGGGGGACCGCCGGATTGTGGAGCTTCTCCGCACTTTCGGAGCCCGCGTCCTGCAGGAGGATGGTCTGGTGAAGGTCTTCCCCGGAAGGCTGGCCGCGGTGCCGGAGATAGATGTCAGGGCCATCCCGGACATGGTTCCCGCTCTTGCGGTGGTCGCGGGTGTTGCGGCGGGCACTACGCGCTTCGTCAACGCCTCAAGGCTCCGCCTGAAGGAGTCCGACCGGCTGGAGGCAACCCGGGCGATGATTACGGCGCTGGGAGGACACGCCACCGTCGAAGATGATACGCTGACGGTGGACGGGGTGTCCGCATATCGCGGTGGACGGGTGGATGGCGTGAACGACCACCGCATCGTCATGGCCGCCGCCGCAGCAGCAGTGGCGGCTACAGGCCCAGTCCACATTACGGACGCGGAAGCCTGCGCAAAGTCCTGGCCAGATTTCTGGACAACACGGAGTATGGCGACAAACGAGGAGGTCAAGACAGCATGAATTCATACGGTGAAAGAATCCGCCTGACTATCTTCGGCGAATCCCACGGACCCGCAATCGGGTGCGTCCTGGAAGGACTCCCCCCGGGAACCAGGCTCGACCAGGAGAAGCTGCGTAGATTCCTGGCAAGACGCGCCCCAGGACAAGGCACGCTCACTACTCTGCGAAAGGAGGACGACATCCCGGAATTCCTCTCGGGAATCCAGGACGGCGTCCTGACAGGGGCAGCCCTCTGCGCAATCATCCGAAACTCCGACCAACACTCGAATGACTACGCAAATCTAAGGGATGTCCCCAGACCCGGGCACGCAGACTATCCGGCATCCGTCAAATTCCACGGATACAACGACATCCGAGGAGGGGGAATCTTCTCCGGACGCCTCACGGCGCCTCTCTGCATCGCGGGGGGGATCGTACTGCAACTCCTGGAGGCAAAGGGCATCCGGGTCGGCGCACATGTCGCACAAATCGGGGATGCTCTCGATACGCCTTTCAATCCAATCAATGTGACTGCGGCACAACTCGATGAACTCGACGAAAAAGGATTCCCGGCTATCGATGACAACGCCGCAGGGTCAATGAGGGATTGTATCGAAAACGCCAGAATGGCGGGAGACTCCATCGGAGGGGCGGTGGAATGCGCCGCCATCGGAGTGCCGGCAGGAATCGGAGACCCAATGTTCGGTGGACTGGAAAACAGAATAGCACAGGCCGTCTTCGGAATCCCCGCGGTAAAGGCTGTCTCCTTCGGAATCGGAACAGAGGTGGCACGCCTGCACGGTAGCGAAAATAATGACGAGTATTGCTTTGACAAAACAGGTCAGATAAGGACAAAAACGAATAATTGCGGCGGCGTCCTCGGGGGTATCTCAACTGGTATGCCGATTCTGTTCAAGGCATTCTTCAAACCGACGCCATCCATCTCACGCGAACAGTCAAGCGTCAGCCTCTCAAAGGGCGAAGATGTGCCTCTCACTGTCACAGGACGCCACGACCCATGCATCGCCGTCCGGGCACTCCCAGTCGTTATCGCGGCAACCGCACTCGCACTCTACGATAGTAGAGGGTAGGGAGAAGAAGGTAGAGGGTAGTGCGTGGCCACTTTGCAGTGGGCTTCCAAAGTAGGGGGTAGGGAGAAGAAGGTAGGGAGAAGTGCGTGGTTGGCGCGCGTGGGCGCGCCCGCACGGCAATTCCGCCGTGCGCTGCCTGTGTAGGGAAGGAAGGAAACCACGAAATACACGAAAGGGGGAATGATAGAACCACGAATGGACACCAATGGACCACGAATATCTTTTTTCATGAGTCGGTGTCACTGATATTTCCATATTTCGTGTGTTTCGTGTATTTCGTGGTTATGACTGTTTTGTCATTTTAGTGTCCATTCGTGTCCATTAGTGGTTCTCCCTCCCTTCTCCCTACTTGTAATGGACGCCCACTGCATAGTGGCCACGCACTACTTTCTCTTCCCTTCTCCCTCCTCCCTACTTTTTTCCTCCTTCTTTGCCCGCAGTGCATTATCGAGCCAATCCAGTGCTTCCGTTCGGTTTGCGAAGGGGTGTTCCAGTTCATAGTCTGCGCAGAATGCGAGGAATGCTCCCAGGTCGGCATTAGGCTTGAAGCCTCGTTCAATAAGGTCCCTTCCGTTAATCGAGGGTTTTGGCGGGTGCGGGCGTGCCTGTTCCTCCTTCCAGAGTCCGACCACCTGCCTATGGAGGTCGAGGATTCCGAAGGATGCGCTGGTGTCCAGCCTTAGGAGTTCAATCAGGAGCGGATACAGGGGATCCTGGAAGTGCCGTCGTTGTTTTGAGAGACGTGCCTTCGTTATCTGGGTGATTTCCATGTGCTGCCGCACGAGCGCCTTTGCGTTTGTGACCACCTCGGAGGGGAGTTTCAGGCGTTGCATCACAACTTCCGCAAGTGTTGCGCCCTGGACATCGTGTCCGTTGAAGTGTATTCTGTCCTCTCCTTCCACGTATGTGAGTGGTTTTCCGATGTCGTGCAGGAGTGCGCCCCAGCAGAGCCACCGCCATTCTGCGTGTGTTGCGGCCGCGAGCCGTCCCTCGCTGTCAAAGCGTTCATTGGCGGCGGGCGTCTCGCCGCAGAATCTGATTCGTGTGAACGCCTCGTCCAAAAACCCCATCAGCTTGAGTTCATGTTGCCAGACATCCCCCTCGGGATGGTATTGCGGAGGCTGTGCGACGCCGCGTCCTGCCGCCACTTCGGGCAGGATTGCGTCAAGCAGGCCGGATTGCTCCATCAGAATCAGGCCCCGCGCCGAGACCCCGCAGAGAAGCATCTTCTCGATTTCATCGCGGATGCGTTCCGAGGAGACGCAGGGAGTGACCTGCGGCGCCATTGCGCAGACCGCGCGCCATGTCTCCTCCTCGACATGGAAGCCCAGGACTGCCGCGAATCTGACTGCCCGCATTACGCGGAGCCGGTCTTCCTCGAATCGCCTGGCGGGATCTCCGACCGTCCGCAGTATCCGCGCCTTCAAATCCTTCTGCCCGTCGACAAAGTCCAGGAGCCTGTGCGCCATCGGGTCGTAGAGGAGTGCGTTGACTGTGAAGTCGCGTCTCATCACATCCTCCCGCATCCCGACGAACCGGATTTCGTCCGGATGCCTCCCGTCGCTGTACTTTCCTTCGCCCCGAAAGGTTGTGACTTCGTAGTTTTCTCCGTCGCTTCCGGGGATGACGGTAGTTCCGAAGGCCCGTCCGACCGAGAAGCATTTTGGGAAGATTCCGGAGACCTGGTCTGGCGTTGCGCTTGTCGCGATATCCCAGTCGTGGGGAGTCTTTCCCAACAGTGCGTCGCGGACGCATCCCCCCGCCAGGACGGCGTCGAATCCGGCGTCCTGCAGTCGTCGGACAATGTCGATTGCATCGTGCGATGGGTTGATTTCCATATTCCTAGGGGGCGGGGGATTGTGCCGGGGATTCCTGTCCCTTGGCTTCACTGCGCAGCCTTTCCAGAAATTCCCTGACTGCCTTTTCGTATTCCTGGGGGACTTCCACAGTCACCTTGTCCTTTGGCGTGTCCTTCATGACCTCTTCGTAGAAATCCACCACCTCCTGGTCGAGGATGAGGTCTTCCTCGAGGACAGGCCTCTCGATTCGGAGTCCCGCCAGGGTCCTGCATCGCGAGATTGCGGTGTAGAGCTGCCCGTGGGCGAAACATCCGCGCCCAAGCTTCAGGTCCACATTGTCGAGTGTGACTCCCTGGGATTTGTGGATTGTAATCGCGTATGCGAGCTTGAGTGGGATTTGGTGGAAGGTGCCGATTTCACGCTGGCGAATCGCAGTCCTCCCGGTAACACGGTCCCGTTCGACGACGTAGTCGTAGTTGAACCAACAATCCCTGCGTAAAACCCGTTTAAGGGGGCAATTTAGGGGGGCAGTTTGGCGAATTGATGCCAATGTGTTATCTTATGTGCATATATGAGCAAGAGACAGCACAACGGCATGGGAACGCTATACAAGCGTGGCACCGACGGGAAGGACTATCCCCCGGCTGCGAAGGTCGAAGGAACGTTCTATGTGCGCATCCTTTGCCAGGACGGAGCACGGCGGCGCTTCAGGCTTGACGCATGCACACTCAAGGACGCATACGCGGAGCAGTCCAGGAGGTTCGGCGACGGCAAGGCGAAGGTCTCGGGGAGGAACGGGATGCTTGTCCGCGACGCCTGGGGCGCGTATGTCCGCAGTCCACGTCGAGGGGATGCGGGGCTTGAGCGTCTGAAGGCCATAAGGTCGGATTGGGAGAAGTTCTGCGCCTTCTGCGGTGAGAACAGGCCGTTGCGCAGGGTGTCCAGCGAAGACGTGCGTGGTTTTGTCGAGTCCTGCGCCAAGGACGGATACCTGCCTTCCACCCAGGTGAAGATGTTTTCCATTGTCAGGCAGGTTCTGCGTGTGCTTGTCAAGGAAGGATGCATCGAGTCCGACCCGTCCGAAGATGTGGCGTCTCCACGTGGAGGCAGGTCATCCAGGCAGGAACTATCAGACGAGGAGATTGGCTTGCTGCTGGCGAATGCAGAAGGCTGGCTGCGCACGGTCGTCGTGCTTGGGATATACACGGGGATGCGGCTGGGGGACTGCTGCACCCTACTGTGGAGCGAGGTCGACCTGTCAGCGGGCGTGATAACACGTGTCCCCAGGAAGACATCGCATTCGTCGGGGCGCGTCATCCGTGTTGGCATCTGTCCGTCGCTTGCCAAGGAACTGGAAGCCCTCCCATCCCGCGAAGGATATGTGGACGAAGAGGCGGCGGCAATGTACAATAGGAGATGCGCCGACGTGTCGGCATACGTAGGAAGGCTGTTCAGACGTTGCGGGATGGACACCTGCGCAGACACTGGAGGCATTAGGCGCGTCCCGGTCAAGGGCTTCCATTCGCTGAGGCACACATGGATAAGCCACCAGCTGGAGCAGGGGACTCCGACGGCGGTCGTGCAGATGGCTGTCGGGCATGTAAGCCCGGACATGACGGCCAGGTATACGCATGCCACCCCGGCCATTCTGCGGACAATGGCGATGCGGGGGGAATATTCCACGCCATCTCTAAGGCAGAGGGTGGAGGAGAGGGTGACGGACGCCACGGACGAGGAGATAAGGATGCTGGCCTCGGTACTAGGCGTCCTTGACGACGCGTAGTATCTTCGTCCTGGCGTCGTCGGGGATGTCGAGGTCGATAAGCCCCTCGATGATGTGGCTGCGCAACTCGGCCGTCCCGTCCGGGAAGGATATTTGCTGGGTGATGCCTCCGGTTATCGTTCCAGTGGTGCTTATTGAATTGATTGTATTGAACCCCAGATGCAGGACAGCGTCCGAGAACATCTTCTCGAGACGCCCAATTGTCATTCCGTGAAAGTCAGCGCGCCCATGTAGCACGGCGACCATATATGGTTCTGACACCCTGTATTTGGATGCCAGCTCCTTCGGTGAGAGTCCGAGTTCCTTCCTTTCCCGCTGAAACCTTGCAAGTATCTGGTCTCGCAACGCCATCCTGTCATGCCTCCTTTACTAGGCGAAGCGCCTTGGTTCGCGCATCGTCGGGAATGTCCATGTCTATCAACTGCGATATGATGGCGGCGCGGAACTTCCCCGCCGCGTTCGCCGAGGGAGTCTCGGCCACCTGGGTGACTCCTCCCTCTATTGTGCCCTCGTTGTCGACGCGGTTGGCTCCGAACTCCAGCCGCGCGTTAGGGAACATCTCTTCGAGCGTCGCAAGTTTGAGCGAGCTGAAACTCTGCTTTCCGGTGAGCAGGCGGTGGACTGTGTACAAGGGGAGGCAGTATTTATTTGCAATCTCCTCGTAGGTCATCCGCGCATTGCGGTCCGCCTCCATCAATGCCTTTATGTATTCAACGATGCCCATTTGTGTCTATGCGCTCCTATTCGCTCCATTAATATAGCATCCAAAATATTTTTGCAACTTTTTTTCAGAAAAAACTTGCAATGCAATCAATATGCACTATGATATGCATACTGAATCATTCAGATACATCAAACCCTGCAACTCATATTTATTTAGGAGGAAAACAGTTCGCATGTTGAAAGAGACGACCAAACATCTTGTTTTGGAAATTGTCAAGACAGACACCAGCGCCAGCGCCAGCGACCTTTCTCTTGTCGCAGCCGCGCTTGACGGGGAGAAGTCGGTGAAGCCCGCACGCCGCCCGTCCGAGCTTCTCACCGTCAAGGATGTCTGTTCCCTCCTCAAGATAAGCCGTGGCGCGTTGTCGAGGTGGACTAGCGATGGCAGGATTCCCTGCCTCCACCTTGCGGCGTCGCACAAGAGCCTCCGGTATCGTTACGAGGACATCGAGAACTTCCTGGCAAACGGCGGGACCGAGCCCGCCAGTCGCCAAACCACAAAGAAAAAGTAACAAGGAGAAGAAAACATGCAGGAAAATGAGAATTCAAGGCCAAGCGCAGTTGCGTCCGACGACACGAAGGACCGCCAGAACGCCGTCGTCCAGCATCAGAAGACCGGTTCTGCCGTCCAGGTGATGGAGACCGCCATCGAGCGCATCGACGCAATCAGCAAGGCCTGTTCCTCACTCGACGTCGCACAGGGGTTCCGCAAGGCACTAACAGTCGCACAGTATGTCAAAGACCTTCGCACGTGCCTTACCCCGCAGGTGATGACGGCAGTCATGGAGTTGCAGAACTCGCCGCTTGGCTTCCTCACCGACCGCGCGGCTGGCGGCTACGACGCCGGTTCCGTCCGCGAGTGCGTCATCTGGGCGACGCTCCAGGGGCTTCCCGTTGCTGGCAACTGCTTCAACATCATTGCCGGGCGTGGCTACGCCACCAAGAACGGTCTCAAGTACAAGCTCGGCGGCGTCGAAGGGCTTGCCTACAGTGTCGTCCCCGGCCTCCCCAAGGCGCTTGGCGAAGCGGGCGCGGCGATTGAGATGACAATCAGATGGGACTACAAGGGCAGCAAGGGGGAGCAAGTTCTTACATTCCCCATCCGCGTCAACAAGGGCATGGGCGCCGACGCCATCATTGGGAAAGCCACGCGCAAATCCTACGCGTGGCTCTACGAACAGATTACAGGCAACTACATCGGCGAGGGCGACGCGACCGAGCGCGAACCCGTGGTCATCACGCCGAAGGAGGAGAGGAAGGGTTCCTTCACGCCTCCCAAGCCAGCACTGAAGCGTGCACCCGCAGCCGCCGAAAACGCAGAGGACGGTCCGCTTCCCGAAGGCGACCTTTATTTCGAGGGGAGATAGGCAATGGAGAATGAATTCATAAGGCCGAGTTCCCTTCAGAGGGTATACCACTGCCCCGGCTCCTGGTCGATGTGCCAGGGCATCCCGGACACCGGAAGCGACGCACAGGCGGAGGGGACGCTCCTTCACGAGCGGATGGCCTTCGCAGTAGTATCAGGCATCCTCAACTGGGAAGGGCTTGACACCGAACAGGCCGTGGCTCTGGACTACTGCATGAAGTGCCTGTCGGACGTGATGGCGGAGATTGGCGAGGGCGCGATTGCCGACCCCGAGGTGCCGCTTGTGCTCCACGACGACGAGGGCGGCGTCCTGACCAGGGGAACGTGCGACTGCGTCGTCAGGTCTCCCGACGGTTCCAGGGTGGCCATCATCGACTGGAAGTTCGGGCGCAACGAAGTCATCGACGCGGCGAAGAACTTCCAGCTTGCCGCCTACGCAGGAGGCGCGATGGAGGTATACGGCGCTTCGGAATGCAAGGCCTTCGTCTGCCAGCCGCGCCTTTGCAGGACAACGTCCTTCACCTTCGAGGGGCTTCCCTCCGTGGTGTTCGCCATCGGGGAGGTGTCGCGTGCAGCCATGGGCGACTCGGTCGTCCTGCGGCCATGCCCGGAGGCTTGCACCTACTGCGCCGCCAAGGGGGTGTGCCCGGCGTTCAGGCGGACCATGACCCAGCTTGCACCGACGGACGGGGGGCTTTCCTCCCTTGCCCCGGCCGACCTTGCATCCCTCTACGAGAAGGGGCAGATGGTGAAGAAATGGATTGACGGCGAGCTTGCGGCCGCCATGTCCGCCTACCTTGACGAGCACGGAGAGCTTGACGGATGGCAGTGGCAGGAGGTGCAGGGGCGCCGGGAGGTCGAAGACGTGGCCGGGCTTCGCGAGGCCATGTCGGAGGTTCTGTCCAGCTCGGACTTCGAGAAGGCGTCGAAGCTGTCGCTTTCCGCACTACAGGAAATCGGCGTTCCCCGCATCCAGATACTTGCCGGGAACGGTGGCGAGAAGATTACCAGGACTGAGGCGAAGAAGCGATTTGACTTGCTGGCGTCTCCGTACATTGTAAGGGGAAAGCCATCGCGGAGAATCGTTCGCAAGGAGGAGAAGCAGTGAACAAGGAAAACATCGTCATCCTGTCGGGGAGTCTGCCGACCGACAAGGGGGAGATAACGATAAGGACAAGCAAACGCGGGGGCGCGTATGCCGTTGTTACGCTGACCCACTGGGTGACCAGGGACAAGAAGCTTCGCATCCCCGTGCTGTTCATTGATGACTACGCCACCCGTCTTCTGGAGATGAAGCCCGGTTCCGAGATAGTCGTGATGGGGGCTTTGTCGTCCGACGAGAAGACATCGTCCGCCGGGCATCCATTCCTGGTTCTCAGCGTGAGGTGCCAGGGGTGGATTCCAGCCCCGCAGTGGGGGAACTACTTCCCCAATTCCCAATACAAGCCCAAGACGCCAGTAGAGATTGCGGACGAACAGGCATCGCAGAAGTTCTTCAGCTTCTAGGAGGTGCCGCAATGTCAGACGTAAATAAATGGTGCCTTAGCGGCGTGGCCAAGAAGGTCGAGATGCGGACGGGGAAGAACGGGTCGCACTATGCGGCGCTTACGCTTGGTGTCGGTGGCTACAACAACGCCATAGACTGCTACACGCTGCTCTTCTTCAGGGAACAGGCGCGTGTCCTCATGGACATCGTCAGGGAAGGCGCGTATCTCCTCGTCGACGGGAAGGTCTACGTGGGGCGCGGCGGCTATCCTGAAATGCGAACCACGAACTTCCTTGTCCTTCGGGGCGACCCTCCCCGGCCATCCCTTGAGGAACTGACAGAGGGGCTTCCCAAACGCGACGCTGAGCCAGTTCCGCCTCCCGCGACACAGCAGGAGTGCTACATTGAGCAACGGACGGAAGACGAGCCCCTTCCGTTCTGACGCGACAGATTCTGTCGCACACGCGCCTATTTATAGAGGGGCTTGACTCCCGTGGAAGGTTTTCTCCTACTCCCTTCCGCGTGGATGGACTCCTGTCGGAGTAAACCGAGAGCGCACGACACCACACGTGCGCGACAAAGTTCGGCACGCCTTCAGACACGTCTGGGAAGGCACCTTTTCAACAGTCCCCCGCACGGGATTCATCCGCTTTGGATGAACCGGACCAGGCGGGGCCATTGCCAGCCCCTCGTACACTATCATGCCGACCTGGGGCACAAACAACTTCGCCGGGGGGATGAACGACTTCCTCCACCCCGCACTATTGGAGGCCAACACCGCGTCGCTCCTTGTGAACGCCTGCGTGGACGATGGGAAGATTATGCCCATCCACGTCCCGGAGCTATACGACTCGGGGAAGGAGCACATGCCCGACGACCTTGGCGACTACCGTTATGGAGGCAGGTCGCCCGTCAAGTGGTACGACATCCCCTATTGGAGCTACGACAAGGGGAATGCTGCCGATGGCGCCATGCCGTCCTTCGGCACTGCGGACAAGACCTGGGGAGGACCCGGCAAGCCCTGGAATAAGGAGTACGGGAATGCGCTTGGAGTCCCGTATGTGGTATACGACAAGAAGGACGAGGAGGGGCGCGTGGTGCCTTTGTTCACGGTCTCCGACGCCGTCTCCAACAAGGACGAGGCCACGGACGGCAAGCCCTATTCCGAACTGACGGCAGGGCGTAGGCGATACTGCATCACATTCGTCAACTGGCATGGATGGGAGGGTGCGCCCGGAAGCCTGACGTCATACGAGTACATCGTCGACATAACAGTGCCCGATACATCGGGCGGGGGTGGCGATGCGGCATCTCCTGAGAAGAGGTTCGCCGTCACCATTTCACTGCCGCAGGGCGAGGGCGACGTCCCCGTTCCAGACAACGTATGCTATGCCAAGGTATACAGGACAATAGACAACGGGAACGACTTCTATCATGTCGGGCATCAGAAGCCCGGGCTTCAGCAAAAGAAAGCTGTGTATCGTGGTCCCCTGGACGTTGATGGCGGCGATTCCAGTGGGCGCCAGGAAGACGCATCCCTTGCCGCACCTCTTCCTGAATTCGCGGAGGATGGTGGTCTTGCCCGTGCCCGCATTGCCAGTCAGGAAGATGTTCCTTCCCGACATCATCGCCTGCAAGGCATTTTGCTGTTCCTGGTTGAGATCCACTCCCTGCTCCTCCCGCCATGCCCGTCTCAAGGAGGGACGTCTGGGCGGGGCATTTCGCTAGTCGCCCAGATGCGCGTGCCCCTTGAGGTATGCGACATATTCCCTGGCGGCCTCCTCCAGGGTCATGAGGGGAGCCGTGTAGCCGGCCTTGCGGATCTTCGAAATGTCCAGGCAGGTGTAATACTGGTATCTCTCCTTGAGCTCCTCGGGCATCTCGATGTACCGGATGTCCACGGGCTTGTCCATGGCGGCGAACATTGCCTTCGCCAGGTCGTTCCAGGAACGCGTCGCACCAAAGCCGATGTTGTAGAGCCCCGTGCAGGATGCCCCCTCGTTCATGAAGAAAATCGTCATGCGGGCGGCGTCACGGACGTAGAGGAAGTCCCGCACCTGCTCGCCGTCTGCGTATTCGGGACGGTAGCTCTTGAAGAGTGAAACATGCCCCGACTGGGTAATCTGCTCAAAGCAGCGCAGAAGCATGCTGCGCATCTTGCCCTTGTGGTATTCGTTGGGACCGAAGACATTCGAGTATTTGACGCCGACGAAGGAGGCCAGCCCCGGGCGCTGCGGAGCCAGAAGCCCCCGCCTGAGGAGGTACTGGTCGAAGATTTGCTTCGAATAGCCGTATTTGTTGAGGGGGCGGAGCTGGTCGATGGAGTCTTCATCGTCCTTGAATCCAGCCTCGCCGTCGCCGTATGTCGCGGCGGAGGATGCGTAGATCATCCGGATGTTTCGCCTCTGGCAGTATTCCGCCAGGAGCTTGCCGCTGTCGAAGTTGTTGTCGACGAGGTATGATGCGTCAGGCTCGGTGGTGTCGGAGCAGTTTCCCAGGTGGAAGACTGTCTGGAAGGGGTATTCGGCGTCGTAGATTCCCGCGTAGAGGTCGCCGTAGAAGTCCGAGTCCTTCTCAAAGTAGTCCGCAAACTTGAGCGCACGCAGATTCTGCCACTTCTCACCCTCGCCAAGATGGTCGACGATGACAATCTTCTCGTATCCCATCTGGTTGAGCTCGTAGACAATCGCGCTGCCAATGAGACCTGCGCCGCCCGTCACCAGAATCCAACTGTTCTTGTCCATGGAAATTGACTCCTTGCTATTGTGGTAATCGGCTATCTGTCCAAATTGTCTGTCGGTGAGAAGATTCTGGGATTCTTTTCGCCCCCGTTTTTCCCTTGCCATTGGGCGAGTGCCATTTCGAATCCGGGGGAGGGGGCGGCCGCTATCAGAAACATGGGGCACTGGAACTCCCTGGCCAGGCGACTGCAAAAATCCCCGATGGTCTCCCCGTCCAGCGTCCCCTTGTGGAACATGAAGAAGAGTTCGCCTTTGTTTCCCATGGCGGAGATTGCGCCGTCGCATTCGTCCAGCCATAGGATGGTGGCTCCGCACTTCTTCGCCTCGCTTCTGATGGAGGGATACTCCCGGTCTGGCCACTCCGCCGCCGCTGCAAAACGCCCGCGGGAACCCCCCATGGGATAATGCTTCCCAAGGCCAAGACGATTAATGTAGCGGCGGGCAGTCCGGCGGCAGATGTGGACCCCGAAGGCCACGCCCACAAACTCCACAATGGCCTCGGAATTCCATAGCGATGAGGCAAGACCCAACTGGTCGGGTAGCCCGCCCCACAACGCACGGGCCAGGCTGGATTGCTGCGCAGGGGAAAGCTTCGCGCCTTGGGCCGGAGCCGGACCACGTCGACGCTCCGTCAGAAGCTGGCCGCCATTCGCGCGCATCCCCGCAAACCAATTGGAGATGGTCTGGGTGGAAATGCAAAGCTTCTTCGCAGTCTCGTAGGCAGTCGCGCCAGACAAAAACTCAACAAGGGCCAGATGACGGTGATGGTCGCGAACCTGAAAGGACGCAATCTTCAGGTTGATGGTGGCTTGCTTCTTCATGACGGAATCACATGCCCAAAACAAAGGTAACAGCCTTAATCTAGCATCCCAATTAACTATGTCCAAAACAATACGGCGGACTATTGACCCCAAGGTGCTCAAAGGGCATCCGCCCCTGAATATGTCTCCCAGGGCGATAATGGAACCACGTATGGACACGAATGGGTGGGAGAGAGCCACGAAACACACGAAAGGCACGAAAGGAAAATCCAGAACCACGAAAGGACACGAATGGGCACGAATGGGTGGGAGGGAGCCACGAATGGACACGAAAGGCACGAAAGAGAAATTCAGAACCACGAATGGACACGAATGGACACGAATAGGTGGGAGGGAACCACGAAACACACGAAATACACGAAAGGATATTGTCAATTTTCTGCAAGAATTGGCACGTGCCCAGACAGAAGCTTCCAGATTGGCACGACCTGCACGCCGCCGTCCAGTTCCTTCTCCTCGTCCCAGGTGACCAGAAGCAGGCGTTTGATGCCGAGTTCCTTCCCTGCTTTCAGAAGCGTGGGGACCTCCCGCTTCAATGTATCCGGGGCGTTTAGGCTCCAGCAGACCTGGACGAGACTGCGCCTGCGGTTCTGTCTGTCCGAGACATGGAAGTCAACCTCCTTGCCGTCGGCAGTATTGTAGTATCCGACCTGGCATCTGCAGCGGCGCAGGTGGAGGTACACCAGATTCTCCAGCAACCATCCCCTGTCGGCGGTCGGGTCGTCGGCCATTGCACGCACTAGCCCGACGTCCACCATATACACCTTGTCGGGATTGACCATCCTCGCCTTTTCCGAAGACGTGTGCAGCTCCGTGCGGTACAGAATGCACGCCTCCTCAAGAAATCCGATGAAATCAAAGATGTCGTTCTTTGAGCACTTCACCTGCATCCCCTGGTTCAAGGCCTTCCAGAAGCCCGTCACGCTGAACTTCTGCGAATCGTTGTTGTAGAGATAGGAGAGAAGGCGGCGCAATGCCGTGATGTTGGCGACCCCGTGGCGTTCCACTACGTCCTTTAGCACCACCATGTCGCTGTATTCCTGGAGGATTTCGCCTCGGGTCATGGCATCGGCATACTGGTAGACCTCAGGAAAGCCGCCAAGCTGGAAGAATTCGTCCATCCCGTGCCGCAGTCTTGCGATGGCGTCGTCGGACAGGTGTTTCGGCACGTCATCGAACACTCCGCGATGGCGCAGATACTCGCCAAAGGAGTACGGCAGAAGTTCCACGCTGACGGAACGCCCGCGCATCGCGGTGGCGATTTCCGTCGTGAGCAGCCTCGACGACGAGCCCGTGAGGATGACATGCACGTCCATTGTGTCCAGAAGACGGCGCACAAACCTTTCCCAGTTCTCCAGGTTCTGTATCTCGTCGAAGAAGAAGTAGCATTCACGGCTGCGGTTGTCGGGCCAGAGGCTGTAGTAGGCGTCCAGTATGCTTTGGCAGTCCTCCAGACGGAAGCCCACGAGGCGGTCGTCCTCGAAGTTCAGGTAGAGAAGCTGCGTCTTGTCAAGACCCGCTTCCATAAGTTCCCGCATCTTCTGGCGGCAGAGGCTGGTCTTGCCCACACGCCGCATTCCCGTGACGACGGTCGCCTTGCCCTCCAGAACAGGCAGGACCGCATCACGGCGGGTGATGTCGGGCAGCGGACGTTCCTGGAACTCCAGCAGGATTCTCTTCAGTTTCTCAAGCATGGCCATAGCCTCCCTTTGTTTGACGACATGCATAAGATAATGCCATTTTAGCCACTCTCAAGTCAATTTGTCTCTTTTTAGGAGACAGATTGAAAGGAAGCAGTCCGGAATAACGCGAAATCCGATTTGCATTGTAGGGCGATGTCCGCATCACCGCGCCATTCGCAGAGACGTCCGCAGGCAGCGGGAAGGCTTTTGTGTCTTTTGCCAGCGGTGTCTAGTGAGGAAGGGAGGCCATACGGACATTGTCCTACAATAGGGTCGGATTTCGGAATGCGGGCTTTTGTTTCTTTATGGGAATGAGGTGGCAGGCAATATGCCAGGACTTGCTGGAGTTGACTTCAAGCATATTTCACCACAAGGTTGGTCTTTGCGTGGTAAGTGATTGACCATCCCTGGTCATTATCCGATGGATGCTGTTGTATCCATCGAATCAATTATAATCAGGAACTACTTGGCATGGCAATTGCTCCCCTTGAGAACAGAATACAAGTTGACAAGGAAGCAGCAGTTTAACGAAAAAACGGAAACAGGAGATGAATGACATGATGCCGAAAAACAACCAAATGGGATTGAAAGTGTTGCAGGAACGTAAGCCTTACATTTTGCCCTGTTCAAATGCCAGCGGACTCTTTTCCTCGGAGGAGTGGCGCAATACCCGGATGGGTATTCCAGTCATGCTTGGAAAGGCAGCTGACGGAACCGTGCGATTGATGGACTTGGCGGAGGCTCCGCCTCTTCTGGGGGCTGGTGCAACGGGAAGTGGCAAGGCCGCCTTCACCCGTCAGCTTCTCCAGTCGCTGCTTCTGCGCTTCTCGCCCGATGAACTCAAGCTCCTGCTGATTGATCCGTATGCAATGGATTTCGCGCCGTACGAGAAAGTGCCGCATCTCGTTGCGCCCGTCTTGACCGATCCGGAAATGATAACGGCGGCATTCCAGTGGGCGGCCTACAAGGAAATGAATAGGCGCTTTCAGTGGCTCGCTGCTGCTGCTGTCCTGGATATCCATAGTTATAACAATAGAACTCCTTCTGTTGAAGCAATATGTGATAGAGAAGGAAGCCCCATTCCCGATCGGATGCCGTACCTTGTCATCGTTATTAGCGAATTTGCAGACCTCCCCATTGACACTATCGAAGGGGTGTTTTGTCAATTGGCAGCGAAATCACGCGCCGTCGGCATCCGCATCGTGGCCCTGACGCAATGCATGTCTGAAGATGTCCTTCCCGGAGTCCTCAAGTACTGTTTCCCATTGCGCTTCGCCTTCCGGGGCGCAGACAAAGGGGACTCCCTCGCTACTCTGGAACAGGAGTGTGTGGAACTCCTTCGTGGGAAAGGAGATATGCTTTATTCAACAGGGGCGAATACATGTGGGCGTATCCAATGCGGATATGCCTCAAATGATGAGATCGCTTTTGTCGTTAACGCATGCGCAATCCAGCGTGAAGCGGAGTTTGATGAGGCCCTCATGAAGATGCTCAATGCCGGCATGCAGGAAAAATGCAAAGAGCAGGAATCGCCAGATTGCTCACAACTATCCGAAGAGGAACTTATCCAGCGCGCTCTTGCTGTCATCGCAACCACGAAACGCCCCACAATCTCGTGCCTGCAACGTCGGCTTCATATCGCATTTAATCAATCGGACGCACTCTTGGAGAAACTTGAGGAACTGGGCTACGTCGGCCCTCAAGGCATAGAACGCCCCCGGGAAATCCATTGGGATAAATTTCCCCGCGACATCGTTTCAATGTGAACTCCTGGTTTGTTTGCCACTGAAACGAAATACCTGCATTCCTTTTTGGCGGGGCACCTGGGGGCGCTGCCTCCAGACCCCTGGAGTTTTCAAGACATTGCGCAGACCGGCATAGACCGTGATGCGGAACGACCTCCGGTTTCACCCGCCGGCACGGCCAACGCCGCCCACTGCCTCGTCATGAGGGGCGGATAGCCTTCGAAAGGCAGTTCCCGGTTGCTGAAGGTTCCACCGGCTCCAGGACCAGCGAAACCTGCGGCAAGACCATCCGCGTCATCGCCACGTTCATCAGGCACCAGCTCGACATCTGCGAGGCATTCGGCTTCGCCCCGCCAAAAGGATGCGGGAAGGACTATGTCTCCGGGAAGGTCGCGGAAGACTGGGGGCTCGGGCGTCCGCGCAAGGCGGCTGTGGTCGCCGATTTATAGTGGAATTCGTCAAAAAACCCACAGGAAGTGCCATCGGCAATGGGAGGCATGAAGCCGCCAGAATGGCAATCATTGGTATTTGTCAATATTTTACCAGTTGTGCTTTAAAAATTGCCAGTCAAATAACTCTCGTTAATCATATTCCAGCACAGAACAGGCATTGTACGATAGTTGGCATGATGATTGCTTTATGACCACTTGTTGAACCTTTTTAACCAAAAAACAACAAGGAGCAATGCAATGGACTGTTTTATTTGCCACAGAAGCAACTGGATGCAGGAGAAGTGCCTGGGATTTCTGCGCAACCTGCTGGAGAATTACAAGGACATGATCGAGGATGCGGATGTGTTCCTTCCCCTTGAATGCCCCGGGGCGGACGAACTGCTTGTACGCCTGGTGCGCGAGGAAATTCCGCAGGATGTGATTGAAAGAATGTCCGAACGCAGCAGGAGGGGCTTTCTTCTTGAACTGGATGATGATCCCGTTCATACCACACTGGGGGGGCTGTGGAATGCTGCCGACACCCGTTCCAAGGTCAGAAACATCCTTCCTGCGCTGTTCGGCCATGCGCTGGCATCGCCCTGGGGGGAGAAGGCAGAAAAGGACATCTTCCACGACAGGATGATGGAATTGCAGCGCACCTTGAAACTGTCCGACAGGGAAATCGACATCATGCTTGTTTCCATTGCCATCCAGGAACGCATCATCTGGGATCCAAAAAACGACAGAAAGCGCGGGAACTCCTCACGCAATCTGTTCATGATGGCGAAATGTCTGAATGACAGTGAGGGCGGCATTCTGGACTACGCCTCTCCGCAGAAGCCGCTCCGCCGCTTTGATTGCATTGACGACGACCTGGACATCAATTCAGGGCTTTTCCGATTTCTCTGCGGATTGACCGACGAGCCGCTTGCCAACAGCTATTTCTCCAAGGACACGGAGGAGACACTGCCCTGGGGCGATTTCGCAGACCTGGCGAAGAAGCACGGAAACATTCTGAAGCGGATGCTGACCTCCGGCGGCAAGCCAGTGAACATTTTGTTCTATGGCGCACCTGGAACGGGAAAGACCAGCTTTGCAAGAGCCCTGGCAAAGGAAATAGGACGCACCTGCTACAGCATCTCCCAAAGCATCACCGACAAAGGATGCAGAACAAGCAGCTCCCCTGGCTTCCGATTCGGTGCGCTCCAGGTATGCGACGGGGATATTGTCCCCGACGAGAGCCTGATCATCGTGGACGAGGCCGACGAGATGCTTCGTGGGCTCCTTGGCGGCTTTGGAGGACTTTTCATGCTCTTCGGCGGCGATGCCTCTTCGCATACGGGAGACAAGGGACTCCTCAATACGGTGCTGGACACGATGAAGACCTCCACCATCTGGATTACCAACACGCCCGCAAGGGCGCTGGACGAGTCGTCCCGTCGCCGCTTCGACTATTCCGTCTGCTTCGAGCCGCTGAACTGCGAACAGAGAAAGCGCATCTGGAAGAACAATATACAGCGCCTGAACATGGGGCGTCTCCTCAGCGGAAGGCAGCTGGAGGAGTTCTCCGCATTGTATCCCGTCAGCGCGGGCGGCATCTCCCAAACACTTGAGAATCTGGAGAGAATGCATCCCCGCAAGGCGGAGGTTCCGCGTCTTGTGGAACAGTTGATGAAGCCGCACTGCGAGCTGCTGGGAGTCAAGTTGGCGGATGACAAACTGCTGCCGTCGAAGGACTATTCGCTGGAGGGGCTGAATATCCAAGGCGACGTGAAGCTGGAGCGCATCGTGGAGGCAATCCGCGCCTTCCAGCGCCAGAAGGGCGAGACAGACCCCGACCGTCCGCGCATGAACCTGCTGCTGTCGGGCGCGCCTGGCACGGGCAAGACCGAGTTCGTCAAATACCTTGGGAACGTGTTGAATACCAAGGTCAATGTGAAGATGGGAAGCGACCTGCTGTCGATGCTGGTCGGCGGCACGGAACAGAACATCGCCGCAGCCTTCCGCGAGGCGGAGGCGGAGCACGCCATCCTCTTCCTGGATGAACTCGACGGCCTTGTTCAGAGCCGCACCAACGCCCAGCGCTCCTGGGAGGTGACGCAGGTCAACGAGCTGCTCCATCAGATGGAGGACTTCAACGGCGTGATGATCGGCGCGACCAATTTCATCAAGAACCTGGACCAGGCCGTCATGCGCCGCTTCACATTTAAGCTGCAGTTCGACTTCCTGGACGAAAAGGGCAAGCGGCTCTTCTTCGAGCGGCTGTTCAAGAGCACGCTGACGGATGACGAACAGGAACGCCTGGAGGCAATTCCGAATCTTGCGCCAGGCGACTTCCGCACCGTCCGCCAGAGCCTCTTCTACTACGGCGGTGAAATCACCAACGGCCAGCGCCTGGACGCCCTGGAGCGCGAAGCCGCCGCCAAGGAGGGCGGTGCCTTCGCAGTGCGCGGAAAAATGGGATTCTGCTGATTGTTGGCATCTCAATCTTGTCAGTTTTTTACCAGTAATGCTTTGAAAGATGTCAACCAGAAGTCCTCCAGCCAAGTTCTTCAGCACCAATAATCCAGTTGTGGAAACTTTTTTACAAAAGAGGCGAATGCCAGACAAATAACGTTTCAGGAGAACAAAACAATGAGCACAAGCATCCAAGCATCCATCCCATTCACCCAACTCTTCAGTTCGAGGCAAAGCACGCTATGCGCTTTCTCGACAATCTCCTTCAATCATCCATGTCTATGGAATTGACATGTCTCTTGTCGAGCAGGAAGTCCGAAGGATCACAACCGAGGACAAGAAGGTCGATGAAATAATGGCTATAATGGCCAAAGCATATAACAACAATTTCAAAAAGTGAGTAACACCATGAGCATGGGCAAGAAGAAAAAGGCCACGCAATCATTTCCATTTGAGTTTTACTGCATTGCCATCGGTCTCCGAGGTGGAACTGATGAGTTCTCATCGCCACGGGTCATTCCAATGCTTCCCGATTGGGGAACATATATGAGAATCGAATGGGATTTGAAGACTGCCGGACTCTTTGACGAAGACGGGTTGCCATGCTTTGAGGACATTCACACTGCCCTGGAATCTCTGCGTGAATACCTTGCCAATGCCCCAGATGACAGATTCGACGACTTCGACGATAGCATGTCCAATGGCGGTTGCGGTGAGCAGACCTTATCGGATGATGGCCTGTCCGAGGACGACTTTTGATGTTAAGAGATAACAGTGAAATACAGTGTTTACTTCGAGAAGGTCAGAGAGATTGCCGACACGAATCCGCAACTGGCCGAATCCCTGCTTCATGAGGCAGAAAGTTACGCTTCGCAGGTTGTTCCAGAGCATCTGGTGCTTTGTGCGCGAGGCAGGAAGCGCGATTTCCACAACCTCGACAATAAAATTATTGGACGGCTGTATATCAAAAATGTCTTTTCGCAAATTCGCGTTCTGAACCAGATTTCAGATACCTTTCAAACGCAAACGCTTTTTCCTTGGAATCAAACGCAATTGCCGTCTGAACACGCCACGGTTTGAACTTTGAGGTAAGCGAGACTTCGCCGGCATTATGCTTGCGCCGATTTGCAAAAATCGTCCTGCTTTGCGCCATGAACCTCCGGCTTGACCGAGTGTCTGGGATAGCACCCTTCTGCGGCTGTCTCAACCTAAAATCGGCTTCGCGACTATGGACTTTCCGCAACCGACGCAAGTTTACGGGCTTTTTCCAAACCCCGCCCTGCAAGTCCTGAAGGCGCTTCACAGTTTGCTTTTACTCCGCCATTTACTCCGCCATGGTCAATGGCAAATGAGTTCGGCCTTCTCTTTAGCACTCGGTTCAATTATCACTATCTTCCTTTGGGGCATCCTCATCTATGATTTCCCAATGGCCGCTGTAACCGCTGCCGACATATCGGATAGTGGGCATGTTCGCGATGTGACGCTTAATGGTTTTGGCACTTACAGACAGTTTCTCCGCTATGCGCTCGGCACTTATTCCTTTATCTTCGCGTATTAACCTTACAATGGATGAGTCAATATCACCTTGAGGGACACCTTGAGGGACACCTTGAGGGACACCTTGAGGGACACCTTGAGGGACACCTTGAGGGACATCAGTTTGACTTCCCATAGCAGCCTTCTTGCGGAAGACAATGACAATCGTCCCGTCTGCCCATATCTGGTAGTCTGGCTCGGGTAGTTCCTGATTCAGGCAGGCACTGACCATTCGCTGAATTCCAGACCCCCAGTTCTCGATGCGCGTTGCCTTGTACAGCACCTGGGCCAGTTTGGGGTTGTGCGGCTGGGACGTATGAAATTCTTTGATGTTCTCTGGCGTGACGCCAGGCGGGAAGTGGCCTGGATTGCTTATCTCCACGCGGTCGTCAAAGATGGCAAGCCCTATGCTCGGTCTTTGCTGTGCTGTCGTTGATGGCCTGGTAGTAGACATTCTGGTTGTCATGCACCATGGTCTCGACCGGCAGATGGAGGAAGACTGCATGCAGCCTGCCGAGAATAAGGGACTGCCAAAGCCGCCCCGTCCGGCCATTGCCGTCGGCGAAAGGATGGATGAACTCGAACTCATAGTGGAATACGCAACTCCTGATGAGCAGATGGTCTTTGGAATGCCGAAGCCAGTCGAAAAGGCTGGCAACCAATTGAGGCACTTGCCCAGCCGGGGGCGCGACATGAATCACTTGCTCCCCGTTGAAAACATCTACGCCCCCCGTGCGGAATTTCCCCGCTCCATCTCGAAGAGCGCGTAGGCCTTGTTCCGGCTCTTGCCGTCGATCGTGTCCTCGCTGTAGGTGAACTACTTGAGGAACGGCACCGCATTCCGGCCCGGAATCGCCTCCAGCAATGCCAGCATCTCCTTCTGCGGAAGGCAGTCCGTCAAATATCGCTTGCCATCGGAGGAGACCATTTTCAGTTGACTACATTTTGTAGTCAACTCGGGATGCGACTGCTTCAGGCGAGTCTTCAGGACGCTCCAGTATTTGCGTGGATTGACACTGTCCGTGACCGCGCCGACAATATCCGCGACCGAAAACAACCACTGCCGGGCCGTCTCGTCCCAGACCGCCCGGATTTCCCGGTCATTGTAGAAGCGAAAGGAGAGTTTCTGCGTCATGCTGTCAATCCCATCTCAACTTGCCGCCCCAGCAGACAGCATCGCGCCTATAAACACCAGTACAATGCCGAGCAGAATCAGCCCAAGGGACTTCTTGCATTTGTCAAAATGACACACGGCGAAAAACAGATGTCCGATTTGTGTGAACAAGCCCAGAAGCCCCCATGCGACATGCTCCTTGAACTCATCAATCAGAAGCCCGATAGACCCAATCAGATAAACAATAATGCCGATGACTACTAAAAACATGTTTATCTCCTGTGTTGTTTCCTGTCACTGCAAATTCAGCCAGGTAACCTTGTTGTTCTCGTCTATGGATATGAATCCGCGGCTCTGTATTGGTTCCCTTTTGCAAGGGAGGCCAATACACTCATCTGGACTCCTCGAGATGCCCACTTAATTTAGTGTCCTTCGCTAATCGGGACCAATATACAAGCCGTTTTCGTAATCAATCGACCAGTGTTACACTTTCTTTGGACAACAAAGGCAATCCCTGGCTTTGTCATACAATGCCTTGATTTCGTCCCAATTCATATATCCATCCTACTTGCTATTACATCCGGCAGCTGCCACATCCCGACATTGCCCCGGCAAGGAATCGGCTTGTCCAGCAGGCGGACGTTGGTCAAGTGCCACCAGACAGGATAGCCCTCGTGCCAGATTGGCGGATTCGGCGCGGTGTACGACGCGTCGTAGTCGCAGACTGCGACCAGTTTCCCACGCCAACTCTCTACTTGCTCCCATGCAGGAAGAGCGGCAAATGCCTCCGGCTTGAACACGTGCTTTGCCCAAGCCAGGAAGTTGGCGTACTCCCGTGCGTCCGATGACTTCGAGCAGGTCATCGCGCAGCGTCCCTTGGGGGGCACTGGCATCGCTGCGCGATTCTCCCACTGCTTTATTCCCATTGCAATCATCACCGCCAAAGGAATCCGGGTTGTGAAGGCGAGGTCAGGCATTAGTCAAGAGTGATTTGATGGGAAGCCACATTTTCCAGAAGCGTATCAATCTTGGCAAGTATTTCCTGATCCTTTGCATTGTCTATACATTCATAAAGGCCATCAAACCACCACTTTGAAGAGTCATTGAGAATTGATGTTGCTTCTGGATGCCTTCTGACCCCAATCTCCCATAGTTCTCCATTTGATGCTACGCAAACCATACAAGGATGCTCATCCCCGTCTATAACAATTGTTCCAATGCGTCCACATGCTATCCACGGTCTTGCCATGTCGAGATGATTTGAGATTATCTTTTGTGTGCCGTCTGGGAGTACATAGTAACACTTGAAATCTTGCTGATGTTCTGTAAGATAATTGAAAAGATTTCTTCGCTTATCAGTCACTTCACTAAAGTCAAGAAGTTTTGCCATCCCCGATGAATTATAGAACTCATTATATAATTTACACCATCGAGTTGATGTGATTCTTGCAAAGGAAAAAGCCAAGTCTTTATTCATTTCCAAACTGGTGCTACCGTTCTTGCCACTATGTTCTTCATCGAAGAAAACCTCATGTGACACAAACAATTTTTCATTATCTTCGCCCATATAGGCACACGGAGGTTTGGCTCCTTTTCCCCTATTTTGGCTAAATGCGATAGGAGCAATATTCCCAATGGAATTTAAAAACTCATCAACTAACTGATGGAACTTCCCTTGAGGGATACCACGTCCAGAACGTAGCCAGTCTTGCGGGAATATGTGGTCATAATCCCAAGGTCTATTCTCTTCACACCATGTAATATCAACGGGATCATAGCCCGGGAAATTTTCTTCCAGGTATTTTCGCGTGGAATATAAAAGAAGAAAACGTCCGTTGTCTGTTGTCCATTGCCATGTCGCATTTATGGCATCAACATAGGATGGGTCTTTCCAAGCTAAATCAACCTTGCTAAAATCATTGGTGCTTACGGCCCCCAATATGCCATTGTAAACTGTAGGTGTCGGTGGTATTAGTAGTTCACCTTGTCTTATCGCTTGTAAAAGCCAAGTTTTGGTTGACCCAAGCCAATTATTGGTTGCCTTATAGTAATTATACCCAGTTGACATTTTAATTCCGTTCCCATATAGGACAATAAGAAAGATAAAGGCAATAAGATTCTCTTTTTGAATAACAAACTCTTTTTCTGTAAAATAAAGGAGAAGGCGGAATAATTCTGGATAGCGTAAAGCAATTGATGAAAAATTAACTTTGGGAATACCGCATTCATTGGTGGTGCTATATACGACTTTTTCCTTGACCTTGGTAAGAAGACCTGCTAATTCGGTCTTTATGTAATCGACAAACTTTTGGTCGCTTGCCAACTCACTGATATTGGCAATGGAGATTGTATTGCTCCATTTTCCTCTTCTCGTGAGATATGATAGCATAGCGATGTTAGCCATTCTGGATGGTTGCATAAGACCATCGGCAATGGAATCCAATTTTTTGAGAGAAGGAACCTTAGATTTTAACAGTGAGTATTGGATTTCCTCGTCGGATGGCACTTCTCCCGCCTTGTTCATTCTCTTAAAATACAAACCAACATCTTCATCAGGAATTTGTTTTGAATTTTGGGCAAGTACAACCACGTAAGACAGTTCTTGAATGGCCTTGATTAATTTCAACCAATGATTTTCCTCAATGGCAGGGAAGCAATAGTTTCCTTCCGAATAATAGCGTAACACCCAATTGGAATTCGAATGGTGTTCCACGCAATATGTTGAAAACTCGTCAAATTTCGAACCGCCTTGTTCAACGAATTTTCGGAGAACATCAAACGGGACAGGAAATTTTGCATCTGTTGGCCAAAGTTCGTATGGGTAAGGTCTGCTTCCCATTTGGTTGTGTTTCTCCCAACGGCCTTTGAGCTTCTCAACAGCCTCCCGTTTTTTCCATTCTTCTAAGGTGCTATTTTTGGTTTCGTTGTCTGAAAGTTTATACCCCCAGGGATGAGCTGCTGTGGTAACCTTGAAAAAGAACCTGCGGTCGCTATGTCTTGTTTTCTTATCGTTCTGTTCAGTATCAGCTTCAGTCATCCACAAGTCAATCCATAGTATGGATTCCAATTTATGGGCTATATCCGAATCCACTGCAGGGAATTCGTGAAACCCCATTGCAATAGCGTTTGCCCTTTGTTGCCCATCCAATAAATCCCAATGACATTCTTTTGTTGTTTTGTCCAGAACAGGGCGTATACTCAATGTGCCAATGGGAATATTTCTTAAGAGCGAATCCCAAAGAATCTCCGCCCTAACAGCGTTCCACACCTTTCCACGTTGTACTGCAGGAATTCGCAAAAAACTGTTATAAAGGAAAGATGCGATCATTGGAAGGTATAACGGAATAACTGGTTCATCAGGCAATTTTGCTCGGTCATTATTTAGAGTAATAAGAAGGATAAGGTAGTTGGCCCATAGTCCATCTATCTCCTTCACAACTGATTGCTTGTTTCCAATTAGCGTATGCCAATATACACCATAAGGAAGCGGGATATTTGGCGTCGCACGTATCCATTTATCCTTTATACTCAATGCCTGCCAATCAGCATCATATCCTTGCGCGTCTCCGATTTGAGAGTCAGCAATGCCGTAAGCACATATTTCTTTCTTATAGACTAAAATAACCGTATCACCTATTGTTATATCCGAATAGGCTCCTTTTTGTTTTGTGCAATCGTGATACTGATATACATTTCGCGTTAGACAATCTTCGATGACTGCTTCTTCGCCGCCTTCTTTGAATGCACCGACAATACACAGAAAGTACCGCATTGTTAACTCCTTTTGAAAAACGGGATGTCAAGGGAAAAGCACCTTGAGCTCTGTCAGAATGTGAAGATGACCATGGGCGATGTAGGTGTCAAGTATACTATGAGCGGCCAATTTTACGACTTTTACTGGCGGTAGAATTTCGGATAGCCCTCCAGGCCGTCCATGCTCTTCAGCACCTTTGCGTCCACGGTCAGCAGTTCGCCCTTGACCTCCCACCCGTCCTCGCCGGGCGCGAAGGCGGGGCAGCCCCATCCCGTGTCGTAGAGCGTGCCCCTGACCGTGCAGGGGACGCGGGAGAGCGCCCCCGCCGCCCACCGCTCGTTGCGCTCGCCCGCGAGGAGCGTCCCGTAAACCGCCACCTTGAATGTCTCATTGCCCTTCATCGTCGTTCTCCTTGGTTGGGGCCGACGCCGGGAAGACCAGCGACCATACGCTTGTGTTCCTGACCTCGAATTCGTCCTCGATGCCATGCCACTGCGCGCCCATCGAGCAGATGTTCCTGTACCACGCGGGGTACGGCTTGCCGCGCCTCGCCGCCCGCGTCTCCTTCGTCATCAGGTAGGTGCAGGCGTCGTAGGCGCGCTTCCCGTACCTGACCTTGACGTTGATGCGGCGGTAGACGCCAGAAGTGTCCTCCTCCATTTCATTTCGTCGTGACAGCCGTAGAAAAAATTTGTCCTCCTCCATTTCATTTCGTCGTGACATCCTTCGCGGCTGTGCGTCGCCAGAAGTGTCCTCCTCCATTTCATTTCGTCGTGACATCCTTCGCGGCTGTGCGTCGCCTGTGGCTTGCCCAGCCGTTAGCGGTATCTACAAGAATATAGACATATTGGCAGGTCATGTGTGTGCGTCGCCTATGGCTTGCCCAGCCGTAGAAAAAATTTGGCCGCCATTTCAGGCGGCCAAATTATTCGAAGGCTGGTGGAGGCGCGGGGAGTTGAACCCCGGTCCTGGAGAAACTGCCCGATGTTTTCTACATGCTTAGCATGGGCTTTTGTCTTTTCCCGCCGCTTATGCGCCATGCAGACGACAGCGGGAGCAGCAGATCTGTTCTTTCTTGCTGGTGGCATCCGATTGCCCGATGCTCCTGGCCAGCCTGATGTTTGCGCCTCGTCCCGTATCAGGCATCAGGGAAGAGACGTCACGGGCTATGCCGCGAGTGCGTACTCAGTGTTCGCAGTTACTTTTTTGACCGATGATTTAGGAGGCCAACGATCATCCTCCGCATGCTTACATCGTTCCGCTTCTTCAGTCGAAACCTTTTCGCCCCCAGATTTCAAAGAACAAATACCCGGCGGCCGTCATACGCTTATTCTTCTGAACCGCCATTTGACATAATATAATCAAGATTCCGCAATTTGGGTCGGATGTAGCCGGATCAATGCAGTGGTTTTTGGGGGATTTGCGTCCCGTGCCTGTTCTGCGGCGAACACGGAGCTGATTACATTAGCCCGCAAGCCCACTGCAAAGTGTCCACGCAGTGTCCACGCATTTCTCCCTCCTCCCTACTTCTGGCGGACGCCCCATTACCTGACTTCCATGACAAACCTGATACGACGTGCAGTGCGCCTGGCGGCGTTGTCTGCATTATTTCTTCTTCCTCCTGCGTCTGCGTCGTCGCAGGACGCATCGTCTTCTGCCGTCAATGGTGGAACAACATCAAACCAGCAGCAAATGAACACTACAGAATCCCAGTCTTCCAGTGCGTTGTCCCCGTCTGAAATCATTCCTCTTGAGGGTCCCAAGTCCTTCAACTTTGGCGCGGGGTTGTGGAATAGCCAGGAATGGCTTGAAGTGAAGAGCTCCCGGTGGGAGTACATTGGGCACTGGGTGCAGGAGGCGGACCACATCCAGAATGCCGTTCCCCCGGCGTCGGATCCCGGAGAATACTGCAACGAACTTGCGCCCCAGACCTTTACGAGCATGATTTGGAAGAGGCCCCTGAAGCAGTCCTTTGTCGTGTCGTCGACGATGGAATTCGACCATCTGATGGCTCCGTTGATTGTGTTGGCCGAGCCTGTGGGGCATGACAAGAACGGCTATCCCGAATATCGCCAGCACTGGGAGGTCGTCATCTACAACGAAGGGATCAACGTCTGGCACCATGAGTTCAATGGGAAGCAGACCTGGCACCTTGCGGCCTCCGTCAAGTCGCCGCTTCAGGCGAAGGAGAAATACGACCTGGTCGTCGAAGTGCGCCATCGCAAGGGGCTGGGCGCGGAATTGAGAATCACCTGCGGCGGAATAAAGTTCTCCTATATCGACCACGATTTCCCGGAGACCATCTACGCTGGCATTACCGGGTGCGAGGGAATCAATAGATTCTACGACTTCAAGGTGTCGCCGCTGAAATAGCCGGCCCGCCCGGGGCAATACTACATAACATGTTGGGAGTGAGTAGGTTATAAAACTTCCTCACTCCCTTGCCTTCCTTCTCCTATCCTTCGGTAAAGGGCCTTCCTTCGCCGTCGGTCTTCACCGTGATGATATCGATGATAGCCCAGATCCATGTGATGGGCGACAGGAATCCGCAGGAGAGCAATGTAATCAGCAGCTGTGCGACTGCGCTGCCCATTCTTCCGGCGTAGAAATTATGGATGCCCAGGCTTCCGAGGAATATTGCGAGCAGGATATAGATGAGCCGTGACTTTGGCGGCGGCATCGTTATGACCGTCGGCTGTGGTGCGCTGGCGTAGGGGCGTCCTTCTGTTCTGAATTCGTCACCGATTGGCATCTTGGTCATCTCCTCTGTTGTCTTTTGGTAGTTGAGTTCTTCAGAATCCCAGCAGCAGCTGGTTTTCGTCATTCGGTTTTCGTCTGCCTTTTCGTTTGGTTTCTGCGAGCCTGGGCTTTGTCCTGTCCAATTCATCAAACTCCGTTGCCTCCAGGTTTTCGAGCACCTGTGCGGCCCGGTCTATGATCTGCCGTGGGATTCCCGCCAGCCGTGCCACGTGGATACCGTAGCTTTTGTCCGCAATTCCCGGGGCGATCTTTCTCAAGAAGAGAATCTCCTCTCCTTGCTCCCTCACAAGCACATTGTAGTTTTTCACTCCAGGCTTTGTGAGCGCCAGGTCTGTGAGTTCGTGGTAGTGTGTGGCGAAGAGCGTGCGTGCCTTTGAAGTTGGCGTGTCGTGCAGGAACTCCGCGATTGCCCAGGCGAGGGAGAGTCCGTCGAAGGTGGAGGTCCCCCGTCCGATTTCATCGAGGATGATGAGACTCCTCGGAGTTGCGTGGTTGAGGATGTTGGCAGTCTCGACCATCTCCACCATGAAGGTGGACTGGCCGCGGGAGAGGTCGTCTGCGGCTCCGACGCGGGTGAAGATTCTGTCGGCCATGCCAATCCGCGCCTTTCTGACGGGTATGAAAGAGCCCATCTGCGCCATGATGACAAGCAGTGCGACCTGCCGGATGAAGGTGGACTTGCCCGCCATGTTCGGCCCCGTGATGAGTCCGATCTGGTTGGAGGAGGTATCCAGGAGACAGTCGTTGGGGACGAATGCCGAGTCGGTCATGCGTGCGTCCAGGACGGGGTGGCGTCCGTCCCTTATGTCCAGGACCGTCTCCTCGACGACCTCTGGGCGTACATAATTGTACTGGATTGCGACCTGCGCCAGGCTTCCAAGGCAATCCACTGTCGCCACTGCGCGGGCGGTCTTCTGTATCTGCTGGAGGTGTGTGCAGACCCTCTGGCGCAACTCCTGGAAGAGCTCGTATTCGAGAGCCTGGCTCTTTTCGTCGGAGCCAAGCACCTTGTCCTCTATCTCCTTGAGCTCAGGCGTGATGAAACGTTCCCCGTTCACAATTGTCTGCTTGCGGATATACTCCTGGGGGACGATGTCGAGGAAACTCTTCGACACCTCGATGAAATATCCGAAGACCTTGTTGAAGCGGACCTTCAGCGACTTGATGCCTGTCCGCTGCTGTTCCTGGAGCTGGTATTGCGCAATCCAGTCCTTGCCCTCCGTGGAGGCGTGGCGCAGAGTGTCCAGCTCCTGGTTGAAGCCCTCGCGGAAGATTCCGCCGTCGTGGATGGTGGCGGGCGGTTCGTCGACGATTGTGCGTCCGATCAGTTCCGTCAGTTCGGGGAGCTCCTCCAGTTCATCGGCTTCGTTGTGCAGCAGCTGTGCCGAGGCGTCCGAGAGGAGCGTCCTGAGTCCTGGGACCATTTCGAGTCCCCGTTTGAGAACGAGCAGGTCTCGGGCACTGGCGTTTGACCCTACGGCCAGCCGTGTAATCGTCCGTTCGATGTCGCGTATTGCCGCCAGCATTTCCCGGAGTTCCCCCAACAGCATTGGATGCGAGAAGAGGTCATCCACTGCGTCCTGTCTTTCCAGGATGTCGTGGAGGTTGTTAAGCGGGCGCAGCAGCCATTCGCGGAGCATGCGCGCCCCCATTGGGGTCACCGTCTCATCCATCACCGAGAGGAGGGTGTTGTTCTTTTCGCCGGTGAAGATTGGTTCAACGAGTTCGAGATTCCGCTGCGAGATCCTATCGAGGACCAGGCAGTCTTCGGGCTGGTATGCGGAGATGCGTGTGATATTCGCCGCGTCCTTTCGGAGGTTTGTGCATGCGTAGTGGAGGATTGCTCCGGCGGCGCCGATGGCGGTCTCGTATCCCCGGCACCCGAATCCGTCCAGGGACGCCACCTGGAAATGCCGAAGCATATCCTTGCGGCAGACTTCGATGTCGAAGTGCCAGTCTTCGAGGCTTGTCCAGTTGAGATTTCGTGGCACCTCCTTCGGGAATCCCTCCAGCTGCCACCGTTCAAGGACGCTGGCGGGGGCAAGCGTCTCCGCCGGTTTCAGCCTGGTCAGTTCCGAGTCCAGGGACTCGGGGGCAATCTCCGCCAGCCTGAATTCGCCGGTGGTCAGCTCAAGCGTGGCAAGCCCCCAGCGGCCCTTCGAGGGAAGAATGGCCGCAAGATAGTTGCTGCGCCGGTCGTCCAGCATCGAGTCCTCCATCAAGGTCCCCGGGGTAATCACCTCCGTAATGTCGCGCTTGACAAGCCCCTTCGCAAAGCGTGCGTCCTCAAGCTGGTCCGCCAGTGCGACCTTGTAGCCTGCCGCCAGGAGCTTTGGAATGTAAAGGCGCACCGCCTTGTAGGGCACGCCGCACAGGGGGGCGCCGGCGCGGCTCGTCAAAACCACGTTCATCAAGGAAGACGCAATCTTCGCGTCCTCGAAGAACATCTCATAGAAGTCACCCATCCGGAACATCAGAAGCGTGTCCTTGGTCAGGCTGCGCTTCGCGTCCATGTATTGACGCATGCCGGGAGTCAACTCGCCGGCGGTGGAATTGGTTTTGGGTGAAGACATTGACAAAATATGACAACTGTTGACTTTCTTCTCGCAAAGCAATGCGCGGTTGGAATGTGGCGTGCATTGATTTGGGCTGGCGAGAGATTATAATGCGCCTGTGTCGTTCTCGCGCATCTCTTCGGCGAGGAGAGTGTTTGCGGCGAGGATTCCCGAGAGCATTGACCCGACGATGCCGAGGAGTCCCTGGTCTGTTCCGGCCACAGAGAGCCCTGGCATTCCCGAATCGAAGTCTGGGAGTTTTACTGGCGCTCCGTAGATTGCGCCGTTTTCGTGTCCCGTCCATCTTTGGACGGTTTTAGGCGTGAAGCAGTCGACCAGCCGTGCGTCCTGGCGGATTTTGGGGGCGATTTTGTCCAGGAATCCCTTCATGGCGTCCACGAGCATTGCCTTTGCCCTTTGGTATTTCTCCGTGCCTGTGTTGAACCAGTCCTTTGGGCTGGTTATTGTGGAGAGCCTCAGGAGCCGTGCCTCCGCCTCGCCGCATCCGGGATAGTTTCCCGGTGCGCAGACGAGCATCGACTCGACCATGAGTGGGTTTTCGGGTGGCTCGTATTTGAAATCGTCGCTGTCGCAGCAGAAGAGTATTGCGTCTTCGAGTCCGTATTCCGCCGGTTTTTTTGGCAATTCCAGGATTGCCTCGAAGAATCCCGCTTCGCCTGGGGGGATTGTCGCGAGTCGTGTTGGGGCCGAGGCGTCGCAGAGCCGTCCGGTTTCGAATGCTCCAATCGTGGAGACGAGCCTCCTGGCGCGGAGGGTTTCGCCGCGGGTGGTTTCCACGCCGCTGGCGCGTCCGTCTTCCCCGACCAGAATCCTGGAGACAGTACAGCCGAGCCTGACAGTCGCGCCGGAGGCCTCCAGCCGCCTTGCCACCACCGAAAGGAACTCCTTCATGCCGCCGGCGGGGCGCGCGAAGCCCTCCATCACGACACTGCGGAACATCGTCGCAAATGCGGAGAACTCCATGTCTCCCAGCCTTGGATTTCCGTAATACATGACGGGCATCCGCAGCATGCTTCGCAGGAGTCCCGAGGAGATGTGGCGTTTCAGAACCGCCTCCGAGGACTGGCAGGGCAGCGGCACGGTGGAATAGCCGTACCGCCGAATCTCCTCCACAAGCCCGCGGAACCCTTCCGCGTCTGCGGGAAAGAGCCTTTCCACCTGGGCGGTGAACTCCGCAAAGTCATTTGTCAGGCGCAGTTCGCATCCCGGGAAGAGGATTCGCGACTGGCGCTGCGGCATAAGGCGCAGATCGTCGCGCCGAATGCGGAGTTGTCTCAGCACGCGGTTAAGCGGGGCGGCCGCCTCCGTCGGGGGGACATAGTTCGTGACGGCGTGCAGCCCCGTGTCCAGCACGCGCCCCCCTCGCTCATACCAGGTATTCAGACCGCCGAGCCGGACAGGGTTGCTTTCGCATAGCAGGACCCGCAGCCCGAATGCGGCCAGGCGGGTGGCGGCGGCCATTCCCGAAAAACCCCCGCCCAGCACTATGACATCGTAGTCCCCGTCTGACATCTACTATTTGGCGGCGGCGACAAAGCCCCCGCGTGAACGCTCGATGATATCCTTGCCGACGCATACCGCAATGCGGAAGTAGCCCGCGTAGCCAAAGCCGGATCCCGGCACGGCCAGAATCCTTTCGGCTGCAAGCTTCCTGACAAAGGCCACGTCGTCCATCCCGTGGGGCGCCTTCGGGAAGAAGTAGAAGGTGCCGGCCGGCATCTGATACTCGATGCCTGCTTCGTCCAGGATTGACGCCATCACTCTGCGGCGTTCCTCGTAGACCGCCAGCTGCGCGCTCTGCGCGGCCAGGGTCTCGTCCATCCTTTCCACGGCGCCGATAATCAGCTTCTGGCCGATGCATGGCGCATTGACATATCCGATGGTGCGGTTGGTGAGGATGAGTCCGGCTGTCAGCTGCGCCGCCTCGTCGTCGCCCATTGCGGGGTTGACTGCCAGGTATCCTACCCGCTCGCCGGCCAGCCCGAGATTCTTCGAGAAGGAGGAGCAGACCACGGAATACTCGTAGCATGGCAGGATTGAGGGGACGACCTTGCCGTCGAAGGCCAGGAATCGGTATGGTTCGTCGGAAACCAGGATGATTGGGCGTGTGCGGGATTGGTTCTTCCTGCGCAGAATCTCCGCCAGCGCATCCAATTCCCCGCGGGTGTATACGACGCCGGCCGGGTTGTTGGGGCTGTTGATGAGAAGGATGCGGGTGCGGTCGGTTATCGCCGCCTCGATTCCGTCCAGATTGAGCTTGAATGTGCCTGGCGCACTGGGGACGGCCTTCAGAAGGCCGCCGAAGTTGCCGCAGTAGGAGCCATACTCGACAAAATACGGCGCGGGGCAGACCACCTCGTCCCCGGGCTCCAATGTGGCCTTGAAGAGGCAGTTAAGCCCACCTGCCGCACCCACTGTGATGACGATGTTTCCGGCGGGAATCGGAACCCCCTGCTCGTGGCTGGCCCATTTGGCCAGTGCCTCGCGGGCCGCGGGATAGCCTGCATTCGGCATGTAGCCAAGGCCGGCGGGGACGTCGACGGCGTCCGCCATGGACCGCAGGGTTTCGATCACGGTTGCGGGAGGGCGCAGATCCGGGCTGCCGAGGCTGAAGTCGTAGACATTGTCGGCGCCGTACTGCTTCTTCATCTCGATGCCCGCCTCGAACATTCTTCGAATCCAGCTGGAGGAGGCCTGGGTCTTTAGTATCTTGTCTGAAACAAGTTGCATCTTTCTGTGTGGCAATGGGATGTGAATCGTTCGCTTCGCGCCTGCGCGGATGGTTTCGCCGCGCCTGCGCGTGTTTTTTGGGGGCGGTCTGGTTTTCCTAGCGCTTGACGCGTGCGTTTCCGCCCCAGATGCTCCAGACCTGCTCTTCGTCGGCGGGCTGGGCGTAGTCAGTGAGGTGCGTGGTTGCCAGTGCGCCCGTCGCCCATCCGAACTGGATCCACTTGGAGGGTTCCATTCCCTTGAGCATGGCATAGAGGAATCCGCCTACGAATCCGTCGCCGCCGCCAATGCGGTCGAGGACACCGATTTCACGTGGTTCGACGACCTGCCACTCGCCGTCGATGTTCGTGATTGCGCCCCAGCGGTGGAGATTTGCGCTGACGACTTCGCGGAGGGTCGTCGCAAACGCGGTGGCGTTTGGATAGGCTCCCTTCACGCGCACGACCATCTCCTTGAAGGAGTCGATCTTCTGGCCGATGCCCTTGCCGCCGGCCTCGGGTCCCTGGATGCCCAGGCAGAGCTGGAAGTCCTCCTCGTTGCCGATGAGGACGTCGGAGAGGGACGCGATTTCGGAGAAAATGTCGTGGAGTTCCTGCTCGCGCCCCTTCCAGAAGGAGGCGCGGTAGTTCAGGTCGAAGGAAATCCTGCTGCCATGGGACTTGGCCGCGCGCGCAATGTCGAGGCAGAACTTGCTTGTCTCGGGGGAGAGGGCGCCGATCAGTCCCGAAAGATGGACGATTTTCACGCCCTCGTCTCCAAAGATCCGCTCCAGGTCGAAGTACTTCGTGTCAAGAAGCCTTCCGACTTCGCCGGCACGGTCGTTCTGGACGCGGGGGCCGCGGCTGCCGTAGCCGCTGTCAGCCAGGTTGAACTGGTGGCGGTATCCCCAGGGGCCTCCCTGCTCAATCTCTGGCCCTTCGTAGTCCATGTGGCGGCCCGCCAGGTTGTCCTTGATCATCCTGGCGACGGGGCTGTCCTTGACGAAGGCCGTGAGGACTTTCACGGGCATGCCCAGGAACGCCGGGATGCTCGCCACGTTGGTCTCGGCGGAGGTGACCTGCATCTTGAAGGTGTCGGAGCAGTGGAAGGGCTGCCCGTCCAACGGAGTCAGGCGGACTCCCATGCTGGTGGGGACGAGCATCGCGTATTTCGCGTCTTCACGGAATGAAATTGCCATGTGGTTGTTCTCCTAGTGTTGTTGACTGTCCTTGGCGCAAATGCGCGCGTCTATTCGAAGTTCTCCTTAAGTGCCCAAAGTCCGAGGGCGGGGTTGCTGACGTAGAAGACCTCCTCGCCGTCAACCAGGTTCATGCCGTCCTTGAGGCGTTCGGGATTGTATTTGGCGGTCATCGCCTCCAAATCGCCATACTTGAAGCCGACACCCTCTATCTCCTCGCGGGAGACCTCCGGCCCCGGGCAGTATGTGATGTTGAAACGCCCCTCGGAGGAGCCGTGGATCAGGTGCGCCGCCCCGCCAAGGTTCTCCTGCATGTCCGCATTCTCCCGGACCGCCTTCAGGGTCGCGGGGGTGCCGTTGTAGCCATACTTGCGAATCAGGCGGTCCATCGCGGAATCCTCGCCGAACTCCTCGAGCCCGGGCGCGAGGATGATCAGATCCCCGTCGTCCGCAATCGCCATCCTTGTGCGGTAGATTGCCTTGTTTCCAAGCCAGGTGGTGTGGAATTCGTCAGGATCCAGGAAGACCACCACCTTCTTGAGGGGCTTGTCCAGCAGGACCAGGTTGGTTGCCACGCAGAGCTTGCACGCCTCCAGGTACGCGTCGCCGCCTGTCCCCGAGTAGAATCCCCTCATGGCCATGCGGCCAGTCGCCTCGTCACGTGCCATGACTGTCAGCATATAGACAATCGGCAGGTCGGAGAGATAGGTGTCCACCCCGTAGTTGAAGAGCCGCCTGACCGGCGAGTCCGCACGCCCCATGATCTTCTCCATGTTGCTGACCGCGCCAAGGAAGTGGGACTTGTTGATCATGTCGGAGCCGCCCACGCCTACCATGATGTTCTTGGTGTAGTTCGCCATGCCGACGACTTCGTGGGGGACTACCTGCCCGATGGAAAGAATCAGGTCGTAGCCCTGGAAAAGGATGTTGTTGGCCTGGACCTGCACGGTGTAGTCAAGACGCCCCCCCGAAAGCTCCTGGATCTTCTCCGAGGGGACCTCACCCATGGTGCGGACGTCATTCCTCCAGTCGTGCACCAGGAAGGCGCCCTTCGGGATTTCCGTGCCGAACATCATCTCAAGCTGCGCGTCGTTCATGGGCTTGTGAGTCCCCAACGCGGGCATGATGTCGATGTGACACCTGGTGCTGTACTCCTTCCAGAGCAGCTGGGTGATGAGTCCGGCCTGGGAGTTGAGGCGGGTATGGTCCGGCGGCAGCAAGAGCATCCGCCGGGGAGTCTTCCCGGATTTCTCTATGGTCTCACGGAGAAGGTCCAGAAGCTGGTCACTCTGGATGGAAAGGGTCTCGCCGCCTAGACTGGTGTAGAGCATGATAAGGTAGAGAGTAGGGAGGAGAAGGTAGAGGGTAGTGCGTGGCTGGCGCGCTCGGGCGCGCCTGTGAAGGTAGAGAGTAGGGAGGAGAGGGTAGAAAGTAGTGCGTGGTCACTATGCAGGAAGTAGAGAGTAGGGAGAAGAGGGTAGAAGGTAGTGCGTGGTCACTTTGCAGTGGGCTTCCGTTGGGCGCGGCGGTTTCGCCGCGCGGTAGAGGAGAGAGGAAATAACACACAGGGACGCACGGCGATTCTGCCGTGCGGGCGCGCCCAAGCGCGCCAACCACGCACTGTCTTCTACCCTCTTTTCCCTACTCTCTACTCACCATTTCGTGGTTTCCTTCTTTTACACTCAGGCAACGCACGGCGGAATCGCCGTGCGGGCGCGCCCAAGCGCGCCAACCACGCACTACCTTCTACCCTCTTCTCCCTCCTCTCTGAATCCATGTGTTTATGCATCGCTTCCCATGTCATTCCTCGACTTGCTCCTGAAAAAAAGTGGCGCGGGGAGGGGAAGAGCCAGGCCGTAAAGAGGGAGACAGAACATTACGTCGGCTCGATTCCGATGCCAGCTGGAGAATAGACTGGCGCCAGGTGCGGCGTATGGAGGAAAACCGCTCGCTGGATTCCTCCGCCGCGCCACAAATCAGGCAGGTGGTATTCCTACGCGTTGTAGGTGCCGGAGACGGTCTTGCCGCAGTCCTCGGTCCACTCGGTGTGGAAGAAGACCCCGCGCGGCTTGTCAACCCGCTCGTAGGTATGGGCGCCAAAGTAGTCGCGCTGGGCCTGCAGGAGATTGGCGGGAAGGCGTGCGGAACGGTAGCCGTCGTAGTATGCCAGTGCGCTGGAGAATGCCGGCACGGGGACACCCGAAAGCACCGCCTGGGAGACTACCCTGCGCCAGGACGCGGCGCAGGAGGCCACCGCCTTGCCGAAGAAGTCGTCCACAAGCAGGTTTGCGAGATTCGGGTCCTTGTCAAAGGCGTCGCGGATCTTTTCGAGGAATGTGGCGCGTATGATGCATCCACCGCGCCAGAGCAGTGCGATTTCGCCGTAGTGCAGATCCCAGTTGTATTCCTTTGCGGCGAGTTTCAGGAGCTGGAAGCCCTGGGCGTACGAGCAGATCTTCGATGCGTAGAGAGCCTGGCGCACCGCCTCGATGAACTCCTTCCTGTCGCCGTCATACGCCACCGGGGTGGTGTCGACAATGCGCTTCGATGCCTCCACCCGCTCCTCCTTGACTGCCGAAAGGCATCTTGAGAAGACTGCCTCCGCAACGGTCGGCGCAGGGGCCCCCAGATCCAGGGCGCTCTGGCTGGTCCACTTGCCGGTGCCCTTCTGCCCCGCGACATCCAGGATGATTTCGGTGACGGGCCTGCCTGTCTCCGGGTCCTTCTTCGCGAAGATTTCGCTGGTGATTTCGATGAGGTAGCTGTTGAGTTCCCCGTGGTTCCACTCGTCAAAGACGGCGTGGAGTTCGTCCTCGTCGAGTCCCAGGACATTTTTCAGGAGCCAGTATGCCTCGCAAATCATCTGCATGTCACCGTATTCGATGCCATTGTGGACCATCTTGACATAGTGTCCCGCGCCATTGTCCCCGACCCACTGGCAGCATGGGAAGCCACCGACGACCTTTGCGGAGATTGCCTGGAAGATTGACTTGACGTATGGCCACGCCTCGGGGTTGCCGCCAGGCATGATCGAGGGTCCCTTCAGGGCTCCCTCCTCGCCGCCGGATACGCCTGTGCCGATGTAGCGGATGCCCTTTGCGGAAAGCTCCGCGGTCCTGCGGATGGTGTCCTGGAAGAAGCTGTTGCCTCCGTCGATGATGATGTCGCCCTCCTCGAGGACTCCGAGCAAATTCCCAATCATCTGGTCAACCGCGCTGCCTGCCTTGATCATCAGCATGACGCGCCGGGGGCGCTCCAGGTTCGCCGCAAGCTCCTCCAGGGAATGGCAGGGGATGAAGTTCTTGCCTGCGCCGCGGCCGCCGACAAATGCGTCCACCTTCTCCACGCTGCGGTTGAATACCGCCACCGTGAATCCGTTGCGCTCCATGTTCAAGGCGAGATTCTCGCCCATGACAGCCAAACCAATCAGACCTATGTCGCCTTTCTTCATGATTTCTTTAACTCCTAGGAAAAATACAGAAAAAACACACCAAAAAACAACGCGGGAAGAAGTGCCCGCGCCTAGACGGAACGCATACGCGTAATGTAATGCTCTTTCATCCCCTGTGCAGTGGAACGGGGAGCGGAGAACGGGGAGTTGCGGGCCGGGATTTTCCTGTCCGACCCGTTGCCGCCAACTTGCGCATCACTCGCGCGCGCGTATGGACATAGAGCGATAAAAGGTCGTAACCTGTTGAAATTCAACAAGTTACGACCTTTGTTCAGGATGCGTTTGCTCAGGAGGTGCGGACCTTCCTGGGATTTTCAGCAGGGAATCCTACCGCTTGTCTCCGCCCCAGCTTGGCCAGTTGGGATACCAGTAGTAGTCGCACTCGAAGTAGGGCAGTCCTGCATCGTGGTTGTTTCTCTCGACCTTGTCGATGGGGCTGGACTCCACATGTCCGTCGGTGAAGGACATGTTAAGTGCGCGGGAGTGGCGGAAGTATCCGAGCTTGCAGGCGTAGACCCAGTTCGGGATGGTGAGGATGATGCCCTCGTAGTCGCTGGCCAGGCCGTTTCTGGAGACGTTCACGCCGTCCAGGAGGTTGACGTGGATGGAGGCGTACTTGATGCTGCTGACTCGCCTCCAGGTGACTTCGCTGGCGGGGTATTTGCCGTTATAGGGGGTTCCCCATCCGCCCAGTGAGAATGGCTTGCAGTGTCCCATTCCTGGGCTGGCCTGGTAGCTGATGTTGCCCAGGACGCGGTCGCTGGTGGGGCAGGAGGGGCAGAGTGCGACCTTGTGCCAGCTGGACTTGTCGGCGCCGCCCTGTCCTTCGCGGATGTCGGAAGCGGGATCCTTGTCTGCCCATTCCTTGGTGGTCATGGGGCATCCGGAGATAATCGGGTTGACGGTGTACCAGAAATACATGTCGTATGAGCCGAGGGTCATGGCGTCTCCCATGATGAAGGAGTTGCCGGCCGGTTCGCTGGTGCGGTAGGAGATCATCGGCAGGTAGTCGTCATAGTCGTTGGCGTAGAGCAGGTTGCCCAGCTGGAGCTGCTTCAGGTTGTTTGTGCAGCTGATGGCGCGTGCCTTTTCGCGTGCCTTGCTCAGGGCGGGCAGAAGCATGGAGGCCAGAATCGCGATGATCGCGATCACGACCAGAAGTTCAATCAATGTGAAGGTCTTCTTCATGGTGTTGTTCCTTGTGGTTGGAGGGGATGATGTATTCTTTGGGGTG